>Ga0180221_1000190_pt1 | contig 75151 bp, 73 predicted proteins | sample eDN5th37CKraftMG_FD_151339 | JGI IMG/M metagenome (GOLD analysis project Ga0180221, IMG submission 151339) | Enriched Miracle-Growth compost microbial communities from Emeryville, California, USA - eDNA 5th pass 37_C Kraft MG (version 2) (version 2) ... | reverse complement strand
GTCTTTTGTGGCTATTCATAGAACCACTACTTTGACACCAAGATGTCGTGACAGCGAGGATCCACCTTCAGGGTTTTCCTCTACGCTGCCATATCACCCCGTTGCCGGGGGGAGGCGTCCATACCATGCTGAACCGATTGAACCAGTCCGCAGGCCAGGACCTGAGGGTCTGAGAAAACATCGGCCAAGGTATTGATCGGCCCGGCGGGAATGCCGTTGTCTATCATGAGAGGCGTCCATTCCATGCGGCTCTTGCGCTTCAGGCTGGCCTCCAGCTCCTGCTTGAGTGCATGGCGGTGCTGCATGCGATCCGCATTGGTCAGGAACCGCGGATCGGATACCAGGTGCTCGGCCTCGAGAATGGAACACAGCCTGGCCCACATCTGCTGTGTCGCGGGCGCCAGATTCAGCGGGCCATCAGCCGTCTCGAAAGTGCCGTATGGCGCGATCACAGGGTGCACATTGCCGCAAGGCTCGGGCACTTCGCCCACGCTCAGGTAACGCTGCCCCTGAACGCTGAGCAAACCCATCAGTCCGGCCAGCAGCGAAGTCTCGACATGCTGTCCCAGGCCGGTGTCCTTGCGCTCTACCACAGCGGACAGAATTCCGATCACAATCCACATGCCCGCAGTCAGATCGCCAATAGCCGTGCCCACGCGCATGGGCCCAGACTCCGTCGTGCCTGTCAGGCTCATGAAGCCGGAATAGCCTTGTGCGATCTGATCAAATCCAGCCCAGTTCCGGGCCGGCCCCTTGCTGCCGAATCCTGAAATAGAGGCCATGATCAAGCCGGGTTTCTCCGTCCGCAGCGTTTCATAGCCCAGGCCCATTTTCTCCATCGTGCCAGCCTTGAAGTTCTCGACCACAATATCGGACGCCAGCGCCATGCGCTTGATAAGGGCCAGACCTTCAGGGTTGCGAAAATCCACCCCGATGCCTTTTTTGTTCCGGTTGGCGCTCAAATAATAAACGCTTATGTCTTCATCGAACGGCCCCCATTGCCGCACCATGTCACCGGCGGGAGTGGGCTCGACCTTGATCACCTCGGCCCCTAGATCGCCCAGAATCATTGTGCTGAAAGGCCCTGAAAGGGCACGGGTAAGATCCAGGACCTTCAGGCCGGATAAGGGCAGGCTCATTTTGCTTGTCTCCAGAAATGCGAAACCCATTCTAGGAAATGGCTGGCATCCCGGAAAATACTATTTTATGATCTTGGCATAAGATTTTCTTATTTCTTTCAAAGCCAGCCACGAAACATGGACATGCACAGGCATGGCGGCTTCGAGGCCCGGAGTTACTGCCATGAATCTGCGTCAGCTCAAGTACTTCGTCCGAGTCGTGGAAATGCAGAACATGACCCGCGCAGCGGGCAGCCTGCACGTCGCCCAGCCAGCCCTGAGCCAGCAGATCGCCCTGCTGGAGGAAGGCCTGGGCGTCAGCCTGCTGTCGCGCGGCCCCAAGGGCGTGCAGCCCACAGCCGAAGGCCTGCTGCTCTATCGCCACGCGCAGACCATCCTGCGGCAAGTAGACAGCACTCGCAGCATTCTTGCCCGCGGCACAGATCAGATCACGGGCACGGTGTCCATCGGATTGGCCTCCAGCACAGCCCGCATGCTTGCCCTGCCCCTGATGCAGAGTGTGAAAGCAGCGCTTCCCTCCGTTGTGCTGGAGATCGTCGACGTTCCCAGCGCGGATCTGACCAAACTGGTGCTGCAGGGGCGTATTGATTTCTCGCTGTCTCCCGACCAGCAGCCCATGCCCGGCATCTCCCATATGCCGTTATTGCGCGAAACATTGCTCCTGCTCACCCATGCGAGCATCCGCCTGCCCCGGCGAAAACTTTCCATCAAGGACATTGCCGCCCTGCCCTTGATCCTGCCCAGCCTGCCCAATACATTGAGGGCCCGTGTCGATCATGCCTTCCTGAGCGCCGGGCTTACCTATAACCTCTATGCCGAAGCCAGCACATCCGCCATCCTGATTCCTGCCCTGCGCGACGGGACGGCCGCCACCATACTGCCCTACTCGGCCGCTCATGCGGAAATCGTCGCCGGCACCATCAGGCCGCATTATCTGGCGACAAATCCTGGGCGCGATCTGGTTCTGTGCGCAAGCGTCAGCCTGCCGCCGACACCAGCGGTAAGCCGTGTGACCGAAATATGCAAGGAAGAAATCAGGCGTCTGATACAGCAAGGCCAATGGCGCGACTGCGAGATGCTGTTCTGACTTCGCTGAACTGTTTGCCAGGCGTTTGAGAACCTGCGGCCCGATGGCGTCATCGCCTGGGCGGCCAGTATGCCGCCCGCCCGCAGCAGAAACTGGCGGCGCAAAAGAAAGCCGCGAGGTGGTTTTCTTATGGCTCGGCCTGCGAACAGGCCTATACGCCAGGAAAACCGGCCTCGCGGCATAGGACGGCCTGGCCGGAAGGCGCAAGCCGCCCCAAGGCGCTTACAGCGCCTCGACCAGCTCGGGAACCGCCGTGAACAGGTCGGCGACCAGGCCGTAGTCGGCCACGCCAAAGATGGGAGCTTCCGCATCCTTGTTGATGGCCACGATGACCTTGGAGTCTTTCATGCCCGCCAGATGCTGGATGGCGCCCGAAATGCCGATCGCCACATAGAGCTGGGGAGCCACGATCTTGCCCGTCTGGCCAACCTGCCAGTCGTTCGGCGCGTAACCGGCATCCACCGCTGCGCGCGATGCGCCCAGCGCCGCGCCCAGCTTGTCAGCCAGCGGATCGAGCAGCTTGAAGTTCTCGGCACTGCCCATGCCCCGCCCGCCGGAGACGACCACCGCTGCGCCAGCCAGCTCGGGCCGGTCGCTCTTGGCCACCTCACGCCCGACAAATGACGACAGGCCCGAATCGGCGACGGCGGTAACCGGTTCTACCGCAGCGCTGCCGCCTTCGGCCGCCACCGCGTCAAAACCCGTGGTACGCACCGTGATCACCTTCTTTGCATCAGCCGACTGCACCGTGGCGATGGCATTGCCCGCGTAGATGGGGCGCTGGAACGTATCGGCCGATTCCACGCCGATGATGTCCGAGATCTGCGCAACATCAAGCTTGGCCGCCACGCGCGGCGCCACGTTCTTGCCCGATGCGGTCGCCGGGAACAGGATGTGGCTGTAGTCGCCGGCAACCTGCAGCACCTGCTCGGCTACATTCTCTGCCAGGCCTTCGGCCAGCTGGGGCGCATCGGCCAGCAGCACCTTGGCCACGCCAGCAGCCTTGGCTGCCTGCTCTGCCACGGCCTGCGCGCCGCCGCCGGCAACCAGCACGTGAATGTCGCCGCCTATCTTCTGGGCCGCAGCAATGGTATTGAGGGTCGCGCCCTTCAGGTGGGCGTTGTCGTGCTCAGCAATTACCAGAATCGTCATGATCAAACCACCTTCGCTTCATTCTTCAGTTTGTCGACAAGCGTTGCCACGTCGGGCACGATAATGCCCGCCGAGCGTGCCGGCGGTTCGGATACTTTCAGCGTCTTCAGGCGGGGGGCCACGTCCACACCCAGGTCTTCGGGCGTGAAGGTGTCCAGCTGCTTCTTCTTGGCCTTCATGATGTTGGGCAGCGTCACGTAGCGCGGCTCGTTCAGGCGCAGGTCGGTCGTGATAATGGCCGGCAGCTTCAGCGTAACGGTTTCCAGGCCGCCGTCCACTTCACGCGTCACGGTTGCCTTGCCGTCCGCCACCTCGACTTTGCTGGCGAACGTTGCCTGCGGCCAGCCCAGCAGCGCGGCCAGCATCTGGCCGGTCTGGTTGGCATCATCGTCAATGGCCTGCTTGCCCAGGATCACCAGCTCGGGCTGCTCCTTGTCCACAAGCGCCTTCAGAAGCTTGGCAACCGCCAGCGGCTGCAGCTCGGCGTCGGTCTGCACCAGCGCGCCGCGATCAGCGCCGATGGCCATGGCCGTACGCAAGGTCTCCTGGCACTGGGCCACACCGCAAGATACGGCGATCACCTCGGTGGCTACTCCCTTTTCCTTCAGCCGCGTGGCTTCTTCCACCGCGATTTCATCAAAAGGATTCATGGACATCTTGACGTTCGCGATATCGACACCGCTCTGGTCAGACTTGACGCGTACCTTGACGTTGTAGTCAACCACGCGCTTAACGGGTACCAGTACCTTCATTAAGCTTCCTCCGCAGAAGTATTTTCAAAATCAAAAAAGTAAATCGCTAAAAACAAATCTTGGCTATGGCTAAACCTGTGATTCTACATCGACACCAACGCCTTGATATGCGCGACGGCGCTGCGCCCCAGCGCCGACAGGTTATAGCCTCCCTCGAGGAAGCTGACGATGCGACCGGCCGCGGTTTCGCGGGCCAGGGCAACCATGCGGTCAGTAATCCATCCAAAATCCGACTCCGTGAGCCCAAGCTGGCCCATGCCATCCTCGCGGTGGCCGTCGAAACCCGCCGAAATAAGGATGAATTGAGGCCTGAAAGCGCGCAGACGCGGCAGCCAGAGATCATCGACCACCATGCGCAATTCGTCGCCCCTGGTATAGGCGTCAACAGGTATATTTACCATGTTTTCGGGACTGGGGTCTTTCCACGCGTTCGGAAACAATGTCTTCTGGAAAAAACTGCACATCAGCACACGGGGATCGCCGGCAAAGATTTCCTCGGTGCCATTGCCGTGGTGAACGTCGAAATCGACAATGGCTATGCGCTCCAGGCCGTATTTTTCCAGGGCGTAGGCCGCCGCCACGGCAATATTGTTGAAAAAGCAGAAGCCCATGGCCTGCCCGGGCCTGGCATGATGGCCCGGCGGCCGCACGGCGCAGAAGGCATTGGCGCACTCGCCCGCCATGACGGCGTCCACAGCCGTGATGCCGGCCCCGGCGGCAGCCACGGCCGCCCGCAGGGTATCAGGGCACATCAATGTGTCGGGATCTATGGGATATTCGCCCTGCAGCGGCAAATGTTCGCGAAGATAGCGCAAATGTTCGGGCGTATGGACACGCAGAAGATCCGCATCAGCCGCCAGACAGGCCTGCCGTTCGGCAAGGAAATCCATGACGCCGCTAGCCAGCAGCTGGTCGTTGATGGCATCAAGCCGGTCGGGGGACTCGGGATGCCAGTTCCCCATATCATGCAGCCTGCATGCGGGGTGAGTAATATAGAGTGTCTCCATAAAGGATGATTATGTTCACACCCTTTCGCTTATTGCAAGTTGTTGCCGTCGCGATTGCCCTGGGAGGCTGTGCAACCCAGAAAACCTCGGCGTTGCCAGGCCAGGGCGACAGCATGGCCGCCCCTCGGGGATCCGCACAGGCCTCCGCGTCGCCGGCGTTGCCCGCCGAGATGCCCTCCATACGGTCCGGCACCTCCATGGCTGACGGCGGCCCCCTTCAGCAGGCTGACGGCTCCCTTGATCCCGATATACAGGCCTACGCAAGGGAAGTAGCCAGTTCGCGCCAGGTGCCTCTGCCGCATGTCGAAGCCCTGTTGCAGTCGGCCAGCTACAACGCGACAGCCGTGCGTCTGATGAGGCCCAGCCCGCACCGCATCCGGCGCAGCTGGACCACTTATCGCAAGCGCTTCGTGGAGCCCGTACGCATCAAGGCGGGCCAGCAGTTCTGGCGGGACAACAAGGCCTTCCTGGATGCAACCGCGCGCGAATATGGCGTGCCCCAGTCCATTATTGTGGCCATCATCGGGGTGGAAACCATTTACGGCCGCAACACGGGTAGCTTCCGCGTGCTGGATGCCCTGGCCACGCTGGGCTTCCGCTATCCGGACGACAGCCGGCCAGAGCGCGGCCAGTTATTCCGCGATCAGCTGGCCGACCTGATACAGCTCGACTACCTGGGGCAGCTCGACGCCAACAGCGTCACCGGCTCCTATGCCGGCGCCATCGGCCTGCCGCAATTCATGCCCGGCAGCCTGGCGCGGTTTGCCGCCGATGGCGACGGCGACGGGCATATCGATGTAAGCGGCAGCACGCGCGACGCCATTGCGTCGGTGGCGCGCTTTCTGCGGCTGCATGGATGGGAACCCGGCCTGCCGGTGTTTGCCCGGGCAACCCTGCCGACCGATCCGGGATCGCTCGTGCATGGAGGCCTCGCGCCGACACTGGATTGGTCGCAGCTCGCGGCGCAAGGGGCGGCAATCATCGGACCCACCGAGCCGCCGCCGGCGTGGACCAGGCACAAACTGGGCGTGGTCGACCTGGTGGATGAATCCCAGAACCGCGCCGAATACCGCCTGGGCACGCCGAATTTCTTTGCCATTACCCACTACAACCGCAGCTATTTTTATGCGTCTTCAGTGGCGGATCTGGCGCTCGCCCTGGCGGGCAAAATGGGCTATGGATGGCCATAGACAGCTACGCGTGCGGCAACGAAACCGGCTGGCGGGCCCCGCAAAACGGTCACCGCCGCACCCGCCCCTGGCCTGATGCGCATCAGGCCAGGCCGGCGACAGCCTTCAGTTAAACACACCCGTGGAAAGATAGCGATCGCCGCGATCGCAGACAATGAAAACTATGGTGGCATTCTCGACGCGCTGTGCGACGCGCATCGCTGCGACGAGCGCGCCGGCGGACGAGATGCCGCCAAAAATGCCCTCTTCCGCAGCCAGGCGGCGGGCCATGTCTTCGGCGTCGGCCTGGGAGATAAGCTCGAATTCATCCACATCGGCAGGATGATAGATGGCAGGCTGATACGCTTCAGGCCATTTGCGGATACCGGGTATCTGGGAGCCCTCTGCGGGCTGCGCGCCCACGACACGGATATCCTTGTTGCGCGTGCGCAGGTAGGAACCCACCCCCATGATGGTACCGGTGGTGCCCATGGCGCTCACAAAGTGCGTGACCTGGCCTTCGGTCTGATCCCATATTTCAGGCCCGGTCGTCTCGACATGGGCACGCGGGTTGTCGGGGTTGGCGAACTGATCCAGCACCTTGCCCTTTCCCTCCGCCTGCATCTTGATGGCCAAGTCGCGGGCATACTCCATGCCGCCCTGTTTGGCCGGTGTAAGAATCAGCTCCGCACCGTACGCCGTCATCGACGCACGGCGCTCCACCGACAGGTTGTCGGGCATGATGAGAATCATCTTGTAGCCGCGCACCGCAGCCGTCATGGCCAGCGCGATGCCGGTATTGCCGCTGGTCGCCTCGATCAGCGTATCACCCGGCTTGATGTCGCCGCGCTCTTCGGCACGCCTGATCATGGAGCTGGCAGCCCTGTCCTTCACCGAGCCCGCGGGGTTGTTGCCCTCGAGCTTGGCCAGGATGACATTGCCGCGCGCCTGGCCGAATTCGCCCGGTATGCGCTGCAGCCGGACCAGGGGCGTGGAACCTATGGTGTCTTCGATTGTGAGGTATTTTTTCATGCGAAAGATCATACACCCAACCAGCTTGAAACTGCCTGTACGAAAGCGACGTTTGCCTACACCAAAACAGAGCCGATAGCAGGCGGCGCAGCCCGTCCGCGCCCAGCCAGGGCCTCCGGCCCCGCCGCAGGCAGGGCTTGCAGCGGGATCACCGGGAAGCGACGCCGCAAGCACGGCGCTGGCCGGCGGGGAGAAATGCCAGCCGCACGCGAGGCTCAATCCTGCCTTGAACTGGCTCCCCGAGGCCCCGGGCTTTCAGGTGCCAGCGTATAGCGCCGCCCTACTCTCAGGCCTGAATCGCGCAGCGATGCCGCCTTGCGCGGCCCGATGCCGCGTATGCGGTCGGAAAGATCCTCCAATGACTCGAAGGGGCCCGCCCGACGCCGTTCGTCGATAATCACCTGGGCGGTGCGAGGGCCTATGCCTCGCAAAGCCATGAGCTGCTCAAGGGTGGCGGCATTGACATCCAGCGCCTGGGCCGGCTGAGGCCCCCCGATCAGCATACCCATCGCGGCGCCGATCAGCTTGCGCCGCCTGCGCATGGTTGACGGCTGCCTTTTCCTGCCATCAGTGTGATGTTGAGGCAGCCGGATGCCGCCAGGCGGAAGAACGGCCTCGCCGCGCACCTGCTGAGCCTGAGATATGGGGGCCGGTGAATGGGCCGCCGCAGTGTCAGCGTGGACTGAAAAAGGCTTGGTGGTCGGCAATGGGCGCGCCACCGTGTCATGGAGAAAAGGATTCATGGCCAGCTCCGGAATCTGAAAACAAGGAGCTGCCATCATCCCCCGTCTCGACGACTTGCGACAGTCCATGGCCTGCCGCAAGTCCATGCGTAGAACTACCTGGGGGGGACGCCGCGCTAGGCTGTTGCTCCCGCCAGCGCGCCGCGTGCCAGCAGCGCCTGGACATATTCGGCCACGCCCGTCTGCACATCGCGCATGGGTTTCTCATAGCCCGCCGCCCGCAATTGGGTAAGATCGGCCTGCGTGTGGCTCTGATAACGGCCCTTGAGATCTTCCGGGAAGTCTATGTAGCGGATCAGGTTATGCCGGACAAGCTCTTCCAGCGGCAACGGCGGCTCGCCCCTATGCTCGCGCAGCGCATTGACGACCGTGCTGGCAACATCGTTGAAGGGCTGGGCCCGGCCGGTGCCGCAATTGAAGATGCCCGATATACGCCCTTGGTCCAGGAAATGCAGGTTGACATCCACCACATCATCGATATGGATGAAATCGCGCATCTGCCCGCCATTTTCGTATCCATCCCAGCCGCCAAACAGGCGTACATGCCCCTCCGCCTGGAACTGGTTCATATTGTGGAAGGCAACCGAGGCCATGCGCCCCTTGTGCTGTTCCTGCGGTCCGTAGACGTTGAAATAGCGCAGGCCGACGACAGGTGCGGTCAGGCTGTCCAGCCTGCTGCGCAATACCTGATCAAACAGGAATTTGGAGTAGCCATAGACGTTGAGCGGCGCTTCATTCGTCAAGTCTTCGGCGTAGACGGGTCCGGCCCCATAAACCGCCGCCGACGAGGCATAGATGAACGGTACCTTCTCCCGCTGGCAGTACTCAAACAGCTCCAGCGTGACGCGGTAGTTGTTGTCCATCATATAGTGGCCGTTGCGCTCTGTGGTATCCGAGCAGGCGCCCTGGTGCAATATGGCTTCTATACGCCCCAGGCCGCCGCTGGCCACTCTTTGGCGAAAATCGTCCTTATGCAGGTAGTCGGCGATCTTGCCCCTGACCAGATTGACGAACTTGTCGCCCTGGGTCAGGTCGTCGACAACGAGAATGTCTGTGTGTCCGCGCCGATTCAGCCCCTGGACCAGGTTGCTGCCAATGAAGCCGGCGCCTCCGGTTACAACGATCATGATAGTTCTCCTGCTGTGACAGTCGAAGTGCCCAGCTTGCCAACGACAACGCCGCCGGCCCGGTTGGCCCAGCGTACGGCATCCAGCCAGCTCAGGCCCGCCGCGCGGGTGACGGCCAGCGTGGCCAGCACCGTGTCGCCCGCGCCCGACACATCGAAGACCTCGTGGGTGTGGGCGTCGATATGCTCGCGCCCCGTCTGCGAAAACAAGGTCATGCCCTGCTCTGACCGCGTCACCAGCAATGCCTCCAGGCCAAGCTGCTCACGCAGGGCCTGCGCACGCTGGGTCAGATCATCTTCATCGTGCCAATGGCCCACCGCCTCGCGCATTTCCGCCCTGTTCGGGGTGATCAGGCTGGCGCCCTGATAGCGGCGGTACAAGTGCCCCTTGGGATCGACCAGCACCGGCACGCCGGCTTGCCGCGCCGCCGCGATAAGGCCTTCGACGTTGCCCAATGCGCCTTTTGCGTAATCGGACAGGACAAGCAGGTCGTGCTCGGCCAGCAACTGGCCAACCTGATCCTGAAGGCGAACCAGGCAGGACGCCCCTGGCCCTTCCTCGAAATCGACACGCAGCAATTGCTGCTGCCTGCCCAGGACACGCATCTTGAGCGTCGTGGGCGAATCTTCATCGGCCACCACGCAGGCGTTGACACCCGCTTCGCGGCACAGCTCCCGCACCCGCAGCCCCGCTTCGTCCGCGCCCACCACGCCCAGCAGGCTGGCCTGGGCGCCCAGCGCGACAATATTGCGTGCGACGTTGGCTGCCCCGCCCAGGCGGTCTTCACGCCGCACCACTTTGACCACCGGCACCGGCGCTTCGGGGGAAATACGCTCGACCTCGCCAAACCAGTACCGGTCCAGCATGATGTCGCCTACTACGAGGATTTTCACGCGGCTGACTGCGTCCGCTGGAAACGGCATCATTTCATCTCCTCAAGACGCCGGGGTTCATAGGTTTCCCAGGAGTTGCACCCAGGGCACTGCCAGTAAAAATGCCTGGCCTCGAACCCGCATACGCGGCAGGCGTAGCGATCCAGGCGCTGGGTGTGCTTGTGGATGAGTGAACGCAGCAGGCCCAGATCGGCTGCCGACGCGGACTCTCCGCCGGGAATGATGTCGTCGAACGAAGGGCGGTCTTGCGCAGTACCTTCCGCGCCGGACTGTCCCGTTTTCTGCCTCGACGCCAGCTCAGTCTCGAGCAGGCGGTCCAGGCCAAGCAAGGTAGGATGGGCGCGCAGCGAGGTCCGCGCAAAGGCCCAGGCCGTCGCCAGGCCCTTCTGCGCACGCAATTCGCGAAATACCACGTTGAAAGTATCGAGCGAAGGATGGCGCTGGTAATGCGCCATGAGCAGATCCAGGCCCTCTTCCTCCTGGCCGGCCCGCCGGTAGGCCTCAAGCAGATCTGAAGCAATCAGGCTGGCATAATCTGGCGCGATGGTGAGCACTGACGCCAGATAGGTCCGCTGGTCGCCCGGCTTGCCGTCCAGCCCCGCCAGGTGCGCGCGCAGCATGGCGATCCGGGCCTCTGAAGGCTGGCCTTCCTTGCGACCGCGCAGGGGGACGGCCGCATGATCAGCCGCATCCAGCGCCAACCCTGCCTGTTTCAGGTTCGGGGGGTTGACGGTCATCGCCGACACCGCCTGTTCGCACTGGTAATGCGCCAGTTGCGGAACGGGCTCGTCCACCAGGGCGTGCAGGCGCTTGACAGCCTCGATGGCGCGCGGCCAATCGTGCTCGGACTCGTAGATACGGATCAGGGCGCGTATGGCAGGCACGGCAAACCGCGTATCCAGCACCTGTTCGAATGCCTGCTCAGCACGATCCAGCAGGCCCGCCTTGAGGAAATCCTGCGCCAGCTCGTGCTGGGCGCTTTCCCGATCGGCCTGCGGCAGATCCGCCCGCGACAGCAGGCTCTGGTGCACCCGGATGGCGCGCTCCATTTCGCCTCTGCGCCGAAACAGCCCGCCAAGCGCAAAATGCAGCTCGGTGGTTTCGGGGTCAAGCTTGGCCACCTCGACAAAGGCATCAATGGCCCGATCAGGCTCCTCATTCAGGAGAAAGTTCAGGCCCTTGAAGTAGGAGTTCGGCAGCGTCCGGGTCTCGGACAGCATCTGCCGGATATCGACGCGCGAAGCGATCCAGCCCAGCGCGAATACAAGTGGCAAGAAGATGAGCCACCAAGGTTCAAAATCCACGATACTGATTCCGTCTCGTCGTTACAGGGGCGCCATGGGCGCTACGGTTTCAGGAACGACCGCTTCGTTGGGCGTAAGCGGCTGGCGCGCACGTTCTTCCAGCCTTGCCATTTCCCGCCTCAACCGGGCTTTCTCCCGCCGCGCGCGCAGCAGCGATGGCGCGCAGATCAGCAGCCCGAAAATGGTGCCAAGCACAAATACCACCAGCATCACCACGATGAGAGGCACATTCGCTACCACATGGTCGGCAAAGAAATTGACATCCACCGGACCGGTGTTTTTCAGGGCGAACACCAGCACCACGATGAACACTGCCAGTCGCAGCAGCCAGACGAGATAACGCATGTCGAGCACTCCAATAAATCGGGAATCCGGTAATTGTAAGGGGGAATGGGTAAAGTCTGCCCAAAAAACAGGCCCTCCCGAAGGAGGGCCTGTTCTTTCCTTGCGGAATGAGCCGATGGGGACAAATGCGAAAAACGCCTAGCCGTGCATGATGTGCGGATCAGGCCTGGTTTCGAAAAGCGTGTTTTCCGAACGGGACTTGAGCGTCTCGTCAAAGGCGGAATCCACACGTTCGCGCAATTCCTTGCCGGGCTTGAAGTGCGGCACCTGTTTTCCAGGCACCATTACCTTTTCGCCCGACTTGGGATTACGGCCAATGCGCGGCAGGCGCTCGGACAGGGAAAAGCTGCCGAAGCCGCGGATTTCGATGCGCTGGCCGCTGGCCAGGGCCTGGGTCATCGCATCGAGCACCGTCTTGACGGCGTAATCCGTGTCACGCGCCGCCAGCTGCGGGTAGCGGCTGGCGAGTATCGCGATGAGTTCCGACTTGGTCACAATCAGCTATCGTCGCGAGCCTGGTCGAGCTTGGCCTTGAGCAGAGCGCCCAGGTTGGTCGTGCCCGACGAAGCGCTGGCTTCAGACATACGCTGGATGGTGTCCGCGGTTTCGGCGTTATCGCGTGCCTTGATCGACAGCTGGATCGAGCGCGTCTTGCGATCGATGTTGATGATCATGGCATCCACGGTGTCGCCGACGCTCAGCACGGTCGAGGCGTCTTCCACGCGGCCAACCGAGATCTCGGAAGCGCGCAGATAGCCTTCAACGTCAACCGAGAGGGTTACCACGGCACCCTTGGCCTCGACGGACTTGACGGTGCCTTGGACCACGGCACCCTTGTCATAAGTGGCAACGTAGTTGTTGAAAGGATCGCCTTCCAGCTGCTTGATGCCCAGGGAAATGCGTTCCTTCTCGGTGTCGATGCCCAGCACAACGGCGTCGATCTCGTCGCCCTTCTTGAAGTTGCGCACAGCCTCTTCGCCCGATTCGGTCCAGGACAGGTCGGACAGGTGCACCAGGCCGTCGATGCCGCCAGGCAGGCCGACAAACACGCCGAAGTCGGTGATCGACTTGATCGCGCCGTGAACCTTGTCGCCGCGCTTGAAGTTGATCGAGAACTCTTCCCATGGGTTGGGACGGCACTGCTTCATGCCCAGCGAGATGCGGCGACGGTCTTCGTCGATCTCGAGAACCATGACTTCGACTTCCTCGCCCAGCGTCACAACCTTGCGGGGATCGACGTTCTTGTTGGTCCAGTCCATTTCGGAGACGTGCACCAGGCCTTCGATGCCGGCTTCGACTTCAACGAACGCGCCGTAGTCGGTCAGGTTGGTAACCTTGCCGAACAGGCGAGTGCCTTGCGGGTAGCGGCGGGCAAGGCCGATCCAGGGATCTTCGCCCAGCTGCTTGACGCCCAGGGAGACACGGCTCTTTTCCTGGTCGAACTTGAGGACCTTGGCTTCGACTTCCTGGCCCACCTGAAGAACCTCGGAGGGATGACGGACACGGCGCCATGCCATGTCGGTGATATGCAGCAGGCCGTCGATACCGCCCAGGTCGACGAACGCACCGTAGTCGGTGATGTTCTTGACCACGCCCTTGACCACGGCACCTTCGTGCAGGGTTTCGAGCAGCTTCTGGCGTTCTTCGCCCATGCTGGCTTCAAGCACGGCGCGGCGCGACAGAACGACGTTGTTGCGCTTGCGATCGAGCTTGATGACTTTGAATTCGAGGGTCTTGCCTTCGTACGGCGTGGTGTCCTTGACGGGACGCAGGTCAACCAGCGAGCCGGGCAGGAAGGCACGGATGCCGTTGGTCATGACGGTAAGGCCGCCCTTGACCTTGCCGGTGATGGTGCCGTTGACCATCTCGCCGGATTCCAGAGCCTGCTCGAGCTGCAGCCAGGCCGACAGGCGCTTGGCGCGGTCACGCGACAGGATGGTGTCGCCGTAGCCGTTTTCGAGCGAATCGATGGCAACCGAGACGAAGTCACCGGCTTCGACTTCGAGGTCGCCCTGGTCGTTCAGGAATTCCTCGAGGGGGATCAGCGCTTCGGACTTGAGGCCGGCGTTGACCACGACGAAGTTGTGATCGATGCGGACGACTTCGGCGGAAATCACCTCACCGGACTTCATGTCCTGGTTCTTGATGCTTTCCGCGAAAAGATCGGCGAAGCTTTCGCCGCCGGTGGGGATAGAGGTTGCAATGGTGGACATTCGTGTATCCATTTGGCCGAAATGGCCGTTAAAAACACACCAGGGAGTGATGCTTCCCCAGTGGAGTAGAGAGAAATGTTCCTCGACGCAGAGGCGTATTCACGCCTTTGCCGCCGGGAACCCCTGAGCCGACCAGAGGTCGAGCACATATTTGACCGTTTCGCCTATCGTAAGATTGGACGAATCGACCGTGTGGGCGTCGGCCGCCGCTACCAGCGGGGCGTTCGCCCGAGTGCGATCGCGCTCATCGCGCGCGCGCATATCTTCCAGCAAGTTCGCTAGGTTAGCAGGAAATCCCTTTTCCTTCAACTGCTTACAGCGCCTTTCCGCTCGCGCCCGGACATCCGCGACCAGGAAGATCTTGAGAGGCGCGTCCGGGAATACGACGGTACCCATGTCGCGGCCGTCCGCCACCAGGCCAGGCGCCTTTCTGAAGGCGCGCTGCCGCTCAAGCAGGGCCTGCCGCAACGGCACATAGGCGGCAATGCGGGAAGCCAGGTTGCCCACATGCTCCTGGCGTATATGAGCGGCCACATCCTGCCCGAACAGCAGCACCCGCTCACCCTGGAAGCTTACATCCAGCCCCAAAGCCGCGCGGGCCACGGCATCCTGGTCACCGGGGTCCACCCCCTGGCGCAGCACTGCGAGGGCGGAAAGCCGGTATAGCGCGCCGCTGTCCAGAACCGACCAGCCAAGCGCCTCGGCAACGCGGTGAGCGATGGTACCTTTACCCGACGCAGTGGGGCCGTCGATGGCAATAACGGGAATTTCTGATGTATTCATGTTTGCCTGCATCCATGCCAACGTTTTGTTGTCTGGGCCTCTGTCGGGCCGCCATAAGCCGCAGCTGCGCCCCGGAAGCGGGGCACCGCCGCCGTCATGCGCCCAACAAGCCCTGGAATACCGGGAAATAGCCGGGGAATGTTTTGCCCACGCAATCCGGATCCTCTATCTCGACCCCTTCGGGGCTGAAGGCGGCCAGGGAAAAGCACATTGCCATGCGATGGTCATCATACGTGGCAATGGAAGCCCTTCGCCACTGCCCTTTTCCGACCGGATGGACAGTGAGCCAATCGGGGCCCGACTGCACGCGCGCGCCCAGTTTTTCGAGCTCGGTATGCATGGCGTGAATGCGGTCGGTTTCCTTGACCCGCCAGCTGCCGATGTTGCGCAGGGTGCAAGGGCCGTCGGCATACATGGCCATGGCCGCCGCCGTCATGGCTGCATCGGGAATGAGGTTGAAATCACGGTCGAAGGCCCGCAGGCGCTCGTCCCTGGCAACGCGCAGGCCGCTGACCTCGATGGATTCGGCCCTTCGCACCACGGTGGCGCCCATGGCCTGCACGACATCGGCAAAGGCAATGTCGCCCTGCATGCTGTCGCTGCCCACGCCTTCTATCAGCACGGGCCCGCCGCCCACGGCGCCCAGCGCCATGAAATACGAGGCCGTGGAGGCATCGCCTTCCACGGCAAGGGACGGTACGGCGCGATAGCGCGCAGAGGCGGGAATATAAAAGCGAGACCATCCGTCACGGCGCACTTCGACGCCGAACTGCGCCATCAGCCGCAGGGTGATTTCGATATAGGGCTTGGAAATCAGTTCGCCTTCAACCTCGATGCACAGTTCGCGGGCCGAGCGCGCCACGCACAGGGGCGCAGCCATGAGCAGCGCGGTGAGGAACTGGCTGGAAACGGAGCCCTTTACCCGTACCCGATCATCCGCGCCCGGGACGGGCTCGCTTATGCGCAAGGGCGGGTAGCCTTCTGCGCCCAGGTATGCGATCTGCGCCCCCAGGACGCGCAGCGCATCGACCAGATCGCCGATAGGCCGCTCATGCATGCGCGGCACGCCTGACAGTGTGTAGCCGCCACCCGTGACGGCCAGCGCCGCCGTCAGCGGCCTGAATGCCGTGCCTGCATTGCCGAGGAAGATATCAGCCTCGCGAACGGGAAACGGCCAGCCGCCCTGCACGATCGCCGTGCCAGGGGCGGGAAGCTCGACCTGCACGCCAAGCTGGCGCAACGCCGCAATCATGACGCGGGTATCGTCGGAATCGAGCAGGCCATCGAGCCGCGTCTGCCCTTCTGCCAGGGCTGCAAGCAGCAGCGCCCGGTTGGAAATACTCTTGGAACCGGGCAACCTTACCCGGCCGGCCGCCGTTGAAACAGGCGGAAGATACAGGCTGGAAGCCTTGCTCATGACTGACCACTCCTGCTGGCCCAGAGGCGGCGCGCCAGCGCCGCACGTTCAAGAAAATCCTCAAGCTTGCGCCCGTCTGCCTGCTGGAGCGCCTCTTCGGCCCGGTCCAATGCCGCCCTGACCTCCTGCAGCTCGGCCAGCACCGCCTGCCGGTTGCTCAGGAATATGTCACGCCAGACCTCCGCCGAACCGGCGGATATGCGCGTGAAATCACGAAAACCGCTGCCCGCCAACGACATGCGCACATCCGCGTCGGGCGCCATGGCGACCTGCCACATATAGGCCGAGGACAGGAAATGCGGCACATGGCTGACAGACGCCAGCACGGTATCGTGCGAGTTCGCGTCCAGCGTCAGGACGCGGGCGCCGCAAGCCTCCCAGGCACGCGACACCAGCACTCTTGCGGCATGGCTGTTTTCGGGCAAGGGGGTAAGCAGCACGTTGCGGCCACGATACAGCGCGGCATCAGCGGCCGCCGGCCCAGTCTGCTCGGCGCCCGCTATGGGATGCCCGGGCACGAATTGCCTGATGCGCTCACCCAGCGCTTCGCGGGCTGCAGCGATGACATCAGCCTTGGTGCTGCAGGCATCGGTGATCAGCGTTTCAGGACGCAGAAAAGGCCGCATCCGGGCAAGCGTGTCGCCAACCGCTCCGACAGGCGTGGCGATAAGGATGAGGTCGGCCTGGGCGCAGGCCTGCTCAATGGTGGCGGGTTCATCTATAAGGCCAAGACTCTGCGCCTGCTCCAGCGCCTCGGCGCTGCGCCCTACGCCCAGCACCCGGCCAACCGCTCCCGCTTTCCGCAGGGCAGCGGCAAAGGAGCCGCCAATCAGGCCAACGCCCACGACAGCCAGCACCGGTATCAGCATGGCGGCCTTGCCGGTGTGCTCGGAGCCTTGCTTCATGCGCCTAATATCTGCGACAGCGCTGTAATGAAGCGCTGGTTTTCTTCGGGCAGGCCAATGGAAACGCGCAGCCATTCAGGCAGGCCGTCGCCCGCGACCGGACGCACAATGACCCCCTGTTTGAGCAGGGCGAGATTCACGCCTGCTGCATCGCCAACGCGCACCAGGACAAAATTGCCGTAGCTGGGCACATATTCGAGCCCAAGCTGTTCAAAAGCGCCGTATAGCGCCTGCTTGCCGGCCTTGTTGATCTCGTAGGCGCGCTGCAGAAACTCCGCATCGCCCAGCGCAGCGATCGCCGCGGCCTGCGCCAGCGTATTGACGTTGAAAGGCTGGCGCACCCGGTTCAGCAGATCTGTCAGCCTGGGTTGCGCCAGCGCGTAACCGACTCGCAGGCCAGCCAGCCCATAGGCTTTGGACAGCGTGCGCGTCACAATCAGATTCGAATATTGTTCCACCCACCGCGCGCTGTCGAAGCGCAGTTCGGGGTCGAGATATTCCGTATAGGCTTCGTCAAGCACAACGGTAACCCGCTCGCCGTGCTCCGCATACACACGCGCCAGGAAGGCGGCAACCTCATCGGCAGGCACAAACGTGCCCGTAGGATTGTTGGGATTGGCAATAAACACGACGCGCGTGTCGGGTGTGATCGCCTCGAACATGGCGGCCAGGTCATGACCGTAGTCGCGGGCCGGCACCATGATGTGCCGCGCGCCGCGCGCCTGGGTCGCCAGCCTGTAGACAGCAAAAGAGTGCTGGGCATAAACGCTGGCCACACCCGGAGCCAGCAGGGCCAGCGAGACAATTTCCAGCAGATCGTTGGAGCCATTGCCCAGCGTTATCCAGTCGGCCGGCACGCCATAGCGCTGCGACAACACCGATTTCAGATCGAAGCCATTGGGGTCTGGATAGCGCCCCAGCGAACTGGCGACGGCAAGCATAGCCTGTTGGGCTGAAGCGGGAATGCCCAGGGGGTTCTCATTCGATGCGAGCTTGATGATGCTTGCCGGATCGAGATTGAATTCACGCGCAAGCTCTTCGATGGGCTTGCCTGCCTGATAGGGAGCGATGGCCAGAATGTAATCGGGCACCACGGCGCAAGTGTCGCTGTTCATAACGGTAGTCATGCGTATGCAATTCCTATTGGCGGGGGTAGGAACCCAGCACCTTGAAGAAAGCGACCTGGTTTTTCAGGTCGGCCAGTGCCTGCGCCACTGCGGGCTCATTGCGATGGCCTAGCAGGTCAACATAAAAATAGTATTCCCACTGCCCTGTGCGGGCTGGACGCGATTCAAGACGGGTCATGGAGACACCATTGCTGGCCAGCGGCGCGAGCATTTCATAGACTGCACCCGCGCGGTTGGGCACGGCCAGGATAATACTGGTCTTGTCGCTGCCGGTGGGCAAAGTCTCGATTGCGCCCACTGCCAGAAAACGGGTGCGATTCTGTGGATCATCCTGGATGCCTGCCGATACCACCTCCAGCTCCCAGGCCTGCGCGGCAGTGTCGCCCGCAATGGCCGCCACGGTGGGATCGAGCGAAGCGATGCGCGCAGCCTCGCCGTTGCTGGATGCCGCATCGCGTGCGAGCTCTGGCACATGCTGGGTCAGCCAGGACTGGCATTGCGCCAGCGCCTGAGGATGGGCCATGACCCGGGTCACGCCGTCCAGCGAGCCGGATTTGCTCAGCAGATTGTGGTGAATCTTGATCGAGCGCTCACCCAGCACCTTGAGGTGGGAATTGAGCAGCAGATCCAGCGTGCGGTTGACGGCGCCCTCAGTGGAGTTTTCCACTGGCACCATGCCCACATCAGCCTGCCCTGCCTCGACCGCGCGAAACACCTCATCAAAAGAATCGCAGCGCAGCCGGACAATGGCATGTCCAAAATGCTCCAGCGCCGCCTGCTCGGAGAACGATCCCTGGGGCCCAAGGAAGGCGACTGTCAGGGCGCTTTCCAGCCCCCGACAGGTGGAAATGATCTGCGACCAGACAGCATCCACCGCCTGTGCGGTGAACGGGCCTTTGTTCAGCGCCTGCAAGCGGCGTATCACCATCGCCTCGCGCTCTGGTTTCAGTATCGGGCCATCGACATCGAAACCTTCCTTGACCTTGCCGACCTCAAGAGCTGTATTGGCGCGCTGGTTGAGCAGATCCAGGATCTGCTCGTCGATCGAGTCAATGCGGTCGCGCAGCGGCTTGAGCCGCTCCTGCAGCGTGTTATCCATGGCGGCGTTCAAAGTCTTGCATGTAGTTAATGAGCGCATGCACCGCCTCGAGCGGCACCGCGTTGTAGATGGAGGCCCGCATGCCGCCGACCGATTTGTGCCCCTTTAGTTGCAACAGCCCGGCCGCCTCAGCCCCTTCCAGGAAGGCAGCGTTGAGCGACTCGTCGCGCAGGAAGAATGGCACGTTCATGCGCGAGCGCACGCCGGGTTCGATGCGGTTCTCATACAGGCTGGATGCGTCGAGATAATCGTACAGGGCCTGGGATTTTGCGATACTGGCCTGCTCGACCGCCGCGATGCCCCCTTGGCGCTTGAGCCACTTGAAGACAAGGCCCGCCATGTAAATGGCATAGGTGGGCGGCGTATTGAACATCGACCCTGCTGCAGCGACATTGGCATAGTCAAATGCAGACGGGCAGATGGGCAGCGCGTGGCCGATCAGGCTCTTGCGCACGATCACGACGGTCAGGCCCGCCGGGCCCGCATTCTTCTGCGCGCCCGCATAGACCATGCCCACCTTCGAAAAATCAATGGGACGGGACAGAAAATGCGAGGAAACATCGACAACCAGCGGCACATTGGGCGCGCCGAGCTCGGCAATGTCCGGCCACTGGGCGAACTCCAGCCCGCCTATGGTTTCGTTGCCGCACAGATGCAGGTATGCGGCATCCGGACGCAGCTTCCACGCTTCAGGCGAGGGATACCAAGTCCACGGCTGCTGCACGACACCATGAATGTTTTTTTCCGAACCGCTGGAGGCAGCCACCGCGATATCGCCGTAGCGCTGCGCTTCCTTGTGCGACTTGTTGGACCAGATGCCCGTCAGGATGTAATCGGCCTTGTTCAGGCCTGCACGGCCAATCAGGTTGAGCGGCACGATTGCATTTTCGGCAGTTGCCCCCCCCTGCATGAACAGGATTTCGAAAGCCTCCGGCACATCGAGCAATTCGCGCAAGTCTGCGACCGCCTCATCCCGTATCTGGGTGAACTGCTTGCCGCGATGGCTCATTTCCATCACGGACATGCCGCAGCCGTGCCAGTTCGTCATCTCGTCCGCTGCCTGTTGCAGCACTTCGAGCGGCAGGGCCGATGGGCCTGCCGAAAAATTCCACGGTCGCATTGCCTATTCCTCGCCCTTGCCGCCAGAGTCGCCCTGCCCGTCAGGGTTTCCGTCACCGCCAGGAGCGTCCTGGCCGTGCGCATTGTCTTGCTTGCCGGCGTCATTGGATGGATCGGATTCCTCGCCGCCATCCGCATCGTCCGCTCCCACCACCACATCGTCGTCCGCATCGCTTTCAACCACGCGGCGCACGCCTGACAGCATGCTGTCATCGTCCACGCTGATGAGGGTCACGCCTTGCGTGGCCCGACCCATTTCGCGGATCTCGGACACCCTTGTGCGTACCAGCACGCCGCCCGTGGTGATGAGCATGATTTCGTCGGACGGACGCACCAGCACAGCCCCCACGACCTTGCCATTGCGGGCGGAGGTCTGGATGGCGATCATGCCCTTGGTGCCGCGCCCATGGCGTGTGTACTCGACGATAGAGGTGCGCTTGCCGTAGCCGTTTTCGGTGGCTGTAAGCACGCTCTGCGTCTCATCCTGCGCAACCAGCAGGGAAATGACAGCCTGCCCGTCCTCGAGCATCATGCCCCGCACGCCGCGCGCGGTACGCCCCATCGGACGCACATCGTTCTCGTCGAACCGCACGGCCTTGCCTGCATCAGAGAACAGCATGACATCATGCTCACCGTCGGTGAGATCTGCGCCGATGAGATAGTCGCCATCGTCCAGCGCCACGGCAATGATGCCGGCCTTGCGCGGGTTGGAGAAATCAGACAGCGGTGTTTTCTTGACCGTGCCGCGCGATGTCGCCATGAAGACGAAGTGATCTTCGCTGAATTCGCGCACCGACAGCACCACAGTGATTTTCTCGCCATCCTGCAGGGGGAACATGTTGACGATGGGCCGTCCACGCGAGTTGCGCGAACCTTGCGGAACCTCCCACACCTTCAGCCAGTAGACTCTTCCGCGATCAGAAAAGCACAGCAGGAAGTCGTGCGTGTTCGCAATGAACAGCTGGTCGATCCAGTCGTTTTCCTTCATGGCCGTGGCCTGCTTGCCGCGCCCGCCGCGCTTCTGTGCCCGGTATTCGGACAAAGGCTGGCTCTTGATATAGCCCGACTGCGACAGTGTCACGACCATGTCCATCGGGGTAATCAGGTCTTCGGTGTCAAGCTCGGTGGCGTTGCGCTCGATCTCGGAGCGGCGCACATCCTTGGCGCCGGTCGAGAATTCCGCCTTGATGGCCACCAGCTCGTCGCCGATGATCTGCGTAATGCGCTCGGGGCGCGCAAGAATGTCGAGCAGGTCGGCGATGGTCGCCATGATGTCTTTGTACTCGCCGACGATCTTGTCCTGCTCAAGGCCGGTCAGGCGCTGCAGGCGCATGTTCAGGATTTCCTGGGCCTGGACGTCGCTCAGGCGGTACATTCCATCTGTCTGCAGTCCATATTCGTCGGGCAGCGATTCAGGGCGATACGCGACGCGGCCGCCTGCCGCGCTGTTTTCATCGGCGCGGCTGAGCATTTCGCGCACAAGGGACGAATCCCATGAGCGCGCCATCAGTTCCTGCCTGGCCACAGGCGGCGTGGGCGCTGCCTTGATGATGGCGATGAAATCGTCGATATTGGCCAGCGCCACAGCCAGGCCCTCGAGCACATGGCCGCGGTCGCGGGCTTTGCGCAGCTGGAACACAGTGCGGCGTGTCACCACTTCGCGGCGATGGAAGAGGAAATATTCCACCATCTGCTTGAGGTTCAGCAGGCGCGGCTGGCCATCGACCAGCGCCACCATGTTCATGCCGAAGGTATCCTGCAGTTGCGTAAGCTTGTACAGGTTATTCAGGACAACCTCGGGCACTTCGCCGCGCTTGAGCTCGATCACCAGACGCATGCCGTCTTTGTCGGATTCGTCGCGGATGTCTGAAATGCCTTCGATTTTCTTTTCGTTGACCAGCTCTGCAATCTTTTCCTGCAGCGTCTTCTTGTTGACCTGATAGGGAATGGCGTCGACGATAATCGCCTGCCTGTTGCCCTTTTCCATGTCTTCAAAGTGCGTCTTGGCCCGCATGACCACCCGGCCGCGGCCGGTGCGGTAGCCCTCGCGCACGCCCGACAGGCCGTAGATGATGCCCCCTGTGGGGAAGTCTGGCGCCGGGATGAGCTCGATCAGCTCGTCGACCGTGCATTCAGGGTTGCGCAGGCAGAACAGGCAGCCCTCGACAACCTCGGACAGATTATGCGGCGGAATATTGGTGGCCATGCCCACGGCGATGCCCGAGCTGCCGTTTACCAGCAGATTGGGCAGCCTGGAGGGCAACAGCAGCGGCTCTTGCTCGCTGCCGTCATAGTTAGGCCCGAAATCGACGGTTTCCTGATCGATGTCTGCGAGCAGCTCATGTGCGATCTTGGCCAGGCGTATTTCGGTATAACGCATGGCGGCGGCATTGTCGCCGTCGATCGAGCCGAAGTTGCCCTGCCCGTCCACCAGCATGTAGCGCAGCGAGAAATCCTGGGCCATGCGCACAATGGTGTCGTACACAGCCGAATCCCCGTGCGGGTGATATTTACCGATGACGTCGCCGACGATACGGGCCGATTTCTTGTAGGCGCGGTTCCAGTCGTTGTTCAGCTCATGCATGGCAAACAGGACGCGCCGGTGCACGGGCTTCAGGCCGTCGCGCACATCCGGCAGGGCCCGGCCAACGATCACGCTCATGGCGTAATCAAGGTAGCTGCGGCGCATTTCCTCTTCCAGCGATATGGGAAGCGTTTCCTTGGCGAAGGAATCCATAGAATGTTCTTATCTGTAAGGGGTGAATCAGACCGGTTTCGGGCGAATAGGAAATTCTAGCACTTCCCCCTGCGCGCCCCGGAAACCGCATACCCGGCTCCGCGCCGGTCCGGCCGCCGCGCATACGATGGCGCGCTACTTGATAAGTCACTTTAATGCTGAGAGGGGGACGCCCCTTTCTTGTTGTCGAAAACCAACATTATTTGCGGGGATAAGGGGGAAATTCCGCAATCTGTTCGATAAGTAGCTTGGAGACTTCGCCTCGCTCGCGGAAATGCCGTAAGATTCCTCCTAACACGCATGAAACCCAGCGCAATTCTTTGATTCACTCATAGCGTTGCTATACTGGCTGCGTTTTTTGATATGCGGCGGGGGTTCGCTGCGGTCACTTACCAGCATTAAGCTCAATGAGGAGAAACATGAATAAACCCTCCAAAATCGCACTAGCACTCGCCATTGCCGCCGTTACGGCCACTGGTGCAGTATCCGCACAAACTGTCGACAACTGGCGCAATCCGTTCGGCGACGTTTGGAAGAACGGCACCCGCGAGCTGTGCTGGCGCGACAACTTCTGGACGCCTGCGACGGGCATCCCGGGGTGTGACGGCGTGCCAGTTGCACAAGCCGAAGCTCCCGTGGTCGCTCCGACGGCAACCAAGGTTGTCCTGAATGCTGATACCTTCTTTGATTTCGACAAGTCCACGATCAAGCCCGAAGGCCGTCAGATCCTTGACCAGGTTGCTTCCCAGGTCAATACTCTGAACCTCGAAACCCTGATCGCAACTGGTCACACCGATTCCATCGGTACTGAACAGTACAACCAGGGCCTGTCCGAGCGTCGTGCCAATTCGGTCAAGGATTACCTGATCGGCAAGGGCGTTCCTGCTGACCGCATCTACGCTGAAGGCAAGGGCGAAACGCAACCCGTGGCTACCAACAAGACTCGCGAAGGCCGTGCGCAAAACCGCCGCGTCGAGATCGAGATCGTCGGTACCCGCAAGTAATACTTGCTGCGTTAAACGCTACAATAAGGGCTCCCTTCCGGGGGCCCTTATTTTTTGCCCCGTGGCCGGCGGCATTGCATGGCCGTGCCTCATCGGGGCAGGCGTGAGCGCCCGTTTCCAGGCATTTCCAGGTAGAAGCCATGACAGCAACGACACCTTCAGACAGCCCCAACGTCGACCAGGCCGAACTGGACAAGTTCAGCGCCCTTGCCTCCCGCTGGTGGGACGCCGAAAGCGAATTCAAGCCTCTGCACGCCATCAACCCTCTGCGCCTGGGCTGGATTCTCGAGCATGTGGGCACGCTGGACGGCAAGTCTGTGCTCGACGTGGGCTGCGGCGGCGGCATCCTGGCCGAAAGCCTGGCCAAGTCAGGCGGCAATGTCACCGGCATAGATCTTGCGCACAAATCGCTGCAGGTCGCAAAACTGCACGGCCTGGAATCGGGCGTCAAGGTCAATTACGAAGCCATCAGCGCCGAAGATATCGCCGCCCGCCAGCCGGCATCGTTCGACGTCGTCACCTGCATGGAAATGCTTGAGCACGTGCCCGATCCCGCCTCGATCGTGCAGGCCTGCGCGACGCTCGTCAAGCCTGGCGGCTGGGTGTTTTTCTCGACGCTTAACCGCAACCCCAAGTCTTTTCTGTTTGCCATCGTAGGCGCCGAATATGTCCTGCGCATGCTGCCCAAAGGCACGCATAGCTACGAGAATTTCATCAAACCCAGCGAGCTGCTTGCCAGCGCCCGCCAGGCGGGGCTGGATGCCGTACAGCTGACCGGTCTGGAATACAACCCGCTCACACAGCATTACCGGCTCAGTCGCGATACCTCGGTCAACTATCTGCTGGCGACCCGCCGCGAAGCCTGAGCGGCATTTCTTCCCTTCCGGCCCGCCAGCGGGCCCTTCCCATTTCATCTTTTCAATGATTGGCATTGCCTGCGCATGAAGAAACTCGTCCTGTTCGATTTTGACGGCACTTTGGCCGACACCGCCCCCGACCTGGCCGCCGCCGCCAACAAGCAGCGCGAGCGCCGCGGACTCGAACCCCTGCCCTATGAAGCCTTGCGACCATATGCCTCCGCTGGCGCCCGGGGATTGCTCAAGGCAGGTCTGGGTCTTTCGCCGGAAGACGAAAGTTATGATGCATGCCGGCGACAGTTTCTGGAAGACTACGAAAATGGCATGACACAGCTTACTTCGCTGTTTCCCGGCGTGCGCGAACTGCTCGATACACTGCGGGAACAGGGCTACGCCTGGGGCATCGTGACCAACAAGGCAGAGTACCTGGCCGTACCGCTGGTCTCGCATCTGGGGCTGGACGCCGGGTGCGCCATCACTGTGGGCGGAGACACCACCCCCCACTCGAAACCGCATCCGGCGCCTCTGTTACATGCAGCCAGCCACGTTGGCTTCGCACCGCAAAACTGTATCTATGTAGGCGATGATCAGCGCGACATCATTGCCGGCAAGGCGGCGGGCATGGGCACGGTGATTGCCGCGTATGGCTATTGCGGCCAGGATACCGCCCTGCATGCATGGGGCGCGGATGCCATCGCTGCAACGCCGCATGAGTTATGGCCTGTGATCCAGAATTGGTCCGCGCAAAGCTGAGCCGCATCCGCAGCCTATCCTTCGCCAGCCGCGTTTGCCGAGCATATGCCCGCCAGGTGCCGCAACCGGATAGCAGTCCCATATTGCCTGGACATGCCAGGCCCGGAAATTGCCTGCAAATGATCGCATTGCACCCGGAGCCGAATCCACGCGAAACCGGGCAAGCGGGCGCATAATGCGTGCATGCCGCCCGGTTTCATTTAATCCGGGCCTCTGTTGGCGATCAGGCCGCACAGATCATGGAGGGCAACCGAATGGGCGAATTTGCCAAGACGACAGACGCGAAATACGAGGATGGCTACATCCGTTTTACATGGAAGGAGGCTGGGGAGCCCCGCCTGTTTGAAATATCGGGCGAGGCGCTGATACAGTCGTTCGGCGCTGCGGATGACTCGGGCAAGGAACTGCTGGACGCATTCGAAAGAGGCCATTCAAGCATTGCCGAAACAGCCAGGCAGGCCAGCAGCACCCCAACGGATGGCATCACCGAACTGGGCAGTGGAGACTTTGAACAGAAATCTTCCGCATAGGGCTCCAGACGACAATGCGGCCCTCGACGGGCCGCATTTTTCTGGAGAGCTCAAGCGCCTGTGGCTGCCTGCTCCGCCATGAAAACGACGCGGCCTTCCAGCGGGCCGTGTCAGGCGTTGCTGACCCTCAATTTTCCATTCTTCATGTCGATGCGAACCAGCCGGGATGGCCAGTCCGCTCCTCTGATGCGTTGGCGCAGCGCTGAAAAAACCTCCGGGGATTCCCCCGCCATTACGCCACGGCTGACCACTGCCCGCACCTTGCCCTCGCGCAAATGCAATATGCATTCTTCGTCCGCCTGATCAAAGGCGACGATACCGTCCGTCACGCCCTGATTGAGCACCTCTACAAATCTTTCGTGATCCATTGCTGTCTCCTGCTGATCTGCTGAAGCGAATGGATAGTGTCGCAGCCTCCTGCGTTACAGACCTGCCAAGACTGCTCAAGGTATTTCAAATTGCTGCGCGGATGGCCCGGCCGGCACACCTCGCGGATCGCCCTCCCGCCGCTGGCCGAACAGCTCTGTCAAAGCCTCGGGGAAACCATGCAGCACAGCCGGACGAGCTTGGTTGCAATTTATTGCTTGGGAGGTCTCTTGCCCGCACTGGCGCGCCAGGCAGCCCGGCGCGCTGCGGTTTCCGGATCTTCGGGCAGGCCAGGCATCCCCTGACAGACAGGGCGAACAGCCGTCAGTACACCGCGCCACATGTATTGACGAACACACGATACAGCGCTTTCCCGGCCGCCATGAAAAGCTGATTGCCATGCGCGCCACCGAAGCAGATATTGGCGCAGCGCTCAGGCAGATGAATGTGGCCTATGGGGCGGCCCGTCGGATCGAAAACACGCACACCGTCAAGATCCTCGCTGCCCATGCCCCATCCGCACCAGAGATTGCCATCCACATCGCAGCGGATGCCGTCCGAAGTGCCTTGTCCGCAATCGATCTGCACCCGCCGGTTCGACAAGCGCCCTTCTGCCTGCACATCGAAGACGTAAATCAGGCGATTGGGCTTTGCCCGGGAATCGACGACATACAGCAGTGTCTCATCCGGGGAAAAGCACAGTCCGTTGGGGGCGGCCAAGTCGGCGCAAACCATCTCCAGCCTTCCTGTCTGGCCATCTATGCGATAGAGACAGGCCGGCAGTTCCTGACGCCCCACCACCCCTTCATAATGGTTCAGCAGTCCAAACGGAGGATCGGTAAACCATATGGCGCCATCGGTGCTCACGACGATATCGTTGGGGGAATTGAGGGGCTTGCCCTCATATGCATCAGCGAGCACGGTGATGGATCCGTCATATTCGGTGCGCGTGACACGCCTTCCCATATGCTCGCAGCTCAGCAGCCGCCCCTGCCGGTCACGCGTGTTGCCATTGGCCATATTGCTGGGCGCGCGAAACACCGATACATGCCCGTCGCTTTCATCCCATTTCATGATGCGGTTGTTCGGCAGGTCGCTCCACAAAAGATAGCGGCCATCGCCGAACCAGACAGGCCCCTCGCCCCAGCGCGTGCCAGTCGCCAGCTGCTCAACAGCGGCGCTGAACAGGCGATACTTCTCAAAATCCGGATGAAGAATCTCGATTCGTGGATCCGGGTATCGCTCGCTTGTTTCCCACATTTCACTGATCCTGGAAATTCGTCCAAAGGCAGATACTACTTGAGGCCTGGGCTTCAATACTTATAGCCTTACACGCATCAGACTGATATATTAGTATAAATGACAATGAATAAGCGGGCTTTCAACTTTCGAACGAGAGCCCGCTTGAGAAAGGAGCAGAGATGAAAAAGCTTGTTTTGCTGGCCGGCGTTCTCGGCGCTGCACTGACCGTCGGAGGCACGGCCAGCGCGGACACACTTTCGGATATCAAGGCGGCCAAAGTCATCCGGATCGCAACAGATCTGGGCAACCCTCCCTTTGGCTTCAAGAATGAAAAACTGGAAGCCGAAGGCTATGACGTAGACACCGCCCGCCTGCTCGCCCAGGACCTGGGCGTAAAGCTGGAGCTGGTGCCGACGACGGGCCCCAATCGCATTCCGTTTCTGATCAGCAACCGGGCCGACATCATCATTTCCACCTTGGCGATCACACCCGACCGGGAAAAGGTCATCGACTTTTCCGTGCCTTATGCAGCGGTGCTGAATGTGCTTGCAGCACCAAAGGCCATGCACATCACGGGGCCGTCGGACCTGGCCGGCCAGCGCATCGCCGCCACCCGGGGCACCACCAATGATGTTGCCGTCACCAAGATCGCGCCGCCAACCGCGCAGATTGTGCGCTTCGACGATGAGGCCACCACCCTGACCTCTGTCACCAGCGGCCAGGTCAAGCTCGTGGCGCAGAACCCGGCCATGGTGAAACTGATGAATCAGAAAAGCCCCGAGCTTGAGCTGGAAAGCAAATTCACGCTCAAGCAGATCGAGTTCGGCATCGGGATGCGCAAGGGGAATGAAGAACTCAAAAAATGGATCAATGGCTGGATCGGCGCCAATCTGAAGAACGGCAAGCTCAATGCTTTCTACAAGAAATACAATGGCGTGGACCTTCCGGAGAAAATCCTCGGCGGCTCTTGAAGCGCTTTTTGGCGATGCGTCGGCGGCCGGTCGGGCGCCCCTGGCCTGTATGCCGCCGGGATTCTTGCAAGCCTGGATCAGTCTCTGGAAAACGGCTTGCCGTCAAAATCCACTGTCACCAGATTACCATCAAGCTCACCCATGCCGGGCGCGTTCGACGGCATGCCCGGCGCAGCTACGCCTCGCGTTGCGGGGTTTTGCAGCAGCTTCGAGACTGCCCGGGCAGGCATATGCCCTTCGATGATCTGCCCGGTTTCCTTGACGACCGCCGTATGGCATGAACTGAGCTGTTCCGGAACCCCCAGCTTCTGTTTTGCCTGCCACACCTGGGAGGTCTGGATAATGCTGACTTGATGTCCAGCATCGCGCATATGCTGTGCCCAGCCATGACAGCAGCCGCAGTTCGGGTCCTGATAGACCGTCAGCGATGCGGCGCCCGCGATCGGCATCCCGGCGGACAATGCCAATGTCAAAAACGTGCGTATCATGATTCTACGTTCCCCGTCCGGATCATTACCAGCCCGACTTGCGGCGTATCTTTCTGGATTCGGCCTGGTTCAGGCGCTTAGCTTCTTCTTCGGCGTAGTCGCGCTCATCCGGCTCATATTTCCCTTCGTACATGCAGCTGCTGCGGCTCCATCTGCATTCGCTGTCCCGGCCGCCATCCGTATCCCCAAGGCCGATCATGGAGCACCCGGAAACAAGTGCGGCAAGAAACAGCGCCACGCCGCATCGACAGAATGTTTGACTAATCATTTACCTTGTCCAAAAGAGACTATGGCCATTCTATAGCAGAAGCCATCGCAACCCTGCGGATCGGCCCAGCCCCCGATGTAAGACATATTGTCAAGCAATGTGGCAACGCCGTGCTGCCATCCTGTAAAGCAGGTTTGCCGTACCGTTCGTGTTGTGTCACCCAGCGATGCGACACGTCGGGGTTGATGCCATGATCTACGGCAAGCGACGCCAGAGACGTATGGCCTGCGAGATACTGAAGGGCGTATGGCTTCAGGAATTTTGAGAATGACCGCCTGCGAATCTTGGCCCAGCGCGGTTGAAATGATGTGATTAACCAGGTTTAATGAATGCCCCGATCTACCAAAAATGGTGAAGAGCCAATGGTGTGATTAACCGGGTGTAGCGAATGCCCCGATCCCCGATTATGGGGTAGAGCCGAGCCGAAAAGCCGGCAAGAGACAAAGAAGGATTTATAAGATGAAACGCCGGAAGGCCTTATAAATAAAGGCGTTCCGGCGTTTGAATCTGGTGGGCTGTGAGTGGCTCGAACACTCGACCTACGGATTAAGAGTCCGCTGCTCTACCAACTGAGCTAACAGCCCGTTTGCTGCGAAGGAAAAGATTATAAACAGAAAAATTTTGCGACGCAAGTTGGCGCCGCGCGGTGTGTTAGGAGTTCATGAAATGTCCGGTTCAACGGAGTGACCGACACCTTGAAGACAGGCAGAGGCTATGGTCACGATAAGCCGTAGTCATCCGACACCTTCATGGCCAAAGCATACGCTGATGACCGACCGGCTGCGCAGGTCTCATATGTGAGAACTGCATTCTTCCCTTGCACGAGAAGGGCTGCTTCTACCGCAGCCCTTCTTGCTCGTCAGATACTGGTGCGAGGCATCGGGCTGGGCGCAGGAGCCAGCATCGTTTCAATGTAGCCCACAATAGTCGTATTGAGCTGGCGCGCCTTTGTGCGCATTTCAAACCATGCTGCACGCTGCCTGATACGCAGTGCAAAATCCAGCCCCCGTTCAGCTTTCTTCAGCTCCGCGAACAGCCTGGCCTCTTCCGCCTTGAAAAACTCGAATTCCCGCAAGGCCAATGCCAACGATGCGTCCCATCCGTTCATCAAGCCTCCTTCCTTCCACGCTCTTTTTGTGGTGGATCATATGTAGTTGCTGGCTCAAATTCAATTGCCGTAACTTTTTCTCACCCGGCATGGGGAGTCGGTGCTGGATAAAACCAGCGCGTCATGGCAAACCAAAATACTCAGCTGTGCGACCAATCCATTGATTCATATCAAACTTTCACTGAATAGGCCCGTTGGCATATGGTGTCTTTGTTTGCTGCAATGCACAATGACGCTTTACCATTATTAACTTTCCCCCTTTTCCATATCCAAGGTGAAACAGAAGAAAACAATCATCACGGCGCCCGATCTCTACACTACGCAAGGAGGCCGCGTCGCCTTCATCCATACCGTGGAGCGAGATCCCGCCAATGGCGGGCCGAAGTTTCACGGCTATCTGCTGTATTCGGAACGCGGCCAGACCAGGAAGAAACAGCTGACCTGGCTGCCCTGCGGAACCTGTATCGACAGCGACAGCGAGCAGGACACAATCGTCTGGAAGGTGTGAGCCTATTGAAAGCATATTCAAATGCTAACGAATTGCCAGAAGAAATACTTGCAAATCTGCGGCCTTTGCAAAAACCGCGCCATACGGGATAGCCGCCTCCGAAAGCGCTATCCATAGCACCCTGTCAAGCTCTCTTTTCCAGTCGAAGCTTTTTAGCGACAGATTTGCGAATGTAAACAATCTTGCAACTGCCGCTTGGGCGGAATAAGGCCGGTATCCTGCTATACTTTTTTGGCCCAAAACTTCCCCTATTTCCCCATGAAACTCCTTGGTTCGCTCAAGAGCCCTTACGTGCGCAAAGTGCGTGTCGTAATGGCTGAAAAGAAGCTCGATTACGAGTTCGTACTTGAAGACGTGTGGGCCGAAGACACTCAGATTCAACAGCACAACCCGCTGGGGAAAGTTCCTTGCCTGCTCATGGACGACAACGGCAGCCTGTTCGACTCCCGGGTCATTGTCGAGTACCTCGACACACTTTCCCCTGTCGGCCGCCTTATTCCCCAACCAGGCCGGGATCGCGCCGCGGTGAAGTGCTGGGAAGCCATCGCCGACGGCGTGCTCGATGCCGCTGTCGCCATCAATATTGAACGCACACGCCGCCCTGAACATCTGCGCAGCGACCAATGGATTGCCCGCCAGCAAGGCAAGATAGTCGCCGCGCTGCACTCCATGGACAGCTCGCTGGGCGAACAGCCGTTCTGCATGGGCGTCAATTTCAGCCTGGCAGATGTCGCTGTCGGCTGCGCGCTGGGCTATCTTGACCTGCGCTGCCCCGAGCTGAACTGGCGGTCCGATTACGCCAATCTGCGGCGGCTTGACGAGAAGCTTCGCGACAGGCCGTCCTTCTCTTCCACCCGCCCCCCGCAAGATTGATTGCACCGCAGGTTGCGGCGGCTCCGCCCGCTTTGCCCGGAAAGCCCGCAGCCGCCCTGTTGCGGAATCCGCGCCACCCAGATTAAACAGCAGCGCCGGCTGGCGAGCCGGCTAGGCTGACATCAACTGTTGCCAGCCTTTGAACAGCATGTAGCCCGATATCGCGAAAAGCAGGCAGGCGAACAGCCGCCTCACCGTAGCCACCGGAAGGCTATGGGTGCAGCGCGCCCCCAGGGGCGCCGTCAGCACGCTCATGACTGAAAGCGCGATCAGGGCAGGCCAGTAGATGTAGCCAAGCATGCCCGGCTGCCCGCGCACTTCATGAAAGCCTGAATAGATGTAGCCGGCACTATTGGCGACCGCAATGAAAAAGCCCAGCGCCGCCGAGGTGGCGACCGCATTGCGCATCGGCACATTTCCCCGCGCCATGAATGGCACCGACAGAAAACCGCCGCCAGCCCCCAGAAAGCCAGACACAAAACCTATTGCCGCGCCGACCCCAAAGACAGCCGGCTTGCCGGGCAGCGTACGCCCAGCCACCGGAGGCTTCCCCTTGAGCATTCTCCAGCCCGAATAGCCGACGAAAACAGCAAAGAAGAGCGACAGCCAGAAACCGCTGAGATACGCAAACACAGCGCCGCCCGACAGCAGCCCTCCCACAATAAGCCCTGGCCCGATAACCCAGACAATGTCCCAGCGGATGGCCCCCTGCCGGTGATGCTCTCGCATGCTGGAAACAGAGGTGAAAATGATAGTCGCCATGGCGGTGGCGATGGCAGCGTGTACAACAAGGTGTTGGGGCAGGCCCTGCAGGGAAAGCAGCATGGCCAGGAATGGCACAAGTATCATGCCGCCCCCTATGCCGAGCAGGCCTGCGGCAAAGCCTACCGCCGCACCGAGCAGGAGCAGGCAGGCGACGAAGATGGGATCCATGGTTGTTCTGTCTTGAAAAAGCCTCAGACGATGATGCCGCCGCCGAGACAGACGTCGCCATCGTACAGCACGGCCGACTGCCCCGGAGTGACCGCCCACTGAGGATCTGAAAAATCCAGCGCGAAACCGTCCTGCCCGGCCTGGGCCAGCGCGCAGGGAGCATCAGCCTGCCTGTATCGTGTTTTGGCCGCATAAGCGCCGGCTTCAGGCGCATGGCCCGCTATCCAACTGGCGTCCTGCGCGGTGAGGCGCTTGCTGAGAAGCCAGGGGTGATCATGCCCTTGCACCACATAGAGCGTATTGGCCGCAATATCCTTGCGTGCCGTATACCAGGCATCGGCCGTGCCATCCTCGCGCTGCCGGCCACGAATGCCCCCTATGCCCAACCCCTTGCGCTGCCCCAATGTATAGAAGGACAAGCCCTGATGCTCGCCGACCGTGATCTCTTCGGGCGTTTTGATCGGCCCGGGATGCGTGGGCAGGTAGCGGTTGAGGAACTCCCGGAAGGGCCGCTCGCCGATGAAACAGATGCCTGTCGAATCTTTTTTCGAGGCATTGGGCAGCCCGAGCGACTGGGCTATGCGCCGCACCTCGGTCTTGGGTATCTCCCCCAAGGGAAACAGGGTACGGGCCAGCTGCGCCTGGTTCAGTCTGTGCAGGAAATAGCTTTGATCCTTGGTCTGGTCCAGCGCTTTGAGCAACTGGTACTCAACGCCTCCTGCGCCCTGCACTCTGCGCACACGCGCATAGTGCCCGGTCGCAATATGGTTTGCGCCCAGCGACATGGCATGATCCAGGAAGGCCTTGAACTTGATCTCGGCATTGCAAAGCACGTCCGGGTTGGGCGTACGGCCGGCGGAATACTCGCGCAGGAAATCGGCAAAAACACGGTCCTTGTATTCCGCGGCGAAATTGACCGCCTCTATGTCGACGCCTATGACATCCGCCACGCTGGCAGCGTCCAGCCAGTCCTGCCGGCTGGAGCAGTATTCCGAATCATCGTCGTCTTCCCAGTTTTTCATGAACAGACCGAGCACGTCATACCCCTGCTGCTTGAGCAGCCAGGCGGTAACCGAGGAATCGACCCCCCCGGACATGCCAACGACGACACGCCCCTTGGATGCAGTATTGTTTGCCATGCCGATATTGTAGACGGACGCAGAGGCCTGCCCCCTGGGCCTGGCCTCGTTCCCTCAGGCCGCGCCTGAAAGCGCCTCATCCACCACTTCGATCCAGTGACGAACCGGTGTTCCGGTGCCATCCTGCAAATGCGTCACACAGCCCATGTTGGACGAAATGATGCAGTCAGGCGCTGCCTGGCCAATGGCTTCGAGCTTGCGCTCACGCAACTGCCGCGACAGGGCCGGCTGCGTTACCGAATAAGTGCCTGCGGAACCGCAGCAAAGATGCGACTCAGTGAAGGGCTGAAGATTGAAGCCCAGATCCACAAGCAGCCGTTCACTTACGCCGCGCAAGCCTTGCCAGTGCTGCAGGGTGCACGGGGGATGGAAAGCCACGCGACCGGGAAGCGGCCCCAAGACGGCCCGAAGCTGTGCGGCATGCGGCGCAAGTATTTCCGAGATATCGCGAACCTTGTCCACCACCGCCGCAGCGCGGGGCGCATAAATCTTGTCGTGGCGCAGATGATGCGCGTACTCGCGTATCATTCCGCCGCAGCCCGATGCATTGATGGCGATCGCCTCGACTTCGCCACGCTCGAGCAGCGGCAACCATGCGTCAATGTTGGCGCGCATCTGCTCCAGCGCCCGCTCCTGCGCATCAAGATGAAAATTGATCGCCCCACAGCAGCCTGCCGCCGGCACATCGCGCACGCCTATGCCGACGGCGTCCAGTACACGGACGGTGGCAGCGTCTATGCTGGGCATCATGTCGGGCTGCACGCAACCACGGGGCATCAGCACCTGCCGCACATGGCGGGCCGCGCCCGAAGGCAGCACCCCCGCCGGCCTCGGCGCGGGCACCTTGCCGCGCAGCACGGGCGGCAAGAGCGGCCTGACAAGCCTGCCCAGCCTCAGCGCCGGCCCGAACAGGCGCGAATTGAGCAAATGCCGCAGTGCCGCGCGGGCCAGCCGCTGCTTCACTGGCCGGCGCACACGCTCATCCACCAGCGCGCGGCCTATATCCACCAACGCGCCGTACTCTACCCCCGAGGGGCACGTCGTTTCACAGTTGCGACAGGTCAGGCAGCGATCCAGATGCGTCTGGGTGGCCGATGTCGGCTCCTCGCCTTCAAGGACCTGCTTGATCAGGTATATGCGTCCACGCGGGCTGTCCAGTTCATCTCCCAGTATCTGGTATGTGGGACAGGTCGCCTGGCAAAAGCCGCAATGCACACAGCGGCGGAGAATCTCATCCGCATCGTTGCCCAGGTCAGTGTCGCGAGCCCAGGAGGCCAGATTTGTTTGCACGATTGCCGCCTTAGAGTCCGGGAAACAGGCGTCCGGGGTTGAAAATACCTACCGGATCCAGCTCCTGCTTCAGTCTTTTGTTGATGTTGAGCAGCGCGGGCTGCAGCGGATGAAAGACAGGCACGTCAGAAGGCCGTGAATCATAGCGATACAACGTGGCATGGCCGCCCGCGCCGGCGGCTACATCACGCAGCGCCTGCCCTGACTGGGCATCAGGCGCGCGCGATCCGGCGACCCACCGAAGGCCGCCATTCCATTCGACCAGAGTCGGCCCCAGATCCAGTACCGCCGCCTGCGGAGGCACTGCGATGCGCCATAAAGGACGTTGCTGGAAAAACGGGAGGGTCTGGTCGCGCACGCCGTTCCAGAACAGGCTGGCGGCGTCGCCGGCGATGCGCTCGCCCCCTGTCCGGGCCAAACCCGCCTGCACGGCCGGAGCACTGCCCGACAGCCGTGCATACAGCCTGCCCTGCCCCTCCCCTTCACGCAGCCAGCACGTTCCGGTGATGGGAAGCGGCAGGCTGCGCCAGGCGGAAAACAGCGCCAGCGCTTCTGATTCGCTCACATCCAGCACCGTCGTAGCCTCGATCTCGGGTTTGGGCACCACCTTCAGGGAAACCTCGATCAGCGCCCCAAAAACACCCAGCGAGCCCGCCAGTAGCCGGGAAATATCGTAACCGGCCACATTCTTCATGACCTCGCCGCCAAAGCGCAGCACATTGCCCGAAGCGTCAAGCAGGCGCGCCCCCAGGACAAAATCCCGCAGGCTGCCCGCCGCCATCCGGCGCGGGCCCGACAGGCCGCTTGCCACCACGCCGCCAATGGTGGACTCCGGGCCGAAGCGCGGGGGCTCGAAAGCAAGCATCTGCCCCTCGGCATCCAGCGTAGCCTCTATCTCGTCCAGGCGCGTTCCCGCCTTGGCCGTCATCACGAGCTCCGAAGGCTGGTAGTTGACCACCCCTCGATAAGCCGACATATCCAGCACCGCCGAGCCAGGTATGCCGGCCGGGCCTGGTTCCCCATAAAACATCTTGGTGCCGCCACCGCGTATGTACAGCGGACGCTCCGCTCCACGCGCCGTCATCACCTGCTGGCAAAGTTCGGAAAGTTCGAAATCCACCTGTATCCCCTAAAAGCGCGGCAGGTCAGGGAACCTGAGTTCGCCGCCATGCACATGCATCTTTCCATACTCGGCGCAGCGCGCCAGGGTCGGAACCACTTTCTCCGGATTGAGCAGATTATATGGATCAAATGCACGCTTGAACGCGCAGAAGAAATCGAGCTCTTCCCGTGCGAACTGCACACACATCTGGTCGATCTTTTCCACACCCACGCCGTGCTCGCCGGTAATGGTGCCGCCGACCTGGACGCAAAGCTCGAGTATGGCCGCACCGAACTTCTCTGCCCGCTCGACCTCGCTCGGCTGATTCGAATCAAACAGAATGAGAGGGTGAAGATTGCCGTCCCCAGCGTGAAACACGTTGGCGCAGCGCAGGCCGTACTCATCCTCCATTTCTTCAATCGCGTTCAGCACGCGGGCGAGGTGGCGGCGGGGAATGGTGCCATCCATGCAGTAATAGTCGGGCGAGATCCGTCCCGCCGCCGGGAATGCATTCTTGCGCCCGGCCCAGAATGCCAGACGCTCCTGCTCATTGGCCGACACCTGCAGCCGCGTGGCGCCGGCGTCGCGGAACACCGCCTCCATGCGCGCAATCTCGTGTTCGACCTCGGCTTCAGTGCCATCTGATTCGCAAAGCAGCAAGGCATTGGCCTGAAGGTCGTAGCCCGCGTTCACGAACGGTTCCACCATATGCACCGCGCGCTTGTCCATCATTTCCAGCCCCGCGGGGATAATTCCCGCGGCAATGATATTCGCGACTGCATGGCCCGCCGCCTCGACGCTGGCAAAGCTGGCCATGACCACGCGCGCGCAGGCAGGCTTGGGAATCAGCTTGACCACCACCTCGGTAACCAGCCCCAGCATCCCTTCCGAACCGATGAATGCCGCGAGCAGATCCAGCCCAGGGGCGTCGGGCGCCTCGGACCCCAGCTCTATGATCTCGCCGTCTATGGTGACCGCCCGAACGCGCAACACGTTGTGCACCGTCAAGCCATATTTCAGGCAATGCACGCCACCGGAGTTCTCGGCGATATTTCCGCCGATGGTACAGGCAATCTGGCTGGATGGATCGGGAGCGTAATACATGCCATAAGGCGCGGCGGCCTCGGAAATCGCCAGGTTGCGCACCCCCGGCCCGACCACGGCAGTGGCCGTGGATGGATCGATCTTGTAAATGCGGTTCAGCTTGCTCAGCCCCAGCACCACCCCTTGCGCATGGGGCATGGCGCCTCCTGACAGGCCCGTCCCGGCGCCCCGGGGCACGACAGGGACATTGAAAGCCTTGCAGGCCTTCAGCACCGCCACGACCTGAGCCTCATCCTCAGGCAGGATGACCAGCGGCGGCAAGGCACGGTACAGGGAAAGCCCATCGCATTCGTACGGCCGGGTGTCTTCCATCCTGGTCAAAATGCAGTGCTCAGGCACGCTCTGCCTGATCCTGGCAATCAGGCCGGAGAAATCCGGCGCCGTCCCGGTCGCCGGACTCATCAGGGATTCTGTCATTGTCTGGTCTTCGTTATATCGCCCACCGCGCGGCGGGCGTTGCTTCTAAGGCTGGGAAGATACGGGTATGATCTTGCCGGGGTTGAGTATATTGTGCGGATCAAATGCCTGCTTGAGCGCGGACATGAGATCCAGGGCATCCTGCCCATGCTCAGCCAGCATGAACTCCATCTTGTGCAAGCCAACGCCATGTTCGCCGGTGCATGTCCCTTCCATGCGAATGGCGCGCTCCACCAGGTCGCGGTTGATGCGCTCCGAAGCCTCCCACTCAGCGGGGTTTTCGGGATCAAGCAGCATCAGCACATGGAAGTTGCCATCGCCGACGTGGCCCACAATGGTGTAGGGGAAGCTGGCTTTCGCAAGGTCAGCCGCCGTTTCAGTGACACACTCCGCCAGCCTGGATATGGGCACACAGACATCGGTCGTGCTGGAGCGGCAGCCTGGCCGCAGCTGCAGGCCGGCAAAATAGGCATTGTGCCGGGCAGTCCACAGCCGGCTGCGCTCTTCAGGCCTGTCCGCCCATTCGAAATCCATGCCGCCGTTCTCATGCGTGATGCCTTGCACGATCTCGGCCTGTTCCCTGACTCCTGCCGGGCTTCCATGGAACTCGAACAGCAGCAGAGGCGTTTCCTTCAGTGCAAGCTTGCTGTATGCATTGGTTGCCTTCACCGCCCAGGTATCCATGAACTCGACCCGGGCAACCGGCACCCCCATCTGTATGATCTCGATCACACTGCGAACTGCGGATTCAAGGGTGGGAAAGTTGCATATGGCCGCTGAAACTGCTTCCGGCTGGGGATACAGCCGCACAGTGACTTCGGTAATGATGCCCAGCGTGCCTTCGCTGCCCACGAATATACGGGTCAGGTCATAGCCAGCCGATGATTTGCGCGCCCGATTCGCGGTGTCAATAATGCGGCCATCAGCCGTGACCACGCGCAGCGACATGACATTTTCCCGCATGGTGCCATAACGCACCGCATTCGTGCCCGAGGCCCGGGTAGCAGCCATGCCGCCCAGGCTGGCATCGGCGCCCGGGTCGATGGGGAAAAACAGCCCCGTGTCCCGGATTTCCTCGTTCAACTGCTTGCGGGTAACCCCTGCCTGGACCGTTGCGGTGAAATCTTCGGCATTGACCGACACGAGCTGGTTCATGCCGGACAGATCCAGGCTGATCCCCCCCTGGACGGCCAGCAAATGGCCCTCGAGCGATGAACCCGCGCCGTAGGGAATAAGCGGCACCTTGTGCTCATGACAGAGGCGCGCCACCCACGCGACCTCCTCCGTGCTCATGGCAAACACCACGCCATCGGGCAGCATGGGGGGGTATGGAGACTCGTCGCTGCCATGGTGTTCGCGCACTGCCGGCGCTGCGGAGTAGCGGTCGCCGAATTTTTCAGCCAGCGCATCCAGAAAACCATCCGGGATAGCCCGTCGCAAACCGTGCGCTAGGGCAGGGCCATTCATCATCTACCTCCTCGGCCTATATGGGCGGGGCACCAGCGCCCCGCCTGATGGTAACGCCTTTTATGCGTGGCTGCCGATCAGGGCATTTGCCGATTGCGCGCACACCTGGCGCCGATTCCTCACGGCCAGCGCCAGGCGTTCAAGCACCTGCACAGTGGATTCCCAGCCTATGCAGCCGTCGGTAATGCTCTGGCCATAGGTGAGCGGCTGCCCGGCCACGAGATCCTGACGGCCATCGACCAGATGGCTTTCGACCATGACGCCGAAGATACACTCGCTGCCCGCCTCGATCTGCGCCGAGACATCTTCCAGCACCTTGGGCTGATTGCGGTAGTCTTTGTTGCTGTTGGCGTGGCTTGCATCGATCATGATGCGTGGCCGCAGCCCGGATTGCTCGAGCATCTTGCAGGCCGCGTCTACGCTGGCAGCGTCATAGTTGGGAGCTTTGCCGCCTCGCAGGATGACGTGGCAGTCATCGTTGCCCACTGTCGAGACGATAGCCGAATGCCCACCCTTGGTGACCGACAGGAAATGGTGTGGCTGGGACGCCGCCTTGATGGCGTCGATGGCGATCTTGGTATTGCCGTCGGTGCCGTTCTTGAAGCCCACCGGACACGACAGGCCTGACGCAAGCTCGCGGTGCACCTGGCTTTCGGTCGTGCGCGCGCCGATGGCGCCCCATGACACAAGATCAGCGATGTACTGTGGCGTGATCATGTCCAGGAACTCGCACCCGGCAGGCAGGCCCAGTTCGTTGACATTGATGAGCACCTCTCGGGCGGTGCGCAGGCCCAGGTTGATGTTGAAGCTGCCGTCCAGGCCTGGATCGTTGATCAGCCCTTTCCAGCCCACTGTGGTGCGCGGCTTCTCGAAGTAGACGCGCATGATGATCTCAAGCTCGCCCTTGAGGCGCTCGCGCTCCGCGACCAGCCGGCGCGCATAGTCCAGCGCGGCTTCGGGATTGTGAATGGAGCATGGGCCCACCACCACAACCAGGCGGTCGTCCTTGCCCTGCAGCACATTGTGCACGGCGCGGCGCGTATCGTGCACTGTTCTCGAAATATCGTTAGTACACGGGAACTCGCGCATCACATGGGACGGCGGGCTCAGTTCCTTGATTTCCCTGATGCGTAAATCGTCAGTATTGTGCGCCACTATAGAACTCCAGAGGTTGTGCCAGTCTGCCCGCGGAACAAAAAAGCCGCCTAGCGAAGCTGGCGGCTTTTTGGGAATCTGATTCTGTTTTACCGAGTACAGCGTATCCCTTCCTCCACCAGCGGTTTTGGAAACGGAAAGTAAAAGAAGAAAAACGGGGTTGCGCGGTACATAGTTTGGAGATCCTAACACAGGAACGCCCCCTTGCCAACCAGGAATTCCCTGCCTCCCGGGCATGATGTTTGCTGATCAATTGATTTGAAGTGAAATGATTATGTAGTGTATGATTTTTCTGCTTAACATTTCGTGGCTAATGATTTTCAGGCTTCTTCCGGCGCAGGCATGGCCGTGCCGGAAGAAGCGCCGAATTTCTCCCTCAGCGACGCGACACGCCCGCCGCGCCCTGCCTGGCAGCCCGACAGACAAAAAGGAAGGACACTGATGAACACGTTCCGCAGAACCACCCTCCTCGCCATTGCCGCCGCACTTGCCGGCGGGCTTGCCACCCAGGCCGGCGCCGCAACCCTGCAGCAGGTCAAGGATCGCGGCAGCATACGCATCGCTGTTGCCAACGAGATTCCCTATGGCTACATGGACATGAGCGGCCAGGCAAAAGGCGCTGGTCCCGATGTGGCCAAGCACATCATGGAACAGCTGGGCATCAAGAAAATCGAATGGGTCACCACCAATTTCGGCTCGCTGATCCCTGGCCTGCGCGCAAACCGCTTCGATATGGTCGCAGCGGAAATGGCCATTCTGCCCCAGCGCTGCAAAGAAGTTCTTTTCTCTGAACCGAACAGCTCTTATGGCGAAGGCCTGCTGGTTGCAAAGGGCAACCCGGACAATGTCCATACCTATGAGGATTTTGCCAAGAACGGCAAGAAGATCGCCATCATGGCCGGCGCGGACCAGTTGGAGATTCTGCAGCACCTGGGCGTGCCTGGCGAGAACATGGTGACGATTTCCAACAACGCCGACGCGATCTCCACGGTCGCCACCGGGCGTGCAAGCGCCTATGCGGCCACAGGCCTGACGGTAAACCAGCTGGCCCACAAGAGCGATAAGGTGGAAGAAGCCGCGAACTTCAAGGATCCGGTCGTGGACGGCAAGCCCGCCCGCAGCTGGGGCGGCTTTACGTTCAGCCAGGATTCCAAAGACTTGCGCGATGCGGTCAACACAGAGCTAGCCAAATTCAAGAAAACACCCGAATGGAAGGAAATCCTGACCGGCTATGGATTCACCGATGCCGATGCGAAGGAATCGTTCGGCCAGACCACGGAGCAGCTCTGCAAAGCGGGCTGACGGGCTGAATCCTGATGGAATGGTTAAGCTACAGCACGCCTTTGCTGCAAGGCGCCTGGGTCACGGTACAGCTGACGGTCTACTCGACCATACTTGGCGCCATCGCAGCCTTCGCTTTCGGCATAGGCAAGGTTTCGCGCAACTGGCTCATCAAGGGCGTGTCCATTTGCTTCATTGAAGTATTTCGCGGCACGTCCCTGCTGGTCCAGCTGTTCTGGCTTTACTTTGCCCTGCCGGTGCTGGGCCAGCAGATAGGCATAGACCTTCGCCTGCCGCCCGTTGTCGCCGGCACGCTCGCGCTGGGCCTGAACATCGGCGCCTATGGCGCCGAGGTTGTGCGCGGCGCCATCCAGGCCGTGCCGCCGGCCCAGTATGAAGCAGCCAAGGCGCTGGACTTCACTCCCCGGCAAACTCTCTGGCGTATCGCCCTTCCACAGGCCATTCCCGAGATGATGCCCAGTTTCGGCAACCTGGCGGTTCAGAATCTGAAAGATACCGCCCTGGTCTCGCTGATCAGCCTGGGGGATATGGCATTCCGTGCCGAGCAGATACGCAACTTCACACAGGACAGCGTCGGCGTGTACACGCTGCTGCTGTTCATGTACTTCGGCATGGCGCTGGTGCTCACAGCTATCATGAAGCTGCTCGAGCGCTCGATTGGCCGCTGGCGCGCGGGGAGGGCCTGACATGCTGTTCGGCATAGAGTGGGATACGGCCAACAACTGGGTATTCGCCGTATCCATCCTCCCCATTCTGCTCAAAGGCCTGGTGGTCACCATACAGGCCACTGTTGTCGGCTTTTTCGTGGCAGCCGTGCTTGGCCTGATTCTTGCCGCGCTCAAGGCATCCCGGCTGCGCATCATTTCCTGGCCGGCACGCTTTGTGACCGAGTTCCTGCGCGACACGCCGCTGCTGGTGCAAGTTTTTTTCCTGTATTACGTATTGCCGGAATATGGGATCGTGCTTCCCGCGTTCCTGACCGGCGCGTTGGCGCTGGGCGTTCAGTACAGCGCCTATATGTCCGAGGTGTACCGCGCCGGCATCGAGTCTGTTCCTCTCGGGCAGACCGAAGCGGCGCGAGCGCTGGATCTTTCGCCGCTGCGGCAGTTCAGCGTGATCATCATCCCGCAGGCCATTCCGCGCATCATTCCGGCCATGGGCAACTACCTTGTGTCCATCATGAAAGATGTGCCGGTACTGTCCGTCGTTTCCATTCTCGAAATGCTCAATGTCGCCAAGATTATCGGCGACCGCACCTTCAACTATCTGATACCGCTATCCATGGTGGGCGGCCTGTATCTGGTGCTGACACTGGTGGCATCCGCCATCGTGCGCCTTGTAGACCGCCGCCTGCCCAAGCAAGGAATTCCGCTGCGATGAACGATACCGATCCGCGGCCCATGCCGCCTGACAGCCCTGCGGATGCCGCAAAGCCCACCCCCCCGCCTTCAGCCTCGCCCGTCTGCAAGTCCGATCTGCTTGAGGCTGGCGAACCCATCATCAAGTTCGAAAAAGTGGTCAAGCGCTTTGGCGATGTAACCGTGCTCGATGAGCTGGATTTTGAAGTCCGCAAAGGAGAGAAAGTAACCATTATCGGGCCTTCAGGCTCCGGCAAGTCGACGGTGCTGCGCATCCTGATGACGCTGGAAACAATCAACGAAGGCGTGATCTGGGTGGCGGGACGGCCGCTCTGGCATGAGGAGCGCAATGGCAGCCTGGCGCCCGCAAGTGAAGACCACTTGCGTGATATGCGCAAGGAAATGGGCATGGTGTTCCAGCAGTTCAATCTTTTTCCTCACATGACGGTGCGGCGCAACATCACCGAAGCGCCGGTACAGGTGCTGGGCCTGTCCAAGGAAAAAGCCGCTGCACGGGCCGACAAATACCTCGATCTGGTGGGGCTGACGGATCAGGCCGACAAATTCCCAAGCCAGCTTTCCGGCGGCCAGCAACAGCGCGTGGCAATCGCGCGCGCCCTGGCCATGCATCCCAACATCATGCTGTTTGACGAGCCGACCTCCGCGCTCGATCCCGAACTGGTGGGCGAGGTGCTCAATGTGATTCAGCGCCTGGCGGGCGAACACGATCTGACCATGCTGCTGGTCACGCATGAAATGCAATTCGCCAAACAGATTTCAGATCGGGTCTGCTTCTTCGACAAAGGCCGGATCGTCGAGGAAGGGCCGCCGGAGCAGGTCATGACTGAGCCTCGAGAAGAACGCACCCGGGAATTCCTCAAAGCCTTCATCAATCCGGCCTGAACGGCCTGAACAACAAGGGGCGCCCGGATTGCCCGGGCGCCCCTTGTTGCGCTGCCTGACCGGCAAGGCGCTCAGGCTGCGGTCACGGAATGCTCATGCAGCGGCACCAACGCCTCGAAGCGCTTGCGCGCGGCGATGTATTCGGGCCGAGGCTTGAGACCATGCTGCGGCGGTTCAAGCGTGTTTTCCATGCTGTTGTAGACCATGAAGACATTGGCTCGCGGCCACGGCGATATATTGCCGTTGGAACCATGCATGGTATTGCAGTCAAAGAAAACGACAGAACCCGCCTTGGCCGTCATGGGCTGGATGCCGCCCTGCTCCACCAGCAGTTGCAGGCTCAGTGGATCCGGCACGCCATACTCCTGCTTCTTGAGCGATTTCTTGTAATGGTTGTCGGGTGTCTTTCCCTGGCAGGATATGAATTGCTGCTGGGATCCTGGCACCAGCATCAGCGGGCCGTTGCAGGCGTTGTTGTCAGTCAGCAGAACCGAGCAGCTCAACGCGCGCATGCGCGGCATGCCGTCCTCCACATGCCAGGTCTCGAAGTCGGAATGCCAGTAGAATTCCCTGCCCTTGAAACCGGGCTTCATGTTGGCCCTGGACTGATGCATATAGACTTCGGAACCCAGTATCTGCCGCGCGACATGAATCAGGCGTGGATCGCAGGCCAGGCGTCCGATCATGGCGCTGAGCTCATGCACGCGGAAAATGGAGCGCACGGCGTCGCTGCCTGGCTCGGTAATAGCCTCATCCAGGCTGACGATATCAGGGTCTGCGCTCATGCGGCTGATTTCGTCCAGCAGCTCCTGGATTTCATTTTCGCTGAACACATTCTCCAGCAGCAAGAAGCCGTCGCGCTCATATGCCTGGATCTGGTCTGGCGCCAGCGCATCCGCATAGGTGCCACCGGCATAGACGACCGGATCCTGCCGGGCGATGATCGCTGCCGTCCGGTCGGTACGCGATGCATACAGATCTTTTACGGTAGTTGTCATGGCTTACTCCTTCTGTGAAAAGGCGGCGCCGCTTCCTGCGCGGCGCACGCCTCTCCTTATGGGTGACGCAAAATCAGGCCGCCGCAGTCTCCAGCGGATACACACCCTTCGCGTCGTGAACTTCCAGGCCGGTGAGCGGCGGGTTGAACACGCAGATCACGCGCAAGGGCTCTTTGCCGCCACGCAGCCAATGCTCGTCGTGCTCATCCAGCGCATAGACCACGCCGGGGCCGAGCGCATACTTCTTGCCATCGGCAATTGTCTCGATCTCGCCATCGCCTTCAATGCACCACACCGCCTCGAGGTGGTTCTGGTAGTGGATGTGGGTTTCGGTGCCCGGGAAAATCACTGTCTCGTGGAAAGAGAAGCCCATGCCATCTTTCTTGAGCAATACCCGGCGGCTGAGCCAGGTGTCAGTCTTGACTTCCTGATCGGTGCCGATCACATCTTTGACATTTCGAACAATCATCCTGCCTTACCTCCAAATTTCAGTATGCGGGCACGCACGCCCCTTTCCGCCAGGACCTCGGCCACGCTGCGCTCAATGACTTCTAGGCCGCGCATCAGATGCTCTTCCTCGATCGTAAGCGCGGGCAACAGCTTGAGCACCTCATCATTGGCGCCCGAGGTCTCAATTACCACGCCATATTCAAATGCCTTGCGCGCAAACTGATTGGCCATATCATCGTCGGCCGGCGCAACAAGGCCCTGGATAAGACCTCGGCCACGCACGCTCAAACCCGCCATCGGATAGCTGTGCACCAGGTTTTCGAGCCAGTCGCGCACCAGACGCTCCTTGCGCCCGGTGTCCTCGGCGAAACTGTCGTCGGCCCAGTAGCTTTCGAGCGCCTGCGCCGCCGTGACAAAAGCCAGGTTATTGCCGCGGAACGTGCCGCTGTGCGCACCCGGCTTCCAGATATCAAGCTCAGGCTTCATCAGCACCAGCGACATCGGCAGCCCGAAGCCTGACAGGGACTTGGACAAGGTCACGATATCCGGCTCGATGCCGGCGGCTTCGAAACTGAAGAAACTGCCGGTGCGACCGCAGCCTACCTGGATGTCATCCACGATCAGCAGCATGTCGTGCTTACGGCACAGTTTCTGCAGCTCCCTCAGCCAGCGCTGGCTGGCTACATTGACGCCGCCCTCGCCCTGAACAGTTTCCACGATCACCGCGGCAGGATGATCCAGGCCACTGCTCGGGTCATCCAGCATCCGCTCCAGATAGGCCATCGTATTCACATCCGGCCCGAGATAACCGTCGAAAGGCATGAAGGTAGTGTTGGCAAGAGCCACACCCGCCGCCTGACGGAACTTCGCATTCGCAGTCACCGCCAGCGAGCCTCCGCTCACGCCATGGAAGCCATGCGTAAAAGACACGATATTCTGACGGCCTTTGACCTGGCGCGCGATCTTGAGCGCAGCCTCGACAGCATTGGTGCCCGTGGGCCCGGTGAACTGCAGTGTATAGTTCCAGCCACGCGGTTGAAACAGGACGCGGTCCACTGTTTCAAGAAAGCGCTTCTTGGCGCTGGTTGCCATGTCCAGGCCATGCACGACACCATCGGTATTCAGGTAATCGATGACACTGTCTTTCAGGATCGGATTATTGTGGCCGTAATTGAGCGTGCCGGCGCCACTGAAGAAATCGATGTATTCCTTGTTGGTTTCATCGATCAGGACGGAACCCCTGGCTTTTTTGAAGATAACCGGGAACGACCGGACGTAGCCCCTGACTTCAGACTCCATCCGGTCGAAAATTTTTAAATCCATCATCGTTCCTCTCCTTATCTATGGAATGTCGCCGATGGCGCCAGAACCTAGGGCCATGTCGGACACTCCTGTTTCAGACGACCGGCCTTCCGAGCCAGCCCTGTGCAATCACAGGGCCTGAAAGGGGCCGATACGAAGCAAGGGCTCATCGTCATGCCCCTGCGCACCGAACATCGTCCGGTCGAACAGAGGGGTTTCGTGAACCTTGGCATTGAGGCGGCGGGCCAGACCGTTGAACATGCCTCGCGACGCGAGGTTGTCCGGACCCACCGTGGTTTCGAGGTAGCGCACGCCGGCCAGAGCCGGGCGGCGCAGCAGATTCAGCAGCATCCGCCCGCCCAGGCCTTTTCCGCGGGCGCTAGCGTGAACGGCAACCTGCCAGATGAAGAGCGTATCGGGACGCTCGGGCGGCAGGAAACCAGATATGTAACCCTGAAGCAGATCGCCTTCCCCCGCCAGCACGCTGGTGCCGGGGAAATATTCGCTCCAGAGCAGATAGGTATACAGGGAATTCAGATCCAGCGGGGGGCAGTCCGCCACCAGCTGATGTATGCGGGCGCCATCGCCCTTGCCGGGGGGCCGCAGCCACAGGCCGCTGTCCTGGGGGGCCGCGCTGCCTGCGCGACCGGAAGAAGTATGGGTAAGAGGTGTCTGGATTGCGCTATCTGTCACACCGCCAGTCCCGATTCTGGGAGCGCCCCTTTGGTGTCAGGCACATCCAGCATAGGTGAAGCGTGATCGCCCGCCGCCTCGACGGGCACGACCCCGCCAGACTCCATGAGATCGACAATTCGCTCTAGCGACATCGTGATCGTCGCCTGCTCGAGTTCCGGCAGCGCCTTGAGTGCATCCGACAGCTTTTTCTGCAGCGGCGACGGCGTTTCTTCGGCAAGCTGCCGACCGGCATCCGTCGCCGTCACAAACACAATGCGGCGATCTTCCCGGCCACGCTCGCGGCGGATCAGCCCCTTGTCTTCCAGGCGATCCAGAATGCCCACCACAGTACTGGCGCTCACGTGCACCTCGCGGCTGATCGCCGTCGCCGTCAAGGGGCCGTGATCAATCACCGCTCGCAGGCAAACCAGCTGGGGAGCGGTGATATTGCTGCAAGCCGCCAGCTGGCGCGAATGCAGGGCAACTGACCGCGTGATGCGGCGCAGCGCGCGCAATATGCGCAAGTCGTACTGCTGGAGCGAAGTATCCATAATGACAGGGGTCAAAACAATTCAATCAAATTAATTTCTACTGAAATCATAAGGTCATTAACAATCTTAGTCAACCCCGGTCATGGCAGCAACCCTCCCCGCCCCCGCCTCGATCCGCCTTCGCATGACTGCGCCTTATGCGGGCATTTCCAGATGTCCTTGACTCGCATCCCACGACGCGCCGGCCATGGCAGCGGAATCATGCGCGCCGACCATACGCGCCAAAAGAAACGCAGCCTGACCGGCTGCGTTCTTTACCCGCTGGGCGGGCCTAGGGAAGCACAATATCAGGCAGTTCCGCCGACGGTCAGCCCATCCATCCTCACTGTGGGCATGCCAACGCCCACAGGCACGCTCTGCCCTTCTTTTCCGCAGGTACCCACACCGGAATCCAGCTGCAGGTCGTTTCCAATCATGCTCACCGTGTTCATCGCATCAGGGCCATTGCCGATCAGCGTCGCGCCCTTCACAGGATATGTCACCTTGCCGTTTTCGATCATGTACGCTTCCGAAGCGGAAAACACAAACTTCCCGCTGGTGATGTCCACCTGCCCGCCCCCGAAGTTCACGGCATAAAGGCCCTTCTTCACAGAGCCGATGATTTCCTCCGGCGCGTGGTTCCCGGCAAGCATATAGGTGTTCGTCATGCGCGGCATGGGCAGATGGGCATATGATTCGCGCCGCCCGTTGCCCGTCACAGGCATTTTCATCAGGCGAGCGTTGAGTGAATCCTGCATGTAGCCCTTCAGTATCCCATCCTCGATCAGCACATTGTGCTGCGTCGCATTGCCCTCGTCATCCATGTTCAACGAGCCGCGGCGACCGTCTATCGTCCCGTCGTCCACGACCGTCACGCCAGGCGAGGCCACCCGCTCGCCGATGCGGCCCGAGAACACACTTGATCCCTTGCGGTTGAAATCCCCTTCCAGGCCATGGCCCACAGCCTCGTGCAGCAAAATGCCCGGCCATCCCGAGCCCAGCACAACCGTCATTTCGCCTGCCGGCGCAGGGCGCGACTCCAGATTCACCAGCGCCTCGTGCACAGCACGCTGCACATAACCGCGCAGTATGTCATCAGTGAAATAACCCAGGCCGCAGCGGCCGCCACCGCCGCCCACGCCCAGCTCCCGCCGGCCGTTACGCTCGGCAATCACGGTCAGCGAAAGACGCACCAGCGGGCGCACATCGGCAGCCAGGCGGCCGTCACTGCCCGCAACCATCACCACGTCATACTCGGCGCCGAGTCCAGCCATGACCTGGATAATGTGCGGATCAGCCGCGCGCGCCATGGCTTCGATGCGCTCCAGCAATGCGACCTTCTCGGCCGACGGCAGCGAGGCCACCGGATCAAGCGCGGGATACAGCCGGTTACGCGCCAGCGGGGCGCAGTCCACCACCTTCTGGCGCCCCGCGCCTCGCCGCCCGATCGTGCGCACCACCTGCGCGGAAGACATCAATGCATCCTGCGACAAGCTGTCTGAATATGCGAAAGCCGTTTTTTCGCCGCTCACCGCGCGCACGCCCACGCCCTGCTCGATGGAAAAGCTGCCTGTCTTGACGATGCCTTCTTCCAGGCTCCAGCTTTCCGCGCGGGTATATTGGAAATAAAGGTCAGCATAATCCACCTTGTGGGTGAATATCGTACCAAGCGCTCGAGCCAGGTCAGCCTCAGTCAGCCCCCACGGATCAAGCAGCAGGGTCTTGGCTGTCGCCAGGGATTCAATGGTCGGATCAACAGGTTTCATAAATTCAGTACAGGAAAGATGAGAAACGCGCCGGGCAGGCGCAGCCGGCGCGCATGATTGCACTATACACCGGGAGCCCGCCCTCTACATCGTGCGGTGCTTCAGGGCAGGCAGGGAAAGCCTCACTGATTCAATGCGTTGCGCGTCGATATCGCCAATCGCAAAACCCGGCCCTTCCGCGCATACGTCCAGCACTTCGCCCCAGGGATCGATCAGCATGGAGTGCCCCCAGGTGCGCCGGCCGTTCTCATGCCTTCCGCCCTGGGCCGATGCCAGAACGTAGCACTGGTTCTCTATGGCGCGCGTGCGCAGCATGGTCTCCCAGTGTGCCGAGCCGGTTGTATACGTAAACGCCGCGGGCAGCACGATCAGTCCGACCTCGCCCAATGCACGGAAAAGCTCGGGGAACCTGAGGTCGTAGCAGACAGACAGCCCGACCCTGCCGAACGGGGTATCAAACGCCTGCGGAGCATTTTCGCCAGGCCGGATGGAAATGGACTCGTCATAGGACTCGTCCCCCTTCCTGAAACCGAACAGATGGATCTTGTCATAGCGGGCAGCCTGCCGGCCTTGCGGGTCGAATACCAGGCACGAATTGTAGATGCGATCCGCATCCGGGCTTTCAAGAGGCAAAGTCCCCCCGACCAGCCAGATGCCATGGTCGCGCGCCTGCCCGGCGAGAAAAGCCTGGATGGGACCGCTGCCCGGTTTCTCGCGAATGGAAAGCTTGTCAGCATCCCTGTTGCCCATGAAACAGAAATATTCCGGCAGCGCCACCATCCGGGCGCCGGCGGAAACAGCCTGCGCAATAAGCCGCTGCGCCTGCGCAAGATTATCGTCCACGCATGCGGATGATACAGTTTGTATTGCCGCCACTCGAAAACTGTTATTCATTTTGTTTACGGATATTAAATTGTGAATGAGATGGACCATGCGCGCCAGAAACAGCCAGCAATATCCGGACTTAAAAAAGAATACATACACTTGTTTTGACCGACAATCGGCCGAACAATAATAATATATGGCCTCAGTTCCAGCCTTTAATTGGCGTGGTTCATGGAAAGATAATGAAAATATGCCGGTCAGTAATATTCAAGGTGTTGAGAATACGCTAGAATCGCTTGCTGCCGCATATTAAATCAATCAGATCAGACCGCAGCGCCAGATCGCAAACTCGCCTGCTAAAACTTTACAGGAACAGCTAATGCCTCGCGATACCACCACTACATCTCTTCAGAAAATCGAAAAGGAAATCCAGCGACTGCAGAAACAGGCCAAAACCCTTCAGGCGAAACGGCGCGGCCCGATTCTCGCCGATATTCTGCGTTCCATGCGTGAATACGATATTACGCCTGAAGATATTGCAGCTGCGTTCAGCAAGAAACCGGGCCACCGCCCAGGGGCTCCCCGCAAGCAGGCCGCTCCCGCCGTCGCCAAGCGGGCTGTTCCGCCAAAATACCGTCACCCTGAAACCGGCGATACATGGACGGGTCGCGGCAAGCCGCCGCGCTGGATTACCGCCGCCGAAGCGCAAGGCGCGTCCCGCGAACAGTTTCTGATCCAGACGGCCTGAAGGCAGGGCCGTTTCAATCCGTGAGCTTGCAGGGGGGCGGTATTTACCGCCCCCTCTCGTATTCAACCTCTCTTACCTGGCCGTTGTTTCCGGGGAAGCCATCGAATACCGCCCTCGCAAGGTAAGGCATCGCCTGCAGAAGGTTATCGCGGCCGCTCTGATTCACAGCGGTGGAACGATAAACCTCGAGCCCCTTGTTTCGGTTGTCGTTAATGGTGACTGTCAGCGTATTTCGGTAAACCAGAACCGGCTCGTCGACCACCATGGGTGAATAATAGACACCGCCCCAGAATGGATAGCCGCCATACCATCCGAACGCCGGGCCGAAGCCCCAGCCGTCATTCAGATAAGGATCGGCATATCGGCGCACCCAGACCTGTGAAGATGGATTCGAATACTGGACATGGATATCGAAACGGGGCGAGGCGGACGCTTTGCCGCTTTTCGCGGCAGCCTCGACCAGGCCCACGGGCCCGATATTGGCCCGGATCATGTCGGCGATATTCTGGAACTCCAGGTTGTTTTCCTGGCCGGCCCCGGGCACGATACGATAGCTGGCGCCCTGCGCATCGGCAGGCCATTTCTGGAAACTGGTGACACGGGCCGACAGCGTCGACGCGCAGCCTGACACCAGCAACAGGCCGGCGATTACGGCCAGCCACTGCGACACGGCCCGCTGCCGCGCCCTCTTGATGTGCAACATACATAACCCCCTGCACTTCGACTCGCCCGGCGCTGGAGCGCCGGCTCAACGAGATTGCCATACCGTTATCTGACCAGTAAAGCCTGCGAAAGGTTCGCATCTGTATTATAGAAACGGCAGCTCGCCGCAAACACTACAATATGTTCATCTGGAACCCACTGAAACACTTCACATGCGCACTGATTCCGCCCCCACGATTTCGCGCCAGGATTATCGGCCCTACCCTTACCAGCTGCCTCGCGTCGAATTACAGTTTGACCTGGATCCGCAGCAGACTGAAGTCCGCGCCAGACTGGAGTTCGAACGAACCGGCAACGCAGGCGAGCCTTTGATACTGAATGGCGAGGATCTGCGGCTGGTCGAGGTAAAAATCGACGGCACGGTGCTGCGGCAGGAGGATTACCAGCTGTCGCCGGAAACGCTGACACTGCATCCAGCCGGGGAAAGTTTCACGGTCGAAATTACAAGCCATTGCAGTCCGCAAGCCAATTCCAGCCTGATGGGCCTGTATGTTTCGGGCGAACATCTCTTTACCCAATGCGAAGCGGAAGGCTTCAGGCGCATCACATGGTTCCCCGATCGCCCTGATGTCATGGCTGTCTATCGGGTCCGGCTGCGAGCCGACCGCAATCTCTACCCGCTTTTGCTGTCCAACGGCAATCTGGTGGAGCAGTCGGAACTGCCCGATGGCCGGTACGAAGCGATATGGGAAGACCCTCATCCCAAGCCTTGCTATCTGTTTGCCCTGGTCGCCGGCGATTTCGACTGCCGCGAGCAGACAGAAACCACCCGCAGCCAGCGTCCCGCCCTGCTCCAGGTCTACAGTGACCGCGGCGCCCGGCCGCGCACCGAATGGGCGCTGGACAGTCTGGCGCGTGCCATGCACTGGGATGAAGACCGTTTCGGGCTGGAGCTCGACCTGGATCGCTTCATGATCGTCGCGGCACGCGACTTCAACATGGGCGCAATGGAGAACAAAGGGCTGAATATTTTCAACTCGGCCTATGTCCTGGCCGACAAAGACACGGCCACCGACACTGCCTACCGCAACATCGAGGCGGTGATAGGCCACGAATACTTCCACAACTGGACAGGCAACCGCGTCACATGCCGGGACTGGTTCCAGCTTTCCCTCAAGGAAGGGCTGACAGTGTTCCGGGACCAGGAATTTTCCGCCGACATGCTGGCGCAGGGCCTGGAAGGCCCTGAAGCCGTCAGCGCGCGCGCAGTCAAGCGCATCGATGATGTAACCACCCTGCGCCTGGCGCAGTTCCCCGAAGACGCCGGCCCGATGGCCCACCCCATACGCCCCGAAAGCTATCAGGAAATCGGCAACTTCTATACCGCGACGGTTTACGAGAAAGGAGCCGAGGTCATCCGCATGCAGCATACCTTGCTGGGTGAGGAAGGTTTTCGCGCGGGGCTGGCCGAGTATTTCCGTCGCCATGACGGCCAGGCCGTAACCTGCGACGATTTTGTCAGCGCCATGGAATCGGTATACGCCCGCCAGAATCCGGGCAAAGACCTGGCGGTATTCCGCCGCTGGTACAGCCAGGCAGGCACGCCCCGAGTCGCTGTTTCGCTTTCCTGGGACACCCATGCGAAACGCTGCACTGTCACATTGCGGCAACGCTGCGAACCGGCGGGCATCGAAAAGCTGCAGAATCCGCCTGCCGCCAAGCCTGCGCTGCATATTCCCTTCGCGCTGGGCCTGCTGGCCCGCGACGGTCGACCGATGCAAATCGCACTGGAAGGCGGCGCGCCAGCCGATACCGTCCTGCTGGAGCTTACAGAACAGGAACAGTCCTGGACACTGGCCGGGGTAGACGAAGAGCCTGTGCCGTCCCTGCTGCGCAATTTCTCCGCCCCCGTGATTGTGGAATATGACCGGCCCGACGAAGACCTGGCGCTGCTGGCGCGGCACGACACGGACGCCTTCGCACGGTGGGAAGCGGGCCGGGAACTGGCCGTCCGCCAGCTCCTGAGGCTGGTTGGCCCAACCGGCGGCGAAAACCGCATCGACCCGTTGTTCATTGGCGTCTGGCGCGGCCTCCTGCAAGACACTTCCATCACTGATGCCTACAAGGCGCGGGGGCTGGCTTTGCCAGGGGAAAAAGAGCTGCTGGAAAAGACTCAGCCGCTCAACCCCTTGGGCGCTGTGCGCGCTGTGCGCGATCTGCGCGCCACACTGGGCCGGGAACTGTCGGCCCAGTGGCTGCAGGCATATGAGGCTGCGGGCGCGCAGGACACGGGCGCCTATAGCCCCGATCCGACATCCGCCGGTCGACGCGCCCTGCGCAACCTCGCGCTGTCCTACCTCATGGCAGGCAGTCACCCCGAGGCGACGAACCTGGCGGCGGCACAATATTACGGCGCCGACAACATGACAGACGCGGTTGGCGGCCTCGCGGCCCTGGTGCAGAATGGGGATCCCGCCGAGCGCTCACGCGCGCTGGATCACTTCTACCAGAAGTGGCAGCAGGATCCGCTCGTCATGGACAAATGGTTCACCCTGCAGGCCACCGCACCCGACGCCACGGTGGAGACCGTAAGAGCGCTGATGCTGCATCCCGCCTTTTCCCTGCGCAACCCGAATCGCGCCCGCTCCCTTGTGTTTCAGTTCTGCATGAACAATCTGACAGGCATCCACAACGAGGCAGGCTATGCCTACTGGACCGAGCAGGTGCTGGCGCTCGACGCACTGAACCCGGAGATTGCCGCGCGCCTGGCGCGTGCTTTCGACAACTGGGCGCGCTATGCGGAGCCTGAATGCACAGGCATGCATGCCGCGCTTGAAAAAGTGCAGCAGCATCCGGGTCTTTCGCGCAACGTCACCGAAATCGTTTCCAAAGCCTTGAAAATATAAATTCACGGAGCATACATGTCTCGCAAAACCCTGACCCAGTATCTGGTCGAGCAGCAACGCAAGAAACAGGCCGTATCCGCCGAGGTACGCCTGCTGATCGAAACCGTGGCACGCGCCTGCAAGGCCATCAGCCACGCGGTCAGCAAAGGCGCCCTGGGGGGCGTACTGGGAAGCCTCGGGACCGAAAACGTCCAGGGAGAAGTCCAGAAGAAGCTGGACGTCATGTCCAACGAAATACTGCTGGAAGCCAATGAGTGGGGCGGCCACCTGGCTGCCATGGCCTCCGAGGAAATGGAAACCATCCATCTGATTCCGAACCGCTATCCCAAGGGCGAATACCTGCTGCTGTTCGATCCCCTCGACGGCTCTTCGAATATCGATGTCAACGTCTCGATCGGAACCATTTTCTCGGTCCTCCACGCCCCCCACCACACATCGGGACAGGAGGTGGATGAACAGGACTTCCTGCAGGCTGGCTCAAAGCAGGTTGCCGCGGGCTACGCAGTCTATGGCCCCCAGACCATGCTTGTGCTCACCGTCGGCAATGGCGTCGTCGGCTTCACGCTGGATCGCGAAATGGGCTCATGGGTGCTTACTGACGAAAACATCACGATTCCCGAGCAGACTGCGGAATTTGCAATCAACATGTCCAACATGCGGCATTGGGAAGCGCCGGTGAAGCGTTATATCGACGACTGCCTTGCCGGCAAGGAAGGGCCGCTGGGCAAAAACTACAACATGCGCTGGATAGCCTCCATGGTGGCCGATGTGCATCGGATCCTGACCCGCGGGGGTATCTTCATGTATCCGCGCGATCACCGGGAAAGCGGGCGCAACGGGAAACTGCGGCTCATGTACGAAGCAAACCCGATGAGCTTTATTGTCGAACAGGCCGGTGGCGCGGCAACGGATGGCAGCCAGCGCATTCTGGACATCGAGCCGTCCGCCCTGCACCAGCGGATCGGAGTCGTACTGGGCTCGAAGGAAGAAGTGGAACGGGTCAGGCAGTATCACAACCAAGCCTGACACGCGGAAAATGGCGGCAAGGGGCTGTAACCAGCGGCCCCTTGCCGCGCCTGACAGGTTCAGTCCAGCGTCAGGACAGTGGCGCCAGTGGTCTTGCGGGAAGCCAGCGCTTCCTGGGCAGCGCCAGCTTCGGCCAGCGGAAAGCGTTGGCCAATGGCGATACGGATCTTTTTCTTGGTCACCAGGCCGAAGAGTTCGTCAGCGGCTGCCTGCATTTTCTCGGCGGTATTCACATGGTCGCCCAGCTTGGGACGGGTGACGAAGATAGAGCCCTTGGCGGCCAAGACGCCCAGGTTGACCCCTTCGACAGAACCGGATGCATTGCCGAAGCTGACCACCAGGCCGCGCGGCTCGACGCAGTCGATAGAGGTTGCCCAGGTGTCCTTGCCCACGCCGTCGTATACAACCGGAACCTTGCGGCCACCGGTCAGCTCAAGCACGCGCTCGACGACGTTTTCACGGGAATAGTCTATGACCTCCCAGGCGCCATTGGCCTTGGCCAGGGCGGCTTTCTCAGGCGTGGAGACGGTGCCGATGAGCTTGACGCCGAGCGCCTTGGCCCACTGGCAGGCAATCAGGCCGACGCCGCCCGCAGCGGCGTGGAACAGAATGGTTTCGCCGCCCTGCAGGCGATAAGTCTGCCGGAACAGGTATTGCACGGTCAGGCCCTTGAGCATGAGGGCTGCGGCATCCTCGAAGCTGACGCCCCTGGGAATCTTGACCACTTGCTGCGCCGGGACGTTGCGCGCCTCGGCATATGCGCCGATGGGGCTCTGGCCATAGGCAACCCGGTCGCCGACTTTCAGGTGCTTCACATCGGCGCCTACCGCCTCGACCACGCCGGCGGCTTCGAAACCCAGCCCGTGCGGCAGCGCATGCGGGTAAAGCCCGGTGCGGAAGTAGATATCGATGAAATTAAGGCCTACCGCTTTTTGGCGTATAGTTACTTCGCTTTTTTCCGGTGCGGGGACATCCACCGTCACCAGCCGTAGTACTTCGGGGCCGCCGTGCTGCTCGATGCGTATTGCTTTGACCTGGGTTTCCAAGAGAGGCTCCTTGAATCGATGAAAGATGCGTGTTGTATGTCGGGATATGTGCTGCAGCAGGCTGAATCCAGGCCTGGCCGCGGCATGCACAAGGCACTGCCGGACCAAAGCATCACACCGTATTCTGCCGCGTGTTTTGCCAACGCGATAGTTTAAATCCATATTGCCGTCTCTGGACCCGAATATGCATCGTCAACGCGCCCTTTTTGCCATCCATGTCGCCGCCATCCTGTTTGGCCTCACAGGCATATTCGGCAAACTCATCCAGGGCGACCCCATGGCCATCACCGCTGGCCGGGCCGGTTTTGCGATTCTGGCGCTCTATGGCGCCCTGCGCCTGCAAGGCGCCTCGGTGCTGCAGGGCATCAGCCGACGCTCGCTGGGCATACTCTTCATGGCCAGCGCCATGCTGGCCATTCACTGGGCCACATTCTTTCATTCCGTGAAAATCGCCGGCGTGGCTGTCGCAACCCTGGGTTTTGCCAGCTTCCCGGCCTTCATCACACTCTGCGAATATTTTGTGCTGAAAGAGAAAATCAGCCGGGCCGAGTGGTTCATCCTGGCGCTCGTCACGCTGGGCCTGGTATTGGTCACCCCTTCATTCGATTTTCGCGACAATGCCACGGTCGGGCTGGGCTGGGCCGTTCTGTCGGGGCTGACGTTCGCCCTGTTCACGCTCATCAACCGCCGAGCCGCCGCCCGCATGCCCGCCCAGCAGGTCGCATGCTGGGAAAACCTGTTTGTGCTGGTCCTGACCCTGCCTTTCGGCTGGGAATCGCTCGCCAGCCTGGGGCTTGTGGACTGGGTCTGGATGGCGATGCTGGGCGTGCTCTGCACCGCACTTTCTCACTATCTGCTGGTTTCCAGCCTGATTGTGCTCGAGGCACGCAGCGCGGGCATAGTCATCGCCCTTGAGCCCGTCTACGCAATCTTTTTTGCGGCTGTACTGTTTGCGCAGTATCCATCCGTACGGGCCCTGCTCGGTGGCGCGCTGATGGTTGGCGCCATCATCTGGTCGGGCCTGCGCCAGAGAAACAGGCATCCTGCCTGAGCAGCCAGCGCCGGGGCCCGGACACAGGCCCCGCTTCCAAATTATCCGCGGGCAATTATCTCGGCCACGGCCTTGCCGACATCCTGCGTGCTGGCCTTTCCTCCCATATCGGGCGTGCGCGGTCCCTGCGCCAGAACGGTTTCAATGGCGCTCACCACTTCGGCCGAGGCCTGCGGATAGCCGAGAAAGTCGAGCATCAGCGCGCCGCTCCAGATCTGCCCGATGGGGTTTGCAATGTTCTTGCCGTAGATGTCCGGCGCAGAGCCATGCACGGGCTCGAATAGCGAGGGAAACTTGCGCTCCGGGTTCAGGTTTGCCGAAGGCGCAATACCGATGGTTCCCGTGCAGGCCGGGCCAAGATCGGAAAGAATGTCGCCAAACAGGTTGGAAGCCACGACCACATCGAACCAGTCAGGGTGCTGGACAAAGTGCGCACACAGAATATCGATATGATATTTGTCCCAGCGCACGTCGGGATAGTTGGCGGCGACATCGGCCACGCGCTCGTCCCACCAAGGCATTGAAATTGAAATGCCGTTGGATTTTGTGGCCGCCGTCAGATGTTTGCCGCGTTTCTGCGCAAGCTCAAATGCGAATTTGAGCACGCGATCGGCGCCTATGCGCGTGAACACGCTTTCCTGGATAACGACCTCACGCTCGGTGCCCGCGAACAGCCGGCCTCCGCTGTTAGAGTATTCGCCTTCGGTATTTTCACGCACAATGAAAAAATCGATGTCACCCGGCTTGCGTCCTGCGAGCGGCGACGGAATGCCCGGCATCAGGCGCACAGGCCGCAGGTTGATGTACTGGTCAAATTCGCGCCGGAACTTGAACAGCGACTCCCATAGCGCGACATGATCCGGCACAAGCTTGGGCCAGCCTATGGCGCCGAAGAAAATCGCCTCATGGCCGCCGATCCGCTCCTTCCAGTCTTCGGGCATCATGCGCCCGTGCTTTTCGTAGTGATCGCAGCTCCAGTCCAGCTCGTCCCACTGCAGCTGTATGCCGTGGCGCAAGGCCGCCGCCTCCATGACGCGTATGCCCTCGGGCATTACTTCCTTGCCAATGCCGTCGCCGGCCATGACTGCGATCTTGTGCTTATCCGACACGTGTAACCTCTCAGGTATTGGGTGATTGATGTTTTGAAATAGAAACTAGCGCCGGCTGCGCCCGCCTACAAGCGAGCCAAGAATGCCTCGCACCAATTGCGTGGCTGTGCTGCGTATGGCGCTCTTGACGGCCGACTGAACCACGCCCTCGCGCCGCCCGCCACGCGGCCCGACCGAGCCAAACAGGAAGTCGTTGACGGCGCCCATCAGGCCATCATCTTCTCCATCCTTCCCGCTTTCGGCGCCGGCGCTTCTTCCCTTGCGGTCATTCCTGGCGGCAGCACCTTCCTCGCCAGCCGCTGCACTGCCCTGGGCGCGGGCAGCCAGCACTTCATAGGCCGACTCGCGATCCACGGCCTTATCGTACTTGCCACCCATAGTAGAAGCGTTACGCAGGGCCTGACGCTCGGCGTCGGTGGCAGGGCCAATGCGGCTTCCAGGGGCCATAACCCATACACGCTCGGTAGGCGATGGGCTGCCTTTGGCGTCCAGCATCGACACCAGCGCCTCGCCCACGCCCAACTCGGTGATGGCCGCCTCGATATCCAGGCCGGCGTTGGGGCGCATGGTCTGGGCGGCGGTACGCACGGCCTTCTGGTCTCGCGGCGTAAACGCGCGCAAGGCATGCTGCACACGGTTGCCCAGCTGGCCAAGCACGGCATCGGGAATGTCCAGCGGATTCTGGGTTACAAAGTAGACCCCCACCCCCTTGGAGCGCACCAGCCTGACCACCTGCTCAATTTTCTCGAGCAGCGCCTTGGGCGCATCGTCGAAAAGCAGGTGCGCCTCGTCGAAGAAAAACACCAGCTTGGGGATCTCAGGGTCGCCCACCTCGGGAAGGCACTCGTAGATATCCGCCAGAAGCCACAACAGGAACACCGCATAAAGCCTGGGCGCCTGCATGAGCTTGTCGGCCGCCAGGATATTGACCATGCCCCGGCCCTGGGCATCGACCCGGATAAGGTCGTTGACATCCAGCATAGGCTCGCCAAAGAACTGATCCGCGCCCTGGGACTCCAGGCGCAGCAAGCTGCGCTGTATGGCGCCTATGGATGCGGACGAAACATTGCCATAACGCGTACGCAGTTCGGCTGAACGATCCGCCACATTCTGCAGCATTGCGCGCAGGTCTTTCATATCCAGCAGCAGTTGCCCTTCGTCGTCGGCAACCTTGAACACCAGGCTGAGCACGCCCTCCTGGGTGTCGTTCAGCTCAAGCATGCGGCCAAGCAGCAGCGGTCCCATGTCAGACACGGTAGCGCGCACCGGATGCCCCTGCTCCCCAAACACATCCCACAGCGTGACTGGGTTACCGCCACACACGGGTTCGGGAAGCCCCAAGCGCTGCAGGCGCTCGGCAAGCTTGGGAGAGATTTCGCCTGCCTGCGAGATGCCGGTCAGGTCGCCCTTCACATCGGCCATGAATACCGGCGTTCCCATGCGCGAGAAGGATTCCGCCAGCACCTGCAGGGTAACGGTCTTGCCGGTGCCTGTGGCGCCTGTGATGCAACCGTGCCTGTTGGCTCGCTGGGGAAGCAGAAATGCCTGGGTTTTGTCGTTTTTTGCTATCAGGACTGGATCGGCCATATTTTTATTCCAGTAGGGAGCTGCGGGAAAGCCCAAGTGTAATTCGATGCCCCGGTCCATGCACGCGGTAAAATGCTGGAAGTAATCTTCCCTTAACCGAATTTATTTACATCTAACCTATGGCCGGACACAGTAAATGGGCGAATATCCAGCACCGCAAGGGTCGTCAAGACGCCAAGCGTGGCAAGCTCTGGACGAAAATCATCCGCGAGATCACGGTGGCGGCGCGCGCCGGCGGGCCTGACCCAGACTCTAACCCCCGCCTGCGGCTGGCCTGGGACAAGGGCACAGCCTCCAACATGCCCAAAGACACCATTCAGCGCGCCATCCAGCGTGGCGCCGGAGGCGCCGATGGCGCCAACTACGAAGAGGTGCGTTACGAAGGCTACGGCGTTGGCGGCGCCGCTGTCGTGGTGGACTGCATGACAGACAATCGCACCCGCACGGTCGCCGAGGTGCGCCATGCCTTTACCAAGAATGGCGGCAACCTGGGTCAGGAAGGCTCGGTGGCCTTCATGTTCAAGCATTGCGGCCAATTCCTGTTTGCCCCCGGAACTTCCGAGGAACAGGTCATGGAGGTTGCCCTCGAGGCCGGCGCCGAAGATGTGCAGACCGATGAGGAAGGCATGATTGAGGTCATCAGCGCACCTACCGACTATGCCGCCGTCAAGGCCGCTTTTGAGCAGGCCGGGCTGCAGCCAGAGGTACAAGGCATCACAATGAAGGCCCAGAGCGAAACCGAGCTCTCGCCCGACGATGCTGCCACCATGCAAAAAATGCTCGACATGCTCGAAAGCCTGGACGATGTCCAGGAGGTCTATACAACAGCCATTTTCGACGAGGCCGAATAGGCGACTCCTGCTTTACCGCTGGCGGCCGCTGCGCGGCATTGCGCCGGCGGCCCAACTTACCCGCCCCCTGGGCATTTACAAGCAAGCTATGAAACTACTGGTAATCGGCGGCGGCGGCCGCGAACATGCGCTGGCCTGGAGTCTTGCCCGCTCCCCTCGCGTGCACAAGGTCTATGTCGCGCCCGGCAACGGCGGCACGGCAGGCGCGCGCAACATAGAAAACATCTCCCTGTCCTCGAATGAAGAGCTGGTTTCCTTTGCGCAGCGGGAAAAGATCGCTTTCACCGTGGTAGGACCCGAGGCCCCGCTGGCCGCCGGCGTCGTCGACGCATTCCGCGCCGCCGGCCTGAAAATTTTCGGCCCCACCCAGGCGGCTGCGCAGCTGGAAAGCTCCAAAGACTATGCCAAAGCCTTCATGGTGCGGCACAGCATTCCTACAGCGGCGTACCAGACCTTTACCGATCCAGCCAAGGCTCATGACTATATCGCCACCCAGGGCGCCCCCATCGTGATCAAGGCTGACGGCCTTGCCGCGGGCAAGGGCGTGGTCGTGGCCGCCACCCTCGACGAGGCCCACGCGGCGATCGACCAGATGCTGGGCGATGGCTCGCTGGGCGAGGCCGGGGCCCGTGTGGTCATCGAAGAGTGCCTGCAGGGCGAGGAAGCCTCGTTCATCGTCATGTGCGATGGCCGCAACGTCCTGGCCCTGGCAACCAGTCAGGACCACAAGCGTCTGAAGGATGGCGACCAGGGTCCGAACACCGGCGGCATGGGCGCATATTCCCCCGCTCCCATCATCACTCCGGCCTTGCACAACCGCATCATGCGCGAAGTCATCCAGCCCACGATCGCCGGCATGACGCGCGATGGCCTTCCCTATACCGGCTTCCTGTATGCCGGACTGATGATAGGCGAAGGGCCCGATGCCACAAGGCCGCTCAAGGTTCTGGAATTCAACTGTCGCATGGGCGACCCGGAAACCCAGCCTATCATGATGCGTATCAAGAGCGACCTGACACAGGTCTTCGAGCAGGCCATCGAGGGCAGGCTGAACGAAGCGGAAATTGAATGGGACCGACGCTGTGCCCTGGGGGTGGTCATGGCCGCCAGCAACTACCCGGGCACGCCCCGAACTGGCGATATCATAGACCGCCTGCCCCGGGATACCGATGAATGCATGGTCTTCCATGCCGGCACACGCCTCGAAGATGGCGTGCTGAAAACCTCGGGAGGCCGGGTGCTGTGCGTCACCGTCCTGGCCGATTCCATCAAACGCGCCCAGGCAGCCGCCTACGACGCAGTCGCCCAGGCCCATTTCGACGGCCAGCAATACCGGGGCGACATCGGCTGGCGGGCCATTCCCGGCTCGTCGGCCTGAAACCGGCTGCCCCTGCCGGCCATGGCCCGCCCCCCGATTTTCGGGGCCGGGCCATGCCCCACGCATACAGGAGAAGCTGCATGACAGTACCCATATCCACGGCCCACGATTACTTCCTTGATCTGCAATCGCGCATTGTGACAGCACTGGAGTCATCCGATGGCACGGCTTTCCAGTCTGAGCAATGGACGCGTGCGGAAGGCGGCGGCGGTGTTTCGCGCTATCTTGAGGGCGGACCGCTGTTCGAGCGCGCCGGCGTGCTTTTCAGCCATGTGCGGGGCAAGACCCTGCCCCCTTCGGCCAGCGCGCATCGCAAGGAACTGGCTGGGCGTTCCTGGGAGGCCATGGGCGTGTCCATGGTGCTGCATCCTCGCAACCCCTATGTGCCGACCACACACATGAACGTACGCCTTTTCGTGGCGCACGCGTCCGGCGGCGGTGACGATGATGTGTTCTGGTTTGGCGGCGGGCTCGACCTTACCCCCTACTACCCGTTTGAGGAAGACGCACGCCACTTCCATCAGGTTTGCCACGATGCAGTCGCCCCTTATGGCGCAGACAAATATCCCGCCTACAAAAAATGGTGCGATGAATACTTTTATCTCAAGCACCGCGATGAGACCCGGGGCATTGGCGGGCTGTTCTTCGATGACCTGAACGCGGGAGGCTTCGACACCAGCTTTGCCCTGGTTCGCTCGGTAGGCGACTGCTTTCTTGACGCCTATATGCCTATCGTGGAAAAGCGGCGCAATATTGAATACGGGGATCGCCAACGCAATTTCCAGGCGTACCGGCGTGGCCGATATGTCGAGTTCAACCTGGTCTTTGACCGGGGTACGCTGTTCGGCCTGCAATCGGGCGGGCGCACAGAGTCCATCCTTCTCTCCATGCCGCCCATGGCGACGTGGCGCTACTGCTGGACGCCGGAACCTGGTTCGCCCGAAGCGGCCCTGCAGGGCTATCTGCAGCCGAGGGACTGGTTTTGAGAATAGGGCTGCTCGGCGGCAGCTTCGACCCTGTCCACCTGGCTCACATCACGCTCGCGCGCACAGCGCTCGATACGCTGGCCCTCGACGAGGTTCAGCTCATACCTGCGGCCAACCCCTGGCAGCGCCCGCCCCTTGCGGCCAGCCCGGAACACCGCCTGGCCATGCTGGACATTGCCGTGCGCGGCCTGCCCAGCATGCGCATCAATCCGGCTGAAATCCTGCGCGGAGGCCGGACATACACCATCGATACGCTGGAACAGCTGGCGCAGGGGCCAGAATATTACTGGATACTGGGAACCGACCAGCTGGCGAATTTCTGTTCCTGGCACCGCTGGGGCGACATTGTTCGTCTTGCCCACATTGCGGTTGCGCTGCGGCCCGGGACGCGGCTGACCATACCTGCCGCGCTGAACGACAGGCTGGATAGCCTGGGCCGTAAGCTGGAGCAGGTACCCATGACGCCCCTGGACATATCTTCAACAGAAATCCGCGCCCGGCTCGCCGCGGGCCAGTCTGTCGACGGCCTGATCGATGTTGCTGTCAAGCAATACATCCTCGAAAATCGGCTGTACCGGGCTCCTGCCGAATGACGTAACACGTTATAGTGACTACATGGATATACAAAAACTGCAACGCCTGGTCATAGACGCCCTCGAGGACGTCAAGGCGCAAGACATCAAGGTATTCAATACCACACACATCACCGGCCTGTTCGACCGTGTGGTGATCGCCAGCGGCACGTCCAACCGCCAGACGCGATCCATCGCCAACAGCGTGGCGGACAAGGCGCGCGAGCACAAGGTTCCCATCGTCGCCTTCGAGGGCGAAGACACCGGCGAATGGGTGCTGGTCGATCTGGGCGACATCGTCGTGCACTGCATGCAGCCCATGGTGCGCCAGTATTACAACCTCGAGGAGATATGGGGCGGCAAGCCCGTTCGCGTCAAGCTGCTGCCACAATCCACCCAGCCCGTCATTGCCGAGTCCTATACCGCTTTCGACGATAGCGACGAAGGCTGAACGGGAGCGTCCGCGCCATGAAACTTATTGTCGTGGCCGTGGGCACCAGGATGCCCGGCTGGGTTGAGGCGGGCTGGAAAGAATACGCCCGCAGAATGCCGCCTGATTGCCCGCTGGAGCTGCGCGAGGTAAAGCCGGAGCCCCGCACGTCCGGCAAGACACCCGTACAGATGATGCAGGCCGAGGCCCGCCGAATCGAGGCTGCCATTCCCGCAGGCGCATTGTGCATTGCCCTGGACGAGCACGGCAAAGACCTGGACACCATGACTCTTGCCGGGCAGCTCGAGCGCTGGCGTGGCGCAGGCAGCGACATTGCATTCATCATCGGCGGCCCGGACGGCCTCGATGCATCCCTAAAGCAAGGCTGCGGCAGCAAGCTGCGCCTGTCTTCGCTCACGCTGCCACACCCCATGGTCCGCATCGTGCTGGCTGAACAGCTGTACCGGGCCTGGGCTATCATGACAGGCCATCCCTATCACCGCGCCTGAGCGCACACGGACCTTTGCCATGACTATCCGCCGCACCAAAATCGTTGCCACGCTGGGCCCTGCGACGTCCAGCCCGGAGAAGATCGAGCAGCTCATACTGGCCGGCATGGATGTCGCACGGCTGAACTTCTCCCATGGGCAGGCAGACGACCATCGCGAACGTGCAAGACTGGTGCGTGAGCTGTCAGAAAAGCACGGCAGGTTCGTGGCTATCATGGGCGACCTCCAAGGCCCCAAGATTCGTATCGCCCGTTTTCGCGACCGTCAGGTCACCCTTCGTGCCGGGCAGCCATTCACACTGTCCAACACCCACCCGGAAGATGCGGGAGACGAGCAGATCGTCGGCATCGACTACCCCAGCCTGGTGCAAGACTGCCACCCTGGCGACGAATTGCTGCTGGACGATGGCCGCGTGGTGCTCGTGGTGGATGCCGTGGACGAACATGCGGTGCACACGACGGTATCGGTCGGCGGGCCGCTCTCCAACAACAAGGGCATCAACCGGCGCGGCGGGGGCATCTCCGCACCCAGCCTGACGGAGAAAGACAAGGAAGACATCAAGATCGCGGCCGAGCTTGAAATGGATTATGTCGCCGTATCTTTCCCTCGCTACGGAAGCGACATCCAGCAGGCGCGCAAGCTGGTCCAGGATGCCGGAAGCAAGGCATGGATCATCGCAAAGATCGAGCGCGCCGAAGCCGTCGCCGATGACCGGGCCCTCGATGCCATCATCAAGGTCAGCGACGGTGTCATGGTCGCGCGCGGCGACCTGGGCGTCGAGGTAGGCGACGCCCGCCTTGTGGGCATACAGAAACGCATCATCCAGCATGCCCGCACGCACAACAAGCTGGTGATCACGGCAACACAGATGATGGAGTCGATGATCAACAGCCCCCTGCCTACGCGCGCGGAGGTATCCGATGTCGCCAATGCGGCGCTGGACTATACCGATGCCGTCATGCTTTCGGCCGAAAGCGCTTCGGGCAACTACCCTGTGGAGGCTGTCGCCGCCATGGCCCGTGTCTGCCTTGGCGCCGAACAGGAGCCCACCACCACACGCTCCCAGCACAGGCTCGGCGAAACATTCTCACGCTGCGATGAGACCATCGCCCTGGCTTCCATGTATGCCGCCAATCATTTTCCTGGGGTAAAGGCCATCATCAGCCTGACGGAAAGCGGCCATACGCCGCTCATCATGTCGCGCATCCGCTCTGGCGTACCCATCTACTGCTACACGAGGCATCCAGGCACCCAGCGCCGCGCGGCGCTGTTCCGGGGCGTCTACACAGTACCCTTCGACGCCGCGAAGATCGATCCGGCCGAGGTCAGTGACAAGGCCATAGAAAAGCTCACCGAGCGCGGGCTGCTCAGGAAAGGCGACTGGGTCATCCTGACCAAAGGCGATTTCTACAGCAACAGCGGCGGCACCAATGGCATGAAAATATTGAAGGTCCGCTGATGCAGCATCGCTTGGCCACCCCGGCACAGAACGCCACTGCCCTGCCCCGCATCTACCTTGCCTCGGCCAGCCCGCGCCGGCATGAAATCCTTTCTCTAATGGGTGTCGAGCACTTCGTGCTGCGTGTTCCTGCGCCCGAAGGCGAAGACGAGCCCAGGCTCCCTGGCGAAGCAGCCGAAGACTATGTGCGACGCACCGCACGCGAAAAGGCGGAACGCGCCTGGCGCTGGCTCGAGGCGCTGGACGACCAGGACAGCAACCCGGCGCAGGCAGGCGGTCTCAGCGCTTCCGACGCAGCCGCCATGCGCGAGCTGGCTACCAAGCAGCCTGAGACACAAGGCGGATTCAGCTGGTTCCTGCCTGTGCTGTCGGCAGACACGACCGTCATTCTTGATTCGGATATCCTTGGAAAGCCGCAAGATCAAGAGCATGCGGCCGAAATACTAGCCCGCCTCTCGGGACGCACCCATGCAGTGCACACCGCCGTGGTGGTAGCGCATCAGGGGCGTCTGATCGACGAGGTATCTGTCACGCAAGTGTGCTTCCGCGCCCTCACCAGACAGGATATCGAGGCGTATTGCGCGACGGGCGAGCCCATGGGCAAGGCCGGCGCCTACGGGATACAGGGCCGTGCAGGCATGTTTGTCAGCTCTATCCACGGCAGCTATACCGGCGTCATGGGCCTGCCCATGTTTGAAACCGCCCGCCTGCTTCAGTCATTGTCATAACATAGGGCCATAGGGCACCGGAAGGCCACGCTCCCTACAGATTCTGCTCGATGAATCGGCAAGCCACCCTGAGCTTGCGCGCGTAGTCGTCGAGATTGCTTTCTATGCGATAGAGCGGGCCTGCGATGGAAATCGCATAATAATTGCCCCACAAATTCAGCGGCCACGCGATGGCGCCCACATCGTTCATGGATTCCCCTTTATTGGCAAACCACCCGCGCGCCACTGAAGCCTCGATATCCTGCTCAAGCCCCGCAAGATCAACAAGAGTGCGTTCATTGTAGCGGTGCAGCGGCGCCTGCCCGAGCAGCCGCGTTCGCTCTGACGGATCCATTGTGGAAAGCAATGCCTTGCCCAGCGAATTGGCATGAATGTCTTTCTTTTCCCCCGGAACCGCGACATAGCTGATCGGATTGGAAGAAAGCAGGACCTCAAGATAAACCACTCGGTGGTTGGGATCAAGCTTTCCAAGCACGACTGTTTCCGAGGTCGTCTGGCGCAGCTCCTCAAGGCTGGGCTGGACGCGTTCCAGTATGGGATCCGCGCGGGCTATGCGCTGCGCCATCGCCAGCAGGCGGCCTGTGGGGTAATACCCTTGCCGGCGTCCGGTTTCGTATAGATAGCCCAGGCCGGTCAGGGTGCGCAGCAATGCCAGACAGCTGGAAACCGGCGCATCCAACAGTCTCGCCAGGTCAGACAGCGCCAGAGGCCGCGCCTCGCGCGCAAATATCTCGATGATCTCGATCACTCTCAGCGCGGTCTTGACATTGCTTTCGTTCTTGCTGGCGACCATGGCTACTCGACCTTATTCCTGCTGGGCATACGCCGGCACAGCCCGACGACCGGCATCAATATGACTTGGGCAGCCCCAGCACCTTCTCTGCAATGAAGCACATGATCAGTTGCGGGCTGACTGGGGCAATGCGCGGGATGAAGCTCTCGCGCAAATAGCGTTCGACATGATACTCCTTGGCATAGCCCATGCCGCCCAGCGTCAGCACCGCTGTCTGGCAGGCATTGAACGCCGCTTCGGCCGCCAGATACTTGGCGGAATTGGCAAACTCGCCGCAGGGCTTGCCGGCATCATACAGCCATGCCGCCTTGCGTACCATCAAGTCAGCAGCCTCCAGCTGCATCCATGCCTGGGCCAACGGGTGCTGTATCCCCTGATTCTGCCCGATGGGACGACCGAACACCACGCGTTCGCCGGCGTATGCCACAGCGCGTGCGAGCGCCGCCTGTCCCAGGCCCACGGCTTCCGATGCGATCAGGATGCGCTCAGGATTCAGGCCGTGCAGAATATACTCGAAGCCGCGCCCCTCTTCGCCGATGCGATGCGCTTCAGGGATGCGCAACCCATCGATGAACAGCATGTTCGAGTCAACAGACTTGCGCCCCATTTTCTCGATCTCGCGGACCTCGATCTTGCTGCGGTCCAGATCGGTATAGAAAAGCGAAAGCCCCTGGGTCGGCTTGCTCACTTCTGACAGCGGCGTGGTGCGCGCCAGCAGAAGCATCTTGTCAGCAACCTGGGCGGTAGAGATCCATATCTTGCGCCCATGTACGAGATAGCTGTCCCCATCGCGCACAGCCCGGGTGGAGAGCTTGGTGGTGTCCAGACCGGCATCCGGCTCGGTGACGGCGAAACAGGCTTTCTGCTCGCCCTTGATCAGGGCGGGCAAGGCTTGCGCGCATTGCTCCTTCGATCCAAAAACAACCACCGGGTTCAGGCCGAAGATATTCATGTGCACAGCCGAGGCGCCTGAGAAACCCGCGCCGGATCGCGAAATGGCCTGCATCATGAGCGCTGCTTCGCTCATGCCCAGGCCAGAGCCGCCGAACTCCTCCGGCATCGCAACGCCCAGCCAGCCGCCCTGCGCCAGGTCACGATGAAAATCATGGGGATACTCGCCATCCCTGTCACGGTCAAGCCAGTACTCATCAGGGTACTGACTGCACACTGCCTCCACACCCTCGACCAGGGCTTGCTGCTCATCCGTCAATATGAAACTCACGACTTCTCCCTATGTTTCCCAGTCAGACGGCGCCTCTGCTATCCGCCAGTTTTTTGCTTGGCCCGCAGGCTTCAATTCCGTTGGCTTATTGCGTTTCCACTGCCGCACCGGCATCGATCAGTGAATCGATCGTGCGCTCGTCCAGCCCCGCCTCCGCCAGTACCTCGCGCGTATGCTCGCCCAGGCGCGGCGCACCCTTGCGTATCGACAAGGGCGTATGCATGTAGTTGCCTACAGGCGCCGGTGTATTGATATCACCCTCCGAGGCGTGCCGCATCGCACGGATCATCCCTACGTCCCGCAGATGCGGATCATCTATAAGATCATCCACGCCATACAGAGGGGCCGCGGGAATATCGGCCTGGTCAAATACACGCAGCCAATAGGAGCTGGTGTTCTTCTCCATCTGCTGAGCGACCAGCCGATATGCTTCGTCGATATTTTCCGCACGCGCGGTATGCGTGCAAAACCTCGGGTCCGCCTTCAGATCCGGCCGTCCGATCAGCTCAAAAAACCTCATCCAGTGCTTGTCGTTATAGATCAGCAGGCTGATATAGCCATCGGATGTTGCATAAGGCCGGCGGTAAGACACCAGCAAGCGGGAATAGCCTGTTTCCCCTTCGCTGGGCTCGAAAGTACGGCCGCCCAGATGATCCCCCAGCACGAACTGGGCCATTGCTTCGAACATCGGTACTTCGACAGCCTGGCCCTGGCCTGTTGCCCGGGCCCTGAGCACGCCGGCCAGCATCGCGATGGCCACATGCATGCCCACGGCGCGATCTGCCAGCGTAAGCGGCGCATAGCGCGGCACATCGCCCGAATTTCGCTGATACAGGGAAGGTATCGCCGTCATCCCCTGGATCAGATCATCATATGCGGGACGGCCTGCGTAGCGGCCCGCCGAACCAAAGCCGTAAGCCCCGACATACACAATGCGCGGATTGACGGCAGCAACCTCCTCATAGGAAAGCCCGAGCCGTGCCATTGCCTGAGGCCGAGTGTTGTAGAGCAATACATCGGCAGTCCTGGCCAGTGCGAGGCAGGCCTCTCGCCCCGGCGCTGTCTTCAGATCCAGGGCCAGCGAGCGCTTGTTGCGGTTCAGATGCAGATAAATCGCTCCCATGCCCGGATTGCGCATCGGCCCTACGGCCCGCATATTGTCGCCGCAGGGCGGTTCAAGCTTGATGACATCGGCGCCCAGGTCACCCAGGATCTGCGTCGCATAAGGCCCCATCACCACGGCGCTCAGATCGAGTATGCGTATTCCGTCAAGAGGGCCATACACACTATCCGGCGTCTCTGTAATCTGCGTTGCAATCACGTTATTCAACTCTTTGCCGCCCGCGGCGCCATACGCCGCGGGCGTTATGGTTATTGGGGAGCAATATTGGCTTGCTTGATCAGGCGTCCCCAGAGGTCATACTGCTGCGCGACAAACTGGGCAAACTCTTCCGGCGTGCCGCTGAACGCATCAAAGCCAAGCTCTGCCAGCCTTTGCTTGATCTCCGGGTCATCAACGATATTGTTGATCGCCTTGTTCAGCGTCATCACGATATCCCGCGGCATACCGGCCGGGCCGAAATAGCCATTCCAGGAATTGATGTCGAAGTTCGGCACGCCCGCCTCTTCCATCGAGGGCAGGTCTGGCAGCAGCTGGCTGCGCTTGGCAGTCGATACAGCCAATGCCCGCAAGCGTCCGTTCTTGACAAATGGCGTGCCGGAGGTCAGGTCCGTAAACATGAAATTGACCTGGCCGCCCACCAGATCGGTCAATGCCTGGGGCGTGCCCTTGTATGGCACATGCAGGATATCGATCCCCGCTGCAACACCCAGAGTGCCGCCTGCGACAATGCCCGTGCTGTTTCCGCTGGCATAGGTCAGCTTGCCTGGGTGAGCCTTGGCATCATCCACAAGCTCCTTGACCGACTTGTACGGCAATGAAGGGTTGACCACCAGCAGAAATGGCAGGTTGCCGCCCCTGGCAATGGGCGTGAAATCCTTCACCGGATCGTAAGCCACATTTTTCATGAGCCAGGGCGCAGCGGAATGCGAAGTATTGGTCGTCACAAACAGGGTATAGCCATCCGGTTTGGCGTGGGCGACATAATTGGCGGCAATGGTCGCATTGGCCCCCGGTTTGTTCTCCACGACCACCGGCTGGCCGAGCTGCTTGCTCAGTTCCTCAGCAAAGATACGGCCAACCGAGTCAGTACCGGAGCCAGCGGGAAACGGCACGACGAGGCTGATAGGCCGTTCTGGATAGGCGGCGGCTGCCGTTCCGGCGCATAGCGCCATGCCCAGCGCGAAAGCGCTCAGAAGCCCGATGCCCCCGCGTGCCCCGCCGGGCGATACCCAGCCCGCCGCGACATGTTTGTCTCCAAGTGTGGATTGTTTACGCATAGATTTGTCTCCAAGACTTATAAGTAGAAGAGCCGCCAGGGCGGAACACCCGGCCCTGCGGCGAGCCCGCCATCTCTAGCGGATGACCCGCGCCGGATTTTCTTCATACGGCGGCGAGTAAATAACCAGCAAGCGGGCCGGCTGGTCGCTGGTGACAGTAAAGACATGTTTTTTGTGGGGAGGGAAATAGCAGCAATCACCCGGCAAAAGCTCGCCTCGCTCACCTTCGACCTCTACGACTGCGGAGCCTGAAAGCAGATAGCAAACTTGCTCGATACCAGGATGGGCGTGGGGCAATGCGCCTTGGTTTTTTTCTATGGTGCCGACCAGCACTTCGACATGCTGGGCGCCAACCGTATCGGCGCTGATCAGCCGCCTGTTGACAGTGCCATGATGATTTGCGGGGGAATACCCCTCGATGTCCTGTTCCCTGATGATCCACGAAGGCTTGCTCATAGCGCTTTAAATGATTCCATGTTTTCTAGTATGTGTAATTATTTTCACACACATGAAAATACGCTGATATTAGGAATATCCCGCGCTATCACGAACAAATGCGTATCGCCTGCCCGCTGGCGGCTGCCGTGAGGAGCATAAAAGCAAAAGCCCCTGTTTCACCCCAGCACATGGCTGGGACAGAACAGGAGCAAAACAAAGGGCAGCGCAGCGTGCGGAATCGGCCGTCCTGCTGCTGCGCCTCAGGCCGGGCCGATCGGGCCTGCGGCGCATGTCAGCAGAGACGCTCCATATTCGAGAACTGGCTCAGACTGTGCACTATGCCGCGGTCACTGTTGCGGGCGAGGCGTTGCCGCAGTGCTGGGCGGCAGAATTGGATATTCCACCTTGGGCTGCTCACCGGTCAGTGTCCGCAGGAAGGCGGTGATGGCCAGCACCTCCTCCTCATCCAGCTCCTGACCCAATTGGCTCGAGCCCATGATCGCGACGGCGGTTTCCAGATCCCATACCTCGCCACTGTGAAAGTATGGCGCCGTCAGGGCAATATTGCGCAACGGGCCCGCCCGGAATACATACTCATCCGTGGCTGTGTTGGTTACCGCGAAACGCCCTTTGTCGCCTTCCGGGAGCACATCCGCGCCGGGCCGCTTGATGACGCCAAATGGGAAATACCCCTGTCCGCCCACGTTGATGCCTGAATGACAGGCTACACAGCCCTTGTTGATGAACAGATCCAGCCCCTTGAGCTCCTTGCCGTCCAGCGAGTTCTTGCCAGCAAGATACTGATCGAAACGCGAGTTGGGCGTAACCAACGTTGATTCGAATGCCTCGATCGCTTTGGCCATATTGTCGAAGCTGACTGCCTCCTTCTGGTCGGGGAATGCCTTGGCGAACATTTCGACGTATTCGGGAATGCTGCGCAACGTTTCCTCGACATGGGCGGGTGTGGCGTTCATTTCCACGCTAGCCTGCACAGGCCCCTTGGCCTGTTCCGCCAGGTCCTTGGCGCGGCCATCCCAGAACTGCGCCACGTTGAAGACCGCATTCAGGACGGTGGGCGAATTGCGTGGCCCCGCCTGCCATCCGTGCCCGATCGAGGTCGGAATATTATCCGCACCGCCCGTTCCCACGCTATGACAGGTATTACAGCTGATGATGTTGCTTCGGGACAGGCGCGGTTCAAAGAAAAGCCACTTTCCGAGCTCAATATGCTCTGCCGGGACTTTCTTTTGTTCAATAACCTGCTCGGCAGTTGGAATGGGCTGAAAGAGCCTGCGGGCGGTATCCCTGAGCGCATCAGATGATGCGTCAGCCGCAACAGCGGAGGTAGTGAAAGCGGCAGCGCACACAAACGCTGCAGACAGTTGATGGCATTTCATGTTGATCCCCTTGGTCAAGCTGTATAACCATTATGGGAACATGGTTATAAACATTCTTCATTGAGGAAAATCAATGGGAGCCATTCTTGGGGGCCTTCCAAAACAGCGGCCCCTCAATGTGTACCCATGACAAGGGTACTGATGTCGTTGATACGCATCAAGCCGCATTGGCAAACCCATGGCCACAAGCGATCAGGGCCGCCCCGGTCAATCTCAGGGGCGCAGGCCCCGAGGGCACGCAACACCGGGACGCGGTGGCCGGGGCCAAGCACCCGCCCAGGGCGGCGCCAAGCACCCGCCCAGGGCGGCGCCAAGCACCCGCCCAGGGCGGCGCCAAGCGCCCGACCTGGGCGAGCCGCCAGCAACGCCGGTCCAGGCCTCGCATGCGGTCCCGATCGCGGTGCGGGCCGGCCTGGCTGCGCCGGTACGGGGCGCGCGCGCCCGCGCGCCCCACAAAACAAAACCCCCGCCAGATCACTGGCGGGGGTTTGTCGGTATAAAAGCCTGACGATGACCTACTTTCACAGACGGGCTGTCCACTATCATCGGCGCTAAGGTGTTTCACGGTCCTGTTCGGGATGGGAAGGCGTGGGACCACCTTGCTATGGTCGTCAAGCGTAAGGGGTTGCCGCGCGGGGGCGCGCTACTAGCGCGCACCCCGGCAGCGAATCTGGTCAAAGCACAATCGGTGTAATCTGGTCGGTTCTTCTCGCGCACGCGCGCCTGTTGCCGGCGCGCTGCGGGTGGCGATTGCCATTTGTTTCATTTCGGCCGCTTCGAACACACTACAACCTGCAAGGTTATAGGATCAAGCCGCACGGGCAATTAGTACTGGTTAGCTGCACGCATTACTGCGCTTCCACACCCAGCCTATCAACGTCCTGGTCTCGGACGACCCTTCAGGGGGGTCTAGCCCCCGGGATACCTAATCTTCAGACGAGTTTCCCGCTTAGATGCCTTCAGCGGTTATCTCTTCCGTACATAGCTACTCGGCAATGCCATTGGCATGACAACCGAT
>Ga0180221_1000188_pt1 | contig 75897 bp, 74 predicted proteins | sample eDN5th37CKraftMG_FD_151339 | JGI IMG/M metagenome (GOLD analysis project Ga0180221, IMG submission 151339) | Enriched Miracle-Growth compost microbial communities from Emeryville, California, USA - eDNA 5th pass 37_C Kraft MG (version 2) (version 2) ... | reverse complement strand
GACAACGGGCTGCACCTCTCCGCCATCCGCCAACGCATCGAATCAATCTTCTGGACCCTCAAAGACCGCCTCGGCCTCGAAGCCCACCAGGCACGCACCCTCCACGGACTCCGCGCCCGGATCGCCTCCAAGCTGCTGGCCTACAGCGCCGGCATCTGGATCAACTGGCTCACCGGACGCCCGACCCGGGCATTCGCCGACCTCAACGCCTGAGTTCGCGTGGCATCAATCATCTAGGCGGCGGGCTCGGTGGCGCGCCGCCAGCCGAGCGCCGGCGCGACGTGCTCGGCGATCGTCTCCAGCATCCGCGCGTTGTACTCGACGCCGAGCTGGTTGGGGACGGTCAGCAGCAGCGTGTCGGCGGCCTGCACCGCGGGATCGCGGGCGAGCTCCTCGGCGATGACGTCGGGCTCGCCCGTGTAGCTGCGCCCGAAGCGGGCGATCGTGCCCTCGAGGTAGCCGATCTGGTCCTCGCGGTCGGCCGCGCGCCCGCCGAAGTAGCGGCGGTCCTCGTCGGTGGTGATCGGGATGACGCTGCGGCTGACCGACACGCGCGGCTCGCGCTTCCACCCGGCGTCGGCCCACGCGGCCCGGTAGATGGCGATCTGCTCGGCCTGCAGCTCGCCGAACGGCACGCCCGTGTCCTCCGACAGCAGCGTGGAGCTCTGCAGGTTCATGCCCTGCTCGGCCGCCCAGCGCGCGGTCTCGCGGGTCCCGGAGCCCCACCAGATGCGCTCGTCGAGCCCGGGCGACTGCGGCTGCAGCGCGAGCGCCGCCGACGTGCCGGTCATGCCCGGGTCCGAGCGCGCCATCGCGGCGCCGCGGATCGCGTGGCGGAAGATCCGCGTGTGCTCGCGGGCCATGTCGGCGTCGGTCTGGCCCTCGGCCGGCACGTGGCCGAACGACTCGTAGCCGCGCAGCGCGGGCTCGGGCGAGCCGCGGCTGACGCCGAGCTGCAGGCGGCCGCCGCTGATGAGGTCGGCGGCGCCGGCCTCCTCGGCCATGTGCAGCGGGTTCTCGTAGCGCATGTCGATCACGGCGGTGCCGATCTCGATGCGCTGCGTGCGCGCGCCGATCGCGGCCAGCAGCGGGAACGGCGTGGCGAGCTGGCGCGCGAAGTGGTGCACCCGCACGTAGGCGCCGTCCAGGCCGATCGCCTCGGCCGCCTCGGCCAGCTCGATCGTCTGCACGTGCGCGTCGCGGGCGGTCGGCGTGCGCGATCCGGGGGCGTTGCCCCAGTGGCCGAACGTGAGGAAGCCGATGCGCTTCATCCCCTCGACGCTACCGGCTCGCGTCCGTAGGCTGGGCGCGCCGGCACCACCGGCACCGATGCCGCCACCCTCGCTCAAGTACCGGATCGTCCGCGCCGTGCAGCAGCGCGCGCTGAACCCGCCGATCCGGTTCCTGCTCGACCACGGCCTGCCGTCGCCGGGCTACGTGCTGCTGGAGACGACCGGCCGTCGCACCGGCCTGCCGCGGCGCACGCCGGTGGGCGACGGGCGGGTCGGCGACGTGCTGTGGATCGTCGCCGAGCACGGCGAGCGCGCCGGCTACGTGCGCAACATCCGCGCCGATCCGCGCGTGCGCGTGCGCCTGCGCGACGGCTGGCACGAGGGCATGGCGACGGTTCTGCCCGACGACGACGCCCGCCGGCGCCAGCGCTGGCTGGCGCGGCGGCGGCCCGCCACCGCGCTCAACGCGCTGGTCGTGCGCCTGATGGGGACGGCGCTGACGACCGTGCGCGTCGAGTTCGCGGCGGACCCGGTCAGCGCCGCACGGTGACGCGGTGGCGGGCGATCGCCTGGTCGCCGCCGTTGCACAGCGCCATCTGGCCGGTGTAGATCAGCCGGTCCGAGCAGCCTTCGTCGTCGACGACCGTCAGCCGGATCGTGTAGCGCCCGGGCCGGTGGTAGCGGTGGCGCACGGTCGGGCGCGTCGTGACCGCGCGGTGGCCGTCGCCGAAGCGCCAGCGGTAGCGGCGCACACTGCCGTCGGGGTCGCTCGAGCCGCTCGCGTCGAGGCGCACGGCGCGGCCGTGGCGGACGGCGCGCGGCCCGGTGAGCTCCGCGGTCGGGCCCTGGTCGGGCGTGATCGCGACGCCGTGCGGCTCCTGGCCGGCGGCGATCGGCGCGCGCCCGCCGCGCAGCAGGTGGCCGCGGGGACCGACCGAGAACCACGTGACCGCGCTCTCGGCGGCCGAGCTCGCGTACACGGCGCGGCCGTTGGGGGCGACCGCGATGCCGCCCGGGCGGCCGGCGGTGCGCACGGCGCGCGGCCGCAGCGGGGTGAGCTTCCCGGTGCGGCGGTCGATCAGGAACTGCGACATCGTGTTGACGATGCCGTTGGGGGTGTAGAGGTTGCGCCCGTCGGCGGTGATGCCGACGCCGGCGGCGCCCGCGCCGACGCGGATGATCGCCGGGTTCTTGGGCCGCAGCGTGCCGTCGCGGCGGATCGTCATCTGGGCCAGGCGCCCGGTGAGCGCGGCGACGTACAGCGAGCGGCCGTCGGGGCTGACGGCGAGGCCGCTGGGCGCCGGGGGCATGCGAACGGTCGCCGGCGACTTCGGCGTCAGCGCGCCGGTGATCGGGTCGGCGTCGTACTGGCTGACCGACGCGCCGTGGAGGTTGGTGACGTAGACCGAGCGGCCGTCGGGGGAGACGGCGACGCCGGAGGCGCCGTCGCCGGAGGGAACCGACGGCGGGCTCTTGGGGGTGGGGACGCCGTCGGGGCCGATGTCGTACTGGAAGACCGCGCCCGGCTCCTGCGCGGCGACGTACAGCGAGCGGCCGTCGGGCGACGCCACGACGCCGTGGGCGCCGACCCCGGCCGGGACCGCGGGCGTGCTCAGCGGGACGAGGCCGCCGTCGTCGCCCACGCGGTAGGCGTAGACCATGCCCGTCTCGGCGGCGCTGCCGTAGGCGAAGCGGCCGTCGGACGTGAACGTCATGTGCTGCGGCTTGGCGCCGGTCTCGACCGTGGGCGGCACGAGCGGCGACAGGGCGCCGCCGGGGAGGGCCAGCGCGAACTGCGAGATCGTGCCCACCGGGGTCGCGCCGCCGTCGGACACGTAGAGCGCGCGCGCGGCCCAGGCCTCCGGCGCGGCGGTCGCGACCGCCGCGCCGAGCGTCAGTGCGGTGAGGCCCGTGGCAGCGAGGCGCCGGCGGGTCGGGGCGCGTCGGTCGCCTGTGCGTCCATGCATAGTGACGCAGTGTAATCAGCGATCGGACGGGATGCCCCGCTTCGTGCGCACCCTCACACGGCGGCGCCGTACTGCTCGCGCGCGTAGTCCGCGAGCCCCCGTGCCTCGAGGCGGTCGACGGGCGCGCGGAACGTCACCTGGACGACGCCCGGCGCGCGGCCGATCTCGATCGCGCCGCTGATCGTCGCCCGGTTCATGACCTCGGGGACGCTCATGTCCAGCAGCGCGGCCGCGCGGGCCAGGCCGTTGTCGGTGGCGCTGTTGAGGTCGGGCCCGGTGCCGATGACCGAGATCGGCAGCGACTCCTCGATGCGGTCGACGCCGTAGCGGCGGGCCAGGGTCTCGGCGCGCAGGCGCTCCTCGGCGCTGAGCGGGCGGGCGAGGTAGGGGAGGTCCTCGGTGACCGGCAGCAGGACCGGTCCGTCGATGCCCAGGCCCTTGACGACCTCGACCTGCAGCGTGACGGTGCCCGACACGTCGCACGTGTGGCCGGCGATCTCGCCGTCGCCCTGCAGCGCGTGCATGTCGCCGAGGTAGACGCCGCCACCGTCGACCTTCACCGGGCAGATGAGGATGGCGCCGGCGCGGACCGCGTCGATGTCCATGTGGCCGTCGGTCTTGGCCGCGGCGAGCTCCTCGGCGGTCATCGCGTAGCGATGCGGCGCGCCGATCAGGAACGCGCCGAAGTCGCCGGCGTTGTGGGAGTCGGGCATCGTCGCGGCGGGCGAGGTGCCGAGCTGGCCCATGAACGGGCGCAGCCGGGTGGCCAGGCCGACGATGTCGTGCGGAGCGAACGTGAGGATCGGGTTCTGGCGCGAGCCGTCGGGCAGCGCGGCGTAGCGGGCGGCGTCGGCGGCGAACGTCTCGGCCGCCTGCTGGGGGACGGTGAGCCCGACGCGGCGGACCTCGTCGAAGGCGATCGTGTAGCCGTTGGTGAACGTGAACGGGGTCGCGTCCGCGCCGCAGCCGGCGCAGCGCACCGACTCGGGGCCGATCCCCTCGACGCGGGTCTGCGGCCACTCCGTGCCGCACTCCGGGCAGACGGCGGCGCAGTACGGGTCGCCGTTGAAGCGGCCGTCCATCGGGCGGTCGTTGCCCGACGACGTGGCGATCGAGGTGACCTCGATGTCGCGGATGCGGATCGCGATCGCGTCGCCGACCTCGGCGCCCTCGACGGCGATCGGCTGGCACACCTCGTGACCGCCGCGGATGGCGGGCGTGATCATCGGCCCCCAGCAGCCCGGCGCGGTGTTGACGACGATGTGCCCGCCGTCGGCGACCGGGCCGGTCATCGGCACGTCCGGCCCCAGGAGGCCGTCGGTGAAGGTGTCGACGAACACGGTCCGCTGCGCGGTGGTCGGGCGGGCCTGCGGTTCGATGGCCATGTCACGTGCCTCCGGAGATCGGGGTGATCAGGGCGACCTCCTCGCCGCCGGCCAGCGGCCGGTCCGGCCGCGCGTGCTCGCCGGCGACGACCGGCAGCGCGGACCGCAGCGCGCCCGCGAGGCGCGGCTGCGCGGCGCCGAGCGAGGCGATCGCGTCGGCGACGGTGGCGCCGTCGGGCAGGTCGAGGGAGAGCCTCGGCGCGGGGGCGAGCCGCGCCAGTCCGGTGCCGAGTCGTACGCGAACCTGGATCATCGGTCTCCCTCGTCGCAGTGTGACGCAACGGGGCGCAGCGCGCAGGCGGTGCCGCTCCCCGCTCCACGTGTGGCACATGGCAGCCGCTATGGGGACGTGAAGTGCCACACGTCCCGTGGGAGCGAGCGCGTGGCGGGCGCGGCGGTCGTCGCCCGTGCGCCTGACCTGAGGGAGCCTCCGCGCGCCCCGGAGCCGGACCGCCACGGGAGTACTGTGGAGGGGAGCGACCAGACGGAGGCAAGCGATGACCGAGACGGCGATCCTGGCAGGCGGGTGCTTCTGGGGGATGCAGGACCTGATCCGCAAGCGCCCGGGCGTGATCTCGACCCGTGTCGGCTACACCGGCGGCGACGTCCCCAACGCCACGTACCGCAACCACGGCACCCACGCGGAGGCGATCGAGATCGTCTTCGACCCCGAGCAGGTGTCCTACCGCGAGCTGCTGGAGTTCTTCTTCCAGATCCACGACCCGACGACGAAGAACCGCCAGGGCAACGACGTCGGGATGAGCTACCGCTCGGCGATCTTCTACCTCGACGACGAGCAGCGCCGCATCGCGCTCGACACGATCGCCGATGTCGACGCCTCGGGCATCTGGCCCGGGAAGGTCGTCACCGAGGTCGAGCCGGCCGGCGACTTCTGGGAGGCCGAGCCCGAGCACCAGGACTACCTGGAGCGCAACCCCAACGGCTACACCTGCCACTTCGTGCGCCCGAACTGGGTGCTGCCCAAGCGCCAGGAGACGGTCGGCTCGTAGTGGACGCGGTGGTCTTCGACCTCGACGGCGTGATCGTCGAGTCGGAGCGGATCTGGGACGACGCGCGGCGCGAGCTCGTCGCGCGCACCGGCGGGACGTGGAAGGACGAGGCCACGCGGGCGATGATGGGCATGAGCTCGCCCGAGTGGACGCGCTACCTCCACGACGAGCTCGGCGTGCCGCTGCCCGTCGAGGAGATCGGCCCGGCGGTCGTCGCCGAGATGGAGCGCCGCTACCGCGAGCGGCTGCCGCTGATCCCCGGCGCGGTCGACACGGTCAAGGCGCTCGCCGCCGAGTGGCCGCTCGGCCTGGCGTCGTCGTCCAACCGGCCGATCATCGACCTCGTGCTCGCCGAGGCGGGGATCGCCGACGCGTTCGCGGCGACGGTCTCCTCCGAGGAGGTCGCGCGCGGCAAGCCGGCGCCCGACGTGTACCTGGAGGCGGCGCGCCGGCTCGGCGTCGACCCGGCGGCCTGCGTGGCGATCGAGGACTCCACGAACGGCATCCGCGCCGCCGCGGCCGCCGGCATGACCGTGATCGCGACCCCGAACGCCGAGCTGCCGCCCGCGCAGGACGCGCTGGACCTCGCCGCCGAGGTCGTCGACGGCCCGGGCGCGATCACGCCCGAGCTGGTCCGCCGCGTCGGATAGCGCGCCCGCCCGCCGGGTAGGGGAGGGAGCCGATGAGCCCGCCCCGCAGCACCGAGCCCCTCTGGCTGGCCCCCGGCCGCGCCCCCGCCGCCGACCGGCCGGCGATCTCCGCGGACGTCGAGGTCGACGTGGCCGTCGTCGGCGCCGGCATCGCCGGCATCACGACCGCCCTGCTGCTCCAGCGCGACGGCGCGCGCGTGGCCGTGCTCGACCGCGGCGCGGTCGCCGGCGGCGCGACGGGCGCCACGACCGCCAAGGTCAGCGCGCTGCAGCAGACGCGCTACTCGCAGATCCGCCGGGTCCACGACGACCGCACCGCCGCCGCGTACGCGGCCGCCCAGCTCGAGGCGATCGCGTGGATGGACGCGCTCATCGCCGCCGAGGGCATCGACTGCGCCTGGGAGCGCCTGCCCGCGTTCACCTGCGCCGGCGACGCCGACCAGGTCCCGACCGTCGAGCGCGAGGCGGCCGCCGCCCGCGCCGCCGGACTGGACGTGACCGTGACCGACGAGACGCCGCTGCCGTTCGCGGCGCTCGCGGCCGTGCGCCTCGACGACCAGGCCCAGTTCGATCCGGTCCGCTACGTGCGCGGCCTCGCCGGCCTCCTCGAGCGCGACGGCGGGCTGATCTTCGAGCGCTCCGCGGTCACCGGCGTGCACGAGGGCACGCCCTGCCGTGTGGAGACCGAGCGCGGCCCGACCGTCACCGCCCGCGACGTCGTGATCGCCACCAACTACCCGCTGCTGGACCGCGGGCTGTTCTTCGCGCGCATGGAGGCGACGCGCTCCTACCTCGTGGCGGCGCGGGTCCGCGGCGAGGCGCCGCGCGGCATGCTCATCACCGCCGGGCAGCCGACCCGGTCGGTGCGGCCCTACGTCGACGGCGACGACACGTGGGTGCTCGTCGGCGGCGAGGGCCACCTGACCGGCGCCGAGAAGGCCGCCCCCGAGCGGTTCGAGGCGCTGGAGGCGTTCGCCCGCGAGCACTTCGACGTCGTCGACGTCCCGTACCGGTGGGCGACCCAGGACGGGATGCCGACCGACGAGCTGCCGTACGCGGGTCGCTACACGCCGGTGTCCAAGCACCTGTTCGTCAACGCCGGCGGGCAGAAGTGGGGGATGACGAACGCGACCGCGGGCGCGTTCGTGATCGCCGACCGCCTCGCCGGTCGCGACCGCCCCTACGGGCGCGTGGTCGACCCCAACCGGGTCTCGGTCAAGGCCGCCCCGAAGGTCGCCAAGGCGCAGGCGTGGGTGGCCGCGCACTTCGTCGGCGACCGGCTGCGCCCGGGGGAGGCGTCGTCGGCCGACGAGGTGCCCGCCGGGGAGGCGCGCGTGGTGCGCTCCGGGCTCGAGCGCACCGGCGTCTACCGCGACGAGGCAGGGAACCTCCACGCCCTCTCGATGCGCTGTCCGCACCTGGGGTGCCTGGTACGGTTCAACGACGCCGAGCGGACCTGGGACTGTCCTTGTCACGGGTCGCGGTTCGACATCGACGGCACGGTCCTCGCCGGCCCGGCCGTCTCGCCGCTCGAGCGGCGCGAGCCGCCCGGCGCCTCCTGACCGCAGACCCATGTCCGACACGCTCTCGCGAACGTACGGCGCGCTGGCCGCCGACGACCACGGCGCCGCGGGCGGGCCGCCGCTGCTGCTCGTCCACGGCCTCACCTTCGACCGCCGCCAGTGGGGCCCGGTCCTGCGCGCGCTCGCCCCCGACCGTCGCGCCGTCGCCGTCGACCTGCCCGGACACGGCGACTCGCCGCCGCTGCACGACTTCACGCTCGACGACATCGCCGCCGCGATCCACGACGCCGCGGCCGCGGCCGGGCTCGACGCCCCGATCGTCGTCGGCCACTCGCTCGGCGGCGCGCTGGCGACGACGTACGGCGCGCGCTACCCGGTCCGCGCGGTCGTCAACGTCGACCAGCCGCTGCTGGCCGGGCCGTTCGCCCAGGTCCTGCGCGAGCTCGAGCCGGTCCTGCGCGGCCCCGGCTGGGAGCAGGTGTGGGCGCGGATGCTGGGCGGCATGGGCATCGAGGGGCTGCCCGACGACGCGCGGGAGCTCGTGCGCACCGCGACGACGCCCCGCCAGGACCTGCTGCTCGCCTACTGGGACGAGGTCCTGACCGTGCCGGCCGACGAGCTCGACGCCCGGCGCGTCGACGAGCTGCGCGCGATCCGGGAGCGCGGCGTGCCCTACCACTACGTGACCGGAGCGGAGCCGCCGCCGCGCTTTCGCGCGTGGCTGGAGGCGGCCGTGCCGGACGTCGCGGTGACGGTGCTGCCCGGCAGCGGCCACTTCCCGCATCTGGCCCAGCCCGCGGCGGTCGCCCGCATCGCGGGCGAGGCCGCCGCGGCCTGAGCGGCTAGCGCGTCGCGCGCCGGAACGTCGTCACGGCGTTGGAGCCGAACGCGCCCGCGTAGACGTGGCGGCCGTCGGGGCTGACGACGACCGACGTGACGCCGGCCAGCGCGCGCCCGCGCCGGCAGCCGTCGCGCGGGGCCATCGTGATGCACCCGGCGCGGCGGCCGGCCTGCCGGACCGTGCCGGTGGCCGGGTCGCGCACGAACACGCCGATCCCGCCCGACAGGAACGACGCCACGTACACGTTGCGCCCGTCGGGCGAGACGGCGACGCCCTCGGGTCCGCGCAGGCCGCGGCCCACGCCGCAGCGGGTGGTCGGCCGGGAGGTGACGCAGCCGGCGAGCCCGTCGTACTGGGTGAGCGCGCCGGTCGCGCTCGACCGCGCGAACCCGGTGAGGCTGGCGCTGAGGACCGACGCGACGTAGGCCGCCGACCCGTCGGGGGTCACCGCGACCGAGTTGGGGCCGAGGAGCGCGCGGGCCGGGCCGCACCCCGCGACCAGGCCGGCGGCCAGGCAGCCGGCGCCGTCGGCGAGCTGGGTCAGCGCGCCGGTGGCGGCGTCGCGCGAGAACGTGAGCACCGCGTTGGCCAGCGCGCTGGCGACGTGGACCGTCGTGCCGTCGGGGGAGACCGCCAGCCCCTCGGGCGCGGTGAGCGCCAGCGCCGGCCCGCACCCGTCGGCGGCGTCGGCGGCCACGCAGCCCGCGGCGCCTGCGGCCTGCGTGAGCGCGCCCGTGGCGGGGTCGCGGGCGAGCACGGCGATCGCGTTGCCGTGGAACGCGGCGACGTAGACGGTGCGGCCGTCGGGGCTCACGGCGATCGCGTCGGCGCCGGTCAGCGCGCGGCCGGGACGGCAGCCGTCGACCGCGCCGGCGGCGAGGCAGCCGTCGGCGAGCTGGGTGAGCCCGCCGGTGCCCGCGTCGCGCGCGAACGCGGTGACCGAGTTGCTGTCGACCGCCGTGGCGTAGACCGTCGACCCGTCGGGGCTGACCGTCACCGAGTTCGGCCCGTCGAGCCCGACCGCCCGCGCGCAGCCCTCCGTGCCGCCGGCCGCGACGCAGCCCGCCGTCCCGCTGGGCTGGCGCAGGACGCCGGTCCGCGCGTTGCGCGCGAAGACGGCGATCGCGTCGCTCGACGACGAGGCGACGTAGACGTGGCGGCCGTCCGGGCTGATCGCCACCGCGTTGGAGCCCAGGAACGGCGCCGGGCCGCCCAGGCCGCGCGCCGAGCCGCAGCGGCGCCCGGCCAGGCGGCCGGAGCCGGCGGCCACGCATCCGCGCGCGCCGGGAAGCTGCGTCAGCGCGCCGGTGATCTCGGCCGCCCGCTGCCCCCGGTCGCCCGGTGCGGCGGAGGCGGCAGGCGCGGTGGCGAGGACGGCGAGGCCGAGCGCGGCGGCGAGCGCGGCGCGAAGGCGGGATGCGGTGCGCGAGGTCATGGTGATCCTGGTCGCAGGACAGTGACAGGACGTCATCATGCCAGAGATCGCGGACGCCCGCGCTCGCTGGGGGTCAGACCGGCTGGCCGCCCACGTCGGCGCGCCCGTCGGCCACGAGCGCGCGCAGGCACTCGCGCAGCGCCTCCAGCGACGTGTAGCGCGGCTGGTAGCCGAGCACGGCGCGGGCGCGGTCGATGCTGGCGGCGATCCCGCGCTCGACGTGCTCGCGGGTCGTCTCGGCGTGCACCTCGCCGACCCGCGCGGCGAACTCGTCCCAGCCCACGAGCTCGATCACCGGCTCCCGGCCGAACCACGCGGCCACGCCCGTCGCCAGGCCGCGCAGCGTCATCGCCCGCTCGGCGACCACGTGGAAGCTCGAGCCGATCGCCTCCGGTCGCGTGAGCGCCAGCTCGAAGGCCTGCGCGACGTCGTCGCCGTGCACGTGGTTCAGCACGCCCATCCCGAGGCCGGGCAGCGCGAGCGGCTCCCCGGTCGCCAGCCGCCGCCACACGTCGAGGTCGCGGTTGCCGGCCGGCGTGATCGAGACCCACGGGCCGGTGATGTGGCCCGGGTGCAGGACGACCGACGGCACCCCGCCCGACCGCGTCTCGCGGTGCAGCAGCGCCTCGATCCGCGCCTTGTGGACGCCGTACTCGCCGTACGGCGTGCGCGGGTCGTCCTCGGTCACGGGGACGCTCGCGACGCGGCCGTGGACCCAGATCGTGCCGCAGTGCAGCAGCAGCGGCCGGGTCGGGCGCAGCGCGTCGACGAGCTGCTGCGCCGACTCGGGCGTGAAGCACACGAGGTCGACGACCGCGTCGGGCTCCAACGCGGCGATGCGCCCGCCGAACGTGCCGGCGGCGTCCTCGGCGTCGCGGTCGGCGACGACGCGCTCCACCCGGCGCCACTCGGCCGCGGGGACGTACGGCTCGCGCGAGCCGCGGCTGATCGCGACCACGTCGTGGCCGGCGCGCACCAGCCGCGGGACGAGGTAGGTGCCGATGTGGCCGGTGGCCCCGATGACGACGACGCGGCTCATGGCGCGATCCTACGGCCCCGGCGTCCGGCGCAGCACCGCACGCCGTGGACGGAACGCCGGTGTAACTCCGGGGCCGGCCGGGGGTTGGTCCGCCAAAGGGGGACGCCTCCGTCCCGTTTGCGGAGGCGCCGAAGCACCGACGTCTCACGGAGGAACGGGACGCATGAGCAGTCAGGTGAGGGGCGGGCGCCGGAACGCCTGGATCGGGGCGGGGGCGATCGTCGCAGCGGCCGGGTTGTCCGCGATGCCGCCGCCGGCCGACGCCAAGCCGGTGCGCGCCGAGGTGGTCGTCGCCGGCGACTGGCGCAACGGGACCATGCGGGCGCTGCGCAGCGCGTACGGCGACCAGGTGGCCTTCCGGCGGGCGCGCACGGACGCCCGGGCGCGGCGACTGCTGCGGCGCGCCAACGCGCGGCGGCCGGGCCGCAGCGACGACCGAGCCCTGGTCGTCGACGCGCGTGAGGTCGGGGTGAAGCGGCTGAGCCGCAGCCGCGCGGTGCGCACCGCGCTGCAGGCCGGCAACTGGCTGATCGTCCTCAACGCCGGCCCGAACGCGCGGCGGACCGCGCTCGCCCGTCACGTCGGCAGCGCGACGCCCGGGCGCACCGTCGTGACCGCGGTGCGCCGCGGCGAGCGTCCCGGCGGCCAGCCCGACGTGGAGGTCGTCGACTTCCTGGCGCCGGCGGCCTCGTCGCGTCCCGGCGCCCGCGCGGCGCGCCGCGCGGTCCAGCGCCGCTACGCCAAGCGCCTGTACCGCACGATCGCGTCCGATCGCCCGGCCGCCCGCGCCGCCGCCAGCGGCGAGGCGTCCAACCCCGTGCCGGCGTCGCTGCTCACGGCTCGCTGGCGGATCACGACCGTCGGCTCGCCCGCGCTGCGGTGGCCGAGTCTGAACAGCGACACGCCGAAGGGCGACGCCTGGCGCTCGTGGCGCCAGACCCCGATGGTGTCGAGCACGCAGACCTTCACGGCCTACCTCAGCAACGACACGACCGTCGCCCCGGGCGGCACCGGGCCGGAGGGCCCGACGCAGTACCTGTACTGGGAGCTCGACGGGACCGTGTCGCCGATCCTCGACCCGTCGCGCAAGGACCAGTTCATCCGCGATCCGCTGGCCGGCGGCTGGCAGGACAACCGCGGCTGGTGGACGGCCTCCGTCGACGCCGGGATCCGTCCGCCGGCCGGGCTGACCCTGCGCAAGTCGGCCCCGGTGACGCCCAACTCGATCACGCAGTACACGTCGGGGACGACGTTCTCGATCGGGTTCTCCGCGACCGCGGGCTACACCGGCGGGCAGGTCGGCGGCGGCAACATCGGCGGGTCGATCAACGCCAGCTACAGCTACAGCGACACGGTCACCCGCGAGATCCCCGACTGGGGCGTGCGCTCGCGCACGTCCGGCAACCACGCGGCCTGGACGTTCTTCTCCAAGAGCCCGTGCGACGCCAGCGGGGGCGTGGCGACGATCATCGCCAACGAGGGGCCGCGCAAGTGCTTCGCCGGACAGGGCACCGGATGGCTGGGCAACCACCAGAAGCCGATGGCGGTCAACGACCTCTCCGGCGCGACGATGGACTTCCACGCCAGCGCGCTGTGGCAGACGAGCGGGCTGATGACGGAGGTCGTCGAGTTCACGCCGCAGATCGACGTGACGATGGCGTGGACGTGGTGGGGCGGTCTCGGGCGCGACAAGTGGCCCAACAGCGAGTCGTTCGCGCGCAAGTGCCCGCTCCGCTGCAGCATGGTCCAGGTCGAGCGCTTCGACGGGCTGCGCATCCCCAACACCGACCAGCCGCACGAGCGGATCGCGATCGACCTTGGGGCGGTCGTCCCGGTCGGCGTGGAGCGGATCACGTTCCACGAGCGCGAGGGCGGCCCGGCGCTCGACACGAGCGAGCCGCTGTGGATCGGCACGGCCAACCAGCGCTCGGTCGTGGCCTGCGTGACGCTGGCCCGCCCGGCCCCCGCCGGGCTGCGGCTGCCGGTCGGCACGACGAACCTGGACAACTTCTACGCCGACGGCACCATGTCGATCCCGTTCCGCGGGCGCTCGGGGTGCTTCCCGGTGAGCCTCAAGGCCAACCGGCTGGGGCGGTGCGAGGCGATCACCGCCGAGGTCGGGACGTTCTACGCCCGTCCGCACATCGTCCCGCTGACGATCCGCAGCGGCTCGCCGGCCCAGTGCCGCGACGAGGCCGCGGAGGCGGGCGGCGGCGACGATGCCGGCATCGCGGTCCCGGGGCCGGACGGCGACGTCGGCGTCGCCCTGCCGCCGGCCGGGTCGGCCTGACCGTCGCCGGTCAGACGAGCCGCAGGCCGCCGATTCCCAGCGACCCGCCCGCCGGGTCCGGCTGGGGGTCGGCGGCGCCGGCGTCGTCGCCGGCCTCCTCGGCGGCCGCGGCCAGGCCCGCGCGCGGCGGCGGGTCGTCGAGGAAGTCGGCGGTCGGCACGAAGAACAGGTTCCCGGTGAGCGCCGTCGAGAAGTCGAGGATCCGGTCGTGGTTGCCCGGCGGCTTGCCGACGAACATGTTCTCCAGCATCTGCTCGATGACGGCGGGGTCGCGCGCGTAGCCGGCGAAGTACGTGCCGTACTCGTCGCTGCCGACGCGCCCGAACGGCATGTTGAAGCGCACGATCTGGCGCTCCTCGCCGTCCTCGTCGACGATCGTGTTCAGCGCCACGTGCGAGTTGGACGGCTTGACGTCGTCGTCGAGCTCGATGTCGTCGAGCTTCGTGCGGCCGATCGCGCGCTCCTGCTCCTCCACGGGCAGGGAGTCCCAGGCGTCGAGGTCGTGGACGTACTTCTGCACGACGACGTAGCTGCCGCCGGCGAACAGCGGGTCCTCGTCGCCCACGATGACGGCGTCCGCCGCGGCGTCGCCCTCGGGGTTCTCGGTGCCGTCGACGAAGCCGAGGAGGTCGCGCAGGTCGAACGAGCGGAAGCCGTGGACCTCGTCGGCGACCCGCGCCGCGCCGCGCAGGCGCGTGCGCAGGTGCTGGGCCAGCTCGAAGCACAGGTCGAAGCGGTGCGCGCGGATGTGGAACAGCAGGTCGCCGGGCGTCGCCGGCGCGCGGTGGACGGCGCCGACCACCTCCCGGAAGGGGTGCAGCCCGGCGGGACGCGGGCCGCCGAACAGGCGGTCCCACAGCTCCGCCCCGATGCCGGTGACGCACGTGAGCCCGTCCTCGGGCCGCCGGAAGCCGACCGAGCGCCGCAGCCCGGACACGTCGGCGAGCACGTCGCGGACCGCGTCCTCGCCGCCGCGGTCGACGGTCATCACGAGGAAGATCGCCGACTCGGTGATCGGCGTGAGGACCGGCTGGGGCTCGGCGCCACTCATCGCCCATCACGCTGACAGCCGCGGCGCCGGCGCGTCAAGGCCCCGCGGTCTCCCGCGCGCGCCCCGCCGTGCGCGCGGGTGGCCGCGCGCGATCCGGGGTACCGTTGTGGCTGATGGCGACGACACCGCGCCCGGCGACGATCGAGATCCGCATCAGCGAGGAGCCCGCCGACTCGCCCGACGGACACGCGCTGCTCGACGCCCAGGAGGCCGAGCTGACCGAGCGCTACGGCGAGCTGTCGGGCGCCGCGCTGCGGCTCGATCGCGACCTCACCGTGTTCCTCGTCGCCCGCGACGCCGCCACCGGGCAGGCGCTCGGCTGCGGCGCGCTGCGCGAGCACACGCCCGAGATCGTCGAGATCAAGCGCATGTACGTGACGCCCGAGGCGCGGCGGCGCAGCCTCGGCCGCGAGATCCTGCGGGCGCTCGAGCGCGAGGCCGCGCTGCGCCACTACGTCACCGTCCGCCTGCACACGGCCAGCGGCCAGCACGAGTCGATCGGCCTGTACGAGAGCGCCGGCTACCGCGCCGTGCCCTGCTGGGGCGACTACGGCGAAGACGAGCGCTCGCGCTGCTACGAGCGCGACATCACGCCCGCGCCCGCCGACTGACGCCCGGCGTCCGGCGATCCTGGAAGAGTTCGCGCCGTGCGCGCGATCGGGTCGACGTTCATCGCCGCGGCATGCGCCGCCGTCCTCCTCGCCGCGCCGGCCGCGCTCGGGGCGCCGGTCGTGCGCGGCTCCGTCGAGCAGGTCCACGTGACCGGCGCGCCGCCGGGCGCGCGGGCCGTGCTGCTGCATCGCGGCGACCGCGTCGCCACCCGTCGCGCCGGGCGCCAGGGCGGCGTCGTCTTCCGCCACGTGCGGCCCGGGCGCGGCTACCGCGTGCGGGTCGGCCAGGGCCGGCCCTCGCGGGCGGTCCGCGTCCTCAGCACCCGCGCCGCGCCGCCGTCGACCAGGCGCTACGCCCAGCGGCTCCCGGCCGGCGGCTACGGCTACCTGACCACCCGCGACGGCACGAAGCTGGCGGTCAACGTGACGCTGCCAGGCCCCGCCGACCAGGGGCCGTACCCGACGCTCGTCGAGTACTCCGGCTACGGGTACGCGAACCCGGCGGGCGGCGAGAGCTCGATCCAGGCGGTCCTGCGCCTGCTCGGCTACGCGGTCGTCGACGTCAACATGCGCGGCACCGGCTGCTCGGGCGGCGCGTTCGACTACTTCGAGCCGCTGCAGGGCCTCGACGGCTACGACGTCGTCGAGACCGTCGCGCGCCAGCCGTGGGTGCTGCACGGGAAGGTCGGCATGGCCGGCGTCTCCTACGGCGGCATCAGCCAGCTCTTCGTCGCCGCGACCCGGCCGCCGAGCCTCGCCGCGATCACGCCGCTGTCGGTGATCGACAGCACGCAGACGACGCTCTACCCGGGCGGCATCCTCAACACGGGCTTCGCGCTGTCGTGGGCCCGGGACCGCGTGCACGACGCGCGTCCCGCCTCGCCGACCGGCGGGCAGGCGTGGGCGCTGGAGCGCATCCGCGCCGGCGACGAGGTGTGCGAGCGCAACCAGGCGCTGCACGACCAGGCCGTCGACCTGATCGCCAAGACCCGGGCGAACCGCTTCTACCGCCCGCGGATCGCCGATCCGCTCGCGCCGATCATGTTCGTCGACCGCATCCGCGTCCCGACGTTCCTGGCCTGCCAGTGGACCGACGAGCAGACCGGCGGCCACTGCCCGGCGCTGGCCTCGCGCTTCACCGGCACCGACCGCGCCTGGTTCACGTTCACCAACGGCGTCCACACCGACTCGCTCGACCCGGCGACGTTCAACCGCTGGTTCGACTTCCTCGAGCTGTACGTCGCGCGGCGCAAGCCCGTGCTGCCGGCGGCCGCCGCCGCGGGCGCCGGCGCGATCTACCAGGCCGTGCTCGGCGTGCCCGACCAGACGCTGCCGCCCGACCCGATCCGAGACCAGCCCGACTTCGCGTCCGCGCTCGCCGCCTTCGAGGCGCAGCCGCGGGTGCGGATCCTGTTCGACAACGGCGCCGGGTCGCCGATGGCGGGCGCGCCGGTCGCCGCGTTCGAGCAGTCGTTCCCGTCGTGGCCGATCCCGGGGACGCAGGCGCGCGCCTGGCACGTCGGGCCCGGCGGCACACTCGCCGACGCCCCGCCGGCGGCCGACGGGGAGGACCGCTTCACCTGGAACCCGAAGGCGCGGCCGGCGACGAGCTTCACCGGCAACACCGCGGGCGGCCCCGGCGGGCTGTGGACGGCGACGCCGACCTACCACTGGGACCCGAACCCGCCGGGCACCGCGGCGAGCTGGCTCAGCGCGCCGCTCGCCGCCGACACCGCGGTGATCGGGGCCGGCGCCGTCGACCTGTGGATCCAGGCCTCCGTGCCCGACGTCGACCTGCAGGTGACGGTGACGGAGGTGCGGCCCGACGGGAACGAGACGTTCGTGCAGAACGGCTGGCTGCGCTCGAGCCAGCGCGCGCTCGACCGCGCCCGCAGCACCGAGCTCGAGCCCGTCCTGTCGCTGCGCCGCGCGACCGCCGCGCCGCTGCCGCCCGGCCGCTTCACGAAGGTGACCGTGCCGCTCTACTACCAGGGACACGTGTACCGGGCGGGCTCGCGCCTGCGGGTGATCGTCGCGGCCCCGGGCGGCGACCAGCCGGTGTGGGAGTTCGGCGAGACCCGGCCGGCCAGCGGCACCGCGGAGGTGCGCATCGCGCACGGGCCCGGCCGGCCGTCGCGCGTGCTGCTGCCGGTCGTCCCGAGCGTGTCGGTCCCGACCCCGCTGCCGCCGTGCCCCGGCCTGCGGGGGCAGCCGTGCCGGCCGGCTGCGCCATGATGAGGGCATGCCGCCCGACGCGGACCCGCATCTGAGCGACCTGGTGCGCCTGCGGCGCGTGCGCGACCGCATGGACCGCGAGTACGCCAAGCCCCTCGACGTCGAGGCGCTCGCGCGCGACGCGCACATGTCGCCCGGCCACTTCAGCCGCAGGTTCCGCGCGGCGTACGGCGAGTCGCCCTACAGCTACCTGATGACCCGCCGCATCGAGCGGGCGATGGCGCTCCTGCGGCGCGGCGGGATGAGCGTCACCGAGGTGTGCTTCGAGGTGGGCTGCTCGTCGCTGGGCACGTTCAGCACGCGCTTCACCGAGCTGGTCGGGGTGCCGCCGAGCGTCTACGCCCGCGAGACCCAGGGGTCCGCCGGGGACGGCATGGCGCCGTGCGTCGCCAAGCGGGTCACGAGACCGGTCAGGAATCGAGAAGCCGCCCAGGTCCGCGCTGGCTAGCGTGCGCGGCCATGGACATCACCATTCACCAGGTCATGCTTCCGCAGCAGGACCCCGAGGCGTCGCTGGCCTTCTACCGCGACGTGTTCGGCTTCGAGGTCCGCAACGACGTCGGCTGGGAGGGCATGCGCTGGATCACGATGGGTCCGCCCGGCCAGCCCGACACGTCGATCGTGCTGTACCCGCCGCAGGCCGATCCCGGCATCACCGAGGACGAGCAGCGCATGATCGCCGAGATGATGGCCAAGGGCACGTTCGCCAGCATCAACTTCGCCACGCGCGACCTCGACGGCGTGTTCGACCAGATCCAGGCGCGCGGCGCCGAGATCGTGCAGGAGCCGACCGACCAGCCGTACGGGATCCGCGACGCCGCGGTGCGCGACCCCGCGGGCACCCTGATCCGGCTGCAGGAGGTGAGCTGACGTGGCGGCGACGACGACGGTGGGAGCCGATCGGGAGCGGGCGGCCGCTGACAGCCACGACCTGATCCGGGTCGTCGGCGCCCGCGGCAACAACCTCAAGGACGTCAGCGTCGAGATCCCCAAGCGCCGGCTGACCGTGTTCACCGGCGTGTCGGGGTCCGGCAAGAGCTCGCTCGTGTTCGGCACGATCGCGGCCGAGTCGCAGCGGCTCATCAACGAGACCTACAGCGCGTTCGTGCAGGGGTTCATGCCCACGATCGCGCGCCCCGACGTCGACGTGCTCGACGGGATCACGACCGCGATCATCGTCGACCAGGAGCGGCTGGGCGCCAACCCGCGCTCGACCGTCGGCACGGTCACCGACGCCGACGCGATGCTGCGGATCCTGTTCAGCCGCATCGCCGAGCCGCACATCGGCGGGCCGGGCGCGTACTCGTTCAACGTCGCCTCGGCGAGCGGCAGCGGCGGCATCACGGTCCAGCGGGGCGACAAGACGATCACGAAGGCCGCCTCGTTCACCCGGGTCGGCGGCATGTGCCCGCGCTGCGAGGGCCGCGGGTCGATCAGCGACTTCGATCTGTCCGCGCTCTTCGACGAGGACAAGTCGCTCAACGAGGGCGCGATCACGGTCCCCGGCTACAGCATGGACGGCTGGTACGGGCGGATCTTCCGCGGCTGCGGCTTCTTCGACCCGGACAAGCCGATCAAGAAGTTCACGAAGCGCGAGCGCCACGACCTGCTCTACAAGAAGCCGACGAAGATCAAGGTCGACGGCGTCAACCTCACGTACTCGGGCCTGATCCCGAGCATCGAGCGGTCGATGCTGTCCAAGGACGTCGAGGCGATGCAGCCGCACATCCGCGCCTTCGTCGAGCGGGCGGTCGTGTTCACGACGTGCCCGGACTGCGACGGCACGCGGCTGAGCGAGGAGGCGCGCTCGTCGAAGATCGACGGGCTGAGCATCGCCGACGTGTCCGCGATGCAGATCACCGATCTGGCCGACTGGGTCGCCTCGCTCGACGCGCCGTCGGTGGCGCCGCTGCTGGAGGGGCTGCGGAACACGATCGACTCGTTCGTCGACATCGGGCTCGGCTACCTGTCGCTGAACCGGCCGTCGGGGACGCTGTCAGGCGGCGAGGCGCAGCGCACGAAGATGATCCGCCACCTCGGCTCGTCGCTGACCGACGTGACGTACGTCTTCGACGAGCCGACGATCGGCCTGCACCCGCACGACATCCAGCGGATGAACGACCTGTTGCTGCAGCTGCGCGACAAGGGCAACACGGTCCTGGTCGTCGAGCACAAGCCGGAGGTCATCGCGATCGCCGACCACGTGGTCGACCTCGGCCCGCGGGCGGGCAGCGCCGGCGGCGAGGTCGTCTACGAGGGCTCGGTCGAGGGGCTGCGCGCGGCCGACACGCTGACGGGCCGCCACCTGGACGACCGCGCGTCGCTCAAGGAGCGCGTGCGGGAGCCGTCGGGCGCGCTGGAGGTCCGCGGCGCGGACACGCACAACCTGCAGGACGTCGACGTCGACATCCCGCTCGGCGTGCTCGTCGTCGTGACGGGCGTGGCCGGCTCGGGCAAGAGCTCGCTGATCCAGGGGCACGTCGCCGGTCGCGAGGGCGTCGTGGTCGTCGACCAGAGCCAGATCAAGGGCTCGCGGCGCAGCAACCCGGCGACGTACACCGGCCTGCTGGACCCGATCCGCAAGGCGTTCGCGAAGGCCAACGGCGTCAAGCCCGGCCTGTTCAGCGCGAACTCCGACGGCGCGTGCCCGGCCTGCAACGGCGCCGGCGTCATCTACATGGACCTCGGGATCATGGCCGGGGTCGAGACCCCGTGCGACGAGTGCGAGGGCAGGCGCTTCCAGCCGGCCGTGCTCGAGTACACGTTCGGCGGGCGCAACATCAGCGAGGTCCTGGAGATGTCGGTCGAGGAGGCCGAGGCCTTCTTCGCCGAGGGCGACGCCAAGCTGCCGGCCGCGCACCGGATCCTCGAGCGCCTGGCCCAGGTCGGCCTCGGCTACCTCACGATCGGCCAGCCGCTGACGACGCTGTCGGGCGGCGAGCGCCAGCGCCTGAAGCTCGCCACCCACATGGGCGAGAAGGGCGGCGTGTACGTCCTCGACGAGCCGACCACCGGCCTGCACCTCGCCGACGTCGAGCAGCTCCTGGCGCTGCTGGACCGGCTGGTCGACGACGGCAAGTCGGTGATCGTCATCGAGCACCACCAGGCCGTGATGGCCCACGCCGACTGGATCATCGACCTCGGGCCCGGCGCCGGCCACGACGGCGGCCGCGTCGTGTTCGAGGGCACGCCCGCGGACCTCGTGGCCTCGCGCGCCACGCTGACCGGCGAGCACCTGGCCGAGTACGTCGGCGCCTGAGCCCTGGGGGTGGGAGCCCTCGTCGTCGCTCTGCGCCGACGAGGGCTCCCACCCCCGCTTGCATCGGCGGCCGCGGGTGCGGGAGACTCGCCGCCACAACGGGGAAGGAGGTCCATGAGCATGCGCATGAAGCGCGCCTTGGCCGTTGCCGCCGCCAGCCTGTCGCTGGCCGGCGTGGCGACCATCCCGACGACCGTGGCGGTGACACCCGCCCTCGCGCACTCGTGTGGGAGCGGATACACCCACGGGGTGATCAACGGCGCTCACAAGTGCCTGCGACGCGGCCAGTTCTGTGCGATCAACGCGGACAGCCAGTACCACCGCTACGGGTTCCACTGCCACCGCGACAGCCGCGACAGCCGCGGCAACCACCACCTCACGTAGACCGGGTCGGCGTGCTTCCATGCAGGCACGCCGATGCCGCCCGTCGAGATCGAGTTCTTCAAGCCCGAGGGGCGCCGGTACCGCTCCGTGCTGCACCGGCGCGACGGGCTGCTCGTCGAGCTCGACGGCGGCGGCTACAACACGGTCGGCGGCCCGGCGCGGGAGCTGCCGCACGATCTCGCGCACTTCGTGGTGGAGGACGGGCTGGGGCTCGAGGCGGGGCTGTGGGGCGTGCTGTCGTCGGGCGGGATGTACGGGCACGCGAAGGTGATCGCGGGCCGCCGGCCGCCGCACTTCGACCGGCGCGCGCAGGCGATCGTGAAGGCCGCCGGGGAGCGGCCGACGCAGGCCGAGATGCTCACGAGGTTCGTCTGCGACCTCGCGCTCGACGGCGCCGACCGCGACGTCGCGCGGCTGCGGGCGGCGGCGGGGGAACGCTGGTGGCGCGAGACGACGCCCGACCGCCTCGCGGCCACGTGCGCGGCGCTGCGCGACACGAGCCTGCGCTGGCGCGACCTGACGCCGGGGGAGGCGCTCACCGTGCGGTGGCGCCTGCCGCCGATCGCGTAGTCAGATCTCCTCGGGCACCATCCGGATCGCGCCCACCGGGCACTCGCGCGCGCAGATCCCGCAGCCCTTGCAGTAGTCGAGGTCGAACGCGTACGCGTACGCGCCGCCGGGCTCGAGCTTGATGACCGCGGCGTCCGGGCACAGGCCGTAGCAGTTGTCGCACGCCAGGCAGCTCCCGCACGACAGGCACCGCCGCGCCTCGTACAGGGCGGTGTCGGCGTCGAGCCCGCCGACGACCTCGTCGAACGTCGACACGCGGCGCGCGTGGTCCAGCCGCGGGCGCACCGCGTGCGGCGCGTCGCCGAAGTACCAGGGGTTCAGGAGATCGAACTCGGCGGGCTCCGCGGCCGCCTCGGACGCGCTCGCCGACGGATGCCGACCCGCGAGCCACCCGTCGATCGCGGCCGCCGCCTCGCGGCCGTGCCCGATCGCGGCCGTCACGGTCTGCTCGCGCCCGAGCACGTCGCCGCCGCACCACACGCCCGGCCGCCCGGTCATCAGCCCGGGACCGACCCGCACGTGGCCCTCCGCGACCTCGACGCCGCGCATCCGCTCCAGCAGGCCGAGGTCGCAGGCCTGGCCGGTCGCGAGCACGACGGCGTCGGCGCGCAGCTCCTCGATCTCCCCGGTCGGGCGCACCCGGCCCTCCTCGTCGAGCTCCATGCGCTCGACGGCGACGCGGTCGCCCTCGACGTGGTCGATCGTCGACAGCCAGCGGACGGTCACGTCCTCCTCGACGGCCTGCTCGGCCTCCTCGGCGTGCGCCGGCATCCGCTCGCGCGTGCGCCGGTAGACGACGATCGCGTCCGTCGCGCCCAGGCGGCGCGCGGTGCGGGCCACGTCGAACGCGGTGTTGCCGCCGCCCACGACCGCGACGCGCCGCCCGAGCAGCGGCGGCTCGCCGTCCTCGACCGAGTGCAGGAGCGAGACGGCGTCGAGCACGTGCGCGGCGGACCCGGCCGGGATGTAGGCGCGCCGCGCGAGCTGCGCGCCGACGCCCACGAACGCGGCGTCGAAGCGGCCCTCGGCCATCAGCGCCTCGAGGTCGTCGACGCGGCTTCCCAGGTGCACCTCCACGCCGAGCGCCAGGATCCGCTCGATCTCCGCGTCGACGACGTCGCGCGGGAGCCGGTAGCGCGGGATGCCGTAGCGCATCATGCCGCCGGGCCGCTCCTCGGCGTCGTGGATCTCGACCGCGTGGCCGGCGCGCGCGAGGTGGTACGCGGCCGACAGGCCCGCCGGCCCCGCGCCCACGATCACCACGCGCCGCCCGGTCGCGGCGCGCGGCGGGTCGAGCGTCCAGCCCGCGGCGATCGCCGCGTCGCCGAGGAAGCGCTCGACCGCGTTGATCCCGACGGCCTCGTCGAGCTGCCCGCGGTTGCAGGCGCCCTGGCACGGGTGGTAGCAGACGCGGCCCATCACGGCCGGGAACGGATTGTCGGCCATGATCCGCCGCCAGGCGGCCTCGTAGTCGCCCTCCTCGGCGGGGTACAGCCACGCCTGCGGGTCCTCGCCCGCCGGGCAGGCCGTCCCGCACGGCGCGGCGCGGCGGACGTACTCGGGGCGCTCGGTCCGCCAGCCCCCGGTGTGGTTGGCGCGGCTGGACCCGGGCTTCAGGGTGATGGCGAAGGGCGGCTCAGGCATGGCGGTCCAATCCGAAGCGGGCGATGGTCCGGTCGGCGCGGCGCTGGAGGGCGTCCAGCACGTCGCGCTGCGGCTCGGGCTCGAACAGGTGGGCGAAGCGGCGCTGCGGGCGCAGGTAGTCCTCGACGGGCCGGCGGCGGCGGATCGGCGTCACGCCGACGACCTCGCCGTCGCGCGCCTCGAACACGGGGAAGAGGCCGGTCTCGACGGCCAGGCGGGCCAGCTCGATGCTCAGCGCCGAGTCGCTGCCCCACCCCAGCGGGCAGGTGCTCAGCACGTGCAGGTAGCGGGCGCCGCGGATCGCCATCGCCCGGCGCACCTTCGCCTCGAGGTCGTGCAGGTCGGCGATCGTCGCGGTCGCGACGTACGGGATCTCGTGCGCCATCGCGATGAGCGGCGCGCTCTTGCCCTGACCGAGGTCGGCGCCCGGCCGGCCGGGGACGGCGGGCGTGGTCGTGGTCGCCGCGCCGGGCGGGGTGGCGCCGGAGCGCTGCACCCCGGTGTTCATGTAGCCGCCGTTGTCGTAGCAGACGAACAGCACGTCGTCGTTGCGCTCGAACATGCCCGACAGGCACGCGAAGCCGATGTCGACGGTGCCGCCGTCGCCGCCCTGGCCGAGGACGCGGATGTCGTCGCGGCCCCGGGCGCGCAGCCCCGCGGCCATGCCGGCGGCCACCGACGGCGCGTTGGCGAACACCGAGTGGATCCAGGGCAGCTGCCACGAGCTCTCCGGGTACGGGGTGGAGAAGACCTCCAGGCAGCCGGTCGCGTTGGCGGCGACGACGCGGCCGCCCGCCGCGGCCATGGCGGCGTCGACGACCGAGCGCGCGGCGAGCGCCTCGCCGCAGCCGCGGCACGCGCGGTGGCCGGACGTGATCGCGTTCGCGCGGCGCGGGTCGGACTGCAGCGCGCGCTCGGCCGGGTCCAGCAGCCGGTTGCCGACGGCGCGGGTGCCCACCTGGGCGTAGCGGATGCGGGTCGGGTCGGTCATGCGTCCTCCTCCCACAGGCCGGCGGCGGCGAGCGCCTGCGCGGCGTGTCCGCCGGGGGCGGTCGGCGTGCCGGCGCGCGCCAGCTCCGCGGCGACGAGGTCGCGGTCGAGGTCCAGGAAGCTCAGCGAGCCGAGGCGGTCCTCGCGCGCCCGCGCCAGCAGCGTCCGCAGCGACGCCTTCGTGATCGGCCGCCCGCCGAGCCCGGCGATGACGTCGTGGACGCGCGTGTCGCAGCCGTCGAGCGCACGGCGCACGTCGGCGCCGACGATCCCGCCCGTCCCGGGCGACATCGCCTTCTCCACGACGACGACCCGGCGCGCCGGGGCCAGCGCCTCGCGCAGCTCCGCGGTCGGTGTGGGGCGGAAGCAGCGCAGCGCGAGCGCGCCGACCGGCACGCCGCCGTCGCGCAGCTCGTCGACGACCTCCTCGATCGCCCCGATGACCGAGCCCATCGCGACGACCACGGTCTCGGCGCCCTCCAGCCGGTGGCCGCGGACGAGCCCGCCGGAGTCGCGCCCGAACGCGGCGGCGAACTCGCCGGCGATGTGCGGGATCGCGTCGAGCGCCGCCATCTGCTTGTGGTGCATGAGGTAGCGGACCTCGGTGAACGCCTCGGGGCCGACCATCGCGCCGATCGTCTGCGGCGCGTCGGGGTCGAGCACCTGGGCCGGCGCGACGCGCGGCAGGAACGCGTCGACGGCGTCGGGGTCGGGGAGCTCGACCGGCTCGTGCGCGTGCGTGAGCACGAACCCGTCCATGCACACCATGACCGGCAGCGACAGCGTCTCGGCCAGCCGGTAGGCCTGCACGTGGAGGTCGGCGGCCTCCTGGTTGGACTCGGCGAAGAGCTGGATCCAGCCGCTGTCGCGCTGGGAGAGCGCGTCGCTGTGGTCGTTCCAGATGTTGATCGGCGCGCCGATCGCGCGGTTGGCGACGGTCATGACGATCGGCAGACCCAGCCCGGCGGCGTTGAACAGCGCCTCGGACATGTACAGGAGCCCCTGGCTGGCCGTCGCCGTGTACGGGCGCGCGCCCACGGCGGCCGCGCCGATGCACGCCGACATCGCGGCGAACTCGGACTCCACGTTGAGCAGCTCGCAGTCACCGAGCTCGCCCGCGCGCACGGCGCGCGACAGCGCCTCGACGATGTGGGTCTGGGGCGAGATCGGATAGGCGGCGATCACGTCGGGACGGCAGCGCCCCACGGTCTCGGCCACGGCCATCGACCCCTCAAGCAGGCGCAGCACGGGCCACCTCCCGGTCGTGGGCCGCGCGCGCGGCGGCCGCGTTGGCATCGCCCAGGTCGCCGGGGAACCGCTCGCGCAGCGCCGCCTCGAGCGCGGGCAGCGCGATCGCTCCGGTCACCGCGGCGAAGGCGCCCAGCAGCGCGGGGCCCGGCATGGGCCGCCCGATGTGCTCGCGGGCGATCTGGCTGGCGGGCACGGTCACCACGCGCGGCAGGCCGGGGAGCTCCGCGATGCCGAGCTCGGCCGCGGTCTTGCCGGTGTTGACGAGGACCGTGCCGCCCGGGCGCAGGCCGTCGAAGACCGCGACCTGGTGCAGCAGCGTCGGGTCCTGCACGACGACGATGTCGGGCTCGGCGATCGGCTCGTGCGAGCGGATCGGCTCGTCGTCGATGCGGCAGTAGGCGACGACGGGCGCGCCGGAGCGCTCCGAGCCGAAGCTCGGGAACGCCTGCGGGTGGCTGCCGTCGGCGAACGCGGCGGCGGCCAGCAGCTCGGCGCTGGTGACCACGCCCTGACCGCCTCGGCCGTGCAGACGCACCTGGAGCATGGCCCGAGCGTCCCACCCGGCCGGGCGCGCGCCATCCGCCCGAGGCCGCGACCTCATCCGGGGGAAACCGCGGATCCGGCGTGCGCGAGGCCACCGATGCCCGCCGCGGACGACGGCTGGGATGCTCGGCTCGTGGATGCCGCCTCGCACCTCGCCGTCGCGCTCGGCATCGGCCTCCTGCTCGGCGTCGAGCGCGAGCGTCACAAGGGCCGCGGCCCCGGTCGCGGCCAGGCGGGCGCGCGCACGTTCGCGCTCACCGCGCTGGCGGGCGGACTGTGCGCGCTCGTCGGCCCGGCCGCGCTCGTCGTCGCCGGGCTCGCCGTCGTGGGCGCCGCGGCGCTGGTCGGCTACCGCCGCTCGGACCCGGGCGATCCGGGCCTGACGACCGAGATGGCGCTCGTCGTCGCCTACCTGCTCGGCGCGCTGGCCCGCACCGAGCCGGTGCTGGCGGCGGGCGCGGCGGTGGCGGTGACGATCCTGCTCGCCGAGCGCCACCGGCTGCACGCGCTCGCGCGCGACGTGCTCACCGAGCAGGAGCTGCACGACGGGCTCATCTTCGCCGCCTGCGCGCTGATCGTCCTGCCGCTCGTGCCGGACGAGGGCATCGGGCCCGGCGGTGCGCTCGCGCTGCGGACGGTGTGGCTGCTCGTCGTGATCGTCATGGCGCTGCAGGGCGCGGGCTACGTGGCGCTGCGGACGATCGGCCCGCGCTACGGGCTGCTGCTCGTCGGCCTCCTCGGCGGGTTCGTGTCGGCCACCGCGACCGTCGGGACGATGGCCGCCCGCGCCCGGCGCATGCCGGAGATGGCGCGATCGACCGCCGCCGCCGGCGTGGTCTCCTCGGTCGCGACCGTGGTCCTGCTGGCGATCGTCGTCGCCGCGGTCGACCTGGCGACGCTGCGCGCGCTGGCGCTGCCGCTCGCGCTCGCCGGCGCCGCCGCGGTCGGGTGCGCGGCCCGGCTCGCGCTGCGCGCGCTGCACGCGCGCGACGAGGAGGCGCCCGGACCGGGGCGCGCGTTCGACCTGCGGGCGGCGCTCCTGCTGGCGATCACCGTGTCGGCCGTCCTGCTGGGCTCGGCGGCGCTCGAGGACGCGCTCGGACGCAGCGGCGTGATCCTCGCCGCCGCCGTCGCCGGCTTCGCGGACGCGCAGGCGGCCGCGATCTCGGCCGCCACGCTCGCGGCGGCCGGCGACGTGACGACGGCCACGGCCGCCATCGCCACGCTGAGCGCGTTCACGACGAACACGGCCAGCAAGGCGGCGCTCGCCGTCGCGCTCGGCACGCGCCGCTACGCCGTCCAGGTGTGGATCGGGCTGGCGGCGATGCTCGCGGGCGCCTGGGCCGGCTGGGCGCTGGGCGGCCTGTGAGCCGGCGGCTCGATCTACCGATCGCCGGCGGGCCGACACGGCTGCCCGCGCAACCCCGGGCACGCGGGCAGCCCGCTCGGCGCCGCCACGCCGGGCACCACGGGCAGCAGGATATGCGAGGCCATCCCCGGACCGTGGCCCACCTCCACGGACGTCGGAGCCGCCGGGACGGTCTCCGCGAACGCCCAGATCGGCTGATCGCCGCCGGGCGCTGAGAGCGTCACGCGCAGCCGTGAGCCGGCCCGGTAGACGTGGCCCTGGTAGTAGAGCGGGATCGTCACCGGCTCGAAGGCGTCGGTGGGCATCGGCTCGCGGTCCTCGGCGCGGAGGCTGAGCACCGGCGCCAGCGGCGTGCTGCGCGCGGGGTCGAGCCGACGGGCGCTCGCGCGCAGCCAGCCGCCCTGCACGAAGACCTCCTGGCCGTCGGGCCGCACCTCGGTGACCGTCGCCTGCAGGTCGACGTCGGGCGTGGCGGACCGCACCCACGCGGTCACCGCGCCCGCGCCGATGACCGCGGTGTCCTCGCCCAGCGGCGCCGAGGTGTAGGAGGCCGCGGTGCCGTCGGGCGCGCGCTCCCACCGGTACGGGGGCGCGGCCGTCCACAGGCCGCCCGCGCCGGCGGCCGTGTCGCCGGTGAAGTTCGTCGGCGGCCGAGCGGCCGGGTCCCAGGCGAACGCGTCCGCGCCGGACTCGTCGGCGGGCGCGTCGGTCAGCGTGCCGTCCGGGCCGAAGTGCCAGGCGCGGGCGGTCGTGCCCGGGATCGGGAACGCCGCGAACGACCGCTCGAACCGGGGGACCGGCCGGCCCGGCTGGTGGCGGTCGCCGCCGTTCTCGAACAGGATGCGGATCGGATCCTGCGCCTCGAACGCGGCGCGCGCGCCCGCGTACGTCAACCGCTCCTGGATCGGGTCGCGCGGCAGCGTGACGGCGGGGATGCCCATCGCCTCCTGGTAGATGAGCGGCGCCGCCGCGCGGACGACCGCGGCGTTGAGGATCGGCGGGCGCCGCGCGACGTACAGCGACAGGAAGTCGTACCAGCGGTTGAACGTCTCGGGCGCGAGCGCGTCGACGTGCGTCCCGTTCGTGAACGTGAACCAGGCGCGGTCGGTGCCGGTCATCCGCGTCGCGAGCGTCGGGCAGTGGCCGCCGGTCTGCTCGTCGGTCCACTGGCAGGCCATGAACACCGGGGTGCGGATCTCGTCGACGAACGTGAGCGGCGAGAGCGGGTCGGCGACCTCGGGCACGTAGTGGTCGTTGGCGCGGATCTTGGCCATCAGGTCGACGGCCTCGGGGTGCAGCGCCTGGTTGGCGGCGCACGTCGCGTCGCCCTCCTGGATGCGCTGGTACGCCCACGGCTGGCCGCCCTCGGCCGACGCCGGCAGCGCGTCGTGGATGCGCTCCTGCGCCCACGCGACCGCGAAGCCCGTGTTCAGGATCCCGCCCGGGTAGAGCGTCGTCTGCGTGTCGTCGATGACCGACAGGGGCGAGATCGCCGCCAGGCTCGGCGGGTTGAGGCGGGCGGTGAACAGCTGGCTGATGCCGCCGTAGGAGATGCCCATCATCCCGACCTTGCCGTGCAGCACCCACGGCTGGCGGGCGACGGTCTCGATCACGTCGTAGCCGTCGAGGCCCTGCAGCGGCTCGAAGAAGTCGAACGCGCCGCCCGAGCAGCCGGTGCCGCGCATGTTCATGTCGACGACGGTGAAGCCCATGAGGTTGGCGAGCATCGCCAGGCCGCTCTGCGGGCCGGCCGGGTCGGCGTAGCCGTAGCCGGAGTACTCGATCAGCGTCGGCGTCGGGCCGGACGGGAGGGTCGGCAGCGACGGCAGCCCCGGGATCACGTTGGCGACGTCCTGGGGCGGATGGACGGTGATCGCCAGCTTCGTGCCGTCGCGGGTCGTGAGATAGCCGTAGCCGCGCTTGGGCAGCGTCTGGTCGTAGACCGACGTGCTCGGCGGCGCCGCCTGCGTCGACAGCACGGTCACCGGCGCGGTCTGCGCGCCGTCGGGGCCGCGGACGACGTAGCCGTCGCCGGGGGCGACCTCGCGGAACAGCGCGCCGCCGAGGTCGTTGACGGGGCGGGTCGCGACGGCGGCGCCCGCGGCGTCCAGGAGCGTCAGCTCGTCGCCGGGATCGGCGCCGGTGACGTACGCCTGCTCCACGCTTCCGCGTGCCTCGAAGTGCGCGTGCGCGCCGTGCGCGACCGACGCGCCGATGAGCGCGACCACGATCGCGGCGAGCGCCGCGATCGCCTGAGCTGACCCGACCCGGTTCCTCGTCATGCCCACCACAACGACGGCGGGCGCGAGAACCTGCGGTCAGTCGGCGGGCGCCTCCACGGCGGGGAGGACGTGCTCGTGGAACAGCATCGCGGTCAGCTCGGGCCGGCTGCTGACGCCGAGCTTGGCGAACACGGCCTTCACGTGGTCGCGCACCGTGTGCGGAGAGATCCACAGCGTCTGGGCGATCGCGTCGATCGGCTTGCCGCTGACGAGCAGCTGCGTCACCTGACGCTCGCGCTCGGTGAGGTCGTGCAGCTCGAGGATGAGCGGCGCGAGCTCGGCGCGCCGCGCCGGCTCGACGACCACCGCGGTGCGGTCCGGGGCGCTGCTGCCGCGCAGCCGCGCCGCGTGGACCACCAGCCAGCCGCCGCCGGGCAGGCGCACGCGGGCGCGGGCCGGCGGCTGGTCCGCGCCGTCGGCGGCGGCCGCCCGGGCGCGGCGGGCGACGCCGTAGACGACGCTGGGCAGCTCGAGGCCGTCGCGCGGCAGCGCGGCCAGCCAGCGCTCGGCCTCGCCGGTGAGGGCCTCGATCTCGTCGTCGTCGGTGAGGATCACCATGCCCGGCGCGTGCGCGGCGGCGGTCGCGTCGTCGTGGGCCTCGAGCAGCAGGGCGGTGCGCAGCCCGTGGCCGACGTGCTCGCAGATGCCCGCCACGAAGTCGACCTCCGCGGGGGAGAAGTCGGGCGCGTCCTCCGTGCGGCTCAGGCAGGCGACGCCCCAGCAGGAGCCGCCGGTGCGGAACACGGCCCGCAGCTCGCTGCGCAGCCCGGCGGGCGCGTGGATGCGCCGGTGGCGGACGCTCCGCGTGAGGTCGCCGTCGGTCGCGTCGCCGAGCGTGAGCACCGGGCGGGGGAGGGCGACGATCTCGGAGAACTTCGCGAAGTCGGCGTCGGCCAGCTCGTTCTCGAAGAGGTCGAGGTGGAGCTCGCCGGGGACGTCCTCGGTGTAGGCGCCCGTGTAGAGCATCGTGCCCGGGTCCGTGGGCAGCCAGCCGCCGGTCGCGTACGGGACGACGGTGCGCACGCGGATCGCGACCTGCTCCAGCAGCTCGATGGCGGGCAGGTCGCCCGCGCACAGGCGGACGATGGCTTCGTGGGCGGCGACGGCGGCCGTGCCGAGCGCGTTGCGGGTCACGAGCGGCGAGCCTACCCGGGCGGGCGCGGGGCGCCATCCCCTTCCTTGGGGGGATGGGAGAACCCCATGGGCAAGGGATGGTCGGCGCAGGGCCGGCGGCGCAGGATGCCCGCCGTCAACACCGACCCCACGGAGGGACCCATGACCGACACGACCACCCTCGCCGCCGCCCGCGTCCTGGCGCCCGAGGACGGCGACCGCGCCCGGTTCTTCGCCGACGACATCGTCGTCAAGGAGCGCCGCGGCGCGTTCGACATCTGGACGGCCGAGATCCACGCCGGCTGCGAGCCGCCGATGCACATCCACCACCGCGAGGACGAGTGGCTGTGCGTGATCGAGGGCCGGATCACCGCGTTCGTCGACGGCGCGGAGATCGCGGTCGGCGCCGGCAGCATCGGCTTCCTGCCGCGCGGCGTCGCCCACACCTACGCGGTGGACACCGGCGTGGCGCGGATGATCGCGATCAACAGCCCGGGCGGCTTCGCCTCGATGTTCGGCGACGTCGAGCGCGCGTTCGCGGGCGAGATGCCCGACGCGCCGCGCCCGCAGGACGGCGCCGTCATGGGCCCGGTGTTCGAGGCCTACGGCATCGAGATGGTCGGCCCCAACCCGCGGTACGCGTGACATGCGCGTCCGTCCACTGGCCGTCGCGGCCGGCGCGCTCTGCGCGCTGGCCGCGGCGCCGGCGCTCGCGCCGGCCGCGCCGACGGACATGCGCTCGGGCCGCTTCAAGGTGCAGCTCGAGGGCGTGCAGCGCACGACGTGGAAGACGAGCCACGTGGCGCAGTTCGAGTGCGACGTCACGATCCAGGGCAGCGGCACGGAGACCGTCGCGTTCCGCTCGCGGCCGACGATCCTCGAGGTCGACGCGTTCGGCCGCACGACGGTCGTGCGGCGTGGGCGCGGGCAGCCGATCCTCGACCTCGCGGCGACGATCACCCGCCAGGGCGAGGTGAGCTCGACCGGCAACGCGATCTGCGCGGACGGCGACGGCGGCGACGACGCGCCCGCCGCGCCCGACTGCGGGACGCGGCGGTCGAACCTCTCGGTCGACCTGCGCTACGCCGGCGAGCGCGTCACGATCGAGCCGACCATCGCCGCGCCGCTGGACACGTTCGCCAACTGCCCGGTGGCCGGGACGTCGTGGCCGGACCTGCTCACCCGCGACGGCGCGGGCCGCGCGATCGGGCGGGCGCTGCCCGTGGCGGACCTGTTCGGGCACGGGAAGAACATCGTGGTCGGGCGCGGCCGCGAGGTGGTCGAGGACTTCGACACCACCTCGACGACCACCATCCGCTGGGAGCTGTCGTTCACGCGGCTCGGCGGTGCGAACGGGCGCTAGCGACCGAGCAGCGCGCACACGGCCTGCGTCTGCACGTTCCGCAGGCGCTTCAGCAGGCGGCCGGTCGGCGCCGGGATGTTCAGCGTCGTGGTGACCGACCGGCTGCCGTCCGCCGTGGCCGCGGCCCACTGCACGTAGCCGGGGAAGTTGCCGGTGTGCCCGTAGACGACGCCGCAGCGCGTCGTGTAGCGGAAGAGGGCGAGGCCGGCCTCGTTGCGCCCGGGGCCGGGCGGGCTGGAGGAGCCGGGCACGAACCGCATCTGCTGCTCCTGCTCGGCCGCTCCGAAGAAGCGCCGCCCGAGGTCGGCGCGGATGAAGGCGGCCAGGTCCCGCGGCGTGGAGACGATCGCGCCGGACGCCCACGCGCCGCTCGGGCTCAGGAACGTCGTCACGTCCTGCGGCGGGGCGGGCGGCTCGACGACGTAGCCGCGGATGAACGGTCGCGGCAGCGAGATGCGCCGCTCCGGGAACGAGGTCTGCGTCAGCCCGGCGGGGCCGAAGACGATCTCCTGCAGCAGCTCACGGTAGGGCCGGCCGGTGACGGCCTCGGCGATCAGCCCGACGACGATGTTGTCGGTGTTCGAGTACTCGTAGCGCGAGCCGGGCGGGAACACGAGCGGATCGTCGCGGACCCAGTCGATGATGCCGGCCGGCGAGACGTAGCCGCGCGGGTTCGTGGTGGCCTGGCGGGCGAAGCCGTCCGAGCGCGTGTAGTCGGGCAGCCCGCTCGTGTGGTTGAGGAGCTGGCGCACGGTCACGGCCGACCAGGCCGCCGGCAGCGACGGCACGTGCTGGCCGATCGTGTCGTCGAGCCCGAGGCGGCCCTGCTGCACGAGGTGCAGCGCCACCGCGCCGCTGAACGCCTTCGCGACGCTGGCGATGCGCATGTGCTGACGCGCGGACGGCGGCCCGTGGCGGCCGACATCGGCCCGGCCGGCGCGCAGCACGGTCAGGCGGCCGTCGCGGTAGAGGGTCGCGATCGCGCCCGGCGGTCCGCCGGTGCTGTCGACGAGGCGCTGCAGGCCGCGACGCACGTCGGCGTCGGAGGTCGCGGCCGGCGCGACGGCGGGGAGGGTCAGCGTCGCGCACGCGACGGTCAGCGGCGCGAGGCGGCGAACGAAGCGGATCATGCGCCGCCCACCGTATGCCGTGCGGCGGCGGGTTTGCAAGGGCCGGGCGATCGCCGGAACGGGGCTGGTTGGCGATCCGCCGCCCGGCACGGCAGAGTCCCGGTCATGAGGTCCCTCCTGCTGGCCGTCGTGGCGATCGCCGCGAGCGCCCCCATCGCGTCCGCCGCCACCGGCCCCGTGCCCGGGCTCGACCCCGCCGCGCTCGAGGTGATGAACCAGCCCGCGTACGCGAACGCGCAGTGGTTCATCTCCGTGCGCGACCTCGACACCGGGGAGCAGCTCATCGCGCTGAACCCGGACTCGCTCGTGGAGCCCGGGTCGGTCGTCAAGACCTACAGCGTGGGGGCCGCCTGGCAGCGCTTCGGCCCCGACCACACGGTCGTGACGCCGGTGAAGCGCAACGGGCGCGTGCGCGGCGGGCGCCTGCGCGGCGACCTGATCCTCGTCGGCATGGGGGACATCACGCTCGACGGGCGCACCAAGCCCGACGGGACCGTCGACTTCACCAACCTCGACCACAACGACGCCAACGCGCTGCCGGGCGCGACGCTCACCCCGGAGAACCCGCTCACCGGGCTGCGGAAGCTGGCGCAGCAGGTCCGCGCGTCCGGCATCCGCGTCGTCTCCGGCGACGTGATCGTCGACGACCGCCTGTTCGAGACGTCGCAGCTCGAGAACGGCCCGGTCACGCCGATCGTCGTCAACAACAACCTCATCGACTTCACGACGACCCCCGGCCGCGTGGGCGAGATCGCGCGGATCGCGATGCGCCCGATCGTCGCGCCGTGGAAGGTCACGAGCCGGGTGCGCACGGTCGCGGCCGGCGGTGAGACCGACATCACGGTCACGTCCCCGCGCCACGGGCGCGTGGTGCTGACCGGGACGATCGCGGCCGACGCGGGCCCGGTCGTCAACGTGTACGCGTTCGCCGACCCGGCCCGCTACGCCCGCACCGCGTTCATCCAGGAGCTGCGGCGCGCCGGCGTGCGGGTGCGCGCGAACGCGACCGCCCGCAACCCGGTGCGGCGGCTGCCGTCGTGGGCGGCCGTGGGCCGCCTCCCGGCCGTGGCGACCCTCGAGTCGCTGCCGCTCTCGCAGGAGGCCACCTACATCCTGAAGGTGTCCTACAACCGCGGCGCCCAGACGATGATCTGCCTGCTCGCGGTCGCCGCCGGCAGCCGCGACTGCGACGACGGCCTCGCCGAGGCGGCGCGGATCTGGCGCGCGGCGGGGCTCGACACCGAGGGCGCGGTGCTGATCGACGGCTCCGGGCTCACCGGCAACCTGATCACCGCCGACAACGAGGTGCAGCTGCAGACGATCATGTCGCGCCGTCCCGACGCCGCGCAGTGGCAGGCGACGCTGCCGATCCTCGGCGTCGACGGGTCGCTGGCGATGGTGCAGCCCGGCGGGCCGGCGACCGGCAAGGTCTTCGCCAAGACGGGCACGCTCGCGGGCGGCGACCTGTTCAACCTCCGCTACGTCTTCCCGGCCAAGGCGCTCGGCGGGTACATGGACGCGCGCAGCGGCCGGCGCCTGGCCTTCGCGATCGTCGTCGCCAACAGCGTGTTCGCCGACATCCAGGGCGCGTTCGCGGCCAACGACGACGTGGGGAAGGTCGCGACGTTCATCCAGCAGAGCTTCTGAGGCGACGTGGGAGCCCTCGTCGCCGGTATGCGGCGACGAGGGCTCCCACCCCCTGCATGACGCGATCGCACGGACGTGTGGCGCTTTCTGCCCACCCCTCGGGCGGAAGGCGCCACACGTCCCCGCCTGGCTGCCGGTGGCAGCGTTCGCCAAGCCGGCGTCGGCGTCGTTCGCGACCCGCATCCAGGTCGCCCCGCCTCGTCCCGACCGTGCTGTTCGTCGTCACGCTCGCGATCAGCATGGTCCTGCTCGCCGTCGCCCTGCGCCGGCTGCCGGTCGGCACCGGTTACGCGGTGTGGACCGGCACCGGCGCGGTCGGCGCCGCGCTCGCCGGCATGGCCTGTGCGGCGAGTCCGCCGCGCCCATGCGCCTCATCCCGACCGCGCTGATCGCGGTCGGCACCGTGTGGCTGGCGCTGGCGGAGTGACCGGACCGGCCCCGTCAGACGTCTCCGCCCAGCTCGGCGGAGACGTCGTCGGCGGCGCGGCGCAGCGCCTCGATCTTGTCGGTGGTCGTGTCCGAGACGTCGTCGCGGAAGCCGATGACCGCCATCGTCGCGACGAGCGTGCCGCCCTGGAAGACCGGCGCGGCGATGATGCCGAAGTTGCCGTCGACGAGCGTGGCCATGCGCGTCGCGCGGACGCGCTCGGCGACCTCCGGATCGAGGCCGGCGCCGTCGGACGTCGACAGGGCGGCGATGAGCTGCCCCTGGGCCGACCCGCGCTCGAGCCGCGTGCCCAGCCGCGGCGAGATCCGCACGTCGCGCCGGGGCGCCTCGCTGACGCGGGCGATCATCGCCGCGCCGCTGTCGGCCACCGACAGCACGACCGTCTCGTTGAGCTCGTGCGCGAGGCGGTCCATGTGCTGGCCGGCGATCGAGACCACGCGCAGGCTGGCCATGGCCACGGACGCGAGGCCCAGGAGGCGCGGACCGAGCGAGTAGACCTTGCGCGCCTCGTCGTAGCGCAGCAGCCCCTCGCGCCGCAGCGCGGTCGCGTAGCGGTGGGTCGAGGCGCGGCCCAGGCCGGAGCGCTCGGTGAGCTGGGGGAGCGTCAGGTACGGCTCGTCGTGGCGGAACAGGCCGAGGATGCGCACCGCCCGCTCGATCGCCTGGATGTGCGGCGTCATCGCCATCGCGCCGCCAGCCTACGCGGAATTCCGTTGCGTTGTCTCATCAGATCAGATATCGTCTCAGAAAGACCGAGACATTGTCTCACACAGTGAGACACAGATGGGGGAGAGCAATGCGAAGGGATCTGTGGGTTGGACGTGTCCGGGCTGCCGTGGGTCGTCCGGGTCGGCGGTTGGCCGCGTTGACGCTCGCGGCCGCGGCGGTGGCCGTCGGCGCCGCCGGGTGCGGCGGCAGCGACAACGACGACAACGCCACCGCGAGCACCGGCGCCGCGACCGCGGCCTCGACCACGCCGGCCGAGTCGAGCCTCTCGGGCACGCTGAAGGTCGCGTTCCCCGCCACCGCCCAGCCCGGCTGGCAGAAGGTCATCGACGACTTCGAGGCCGCCAACCCCGACGTCTCCGTCGAGGCCACCTTCGCGCCGTTCGCCTCGTTCTTCCAGCTCGTGTCGACCCAGCTGCAGTCCGGCGCCGGGCCCGACGTCATCTACACGCCGCCCGGGGCGTCGCTGCCGCTGTCGATCCAGAACATGGCGGCCGACGGGCGCATCCAGACCCTCGACGACCGGCCGTGGGCCGGGGACATCCCCGAGGAGCTGAAGAGCCTCGTCTCCCGCGACGGGAAGGTGTACGGGCTCGTCAACGGCGTCTTCACCGGCTTCCTGCTCACCAACGACGAGAAGTTCGCCGAGCTGGGCCTCGAGCCGCCGACCACGATGGACGAGCTGCTGGGGATGTGCAAGACGGCGGCCGACGCCGGCCTGATCCCGGTCGCGATCGGCGGCGGCTTCCCGCCCGACCTGTCCAACCTGCTCAGCCTGCTGACCGCGAACTACGTGGACGGCCCGGACCCCGAGTGGATCCAGCGGCGCAACAACGACGAGACGACGTTCTCCGAGTCGGAGGGCTGGCGGACCGCGCTGCAGCGCATCGTGGACCTCAAGGAGGCCGGCTGCTTCGAGCGCGGCGTGTCCGGCGCCTCGCGTGAGGCCGCGACCGCGGCGTTCGCGAGCGGCAAGGCGCTGATGTACCCGGTGCTGCAGCCGCAGCTCCCGGCCGTCGTGGCGGCCGAGCCGAAGTTCGAGTGGTCGGTCGTCCCGCTGCCCGGCGACGGTCCGGACACGACGTACCTGGCGATCACGGTCGACCCGATCATCGCGATCAACTCGAAGTCGGAGAACCCGGAGCTCGCCGAGGCGTTCCTGGACTTCGTCGCCGATCCCGAGGAGAGCAAGACCTACAACGAGACGCAGCACACGATCGCGCCCGCGGCCTTCGTGGAGAACTCGTTCCCCGAGCTGCTGGCGCCGCTGTCCTCCTACCTCGAGCCGGGCGGTCACAACGTGATCACCGAGCCCACCTTCTGGAAGACGCCGTCGACCAACGGCGTGCTGTCGACCAATCTGGCGGGTCTGCTCACCGGGCAGAAGACCGTGGACGAGATCCTCACGGAGCTCGACGAGACCTACGGCAAGCAGTGAGCTCGACGAGGACCTCCAGCCCGCTGTTCGTGGGCGAGCCCGACTGGTCGCAGGCCGGGGAGGCCGCACCGCCGCTCGTGAACCCGGTCACCACGGGGTTCGTGCGGCCGGTCGACCTGTCGCTCGCCCCGGACGACATGTTCTTCGCGATGCAGCTGCACCTGTCGTCGGAGATCATGTTCTCGCTGTGCGGCAACGGCCCGGGGAAGCTCGGGCCGCCGCCGCACGCGCACGGCATGGACCAGTTCTTCTACGTCCTCGAGGGGACGATGGAGATGCGCCTGGGCCAGGAGACCCACCTCCTGGAGCCGGGGTCGGTCGCGTACATCCCCGCGGGGACGCCGCACAAGCACCGCAACCCCGGCACCGAGCGCGAGCTGCACCTGGAGGTCATCGCCCCGGGGATGGCGTTCACGCGGACGTTCATGGAGTGGGCGGGGGACCCCAGCACGTGGGCGGCGGGCGGCGCCGTCGTCCACCTGCGCCCCGACGAGTGGCCCGAGCTGCAGCCCGGGACGCGCAGCCGGTTCCTGTCGGAGCCGACCGGTACGTTCGACGCGGCGTTCCCGGACTCGCGTGAGCTCGCGTGGTTCGTGATGCGCTCAGAGCCGGGCGTGGCGCCCGGCATGGGTCTGCACATGCACGAGTTCCACCAGTTCTACTACGTGATCGAGGGGACGCTGGGCGTCGACATCGGCTTCGAGCACCACGAGGTGGGACCGCACACGCTGGTGTCGATCCCGCCCGGGGCCCCGCACGCCAACGGCGCGGTGGGGAGCGAGCCCACGACGCACCTGACGATCAACGTCCCGCCGCCGCGATGGGCGACCACGCCCGAGAACCCGTGGGACGTGCCCGTGACCCTCGAGCGACGGGAGCGCTGAGCGGATCGATGGCGACGGTCAGCTTCGACGGGGTGGGCAAGGTCTACCCGGACGGCACCACGGCCGTGACCGGCCTCGACCTGGAGGTCCCCGACGGCGAGCTGCTCGTGTTCGTCGGGCCCTCCGGGTGCGGGAAGACCACCGCGCTGCGGATGGTCGCGGGCCTGGAGCGGATCACGGCGGGCGAGATCCGCATCGACGGCGAGGTCGTCAACGACCTCCCGCCCAAGGCGCGCGACGTGGCGATGATCTTCCAGAGCTACGCGCTGTACCCGCACATGACGGTGTTCGACAACATCGCGTTCCCGCTGCGGGCCCAGGGCGTCCCGCGCAAGGAGATCCGCGAGACCGTCGAGCGGGTCGCCGAGCGTCTGGGGCTGGCCGAGCACATCAACCGCCGGCCCGGGCGCCTGTCGGGCGGCCAGCGCCAGCGCGTCGCGATGGGCCGGGCGATCGTCCGCCATCCGAAGGTGTTCGCGATGGACGAGCCGCTGTCGAACCTCGACGCGAAGCTGCGCGGGCAGATGCGCGTCGAGGTCATGACGCTCCAGCGCGAGCTGGGCGTCACGACGATCTACGTCACGCACGACCAGGTCGAGGCGATGACGATGGGCCATCGCATCGCGGTGATGCGCGACGGCGTGCTGCAGCAGTGCGGCACCCCGCACGAGGTGTTCGACCGGCCGGCGAACCTGTTCGTGGCCGGCTTCCTCGGCAGCCCGCCGATGAACCTCCCGGCCGGGCGCCTCGAGCGCGACGGCGAGCGGCTCGTCTGCCGGATCGGCGCGAGCACGCTGCCCGTCGACCCGGCGGCGCCGGCGCTCGCCGCCCATGCGGGCCGCGACGTGATCGTCGGGGTGCGGCCCGAGCACCTCGACGCCGGCCCGGCCGGAGGGGACGGGCTGGCCGCGTCGTGCCGGCTCATCGAGACCCTCGGCTCCGAGCAGCTCGTCCACGCCGAGCTGCCGGGCGACGGCGGGACGATCCCGCTCGTCGCCCGCCTGGACGCCGACCAGCGCGTGGACGCAGGGGAGTCGCTGACGTTCACGGTCCGCCCGGACCGGCTGCGCTTCTTCGACCCCGACGACGGCCGCGCGCTCGACGGCGCCGGTCGCAACGAGGATGCCGGTGAGAGGAGTCGTGTTGGCGCAGCAGGATGAGATCGCCGCCCTCGTGGCGGAGATCTCGGCGATGCAGGAGCCGTACCGGCGCTGGTACGCCGAGCTGGACGACGGGATGCGGGAGCAGGCGCAGGCGCTGCTGCGGGGCAGCATCGACATGCACCTGCACTGCGACCCGTCGCCGCAGCTGCGGGTGATGGACGCGTTCCAGGCGGCCGAGGAGGCGTCCGCGGCGGGCATGCGCGCGGTCGTCCTCAAGGACCACCTGACCGGCATGGAGGAGTCGGCCTGGCTGGCGATGCGCCACGCGGATCTGGCCGACACGTTCGACGTCTTCGGCTCGCACTGGCTCAACAACCAGACGGGCGGCTGGAACGTCTACGCGGTCGACAAGGCGGTGGCGTTCGGCGCCAAGCTCGTCGGCGCGCCGACGCTGGCCGCCTACGGGGAGAAGCTGCGCCAGCAGGGCGAGGGCGTGCACCCGGCCGAGATCATGGTCAAGTCGATCGTCCCGATGACGCCGCGGGTCGTCTACACGCTCGACGACGCGGGCGGCGTGCGGCCCGAGGTGATCGAGTGCCTCGACCGCATCGCCGAGGGCGGGATCGCGTTCGGCACCGGGCACCTCAGCACCGAGGAGGTGTGGGCCTGCGTGCGGGCGGCCCACGCCCGCGGGGTGGAGCGCATCTGCATCACCCACGCGCTGATGACCGCCCCCGCGCCGCCCGCGGAGTACCGGGCGCTGTGCGAGGAGACCGGCGCGGTCTGCGAGTTCACGACCTTCCAGGTGCTGTCGCTCGGCGACGCGCTCGCCGACACGGTGCGCGGCATCGGCGTCGAGCACGTCACGCTCTCGACCGACGCGGGCCTGAAGGGCACCGCCCCCGGCGTGCCCGCCTACCTGTGGATGCTCGCCCGGCTGGTGGAGGCCGGGTTCACCGAGGCCGAGATCGACGTGATGTCCAAGGACGTGCCCCGCCGCCTGCTGGGGCTCGAGGCGCGCGGCGCCGCGCCGGTGGAGGCGGCGTGACCCACCGGGCCCTGCAGGACCGCTGGGATCGCGGCGAGGCCGCGCTGGGCGGCTCGGCGCACCTGACGCCGGCGAGCATCGACGCGCTCGTCGCCGCCGGCTACGACTGGGTGTGGCTGGACTGCCAGCACGGCCCCTACGACGAGGCGGCCGCGGCCGCGGTCCTGCGCGACCTGGCGGGCGTGCCGTACGCGGTCGCGGTGCGCGTGGCCGCCAACGACGCCGCGGCGATCGGGCGGGTGCTCGACGCCGGCGCCGACGCGGTCATCGTCCCGCTCGTCGAGAGCCCGCAGGAGGCCGCGCGGGCCGTCGCCGCCTGCCGCTATCCGCCGGCCGGCGTGCGCAGCTTCGGCCCGGGCCGCCCCGACCTCGGCTGGGACCTCGAGACCCTCGAGGGCCGCGCGAGCTGCTTCGTGATGGTCGAGTCGGCCGGCGCGCTGGCCGATGTCGACGCGATCGCCGCGACGCCGGGGCTGGCCGGGATCGTGGCCGGCCCGATCGACCTCGGGATCTCCCTGGGCATCCAGCCGCGCGACGCCGCCGGGTCGCGTCCGCTGCGCGACGCGCTGGCGCGGATCGTCGGCGCCTGCGAGCGCGCCGGGGTGGTTCCCGGGGTCCTCGCCTACGGCGCCGACCACGCCGTCGAGTGCGTCGGGCTGGGGTTCACGTTCGTGGGCGTCGGCGCCGACGCGTTCGCGCTGCGGGCGGCGGCGGCCCGGGAGGTGGAGCAGGTGCGCGCGGCGGGGCGGGAGCGGCCGTGAGCGAGCGGCTGCACCCGGTGTTCCGCGCGCTGGCGCTGCCGGGCATCCTCGCGCTGGTCGCGTTCACGCTCGTGCCGGTCGTCACCGGCGGCCTCTACGCGTTCACCGACTGGCGGGGCCTCGGCGACTTCAACTGGATCGGGCTCGACAACTTCCGCGAGATCTTCGACGACCCGACGACCCGCGGCGCGCTGTGGCACACGCTCGTGTTCGGCTTCGCGCTCGTCGTCATCACGAACCTCGTCGGCCTCGGCCTCGCGCTCGGGCTCAACCGCACGCTGAAGACGCGCAACCTGCTGCGGGCGGTGTTCTTCCTGCCGGTGATCCTCAGCCCGCTGGCGGTGTCCTACCTGTGGAAGTACATCCTCGACCCGCAGGGGCTGGCGAACCAGTTCCTCGGCGAGATCGGGCTGGAGAGCTGGCAGCGGGCGTGGCTGGGCGATCCCAACTGGGCGCTGCTGGCCGTGCTGCTCGTGCTCGTCTGGCAGCAGTCGGGGCTGACGATGGTCATCTACCTGGCCGGCCTGCAGACGATCCCCGACGATCTGCTCGAGGCCTCCGAGGTCGACGGCGCCTCGACCTGGATGCGCCTGCGGCGGATCACGCTGCCGATGCTGCGCCCGGCGTTCATCATCGCCAGCACGCTGACGCTGATCTTCGGGCTGCGCGTGTTCGACCAGATCCTCGCGCTCACCGACGGCGGGCCGGTGGGGGCGACGGAGACGCTGGCGACGCAGGTGTGGAAGCAGAGCTTCGCCAACGGCCGCTTCGGCTACGGCGCGGCCCTGTCGATCCTGCTGACGCTGATGATCGGGGCGTTCGCGCTGCTGCAGCTCACGCTGCTGCGCCGCAGGGAGCACGACGCGTGACGCTGTTCCGCTACACCCGCTGGTCGCTGGCGCGCGAGCTCGCGTTCATCGCCGGCGCGCTCGTCTTCTGCATCCCGCTGTACCTGCTGGCGGTCATCTCGCTGAAGGGGCCCAACGAGGCGCTCGTCTCGCCGCTGTCGCTGCCCTCGGACCCGGAGTTCGACAACTACTCGCTGGCGGCCGAGAGCCAGCCGGTCGGGATGCTGTCGGCGATGGTCAACAGCGCGATCATCACGTTCGCGACCGTCGCGCTGCTCATCGTCTTCGGCTCGCTGTGCGCCTATGCGATCGCGCGCCATCGGTCGCGCCTGAGCACCGCGCTCTACTACCTGTTCGTGATCGGGATCATCCTCCCGCACCAGGCCGCGATCCTGCCGCTGTTCAGCGCCCTCCACGACCTGGGGCTGACCGGCAGCCACATCGGCGTGATCCTCGTCTACTTCGGCTTCATGATGCCGCTGACCGTGTTCCTGTACGCGGGCTTCATGCGGGGCGTCCCGCGCGAGTACGAGGAGGCGGCCGAGGTCGACGGCGCCAGCCCGATGCGGATGTACTGGCGCGTCGTGTTCCCGCTGGTGCGGCCGGTGACGTGGACGGTCGCGATCCTCACCGGCCTGTTCGTGTGGAACGACCTGTTCGTGTCGCTCGTGTTCCTGTCGGGGACGCAGGACGCGACGCTGCCGGTGGCGCTGTACTCGTTCGCCGAGGTGTCGCTGGGGCAGTGGCAGCTCGTGTTCGCGGCGGTGGGCATCGCGATCCTGCCCGCGCTGCTGTTCTACCTCGCCGCGCAGCGGCGGATCGTCGCCGGGTTCGCCGGCGGCATCAAGGGCTGATCCGCGACCGGTGTTGCGCCGCGCGCGCCGGCTCGGATACCGCCCGCCATTAACATGCATGCACATGCACATATTTCGGACGTGCTCGCGAGCGCGACCGCCCTGGCCGCCGCCATCCGCGCGGGGGAGGTGTCGCCCGTCGAGGCGATGGACGCCACGATCGCCCGCATCGAGGCCCGCAACCCGAGCCTCAACGCGCTCGTGTTCACCGCGTTCGACGAGGCGCGGGCGGCCGCCGCCGAGGCCGAGCGGCAGGTGACGGCGGGGGAGGAGCTCGGCCCGCTGCACGGCGTCCCGCTGGCGATGAAGGACCTGTTCGACTTCAAGCCGGGCTGGCCGGTGACGTTCGGCGGCATCCCCGCGCTGCGCGACCAGCGGCTGGCGCTCCACTGCGTCTGGGCCGAGCGGATGGAGCGCGCCGGCGGGATCGTCGTCGGCAAGACGAACGCGCCGTCGCTGGGCATGCGGCTCGTCACCGACAACCGCCTGTTCGGGCCCGCGCGCAACCCGTTCGACACGACCCGCAACGCCGGCGGATCGTCGGGCGGCTCGGCGGCGGCGGTCGGCGACGGGCTCGTCACGATCGCCGAGGGGACGGACGCCGGCGGCTCCAGCCGCGTCCCGGCCGCCTGGTGCGGCGCCTACGGCTTCAAGTCGACGTGGGGGCGCGTGCCGTTCGTCATCCGTCCCAACGCGTTCGCGGCGACGCTGCCGTTCCTCAACGAGGGCGTCATCACGCGCAGCGTCGCCGACGCGGCGCTCGGCCTGTCCGTGCTGGCCGGCCCCGATCCCCGCGACCCGTTCAGCACGCGCGACGAGGTCGACTGGATCGGCGCGCTGGGACGCGACGTCGCCGGGATGCGGATCGCCTACAGCCCGGACCTCGACGTGTTCCCCGTCGACCGCCGCATCGCGCGCACGGTCGAGAAGGGGGTGCGCGCCTTCGAGGAGGCCGGCGCCCACGTCGAGCCCGTGCGGCTCGGGCTGCGCCACGACCAGCGCGAGCTCAGCGACGTGTGGATCCGCCTCGTGCTGCCGCAGACCGCGACGGTCATCGCCGACCTGCAGGCGCAGGGCATCGACCTGCGCGGCGAGCGCCGCGACGACCTGCCGCCCGAGGTGCACCACTGGCTGGCGATCGCCGACACGCTGACCGCCGCCGACGTCGCCCGCGACCAGATCGTCCGCACCGAGGTCCTCGACGCGCTGCAGGCCGTCTTCGCCGACCACGACCTGCTGATCTCGCCGACCGCCGGCGCGCTGCCCGTGCCCAACGCCGACGACGGCAACACGCTCGGGCCGCGGGAGATCGACGGCGTCGAGGTCGACCCGCTGATCGGCTGGTGCCTGACGTACTTCGCCAACTTCGGCGGGCATCCCGCGGCGTCGGTGCCCGCGGGCCTCGTCGACGGGCTCCCGGTCGGGATGCACATCATGGGCCGCCTGGGCGCGGACGCCGACGTGCTCGCCGCGAGCGCGGCCTTCGAGCGGCTGCGCCCGTGGAGCTACGAGATCCCGGAGCGGCGGGCGGTGTAGGGGTCGCCGTCGCCGCGCGTGCGCAGCAGCGGCGCGAGCTCGGTCCGGGACGAGATGCCCAGCTTGCGGAAGATCGCGCGCAGATGCGACTCGACGGTCTTGCGCGTGATGAACAGCGTCTGGGCGATGTCGGGGTTGCCGAGCCCGTCGGCGGCGAGCTCGGCGATGCGCAGCTCACGGGGCGACAGCGCGTCGACGCCCCGGCGCGCCTCGCGCACGATCCGCCCGCCGGCCGCCCGCAGCTCGTCGCGGGCCCGATCGGCAGCGCCGCGGCGCCGCACTCGCGGGCGAGCGCGAGCCCGTCGCGCAGCGGCTCCCGCGCGTCGCGCGAGCGGCGCGCGCGGCGCAGCGCGGCGCCGAGCTCGACGAGCGCCCGCGCCTGCTCGAGCAGCGCCGGCGAGCCCGACAGCACTCCGGCGGCCTCGCGCAGCAGCGCGATCCCCTCGTCGCCGCCGGCGACGACGCCGGCCGTGCGCAGCGCCACCCCGATCGGCCGCGGCGTGCCGAACGCCTGCGCCAGCCGCAGCTCCTCGGCGCAGAGCTCCCGCGCCTGGGCGGAGTCGCCCAGGCGCAGCGCCGCCAGCGCCGCGCGCGACCGCCACGCGGAGAAGGCGGGGTTGTCGGCGTCGATCGCCTGCTGCCTGCGCCCGCAGTCGAGCGCCTCCTCGAGCGCGCCCGCGGCGTCGCCCTGCTCGAGGCGGATGCGGCTGCGGGCGTAGTGCAGCCACGGGTCGCCCCACGTGCCCGCGACCTGCGCCTCCACCGCGGGGTCCAGCGCGAGGGCGTCGCCGGCCGCCGCCAGGTCGCCGCGCTCCATCAGGCAGTCCGACTGCGCGACCCGCGCCGGGACCGACTGCACGAACCAGCCTCGGGCGGCGATGTCGAGCACGACGTCCGCGTCGGCCAGGGCCTGGGGCACGAGCCCGCGCCGCCAGCGCGACCACAGCCGGTCCTGGGCGGCGACCGCGAGCTCCATCGGCGATCCGTCGCGGCGGGCCAGGTCGAACACCGCGGCGAGCGCGGCGTCGGCCGCGTCGAGCTCGTCGATCCCGACGAGGGTGAAGGCGGCGACCTGCAGGGCCAGCGCGCCGTCCCAGCCGAGCGCGAGCAACCGCTCGTCGGCGGCCGCGCGCCGGGCGAGCGCGCGGGTCTCGGCGACCGGGTCGCCGCGCAGGAAGCGGTCGAACGCCAGGCAGGCGGCCCGCGCCGACGCGCCCACGCGGCCGTCGTCGGGGCGCAGCCGGGCGAGGCGGTCCCGGACGATCCCGACGAGCCGCGGATGCGAGCGGCCGGCCATCGCGAAGGGGTAGAGCAGGCGCGCCTCCAGCGCCGGGGCGTCGCGGTCGCCGATGTCGTCGAGCGCCCGGCCCGCCGCGCCGAGCGCGCCCTCGAGGTCGCCGGCCAGGTAGCTCGCGATGCTGAGCGCCCCGAGGACGCGCGCGCGGACGAGCGGATCGCCGGCGTCCGCGAGCGCGGCGTCGAGGTGCTCGCGGGCGGCCGGCTCCCCGCACGCGAGCTCCGCGCGGCCCAGCTCGAGCAGCAGCGCGGGGTCCGTGCTGGCCGGGCGCTCGTCGAGCGCGCGGCGCAGCAGGTCCAGCGCCGGCCGCGGCGCCCCGCGCGCCAGCGCCTCGCCGGCCGTGCGGCGCAGCGTCGCCACCGCCCACGGCTCGCCGCCCGGCTCGGTCTGCAGCAGGTGCGTCGCCGCGGCGCCGTCGCTGCCAACGTCGTGCAGCAGCCGGGCGGCGCGGCGGTGCGCGACGGCGCGGGCGGGCGGCGGGAGCGCGGCGTACACGGCGCTGCGCAGGATCGGATGGGCGAACTGGAGGGGGAGGCCGTCGAGGAGGATGCCCGCGCGCGCGAGCGCGGAGGCGGCGTCCGCGGCCGCGGCGTCGTCGAGGCCGGCGAGGCCGGCCGCGGTGTGGAGCGGGCCGTGCTCGAGGACGGCCACGGCCTGCGCGAGCCGGCGGGCGTCGCCGCCGAGCGCCGCGATCCGCGCGGCCGTGGTGCGCGCGATGCCCTCCGGCGTGAGGTCGCCGAAGCGGGCCACGCCGGCGGCGTCGAGCGGCAGCTCCTCGCCGATCGCGCAGGCGGCGAGCTCGCGGACGTACAGCGGGACGCCGCCGGAGGCCTCGTGGCAGGCGTCGCAGAACGCGTCGGTGGCGGCGGGCGACGCGACCGCCCGCACGAGGCGCGCCGTCGCGGCTCGGCTCAGCGGCGCCGGCGCGATCCGGCGCGGCTCGACCGCGTCGAGCAGCGCCTCCAGCTCGGGCGGCGGCTCCCCGTCGACGGTGCGGCGCACGAGCAGCAGCAGGACGCGCAGGTCGTCGAGGCGCGGCGCCAGGTACGCGAGCGCCACCAGCGAGGGCGCGTCGGCGCGGTGCGCGTCGTCGACCGTCATGAGCAGGGGCCGTCGCGCGGCCAGGCCGGCGGTGACCCAGTAGAGGGCGTGCGCGATCGCGAACGCGGCGTCACCGGCCGCGGGGGCGTCGTCGGCCGGGCCGAGCAGGCGCCGCGCGGGACCGCCGGCGCCCGCCAGCAGCGCCTCGCGCTGGCGCGGCGGTGCCGCGGCCAGCACCGGCTCGAAGAGCTGGCGCGCGACGCCGAACGCGAAGTCGCGCTCGAGCTCGCGCCCGGTGGCGCGCAGCACGAGCGCGCCGGCCGCCTGCGCCCGCGCCGCCGCCGTGGCGAGCAGCGCGGTCTTGCCGATGCCGGGCGGGCCCTCGACGAGCACCGCGCCGCCCCGGCCGCGGTCCGCGGTCGCGAGGCGCTCGGCGATCGCGCGCAGCTCGGCGTCGCGCTCCAGCAGCGCGGTCGCGCCGCCGGGCAGATCCGCCTGCCGAGCCTCCACGCTCTCGGTCATCGCCGCCCCCCTTCCGCGCGAGTCTACGCCAAGTTTCAGGGTGGCTCATCGATGCGCCGGCGCATCGCTCCGCATTACCGTCGATCGCATGACGCGGGTGCGGGTGGGGGCATTCGTGGCGGTGGTCGGCGCGCTGCTGGCGACCGCTCCGGCGCAGGCGGGTCCGCCGGGGACCTGGACGCGGGTCACCGGGCCGCCGCAGCACCGGTCGGTCAACACCGAGGAGCCCGGGCTGGCGCGCACCGACGACGGCGTCCTGCACATCGCGCACGCCGAGCGCCGCCCCGACGCGGGCCTGCTGTGGCACCGGGCCATCTCGGCCGACGCCAAGGCCGTCATCGGCCCGCACCAGATCGCGCAGCTGCGCACGATCAACCCGCGCGTCGCATTGGGGCGCACGCAGAGCGGCGGCCTGCGCGTGTTCTTCGCTGGCCTCGACGACGCGGCCGGCTTCGACGGCTTCATGCTCACGTCCTCGTCCGGCGCGGACGGAACCGCGTGGACGCCGCCCGCGCCCGCGTCGTCGACCCTCACGGGCGGGCGCAGCCCGGTCTACGTCGCCAGCGGCCTGGACGCCGCGCCGGCGGCCGACGGCACCCCGGTCGTGATCTGGGGCGACTCATCGCCGGGCGCGGCCGGGACCCACGCCGGCTACGACCCGGCGACGCCCGACACCCGGCTGCGGCCCGGCGAGCGCCGCTGCTGCATCGGCAACCCGGTCGTGGCGCTGGAGCCGCAGACCGGGACCGTGTGGGCGGCCTGGGTGAACATCATCGACGACCGCGTCATCGAGGTCGGCCCGCTGGGCGGCGCGCCGCTCGCCGCCCCCGCGTCGGCGGCCGCCCAGCTCCAGACCCGGCTGGGTCTGGTCGGCCGCGGCGCCGGCGGCGTGTACCTCGCGTACGTGACCGGCACGAACTTGTTCTCCGGCTCGCCGGCCCTGTGGCGCGTCGGCGACCCGCAGCCGATGGTCGTCCCCGGCCAGCGCGGCGCCCAGAACGTGGGGTTGGCGCCCGGGCCCGACGGCCGGCTGTGGATGTTCTGGCCGCGCAAGAAGCGGATCGTCGCGACGCGCACCAACCGGGACGCGACCGCGTTCGGCGCGCTCGTCTCCCCGCGCTCGCCGCAGGGCACGACGACGCTGTTCCGCGTGGTCGGCGAGGGCTCGCAGGGACCGCTCGACGTCCTCGGCCTGTTCCGCCGCGGCGGCTCGGACCTCGGGTACTGGCACCAGCGCCTGCAGCCGGGGCTGACGCTGGAGGCTCCGGCGACGGTCGACGCGGGCGACTCGGTGACGTTGCGCGTGACGGACGCGGGCGACCCGGTCGCGGGCGCCAAGGTCACGCTGAAGCTCGGCGGCGCGGAGTCCGACGGCTCGACCGGCGCCGACGGCCGCGTCGAGCTGTCGGTGCCGGCGAAGACGAAGCCCGGCTCGGTCGCGCCGCCGGTGTGGTATGCGCGGCGGATCCTCGACCGCGACGGCTGCGAGGACGTCCCCATCGAACGCAAGGGCACGCGCCCGCCGAAGCGCCGCCGGATCGTGGCGCAGAGGCCGAAGGCGGGCACGCCGCTGTACGCCGGCGACGCGGTCGTGGTCCGGCTCGAGCCCCCCAGGCGGTCCAGCCGCTCGCGCACGTAGGCGCTCAGCAGCGGCGCGCGTGCTTGCGCGCGCCGATGTTCAGCAGGCGCAGCCGGAAGTCCCGGTAGCGAGAGACGTAGTGGTCGTTGTCGTCGGCGAACGACTCGTCGGGGCCGCGCAGGACGAACCCGCGGTTCGGGCGCTTCCCGCACACCCAGTCGACCACCATGCTCGTGACCGGGACCCGGAACGAGTGCTCGCCGACGCGCACGCCGCCCGGCTTCGACCCCGTCGGCAGCGCCCGCAGGAACGTGGCCGCCGGGAACCCGCCGACCACCGCATCGACTCCGCTCGCCGACCACGGTCCGGTGACCACGCCGAGCTGCGCCGCGGCCGACCAGCTCGCGCGCTCGTAGGCGATCCCGTTCTCGCTGCGCTCGCCCTCGGTCACGAGCACGGTCGTCTCCGACAACATCGCCGGCACCGAGGGCCCGGACATCAGCCAGAGCGACAACGTCAACGGCGACCTGACGCTCGGCAACAGCCTCGTCGGCGACCCGTCGGGCGCGGTCTTCGTCGAGACGCCGAACGGACCCGCAGCTCGGCCCCCTCGCCGACAACGGCGGCCCGACGCTGACGCGGCTGCCGGCCGACTCGAGCCCGCTGATCAACGCCGGGCTGGCCGGCGGCCGGGCCACCGACCAGCGCGGCCTGCCGCGCGTCTCCGTCTTCCCGTCCGTCCCGCTGACGCTCAACAGCGACGGGGCCGACATCGGCGCGGTCGAGCTGCAGGCGCCGCCCGCGCCGCCGGCCGCGGCGTCGCCGCCGGTCGTCATCGCGTCGACGCCGCTGGTCGGGAGCGCGGGCACGCCCGTGACGATCCGCGGCGGCGACTTCGCCGCCACCGTCCGGGTGCTGTTCGGCGACACGCCCGCGTCGTTCGTCGTCGACGGACACGACCAGATCACCGCCGTCGCCCCCGATGGGCTGAGCGGCACCGTGGCGATCGTCGTCGTCACCGCCGCCGGGCGCAGCGCGCCGACCCCGGCGGGGCAGTTCACCTACCTGCCCGCCCCGTCCGCGCCGCCCGTGTCGTCGTCGAGGGACGGCCGGGAGCTGGTGTGCGCGCGCGGCGCGGCTGGAGGACCTGCTGGCGGGCGAACGGCCCGACGTGCCGGCGCCGCCGCCGGCCGACGGGCCGCTCGCGTTTCGGTCGCAGTTCACGACGACCGTGCCGGCGATCCTGCACCGGCTCGGCGCGTCGCTGCTGATCTCGACCTACCAGGCGGGCCGGCTGGTCTGCGCCCGCCCGCTCGGGGAGCAGCAGCTCAACACGCACTTCCGCGCGTTCGACAAGCCGATGGGCATCGCGGTCGCGCCCGGGCGGTTCGCGCTGGGCACGCGCACCGAGGTGTGGGACTACCGCGACGTGCCCGAGGTCGCGCCGAAGCTGCAGCCGCCCGGGACGCACGACGCCTGCTACCTGCCGCGCAACCGGCACGTGACCGGCGACATCGCCGTGCACGAGATGGCGTTCGCCGAGGGGCGCCTGTGGGTGGTCGCGACCGGGTTCTCGTGCCTCGCCACGCTCGACGCGGACCACTCGTTCGTGCCGCGCTGGCGCCCGCCGTTCGTGAGCGCGGTGGCGGCCGGCGACCGCTGCCACCTGAACGGGCTGGGCGTGCGCGACGGGCGGGTCGCGACCGTGACGGCGCTGGGCACGACCGACGAGCCGGGCGGCTGGCGCGAGCGCCGCGCCGACGGCGGCGTGGTGGTCGACGTCGCGTCCGGGGAGATCGTGGCCGGCGGCCTGTCGATGCCGCATTCGCCGCGCTGGCACGACGGCCGGCTGTACGTGCTGGAGTCGGGACGCGGGGAGCTGTCGGTCGTCGACGAGGCGACGGGCACGCTGACGACGGTCGCGGCGCTGCCGGGCTTCACGCGCGGGCTCGCGTTCGCGGGGCCGCTGGCGTTCGTCGGCCTGTCGCAGATCCGCGAGCACTCGACGTTCGGGAACCTGCCGCTCACCCGCCGCCTCGACGAGCGCGCCAGCGGCGTGTGGATCGTCGATCTGCGCAGCGGCGCGATCGCCGGCTTCCTGCGCTTCGAGGACCTCGTGCAGGAGGTCTTCGACGTCGCGCTCCTCCCGGGCGCCCGCCACCCCGAGATCGCCGAGCCGGGCAGCAGCGCGGTCGCGACGTCGTACGTGCTGCCGGCGGCGTAGCGACGCGGCCGACGGCCGGTGGTACGGTCGCGCCGGCGGCACATGGCGATCCCGGTTCGAGATCTGCTCGGGGCACCCGCGCTGGGAGGGGCGCGCCTCATCGGCGGTCACGACGGTGTCGGCCGCGAGGTCTCGTGGACGTCGGTGATCGAGTGGGAGGCCGTCCGCTTCATCCGTCCCGGGGAGCTGGTGCTGACGACGGGGATCGGCCTCGACGAGGCGACGCTGACGGGGTTCCTCGGTCAGCTGCTGGAATCCGATGCGGCGGCGGTGGCGGTCAGCCTGCCGCCCACCGGGCCGGTGCCCGCCCCGCCGGCCGCGTCCGTCGCCCTGGCCGATCGGCTCGGCGTGCCGCTCATCGACCTGCCGTGGGACGTGGCGTTCGCCGATGTGAGCCGCTGGGTCGTCGGTGAGCTGATCCGCCGCCGCTTCGGCGGATCGATGGACGGGCCCGACGCGATCCACGCGCGGTTCGCCGAGGTCCTGCTCGGCGGAGAGGGCATGGGCGGGATCGCCGGCGCGCTCGAGGCCGCCGTCGAGCGGCCCGTGCTCGTCTTCGACGTCCGGATGGAGCTCGCCGGACACGGGCCGCTGGCCGAGGCCGCCCTCGGCGGCGCGGGCCTGCGGGCGCTGCGCGACCGAGCCGCGGGCCTGACGGCGGCCGAGGCCGGCTCGCTCGCATCCCGGTTCGACGGCGAGCGCGCATCGCGCCTGCCGGGGCTCGACGAGCTCGGCCTCGGCGCCGGCGTCGGGCGCGCGGCGGTGGCGCGGCACGACACGCTCGGCTTCGTGTACGTCCTGGACGCCGGCGCGCGCGGCGACGAGCTGGCCGAGCTGGAGCGGCGCGCCCTGGACGAGGCGGCGGCCTCGGTGGCGATCGAGGGGCTCCGCCGGCGCGGGTCCGCCGACGACCGGGCGCGCGAGGACTTCGTCTGGCAGCTCGTCGCCGGGCTCGCCGGCTCGGCCGAGCACATCCGGACGCGTGCGCGGCTGCTCGGCATCGACGCCACCGTCCCGCACGACCTGGCCGTCGCCCGGGTCGAGGGCGGCCAGAGCCGGGCGGTGCTCGATCGGCTCGCCCGGGAGCTGCGAGCCCGAGCAGCGCGCGCCGGTGGGCAGGTGACGCTCGCCGTCCGCGACGACGCGATGGTGGCGATCGCTCCAGCCGCCGACGGGACCGGTCCGCTTCGCGGGCTCGCCGTCGCCGTCCAGGCGGCACTCGAGCCCGAGCAGCGCGCGTCCTGGGGCATCGCGGCGACCGCGCGCCCCACGCACGAGCTGAGCGCATCGTTCGCCGAGGCCGAGCGCGCGCTCGACGTCGGCCGCAGCCTCGTCGGGCCGGCCAACGTCGCCGATGCCGCCGACCTCGCGCCGTACATGATGCTGACGAAGCTGGGGTCCGACCCGGACGCGCTGGCGATCGCCCGGGGCGTGCTCGGGCCCCTGCTCGAGTACGACCGCGCGAAGAAGCGCAACCTCGTCGAGACGCTCGACGTCTACCTCCAGGAGAGCGGCAACACGAGTGCCGCGGCGCGGCGGCTGTTCCTCAACCGCCGGTCGCTGGCCTACCGGCTGCGCCGGATCGAGGAGCTGACCGGCCGCTCGCTGGACCAGCCCGCCGACCGCTTCGTCCTGGATCTCAGCATCAAGCTCCTGCGCTTCGGGATCCTCGAGGACGCCGCGGGCTGACCGTCGGGCGGCGCGTATCCCAACGTGACGCAACGCCGGGCCGCGCTTTCCCCGCCTCGGTGGTTTACCTGGGACCGGGCCGCTGGGAACGTCCCCATCGAGTCCGGGTGAGGAGCTGAGGTGGATCTCGACGACGTGCTGTGGGAGGACGGGGTTGGTCAGGCGACGCTCGTGCGCGACGGGCAGGTGACGTCGCGGGAGCTCGTCGAGAGCGCGATCGAGCGCATCCAACGGGTCGACCCGCTGCTCAACGCGGTCGTCACGCCGCTCTTCGAGGACGCCCTGCGGGCCGCGGGCGCATCCGGCCTCGCGGGCGCGCCGTTCGCCGGCGTGCCCATGCTGCTGAAGGACCACCTGGCGACGTACGGCGGGGCGCGTCACACGAGCGGGTCGGCGTTCCTGCGCGACCACGTCGCCGCCCGCGACAGCGAGCTCGTCGCCCGGTTCAAGCAGGCCGGGATGGTGCCCGTCGGGCTGAGCAACACCTGCGAGTTCGCGCTGCTCTCCACGACCGAGCCGGCACTGCACGGCGCGACGCGCAACCCGTGGGACCTCGCGCGGTCCCCCGGCGGGTCGAGCGGCGGGTCCGCCGCGGCGGTCGCGGCCGGGCTCGTGGCGGTCGCGCACGGCAACGACTCCGCGGGATCCCTGCGGATCCCGGCTTCGTGCTGCGGCGTCTTCGGCCTGAAGCCCAGCCGCGGGCGGTGGCCGGTCACGCCGCGCGGCGACCTGGCGCCCGGGCTCTGGTCCGAGCACGTGCTCACGCGCTCGGTGCGCGACAGCGCGGCGGCCCTCGACGCCACCGTCGGGACCCCGGCCGACCGCCGGTTCGCGCACAGCGTCGGGGCCGATCCCGGACGCCTGCGGATCGCCGTGGCCGACCGCCCGGTGCACGGAGGTGAGATCGATCCCGACTGCGCGCGCGCGATCCGCGAGACGGCCGAGCTGTGCGCCGACCTCGGCCACGACGTGATCGAGGCGGCGCCAGCGCTCGACGGAGCCGCCCTGGAGGAGGACTTCTTCGCGCTGTACGTGGTGGCCGCCGCGGCGCGCATCGACGAGTGGGAGGACCGGCTGGGCCGGGAGCCCGAGCCCGGCGAGCTCGAGCCGCTGACCGCAGCCGTCCGCGACGCCGGCCGGGCGCGATCGGCGGTGGAGCACGTGCGGACGGTGCAGCGGCTGGAGCACGCGGCGCGCCGGATCGCCGGGTTCTTCGACGACGTGGACCTGTGGCTGACGCCGACGCTGGCCGCGCCGCCGGTCCCGCTCGGGTGGTTCGACCCGCCGCCGTCGGACCCGCTGGAGCCGCTCGACCGCGACGCGCGGTTCTCCCCGTTCACCTGGATCGCCAACCTGACGGGACAGCCGGCGATGTCGGTGCCGCTGTCCTGGAACGACGAGGGACTGCCGATCGGCAGCCACTTCATGGCGCGAGCCGGCGCGGAGCGCGTCCTGTTCGCCGTCGCGGCGCAGCTGGAGCAGGCGCGCCCGTGGGCGCACCGGCGGCCACCCGTCGCGTCTCGTCCGCACGCCGCGATCACGCCGTCGAACTGACCACACGAACCACCGCAGGAGGGGCCGGGAACCATGCAAGGCAGCCGGACGTCAGTCGCCGACAGCGTCGCCCCACGGCTCGAGCGCACGCTCGGGCTGCGGCAGCTCGTGCTGTTCGGACTGGCCTACATGACGCCGCTCATCGTGCTCGGCACGTTCGGCGTGCTCGCCGCCGACACGGACGGCGCGGTGCCGTCCGCCTATCTGCTCGCGCTCGTCGCGATGCTCTTCACCGCCTACAGCTACGGCCGGATGGCGTCCGCCTATCCGGTCGCCGGGTCGGCGTACACGTACGTGCGCCGCACGATCGGCCCGCGGATCGGCTTCCTCGTCGGCTGGGCGGTGCTGCTCGACTACCTGTTCCTGCCGATGGTGATCTGGCTGATCGGGGGCGCGTACCTGTCGGCGCAGTTCCCCGACGTGCCGACCTGGGTCTGGATCGTCGCGTTCATCGGCGTCACGACCGTGCTGAACATCCTCGGCGTGCGCGTCGCGGCGAACGTGAACGCGCTGCTGATGACGTTCCAGGTGCTCGTGCTCGTGCTGTTCGTGGCGTTCTCGATCGGCTACGTCATCGACCACGACGGCGGCGGCGCGCTGCTGAGCACCGCACCGTTCGGCAACGACGCGACGACGATCGCGACGCTCGCCGGCGGCGCGGCGATCGCCGCGTACTCGTTCCTGGGGTTCGACGCGGTCACGACCCTCACCGAGGAGACGGTCGACCCGAAGCGGACGGTCCCCCGGGCGATCCTGCTGATCACGGTGCTCGGCGGCGCGATCTTCGTGATCACGTCGTACACGACCCAGCTCGTGCACCCGGGCGGGACGTTCGCCGATCCCGACTCCGCGGCGTACGACATCGCCCGGACGATGGGCGGCAGCCTGCTCTCGTCGATCGTCGTCGCGGGGCTGATCGTGGCCCAGAGCGCGTCCGGGCTGGCGGCACAGGCGAGCGGGTCGCGCCTGATGTACGCGATGGGCCGCGACGGCGTGCTGCCGCGCCGCGTGTTCGGCTACGTCCATCCGCGCCTGCGCACGCCCGCGCTGAACATCGCCGTGGCCGGGGCGGTCGGCCTGATCGCGCTGCGGTCGGACGTCGCGACGTCGACGTCGTTCATCAACTTCGGCGCGTTCACCGCGTTCACGTTCGTCAACCTCGCGGTCATCGCGTTCTTCGTCCGCCACCGCGAGGAGCGCGGCCCGGCGCGGGTGCTCGGCTTCGTGGTGGCGCCGGCCTGCGGCGCGGCGTTCGACATCTGGCTGCTGACCAAGCTCGACGGGACGGCGGTCACGATCGGCCTCATCTGGCTGGGGGTCGGCGTCGTGCTGCTCGCCTACCTGACCCGGCTGTTCCGCGTCCCGCCGCCGGAGATGCGCTTCGACGGGGCGGAGGAGCCGACGGTGGCGACGAGCCCGGCCGCGGAGGCGCCGGCGCCGAGCGTCATGGCGTGACGCGCGTCAGGCGCCGGTGGGGCTGAACGCCCAGCGCAGCGCCGCGCGGCAGTCGGCGTCGGCGAGCCCCGCGGGTGGCCGGAAGCCCGACGTGTGGCACATGGCGTCCGCATAGCGGCTGCCATGTGCCACACGTCCGTGGGGGCGGGGAGGGAGGCGGTCGTGCATACCGGGCGGCGTCGGTGGGGAAAGGCGCGGAATGCCACAGCCGCGTCTCGCTCTCGCCGTCTCGATCGCGTTGCTCGCGCTCGCCGGGTGCGGCGGCGACGGTGGCGACGCGACCACCACCGCCGGATCGACCGCGCCCGCGACCGAGGAGGAGCGGGTCCGGGCCGCCGCCCAGCGGTTCCTCGACACGCGCGACGCGCGGCTCGCGTGCCGCGAGCTCGTGACGACCGGGTTCATCGAGACGTGGGCCGGCGGCGACCAGGCGGCGTGCGTGACGTCGCTCGAGGAGCAGGACGACCGGGGCGAGGCCCGGGTGGAGTCGGTCGCGGTCGACGGGCCGCGGGCGACGGTGGCGGTCGCGCACACCGGCGGCCAGCTCGACGGGGTCAGCGGCGGGCTCGTCTTCGCCGACGAGGGCGGGGCGTGGAGGCTCGACGACTACGAGGACGACTACCTGCGCGCGACGTTCACCGCCTCGATCACGGCCGCGGGCGAGGGGGCCGAGAGCAGCGCCGCGCTGTCGTACGCGCCGCTGCGCGAGTGCATGGCGGCGCAGGCGGCCGAGCTGCCCGCCGACCGGGTCCGCCGCTTCATGCGCGCGGCCGGCACGCAGACGCGACAGGCGCGCAGGCAGATCATCGCCGTGATGCAGGAGTGCGAGCTGGAAGCCTCGGAGTACGTGGCCGACCGGCTCGTCGAGGGGCTGTTCTCGGGCGACGAGCACTCCGACGCCTACCGCCGCTGCATGCGGCGCGAGCTGACGCCGCTGCTGGGCGCGACCGGGCTGTGGAAGCAGGCGATCTCGGGCGGCGGACGCGAACCCTCGGGCGCCGAAGCCGCCGCGCTCGCCGGCCTCGTCGGCGGCGCGCAGGGCGGCTGCAAGGGCCGCTGACGACCTACGCGCGCGCCCGCTGGACGCGCAGCACGATCGCCACGATCGCCGCGCCGACGATCAGGCCCAGCAGCGCGGAGGCGGCCGTGTTCGTCAGCCATGCGGCGACGCCGCCGACCGCGCCGAGCGCGTCGTGCACGTCCTCCTCGAGGTGGTGGACGGCGTCGTACGGCGCCGAGAGGCCGAGCTCGTCGAGCCCGACCAGCAGGATGTGCCCGCCGACCCACAGCATCGCGGCGATGCCGACCTTCGCCAGCACCGACAGGACGACCGGCATCCCGCGCACGAGCCCGCGGCCGAGCGCCGCGGCGGCGCCCTCGGCGGTCTGCGCCAGGCGCAGACCGACGTCGTCCATCTTCACGATCAGCCCGACCACGCCGTAGACGCCGGCGGTGATCGCCAGCGCGACGAGCACGAGGATGATCGCCCGCGACAGGAACGGCTCGTCGGTGACCTCGTTGAGCGAGATCACCATGATCTCGGCCGACAGGATGAAGTCGGTGCGGATCGCCGCGCCGACGAGGATGTCCTCGTGCTCGGGTCCCTGCACGACCGCGGGCTCGCCGCCCTCGTCGTGGTGGGTCCCGTGCCCGCCCAGCAGCTCCCACACCTTCTCGGCGCCCTCGTAGCAGAGGTACGCGGCCCCGATCATGAGGATCGGGGTGATGATCCAGTCGACGAACTCGCTGAGGATCAGCGCCGCGGGCAGGATGAAGACCAGCTTGTTGCGCAGCGACCCGACGGCGATCCGGCGGATCATCGGCAGCTCGCGCTCGGGCCGGAACCCGTGCACGTAGCGGGGCGTGACCGCGGCGTCGTCGACGATCACGCCGGCCGCCTTCACGCCGGCCCGCGAGGCGCCGGCGGCCACGTCGTCGACCGACGCGGCGGCGGCCCGCGCCAGCATGGCGATGTCGTCGAGGAACGCGGCGAGCCCGGCGCTCACGGCCGGCCTCCGCATCCGATCGCCCGTCCCGGCGTGCGCGCTGTGGTCACCGCGCGAAGGGTAGGCGCGTCGCGGACCGATGAGTTCCCCGGCCCACGGCGGTCGGCAGTCACAACGACCCCGACCGAGCAGGAGGCGCCCATGACCGAGACCCCGGCAGGCCGTCCCGTGCCGCCCGTCACCGACCGGGCGACGTGGCAGGCCGCCATCGACGAGCTGCGCGTCGACGAGAAGGCGCACACCCGCGCCGGCGACGCGCTGGCCGCCCGCCGGCGCCGCCTGCCGATGGTGGAGGTCGACCCGTCGACGCCGCTGATCGGCGTCGACGGGCCGGCGACGCTCCTCGACGCGTTCGCGGGCCGCTCCCAGCTCATCGCCTACTTCCAGATGTGGCATGCCGGCCGGCCCGCCGCCGAGCAGTGCGAGGGCTGCACGTTCTCGACGAGCCACATGACCGAGCTCGCCTACCTGCACTCGCGCGACGTCAGCTACGCGACCTTCTGCGACGGGCCGCCCGAGGAGGGCTTCCGCTACCGCGCGTTCATGGGCTGGACGATGCCGTGGTACGCGGTGCCGCCGGAGTCGGTCGAGCGGCTCGTCGCCGGCCGTCACTTCGGGATCCTCGTCAGCTACCTGCGCGACGGCGACCGCACCTTCGAGACGTACTGGACCACCGGCCGCGGCAACGAGGTGATGGCCCCGTCCTACGGCCTGCTGGACCGCACGGTCCACGGCCGCCGGGAGCTGTGGGAGGACTCGCCGCCCGGCTGGCCGCAGGCCTACGGGACCCGGGGCGGCCAGTTCCGCCGCGACGGGCGGCCGGCCGCCCAGTGGTCTCGCCTCGAGGCCGGCCGCAGCGACGACCTCACAGGCGCACGACGTCGAGCTCCGTCGGCACGATGATGCCGGCGCAGGTGACCGCCTCGGGCAAGGTGCTGCTCGCCAACCTGCCGGAGGCCGAGCTGGACGAGATCCTCGCCCGCCCGGTCACGCCGCTGACCCGCCGCACGAAGACGTCGGCGACCGCGATCCGCAAGGAGCTGCGCCAGATCGCCGCGCGCGGGTGGGCGCTCAACGACGAGGAGAGCGAGGTCGGCCTGCGGGCGGTCGCCGTCCTGGCGCCGGCCGAGCGGACCGGCATCGGCATCGACGCGGCGATCACGGTCGCCGGGCCGGCGGAGCGGATGGACGCCAAGCACGTCGACCGCATCGCCGAGGTCCTCACCTCCGAGATCGCCGCGTTCAGTCCGCTGCGCTGAGCGCGTCCGCGCTAGGGTGCCGGCGGATGGTGCTCGGCAGGGGGCGACGGTTTCGGCGTGCGCTGCGCGCGTGCGGCGCGCTCGGGTGCGTGCTCGCCGGCGCGTTCGTCGTGACGCCCGCGGCCGGCGCGCAGTCGGCGGTCCCCGTCGCGAACGGGGTCGTGGCGACGCCGGACGGCGGCGGCCTGGCCTGGCAGGTGCGGGTCAGGGCGACCACGATCGGCTCGGTGCCGGGCCTGTGCTTCGAGCTCGATCACGCGTGGGACGCGGAGGGCACGTCGTTCGGCAACGTCGCCGGGGCGTGCGCGGCCGGGAGCCGCAACGGCCGCTTCAGCCTGCGGGCCGGCTCGTGCCGCGGCGTGGCGATCATGTTCGGCACGGGCAGCGCGGGCGAGCGCCGCATCCGCAAGGTCGGGCTCGTGGTCCCGCGCAACACGCGCACCGTCCGGCTCACCTTCGCCGACGGCCAGACCGTGACCGTGCGGACGCATCGCGCGCCGCCGGGGCTGCGCCGGCCGGTGCGGCTGGCCTGGCACGTCGACGGCGGCGAGGCGTCGCCGGCGCGCGCGGTCGCGCGCGACGGCAAGGGCCGCGTCGTCGGGCGCTGGAAGCCCGGTCTCGGCTGCTGACGGCCGGCCCGGAGGGCGATCGTGCGGGGCCTGGTCACGTGCGATGACATTCGCGGCGGCTCGCGGTCTCACCAGCATGAACGCACCAGCGCCGGTCACCATCACGCCGGTCCTCGTCGCCGACCTCTTCGTCGAGAACGAGCCGATGCCGCTGTACGTGCACGTCATCGACCACCCCGATGCCCGCGTGCTGGTCGACACGGGCATGACCGCTCTGCACCCGTTCGCCGCCGAGCTGAACCCCACGCTGCACCCGCTGACGGAGCAGGACTTCGACGTCGACGCCGTGGACCTCGTCGTCAACACCCACCTGCACGCCGACCACTGCGGCGGCAATCACCTGTTCGCCGATCGCCCGATCTACGTGCAGCGCACCGAGCTCGACGACGCCCACACCGAGGACGAGTACCTGCTCGAGTGGGTCGACGCGCCCGGCGTCAGCTACGAGCCCGTCGACGGCGAGTACGAGCTGCTGCCGGGCATCCGCCTCGTCCCGGCGCCCGGCCACACCCGCGGCAGCCAGATCGTGGTCGTCGAGACCGGCGGACGGCCGCTGGTCGTCGGCGGCGACGTCGCGGTGTGGCACGGCGAGTTCGACGAGCCGCCCACCGAGGGGCGCCTGCGGGTGCGCGCGCTCGAGCCCGAGCTCGTCTGGCTCTCGCACGAGCACGAGCCGTGGCGGCCCCCGGCCGCCTGACGCGGCGGCCGGGGAGGAGGCCTACCAGCCGATGCCGATCGTCAGCCGCGTCGGCGGCTGCGCGTTGGGCAGGATCGTCACCGAGCTCTGGTCGTTGACGTCGTCATAGGCGAACGCGTACGAGCGGCGGCCGATGTTGATCGAGTGGAAGAACGCCGCGTAGTCGTTGTCGAGGCCGGCGCGGTAGTAGGCCGACGGCCGGTACCAGTCGCTCGTGTCCGGCGCGACGCCGCGGTTGAACGCCGCGCACAGCTCGGCGCCGAGCTCCAGGGCGGTCGTGCTCATGCCCGCGGACGCCAGCGTCCCCGCGCACTGGAACACGTCGGGCGAGGACGGCTTGTCGACGACGAACGGGCCGGCCCCGTCCTTGGTGAACGTGAGCTGGTCGCCCGTCACCTGGCCGGTGAACGTCTGGCCCAGCCGGGTGAGGCGGAAGCCGTTGCGCCAGGCGCTCCACGCGCGATCGATCGCCGGGTTCAGGAGGTCGGCGTAGGGGCCGCCGGCGTCGAAGGCGGCCGCGCTGCGCGGCGCGAGGATCCGCGTCCGGCCGGCCAGGCCCTTGAACGGCCTGCTGACCCTGGCGCGGTAGCGCTTGAAGACCTGGGCGCGACGCAGCGTGATGCCCGTGCGGCGGTCGTAGTTGCTCGACGTCTGCTGCAGGCGGACCGTGAGCGGGATCGCGAACTGGTCGACCTGCGTCGTGTTGCCGCCGAACGGGATCGAGCCGTACTGATACGTGAACTCGTACCAGTCGAAGACGGTGTTGAAGTTCGGGTCGGTGCGCGAGCGCAGGTTCGGGCCCGCCCAGCCGCTGTCGTCGGGCGCGATCACGAGGTACATGGGCTCGCCGACCGAGACGTACAGCCGCCCGCCCTGGACCTGCGGCGGGATGCGCACCGTCGACGCCTGCGCGAGCGTGAACGACATGTTCGCGTAGCGCTGGCCGTTCTTCGTCAGGTGGCCCGGGGCGTCGGCCATCGTGTGGTCCAGCGGCGCCATCGTCCCGTCCGCGCGCAGGTAGGCCCACCGGCCGGGCGAGGTCTGCCCGAGGCCGGTGACGTAGATCTGCCCGTCGCTCCACTTGCCGTGCGTCTGGTTGACGAACGTGACGGGGAAGCTCCCGTCCGCCTGGCCGAGCGCGGGCGCCGCAGCCGTCGCGGCCGCGGCGGCGATCAGCGACAGGGCGAGCGCGACCCGGCGGGCGATGCCGATCCTGGTCATGCGGCGCACGCTACGGGAACGCGAGCGCCCCGTCACGGCAGCATCGAGGTCGCGCGGCGGTCCGAGCACACGTACGACGCGCGGTGATCCCACGAGCCCTTGCCGTCGGTCGTGAGGTCGCCGTTGAAGTCGATGCTCACGTAGCCGCGCAGCTCAGACGGGGCGCCGTAGGACGGGTAGTACCGGCGGCCGATCAGGCTCTGGTACGGCGTCCACTTCTTCGCGGCGACGGTCTCGACGAACGCGGTGCTGCGCGTGCCGTCGTCGCGCCACAGCGGGTCGAAGCCGAGGGCCACCTCGAACGGGAACCCGTAGCCCGGCGGGCAATACCAGAAGTCCGACCGCTGGCGGCGGTCCGGCTCGTTGTGGTCGTTCAGCCCGCTCAGCGTCGTGACCCACACGCAGCGGCCGTCGCCCTGGCCGTGGAGCGAGGCCGGGCAGCCGAACGGCGCCGAGACCTTCATCGTGGAGAACTCCGGGTTCTGCCACTGCTCGGGGAAGTACTCGGTCTTGGGCGGGCCGGAGGCCAGGAGCGCGCCGGGCAGCGGCCCGCCGGCCTGCGCGGTCGTGTCGCCGCCGGGCTCGGTGACCGCGACCGTCTCGCCGGCGACCCTGCAGTTGTCCTTCTCGTTGCGCTCGGCCACGTCGCGCCCCGCGTCGGCGCAGGCGATCACGTGGTAGATCCCGGGCTCCAGCGAGTCGGGGACCTTCCACGCCGCGTCGACGGCGTCGCGCGATCCGGGCGCGAGCGCGTCCGTGCGCTCGAGCGGCAGCAGCGTGTCGCCCCGGTCGAGCCGGCGATCCCGCGAGAGCGCAAAGCGCAGCCGCGAGGCGCCCGCCCGGCCCGTGCCGTCGTTGAGGACGGTGGCCTTCAGCCTGATGCCGTAGGTGCCGGCCTGGCCGGTCGGCACGGGATCGGCGACACGCACCTCGAGGTCGGGACGGGGCGCCGCGCCGGCGGCGGTGGGGAGGACGCAGAGCCCGGCGAGCGCCAGGGCGACCAGCGAGGTTCGAGCCTTCATGGCAGCGACGCTAGGGGACGTCGGCGTCTCAGCGGCGGGGTCTGGCTCCCCAAGGGCATGGGGAGCCAGACCCACCCGCCGGGCGCCGTCAGGAGCCGCGCTTGCGCTTGGGGACGTCCGCCGGACCCCAGTGCGGGAAGCGCCCGCCAGGGATCACGCGCACGTTCTGCGACGCGTCCGGGGAGACGCAGCCGCCGGCGAGGTCGGGCACCGAGACGACCCAGATGCCGTCGCCGACGCCGTAGGCCAGGTGCCGCCCGTCGGGCGAGAAGCTCAGCGACTCGAAGCGCCCGCCGACCGGATCGGTGAGCTCGAAGCACGGCTCCACGATCGGCTGGCCCTTGGGCGCGAACGGCTGCAGGTTCGGGTCGGGCGCGCCGAACGGCTCGACCAGCGGGCGGTAGATCCGCAGCTTCTCGTCGGACTGGCCGGCGATGGCCGCGGCGGCGCGGTGGTCGCGGGTGAGCTCCGCGTCGACCAGGCCCAGGCCCTGCCACTCGTCGAAGAACCAGCGGTCGAGCTCGCGGTCGCCGAGCCCCGGCGCGATCCGGTTGAAGACGACGTCCTCGTTGAGGATCGTGCCCGGGTCGGAGCGCACGAGCGTGTCGTTCGTCAGCCACTGCGGCGAGATCCAGCCGGTCAGCAGCCCGTACTCCTCGAAGCCGGTGAAGCGGTCCGAGCGGGTGATCCCGACGCCCTGGCGCGAGGCCAGCGCGTAGCACGGCGTGACCGCCGACGAGTCGCAGCTCGACGTGTTCGACGTCGAGTAGGTCTCGTTGAACCACTCGAACGCGACGAGCCTGCCGTCGGGCGAGATCTCCGGCGCGAACGGGCCGTGGAACTCGTTGACCGGCCCGGAGCGCGGCGCCCCGTCGCTGACGAACGTGGGGAACTCCGCGAGCACCTTGCCGGTCCGCGAGAGCTTGCGCAGCCGCTCGTTGCGGGTCAGCGCGATCATCGTGCCGTTGTCGGCCTGCGACACGTACGACAGGTCCCCGGTGCGCGTCACGCGCACGGTGCGCTTGCCGTCCGGCGTGGCGAGCCAGACGTCTCCGCCCTTGACGTAGGCGATCGAGTCGGCGCTGGCCGAGGCGGCCAGCAGGAGGGTGGCGACGGCCCCGATCAGGAGGGCCGTGAGACAGGTCTGCTTCATGTCGCGCAGGCTCGCGAGCGGCGCTTGCCGGATGCTTGCCACGTGCTTGCCGCGTGCTTGCCGCGCTCCGCCGGCCCGGCGGAGGTACGGTGCGGTGATGGCGGGCCGTGCCGTGGTCGCTGCGCTGATCGCGCTCGGGCTCTGGGCGGGGCCGGCGAGCGCCGCGCGCATCGACGTGCTCGTCTTCACGAAGACGGCCGGGTTCCGGCACGCCTCCATCCCGGCAGGGTTGGCGGCGATCCGCGCGCTCGGGGCCCGGCACGGCTTCCGCGTACGGGCCACCGACGACGCGTCCGTCTTCACCTCACGGCGGCTGCGGCCGGTCGAGGCGGTGGTGTTCCTCAACACCACCGGCACCGTGCTGGACCGCGCGCAGCGGCGCGCCCTGCGGCGGTACGTCCGGGGCGGCGGCGGATTCGTGGGCGTCCACTCGGCGGCCGACACCGAGCACGAGTGGCCGTTCTACGGACGGCTGGTGGGCGCCCGCTTCCGCAGCCATCCGATCCCGCAGGCCGCGACGTTCGTCAACGAGGCGCCCGGCCAGCCGGCGACCGCGCACCTGGCGCAGCGCTTCGCGGCCTTCGACGAGCTGTACTCGTTCGAGGCCGGCCCGCGTGCGCGCGTGCGCGTCCTGCTGTCGGTCGACGAGTCGACCTACGCCGCGTCCGACCCCATGGGCGACCACCCGATGAGCTGGTGCCACGACCTGGGCCGCGGGCGCGCCTTCTACACGGCGCTCGGGCACGAGTCCGCGCTCTACGCGCAGCCCTGGTTCCGCCGGCATCTGCTCGGCGGGATCCGCACGGCCGCGCGAGCGGCCCGGGCCGACTGCGCGCCGCGTCAGGCGCCGACCGGCCGGTAGGCGTGCATCACGGCGCCGGTGCCGAACACCCTGGTGTCGACCAGCTCGGTCCGCCCGGCGCTCTCGGGGCGGAACAGCGGCTCGCCGTCGCCCTTGATGATCGGCGACGTGCAGATCCGGTACTCGTCGAGCAGCCCGGCGGCCGCGAGCGCGTCGGTGAGCCGGCCGGTGCCCCAGATCGCGACGTCGCCGCCGTCGCCCTGCTTGAGCGCGGTGACCTCGTCGATCAGGTCCTCGCCGGCGATGACCACGGTCGGCGCCCACGCCGACGTGTCGACCGGCTCGGAGGCGACGACGTACTTGGTGATCGCGTTGACGTGGTCGGAGAACGGGTCGCCGCCGCGGTTCGGCCAGGCCTGCGCCATGCCCTCGTAGGTGACGCGGCCGAGCAGCAGCGCGTCGGCGCCGAGCGTCATGTCCATCGCGTACCGCTGGAACTCCTCGTCGGCGTAGTCGAACGACCACAGGTGCGGGTCGTCGATGTACCCGTCGAGCGTGGCGTGGGTGAAGCTGATGACCTTGCGCATGGCGGCGTCTCCCCGGTGTCGGATGCGATCTGTCGTTGGGTACGACGCGCGCCGCGCGGCGAACTCATCGTCCGCGGCGGAACGTGCGGCGCGCGAACCTTGGGGGTCCTGGTCCTGCTCGCACGTCGGCTCCGACGACCGCGAGCGGCTGGCCGGCGGGCGCGACGAGGTCGACGTCCGCGACGGCCGCGGCGACGACACGGTCGTGTGCGGCTCGCCGCGCAGCGTGGTCGTGGCCGACCGCGGCGACGAGGTCGGTTCCCGCTGCGGTCGGGTGGTCGTCCGCCCCGGCCCGGCCTGAGCTTCAAGGATCGGGCCCACGAACCGATAGATGCGTGGGTGACCAGCACGCCGCAGCACAGACCGCTCACCTGGGTCCTCGGTGTCGTCGCCGCGGCCGTGATCGCGCTGGCCGCGGCGTCCGACGCGAGCGCGAGATGGATCGTGGGCGGCGCGCCGGCGCGGATCGCCGACTGGCCGTTCCTCGTCGCGCTCGCGAGCGCCGACGAGGAGGACGGCTACGCCGCGCAGTTCTGCGGCGGCTCGATCGTGGCGCCGACCGTCGTCGTCACCGCGGCGCACTGCCTGCAGCCGGGGATCGACGTGATCGCCGGGCGCACGCTGCTGAGCACCGGCGAGGGCGAGCGCATCCCGGTGGTCGCCCAGCACACCCCGCCCGGCTACGACGCCGCCAACAACGTCCCGGACCTCGCGGTGCTGATCCTCGCGCGGCCGCTGCAGTCGCCGCCGGTCGCGCTCGCCTCGGCCCAGGACGCCGCGCTCGTGGCCCCGGGAACGCCGGCCCGGTCGGCCGGGTGGGGCGTGATCGCGCAGAAGCCGAAGGAGACGTTCAGCGAGGAGCTGCGCGCGGTGGATCTGGTCCTCGGCGCCGGCCGCGAGTGCTCGCGCGTCTACGACGGCTGGGTCGAGGCGCAGATGCTGTGCGCCCGACCGGTGGCCCCGCTCAACGACACCTGCCAGGGCGACAGCGGCGGTCCGCTCGTCGTGGGCACGGGCGCCGACACGAAGCTGATCGGCGTCGTGTCGTTCGGCGGCGACATCTGCGGCGACCCCAAGGAGCCCGGCGCCTACGCGCGGGTGATCCCGCACCACGACTGGATCATGCAGTTCGTCGCCTCGCCCGACACCGCGGCGGCACAGCCCGCGGTCGTCGACCTGCCCGCCGCCGAGGCCCGCACGATCCGGCTGAAGATCGCCAAGGCCCGGTGCCAGACGCCGACGCGGTGCTCGGTCGACGTCAGGGCGACCGGGCCGGCGGATCGGCTCGGCGGCGGCATCCTCGTGGTCGCCAGCCGCGGCGGCCGCAACCCGGTCGAGCGCAAGGCGAGCGCCGGCCAGGTGCGACCCGGCCTGTTCCGGGCGTGGCTGAACATCCCCTACGGCGACGTGAAGGTGATCGCGGTCGGGCTCGACAGCGCCGGCAACCGGGTCACCAAGCCCGCCCGCGCCTGGTACGAGGTCACCTGAGGTGGAGCTCCGCCGGCGCACCGACCTCGTCGCCCGCGCCGCCCGCGGCCAGCGCGTCGGCAAGCTGAACGCGCGACGAGATGCCGAGCTTGCGGTACGCGCTGCGAAGGTGCGTCTCCACCGTCTTCTCGGTGAGGAACAGCGCCTGCGCGGCCTCCCGGTTGCTCAGGCCGCCGGCGACGGCATCGGCGACCCGCCGCTCGGCTGGCGTGAGGGCTGACGGGCCCGCGTCGCCGCCGACCACGATCCCGTGGACGCGCGGCGCCCGGCCGGCGGTGAACGGCGCGCCGAAGCGGGTGGCCCGGTCGAGGTTCTCCTCGCTCAGCTCCACCGCCGCGTCGCGCTCGCCCAGGCGCAGGTGCGCGAGCGCGGCCCGCGACATCCACGGCGCCAGGGCGGGGTTGCGAACGCCGACGGTCTCGTACTCCTCGCCCGCCGCGAGCAGGTCGCCGAGCGCCTCGCGCACGGCGCCGCGGCGCTGCTCGAGGACGAGCTCGCCGCCGCGCGGCGGTGGGGCCGCGCCCCGGGCGCTGAGCCGAACGCTGTGCCGGCTCGCCACCGTCCGCGGCGGAGCCGAGGGCCGCGATCTGCTCCGGGAGGCCGTCGCGGTCGCCGACGGGACGCCCGCGCGGCTGGAGCTCGCCAAGTCGCTCACCGCCCTCGGGGCGGCCCTGGGGCGCGCGCGAGCCGGCGGCCGCCCGCGACCCGCTGCGACGCGGCTTCGAGCTCGCCGGCCGGCTCGGCGCCGCGCCGGTCGCCGAGGACGCGCGGGCGGAGCTGCTCGCCACCGGCGCGCGGCCGCGGCGCGAGGCGCTGAGCGGGCCGGGGTCGCTGACGCCGAGCGAGCTGCGGGTCGCCCGCCTGGCCGCCGACGGGCAGAGCACCACGACATCGCCCAGCGGCTGTTCGTCACGCCCAAGACGGTCGAGGTCCACCTCACGAGCGCCTACCGCAAGCTCGGGGTCGCGGGACGGTCGGGCGTGGCGGACGCGCTGGGCGACTCCGCCTGGCGACCGCCCGAGGGTTTGGGGGTCGGGATCGGGGTCCGCCACGACGCGCCCCCGGCCGCCGCCGCGGACGCTGGCGGACGATGAGCGCCGCCTCCGTCCACCTCGCGATCGACGTCACCGTCGACGGCCGCGAGATCAGCGGTCACGCCACCGACGGCGACGGGCGGACGGAGCTGTTCACCGGGTGGCTGGGGCTGGTCGGCGCGCTGGACGCGCTGCTGGGCTCCCACTTCGACGACACGGAATGGCAGGGGACAGGGGCATGACGATGCGGCCCGGCCTTGGAGCCGATCGGCGCGCAGCCGGCGGTGCGCCCCGAGGGCCACACGCAGCGAGGACCTGGAGGGCGCCCGCCTCGACGGGGCGGGCCGCCCGTCGGTGTCGCCTACACCTCGGACCCGCTCGCGTCGGCATCGGGCGGCAGCAGCTGGTGGACCTCGCCGTCACCTGTCGTGGCGTAGAGGAGCTCGGGGGTGCCCTCGACCGTCGCCGGCGCGATCTGCGCTCGAAGCGTGGCCTGCTTGTCGGCGATGGTCTTGTCGCGGTCGCGCCAGCCGCCCTTGAGCTCGAGCGTGGAGAGCTTCCGCGTCAGCTCCTCGGCAGCCGCCTCGGCCTCCTCGAGCCGACGCGCTTCGGACTCCATGTGCTTCTGGAAGGCCGTGTACGGGTTCGTCGGGTCCCCAAGGGCGACGGAGGCGGCGTCGGCGACCAGCGCCTTGCGCTTGATCGCGAGGGCCGACCTCGACAGGTGCAGCTCTCGAATGAAGCGTGAGACGTCCTTCGTGTCGCCTCCGAGCGCCCGTTCGAGCCGGCGATGGTCGACCTTGCCGTCCTCCTCGACGAGCTCGTCGAGGATGCCGTGGTGGCTGTCGACGAACTGCTGCGAGCGGTGGAACTCGTCGTCCGCGCTCTTCAACGCGAGCTCGATGTGCGGGTTGTGGCCGTCGAGCATCAGGTTGATCGCGCGCGTGAGCTGCCCATCGGCCGACCGCTGATCCTTGATCCGCTCGACGTAGTGGCGCTCCTCCTGGCGGTCGAGGATCGCCTCGACCCTGCGCTGGTGGGCGAGCTGCTCGCGACGCGCCGCCATGTCGACGACCGTCACCGTCCCGGCGACCGCAAGGACCGGCCAGCAGGCAGCGAGCGCTCCGCCGGCGCCCACCGGCACGAGGACCGCGTGCGCCGTCGTTCCACCGGTCCGCGAGAAGCCGCGAAATCCCTCCGTGCCCGCGGCCTTGACCAGCTCGGCGCCCTCCGGCAGCACGACCCGGAAGAGCGTCGGGCCCTTCGGGTTGAGCGTCCTGACGACCTGGACCAGCGCCGTCTGAACGGACGGGTTGACCGCGACCGACGAGTATCTGGCGATGTCCGCCTCCGTCGTCGGGCGGTACTCGACCGCGACGGGAAGGGATGCCGCCTCGAGCGCGGTGCGGACGGCGTCGGGTTCTGACCGGTCGATGTCAAGCACGCCATCCGGGCCGAGGAGGCCCGACGCGGGAAGCCCGCCCCGCAGATCCTCCGACCGCCGCGCGGAGCGCCAGATCAACCACACCGCGACCGCGATCGCGACGGCGAGGAGGACGATCAACGCGGCGAGCATCGGACCGCAAGGCTATGGCACCCCATCCGACGGCGACCGGCAGAGATCTCCCCATGCGTGCCGGGGGCCGTGCGGTCATCGGGCTGCCGCCCGCGGGTCGGTCACCCGCTTCCAGGCGCCGGGCAGGTGACGTCGAACGAGCACCCGCGTCGTGACCGCCGGACGCCTCGTGCCGGCGGTTCGGACCGCGGGCTGATCGCATATCGTCGCGCGAGGCAGCGCCGTCGAGACGACACACGAGGAGAGACCATGGACCAGGACGCCAAGAAGACCGCACTGCGGATGATCCCGTACGGCCTGTACGTGCTCACGGCGCGCACCGCCGAGGGCGACGTGACCGCGGCCACGGTGAACTGGGTGACGCAGGCGTCGTTCACGCCGCCGCTGGTGGTCGTCGGGGTGAAGGCTGACAGCCACGCCTTCGAGGTCGTCCAGAGCGCGGGCGCGTTCACGCTGAACGTGCTCGGCAAGGGGCAGAACGACGTCGCGTTCGCGTTCTTCAAGTCGCCCGAGGTCGACGAGCAGCAGATCGGCGGGCATGCCTACCGGCTCGGCGCCACGGGCGCTCCGATCCTCGACGGCCCGATCGCGTTCCTGGAGTGCAAGGTGCGCGAGATCTCCACGGGCGGCGACCACGCCATCGTGATCGCCGAGGTCGTCGACGCCGGGGTGGCGAAGCAGCCCGAGGGCCGCGCCGACGACGCCACGCTGCACATGCGCGACCTCGGAGAGCGCACCTTCTACGGCGGCTGAGTCCGGCCGCGGGCGCCGGTGACGGTGACCGCGGCGGCGGCCACCGTCACCGCGGTGACCACGGCCTCCGCGATCCCGGCGCCCCGAGCCATCTCCGCGGCCAGGGTGCCCGACGGGACGTCGCCGGCGCCGGTCGTGTCCACGGCGGCGACCGGCGGCGCAGCGACATGCGCGTCCGCCTCGCCGGAACGGTGCAGGAGCGCGCCCTCGGCGCCCAAGGTGACGACGACGGACGCGCCGCTCCGCGCCGCCAGCGCGGCCGCGGCCGCCGCGGGGTCTGGCTCGCCGGTCAGCATGACGGCCTCGTCGCGGTTCGGGGTGACGATCGGGCCGGCCGCGAGGACGGGCGCGGGGACCGGACGGGCCGGCGCCGGGTTGACCACGATCGCCAGCGATCGCTCGCGCGCCCAGGCGACCGCCGCGGCGTTCGCCGCGTCGTCGAGCTCGTGGTTGACGAGCAGGACGCCCGACGACGCCGCCTGGATCGCGCTGAGCCGGTCCCGCACGAGCGCGGCGTCGACGAGCGCGTTGGCGCCCGACGCCACCGCGATCCGGTTGGCGCCCCGCGCGTCGACCGTGATCCCCGCCACGCCGCTCGGCGCGTCGACCGTCGCGACGCCCGCGACGTCGATGCCCTCACCGCGGAGCTCCTCGAGCGCCGAGCGGCCCAGCTCGTCGGCCCCGACCGCCCCGACGAGCGCGGTCGGCACGCCCGCCCGCGCGGCCGCCACGGCCTGGTTGGCCCCCTTGCCGCCGCCGCGGCGACCTCATGTACACGCCGGCCCAGCCGGACGTCTCGGGGCCCGGGGGCTACACGATGCAGGTGCGCAGGGTGTCGCCGTCGGGCGCCGGCGACAGGCCCGTGCCGATCAGGCTTCCCGACGGCTGGTTGATCGGCGTCGGGCTCGCCGTCGCACCGTCGGGCCGAACGCTCGCCGTCCAGGTCCATGAGCCGGCGGCCAGCTTCCAGCCCCTCACCGCAGGGGACGGCGATCGTGTTGTCCAAGGGCGGCGCCGCGCGCGTGATCAACGGTCCGATCAACGCGTCGTTCTCACCCACGGGACGCAGTTCTGCGCGAACTCCGGCCTGGGCCTGACGCCGATCGACATCCACAGCGTGGACGGTCGCCAGCTCTCGAGCCTGGGGTGACCGGGTCGGACTGCAGCTGGGGCCCGTGAGCCGCCGCGCTGTCCGGCCCATGACGCTCGCATAGAAACTACGTAGTTCCGTACTACGCTGCGTTGCATGCCATCGACCTTGGAGCAGCGCGTGGCGCGCCTGGAGGCGCGGGTCGACCGCCTCGAGCAGGCGCCGCCCGCACCCGTCGACGCGATCGACCCGGCCGCGACGTTCTGGGCGCTGGAGGGCCTGAAGGCCCAGGTGCCCGAGCCCGGCGGCGTCCTCTTCACGGGCGCGGTCACGCTCGCCGACGGCCATCACGCCGAGTGGCAGCAGGCGTTCACGACCGGCCAGGTCCTCGACGCGTTCGGGGCGCAGGCCGCCTCGGACCTGTCCGCGCTCGCCCACCCGGTGCGCCTGCTGATCCTGCGCGAGCTGCTCGACGGCGAGCGCACCACGGCACAGCTCGCCGAGCACGAGCAGCTCGGGACCTCCGGGCAGATCTACCACCACCTGCGCCAGCTCGTGGCGGCCGGCTGGCTGCGCACGACCACGCGCGGCGTCTACCGCGTGCCGACCGAGCGCGTGGTCCCCCTTCTCACGATCCTCGCGGCGGTGACCCGATGACCACACGACTTCCTGCCCGACTGCGCATCCCCCTCACGGCGACCGGCCTGGTGGCCACGGTCCTCGGACTGGTGATCGACAGCTCGCCGCTCGCGTTCGCCGGCGCGGCCCTGCTCGCCGTCGGCCTCCTCCTGTACTTCCGCGTCGGCACCGTGCGGGCGCGCCCGGTCCCGATCCGCCCGCCGGTCCGCGGCCGCTGGTCGGCGCTCAACTCGCCCGCCGACAAGGTCCCCAGCCACGGGCTGCACGCCTACGGCCAGACGTACGCCATGGACCTGGTGCACGGCGCCGACCTCTCCGACCACGAGCCGCTGCGCTGGTGGCCGCCGACGCAGCCGTGCGATCGCTTCACCGGCTTCGGCCAGCCGATCCTCGCGCCCGTCGACGGGACCGTGGTCCACGTCGAGAACGGCCAGCGCGACCACCGGGCGCGGATGTCGTGGCCCGGCCTCGCGCTGTTCTTCGCCGAGGGCACCGTGCGCGAGCTCGCCGGCCCGCGGCGGCTCCTGGGCAACCACGTCGTGATCGAGATGGACGACGGCGACTTCGCGCTCGTCGCGCACCTGCGGCGCGGCTCCGTCGCGGTGCGGCCCGGCGACCGGGTGACCGCGGGGCAGCCGATCGGCGAGTGCGGCAACTCCGGCAGCTCGACGATGCCGCACGTGCACTTCCAGGTCATGGACCGCCCGCAGATCGCGCTCGCCGCCGGCCTGCCGTTCACGCTCACCGGCGCCACGGACGCGGAGGGCAGGCCGCTGGCGCTGCCGGCGGGGCGGCAGGCGATCCACGCCTGACCGCGCCGCGTCCGTCAGGCCGCCTGGCCGAAGAAGCGCCGCTGCATCTCCTGGACCTCGTCGACGAGCTCGGGCACCGGGCCCTCGACGGCGATGCCGGGGACGACGTCCTGGATCGGCAGCGACCGCACGGGGGAGGGCGGGACGCCGAGCTCGGCGAGCAGCTCGGCGAGCTGCGCGCCCGACGTGATGTAGACGATGCGGCCCAGGCCGACCCAGCCGTGGGCGGCCGAGCACATCGCGCAGTGCTCGCCGGACGTGTAGACGGTGGCGCCGGCGCGCTCCTCGGGCGGGACGTTGGTCGCCGCCCAGCGGGCCAGCGCGAACTCGGGGTGCTGGGTGGGGTCGCCGGTCGTCACGTCGCGGTTGCGGTCCTCGGCGAGCAGCCGGCCGTCGGCGGCGGCCAGCACCGAGCCGAACGGCGCGTCGCCGTCGGCGAGCGCCTCGCGCGCGAGCTCGACGCAGCGGCGCAGGTGCCGGCGATCGGTGTCGGTGAGGTCGGGTCCGGACATGGCGCCGGACGCTATCTCGGAGTGCCGCGCGCGTACCACGCCCGGGCGGAGAGGGCGAACGGCCCCTCGCGGAGCTCGGCGCGACACGCCTCGCGCACGCGATCCTGCTCGGCGGCCGGCAGCGAGGCGAGGAACTGACCGGTGGGGCCGACCGCGAACGTGAACGGCTCCCAGAAGTCCTCGAACCCGGCGTAGTCGACGCTCGCGTCCAGCGCGCCGTCCTCGACGTCCTGCAGGCCGGCGCGCCGGAACCGGTCGGCGATGTCGCCCTGCGCGACCCCGGGCCTGCGCCGCTCTCCGGGCGCGTCGGGTCGCACCTCGCGGACGGCGTTCCAGAACGTGGCCAGCATCGTCATGCCGCCGCCGGGGATGTCCCACATGCACGCGGCGACCGTCCCGCCGGGGCGGGTGACGCGCGCCATCTCGCGCACGCCCTGATCGGGGTCGGTCATGAACGCGATGACGAGGCACGACAGCGCCGCGTCGAACGCGTCGTCGGGCCACGGCAGCTCCTCGGCCACCCCCTGGCGCACGTCGGCGGCCGGATGGCGCACCCGGCACGCGGCCACGAACTGCGGGGCGGGATCGATCGCCGCGACGTTCGGCTCGCCGACCGCGTCGGCCAGCACGCGCGTCAGGCCGCCAGGGCCGCAGCCGACATCGACCACGCGCATCCGCTCGCCGACCGCGGCCGCGTTCACCAGCGCGGGCGCGAGCGTCCGGGTGTAGCGCCCCATGAAGCGGTCGTACTGCTCGGCGGCGGAGGAGAACTCCACGGCGCTCGCCCGCCCCGCTACCTGACCCGGACGGACCGCCGACGATCACCGGCGCGCCAGCTCACGCGGTCGGCGCCGACGCGCAGACCGTGCAGGCGCTTGCCGCGCGCGAGGAGACGGGCCCGGCCACCGGCCGTGCGGCAGCGGCTGTCGCAGACCAGGAGTCGCCGCGTCCGCACGAAGTCCTTGGTGACGTACGGCGCGATCCACGCGAGCGTCCCGTTGGCGTGCAGCTTGATCTCGCGCGGGGCCTCCACGGCCAGGTATCCGGATGGTCGCGGCGTGCGTCCGGTCGAGACGTCCGTCAGCGCCAGCACGCCGGTGATCCCGTTGGTCACGTCGAGAACGAGCCACCGTCCGGCCCGCAGCGTCCGCCGCACGCGCGGCGCGACGTCGTCGCATGCGCCCGAGGGCGAGACGCAGTCGTTGTCGAAGTCGAGCACGGCGAAGGTCTGGCCGGTCGCCGTGCGGCAGCCCACGTAGCGCACGTGAGCCTGCGGCGCGTCCTCGGTCCAGACGACGAGGTCCGCGCCGCGGTGGACCACCGGGCCGGCCGGCTGGCACTCCGGCGTCTGCGCCGGTGCCGAGGCCGCGCCGACCGCCGTCGCGGCAGCACCGACCGCTCCCACCAACCCTGCCCGTCGCGGGATGCGCATGGCGCGCGAGATTACGCCGGATCCGCCGATTGTTCGAGGGCGCCGGGAGCGCGAACGCGCCCAGTCGTTGCGTCGCCGGGGAGGGTGGGGGAGGCTCGGCTCTCCCGACCAGGAGGTGCGGTCATGCCGAGCGCGGAGACGGCGACGCTGAAGGCGTTCCTGGACGCGTTCAACGCGCACGACGTCGACGCGATCATGTCCTTCTTCACCGAGGACTGCGTGTTCGAGATGCCGCGCGGGCCGGCGCCCGGGGGACGGCGGCTGGTGGGCAAGCAGGAGGTGAGGGAGGGCATCCGGTCGCGGTTCGACGGGATCCCGGACGTCCGCTACGAGGACGACCGCCACTGGGTCTGCGGAGATCGCGGCGTCTCGGAGTGGACGATCCGCGGGACGCAGCGCACCGGCGAGCGCATCGAGGTGCGCGGGTGCGACCTGTTCGAGCTCGCCGACGGGAGGATCCGTCGCAAGGACTCGTTCTGGAAGATCCTCGACTGACCGCGAGGTGGTGGAGGTGGTGACCGTGCGCGCGGTGGACCCGCGACCCCGCTAGTTGCAGACGACGCAGCGCCCCTGCGCGCAGCCGCACGCGGGCAGGAGGGGCTCGGCCGGCGACCGGATCGGTCCCCAGCGCCGCAGCCACTCGCGCGCGCTGGGCTGCGTGCGGTCGCCACCGCCCGCCGGCCAAGCGCGCTGCCAGAGCCGCTGTGCAAGCCGCGCCCGCTCACGGTGAGCGAGCACGCTCTCGGCGATCAGGCGCGCGAGATCCGGTTCGCCGCTGGGTTCGTCCATCCCACACTGCTACCACGCGGCCCCGGATCCGGAAACGGCCGGACGCGAGCCTGACCGCGCAGGCTCGCGCTCGGCGGCGGCCTCAGGTCGCCTGTGGGACCTTCGACACGGCTTCGCGGTACATCTCCATCTGGGCCGCGATGCCCTCGTTGACGTAGGCGTCGGTGATGGCCAGGTCGTCGACGATCAGCGTCGCCTCGGTCACGAGCTGCCGGAACTCCGGGTCGTTCTTGACGGCGGCCATCTGCTCGGCCGTTCCCTGCAGCTCCATCATGCCCTGGATGCGCGCGTTGGGCGCGAGGAGCGTCACGTCGAACTGCTCGATGCGACCCTCCTGCTGCATGCGGCCGTAGAGGCCGACGACCTCGTTGAAGTTGTCCAGGGCGCGCTCCTCGCGCCCACGGACGACGGCGCCCCACGTCAGGACCAACGCTCGGTCCGCCATGACGTACCCCTTGCCTCGGGCCCGGCCCGTCGCCGGGCCTGTGCGCCGATGCTCTCACCGGCGGCTGGGGCGGGGCAAGGGCGCCGCGGGGTCGTTCTGTGCCCCAGCGCTCGCCGGCTCGCCATCCCGT
>Ga0180221_1000187_pt1 | contig 76977 bp, 71 predicted proteins | sample eDN5th37CKraftMG_FD_151339 | JGI IMG/M metagenome (GOLD analysis project Ga0180221, IMG submission 151339) | Enriched Miracle-Growth compost microbial communities from Emeryville, California, USA - eDNA 5th pass 37_C Kraft MG (version 2) (version 2) ... | reverse complement strand
ATGCGGTATGATCTGGGATACATCGATCTGGAACAGAGAACCTTGCAGACAATCGACAACCCGTTCGGCACGAGGTTGTCACCCATGTCTTAGGTACAATCTGTTACCTATGTCTCCGGGCTGTACAGTGCCATTTTTGGAGCGGGCGATGGGATTCGAACCCACGACCCCAACCTTGGCAAGGTTGTGCTCTACCCCTGAGCTACACCCGCTTTCGCAACACCGTCAGGCGCTGCAGATGGCGCGCTTATAAGCCTAACTGCGGGACAAATGCAACTCGGGAAAATCAGAAACCGTGACGAACAATGTGGATTTCTACAGATTCGTCTTGCGGCGCTAAGCAGGCCCGGAAAACACGAAAGCCGCGCAATGCGCGGCTTTTTCGTGGTGCCATTTTTGGAGCGGGCGATGGGATTCGAACCCACGACCCCAACCTTGGCAAGGTTGTGCTCTACCCCTGAGCTACACCCGCTTTCGCAACACCGTCAGGCGCTGCAGGTGGCGCCTATATGGCCGAACTCCCGGCCGATTGCAACAGGGAAAAAGCAAGTTTTTCACATCAGCCTCATCAGGATTGACGCACCCCCTGCTCGCGGCCACGCAGAGCCTTTGTTTGCTTGCCATCAGCCGATGCGTTTGCCAAAACTCCCACGCTTTCTCGTTGGGGATTCTCATGCCGAAGACGCCAGAAGACCTGATGAAGTTCCTTTCCTCGCTGGGGATCAAGGTGACGACTCACACGCATGTGCCAGTGTTCTCCGTGAGTGAATCGCGCGGCATCTGCGACCACATTCCAGGTGCGCACACGAAGAACCTCTTCCTGCGCGACCGCAAGGACCGTCACTTTCTCGTGACGCTCGAGCAGGACGCCGTGGTCGACCTGAAGTCGATACACCACCTTATCGGCGCTTCCGGCCGCGTTTCCTTCGGCAAGCCTGAGACAATGATGGAACTCTTGGGCGTGATTCCCGGCGCGGTGACCGTTTTCGGCGTGATCAACGACACGAATCACCATTTGACGGTTGTGCTCGATGCGCCCTTAATGGAAAGCAATATCATCAATGGCCATCCTCTCCACAATGCAGCGACGACGTCCATCCAGCGGGATGACCTCATCCGCTTCATCAGGGCGACGGGGCACGAGCCGTTGATCTTGAAAGTTTCGCAATGATCGCCACATCTCAGCGCGGGCGAAAAGCTCGGGGACTTGGTAGGCGTAAGAGCTGGTGAAAGGGCTAAGATGAGCGACCGGAACAATCCTTATGCGGGTGGGGGCTACAGCTCGCAGGCAGGCGGGTCACAAAGTGTGAGCTATGGTGCTTCCAACGGCGCCGCGGCCAATCTGGCCGGTCCCTCCGACGCAGAGCTGATCAAGGATACGACGACGCAGGCTTTCACGGCTGACGTGATTCGCGAATCGCGCAATCAGCCCGTGCTGGTCGACTTCTGGGCGCCCTGGTGCGGACCCTGCCGTCAGCTCACCCCGGCACTCGAGAAGGTAGTGCGCGAAGCGCGTGGCCGCGTGAAGCTGGTGAAGCTAAACATCGACGAGCATCCCGCCATTCCTGGCCAGCTCGGCGTGCAGTCCATTCCCGCGATCATCGCCTTCAAGGACGGCCAGCCCATCGACGGTTTCATGGGCGCGATTCCCGAGAGCCAGATCCGCGAGTTCATCGACCGCATCGCCAAGGGTGGTGCGCCGCAGATCGAGGATGCACTGGCCGCCGCCGCACAGGCACGCAGCGAAGGCGATGCCCAGGGTGCTGCACAGATCTACGCTGCCATTCTTCAGCAGGACCCCGAGAATGTCGACGCGCTTGCAGCGCTGGCCGATCTGTTCTTCGACGCGGGTCAGGCCGAGCAGGCACACAAGTTCCTGGAGCAGGTGCCGGCGGACAAGCAGGATGCGCCGGCCGTAGCGGCCGTACGGACCAAGATTGCGCTTGCCGAGCAGGTGGCCAAGCTTGGCGACCCGGCAGAACTGGAGCGCCGTCTGGCGGCTGATCCCGCCGATCATCAAGCACGATTCGACCTCGCCCTCATCTGCAATGCGCGCGGTGAGCGCGACGCTGCGGCTGACCATCTGCTCGCGATCATGAAGGCCGACCGGCAGTGGGAAGATGACGGCGCGCGCAAGAAGCTCCTGGAGCTGTTCGAGGCCTGGGGCATGACAGACCGCGCAACGCTTGCCGGACGCCGCAAGCTTTCCTCGCTACTGTTCTCCTGATTCTGAACCAAGATCACGGCGATTCGGCCTCTTCACCAGAGGCCGGTCGCTCCGGACTGATGAAACAAGGTTGCCCCGATGGTCGATAGCGGACGCGTGAACAAGAATCCGGTCGATCCCAAGTTGCTCGAGCTGCTCGTCTGCCCCGTCACCAAAGGCACACTGGAGTGGGACGCGGCGAAGCAGGAACTCATCTCCCGACGCGCGCGCCTTGCCTATCCGGTGCGCGACGGCGTGCCTGTCATGCTGCCATCCGAAGCGCGCGAGCTTCAGGACGAGGAGCTATAAGCGCCTACCTATCGGTGACTGATCACTGACACGGTTCTTTCTTCCGTATCACGGTCTCCTCTTCCATCTACTTCCCTCCTCAGTGGAAATTCCGTCCCTTCGGCATGACGGCAGAAACTCCGGCGACGCGTGGCGGACCGGAGACGGTGTGGCTCCCCTGCCCTGCGGGTTTACTCTCGGGCGGAGCTGAGCGCTCTTCCTCCTTCGTCAGCAGGTTCAGCCAACTACTCAGGTCTTCGATCTTTTCCGCGATCACGTGGATGACATCCGAGACGATCTGGAGCCTGCCTGTCACGCGCACCAGACGTGAGCCGAGCACTTCCGGCCTGAATTTTTCAAATACCTGCGTGCGAACAACGATATTGGTCGTGCCCGTTTCGTCCTCGATGGTCATGAAGATGATGCCCTTGGAGGTACCGGGACGCTGGCGGATGAGGACGAGGCCTGCAACCGAAATGCGCTGCCCGTTGCGCCTGTCCCGGAGCGATCCATTCGGCACGACGCCGCTTTGCTTAAGCTGATCACGCAGGAAGGCGAGCGGATGCGCCTTCAGGGAGAGACTTAGCGAACGATAGTCGCTCACCACATGCTCGCTCGGGCGCATGGCGGGAAGCTCCATCTGCGGCTCGGCCTCAAACAGGCCGATCTCGCGCCTGTCGAGAAGAGGCAGGCGATCCGATGCGCGGGCCTCATCCAGCGCATGGACCGCCCAGAGCGCTGCGCGACGGTCGAGGCCGATCGAGCGGAAGGCATCGGCTTCGGCAAGGCGGGCGAGCACGCTCTTGGGCAGGCCGGAGCGCAACCACAAGTCGCGCACGGACTTGTAACCTTCCCCGCGCCGCGTGACGAGCTGCTCCATGTCCTGCTGGGCAAGGCCCTTGATCTGGCGGAAGCCGAGCCGCAGCCCATGTGCGGTGCGGATGATGGAGCGCATCGACCTATGCTGGGGAGCGATCCGCGAGGGCTTGAACGTGGCCTGCTCAAGCGTCGAATCCCAGACGGAAAAATTGATGTCGGGCTCGCGGATCTCCACGCCGTGCTCGCGGGCGTCGCGCACAAGCTGCGCCGGCGCATAGAAGCCCATTGGCTGAGAGTTCAGGAGCGCCGTGCAAAAAATGTCCGGGTAATAGGCCTTGAACCAGGCGGAGGCGTAGACCAGCAGCGCAAACGAGGCGGCGTGGCTTTCCGGGAAGCCGTATTCGCCAAAGCCTTCCAGCTGACGGAAGCAGCGCTCGGCAAAATCCCGCGGGTAACCCTTCCTGACCATGCCCTCAACGAGCTTGTCGCGATAGTGCCTCACCGCGCCGGTGCGCCGGAAGGTGGCCATGGCGCGGCGCAGCTGGTCGGCTTCACTGGAGGTAAAGCCGCCTGCGACGATAGCGATCTTCATCGCCTGTTCCTGAAACAGGGGAACGCCGAGCGTCTTGCCAAGGATCGCCCGCAGTTCATCATTGTGGTACTCGGGCTTCTCCCTTCCCTCACGCCGACGCAGATAAGGGTGAACCATGTCGCCCTGAATGGGGCCAGGACGCACGATCGCCACCTCGATCACCAGATCATAGAAGGTTTGCGGCTGCAGGCGCGGCAGCATGGACATCTGCGCGCGGGACTCCACCTGGAACACGCCGATCGTATCCGCACGCGATATCATGTCGTAGACCGGCTTTTCCTCCTGGGGCAAAGTGGCCAGCGTATAGGGGCGGCCGAAGGAATCCCGCGCCGGGTAGTGGGTCTCCAGCAGATCGAAGCAGCGGCGCAGGCAGGAGAGCATGCCGAGCGCCAGAATATCGACCTTGAGCAGGCCGACATTGTCGAGATCGTCCTTGTCCCACTCGATCATCTTGCGCTCTTCCATCGCCGTCTTGACGATGGGCACGATTTCATCGAGCCGATCCCTGGTGATGACGAAGCCGCCGACATGCTGCGAAAGATGGCGGGGGAAGCCCATGATCTCGTTGGCGCGCTCGAAGGTGTGGCGGGTCAGCGGATCGGACCGGTCCAGCCCGGCGGCACCTGCCTCCTGCTCGCCCACCTCTTTGCTGGACCAGCCCCAGATGGAGCCCGCGAGCGCATTCACGATATCCTCGGAGAGGCCCATGGCCTTCGCGACCTCGCGCATGGCCGAACGACCGCGATAGGAGATGACGGCGGCCGCGAGTGCAGTATTTTTCTCGCTATACTTTTGATAAATATAGGCAATCACCTCGGCGCGCCGGTCATGCTCGAAATCGACATCGATGTCCGGCGGTTCATTGCGCTCTTCGGAAATGAAGCGCTCGAGCAAATGGTCCATGATGTCGGGGCCGACATCGGTGATGCCCAGGCAATAGCAGACCAGCGAATTGGCGGCAGAGCCGCGGCCCTGGCACAGGATGCGCTGACGCCGGGCAAAGCGCACGATGTCGAACACCGTGAGGAAATAGCGGGCGTAGTTCTTCTTTTCGATGAGCGTCAGTTCCTTGCGGATCAGCTCCTCGTGCTTCGGCTCCAGACCCTTGGGGAAGCGCCGCTTCGCCCCTTCCCACGTCAGACGTTCCAGCTCAGCCTGTGCGGTGAGCCCCCGCTCCGACACCTCGTCGGGGTAGTTGTGCTCCAGTTCCTTGAGCGAGAAAGAAAGACTTGCGGCGAAGCGCTGGGTCTCGGCCAGCGCTTGCAGATAATCGCGGAAAAGGCGCTGCATTTCGCGGGGCAGTTTCAGGTGCCGCTCGGCGTTCATTTCCAGCTCAAGGCCAGACTTGGGCACAGTGGTCTTCAACCGGATGGCCGTCAGCACGTCCTGCAGGGCCCGGCGGTCCTTCGCATGGTAGAGAACGTCATTCGTCGCCATGAGCGGCAGGCCAAGCTCATTGGAGATTGAAGCGGCCTGGGCGAAACGCCAACGGTCATCGCCTTTATAAAGGGGGGCGAGCGCAATCCACGCAGACCTGCCGAAGCGGTCCTTGAAGGGCTGCAGCTGCGCGAGAAGCGCGTCCGCGGGTTGGGAAAAGTCGGCCAGGATGGCGAGCGAGATGTTGTCGCCCCAGTCGAAGAGATCCTGCCAGTAGAGGAGTGGTGCTCCTTTCTGCGCCTCCTCCCGCATGTTGGCCTGCGTCAGCATACGGCAGAGATGCGCCCAGCCTTGCCGGTCCTGCGGATAGGCCAGAACGTCCGGCGCGTCGTCGCTAAAGACCAGCCGGCAGCCAGGGTGATAATCAATCTCCTGTTCCTCGGCCTGCTTCCAGGCGCGCACCACGCCCGCGACGCTGTTGCGGTCCGCAAGGCCGATTGCCGTATAGCCCATCAGCTTGGCCGTCAGCACAAGCTCTTCCGGGCGGGAAGCTCCCCGCAGGAAGGAGAAGTTCGACTGAATGCCGAACTCCGCATAGGGCGGAATATCGCTCATGGGAACAGGCCATGCAGGTACCAGCGGGGCATGGTCTCGCCGTCATAGGTGCCTTCGCGGAACAGCCAGAAGCGGCGGCCTTCCATGTCCTCGACGCGGAAATAATCGCGGGCCGCGGAAATGGCAGCCTCCCGCCACCATTCCGGTTCGATCCGCTCTGGTCCCTCGGCCCGGCTGACGCGGTAAAGCGCCTTGCGCCAGCGGAACGAGAAGGGCGGTCCCTCCGGCACCTCGGCTGCCGCTTCGACAAGCTCCGGCCTTGCCAGCAGGCGAAGCGGCCGGGGAGAGACCGACCATGTCACCTCTTCCTGTTGCACGGCCGCAGCGGCGCCACCAGAGCCCCTGCCATTCATGACAAACCGATGCGCACCGGATCGTGCGGGCTGTCTCACCCAGTCGCGGAAGGACATGAATTCCGCCTGGCGTTCGGGAATGTGGCTCTCCGCAGGCGTTGGCATCATCACCGCGGCATCGCCCAGGCGGGCGCGCAGCCGGTCGACCATGAGGGAAAAACGCTCATCCTCCACGACCACCGCATCGCCGTGCAGGTCCTCCTGCTTTTCGACAAAGGGGGCGGTGGATGCTGCGGCAAGCCGGACAAGCTCAAAGCCTTGGCCGGGATCGAGGCTGTCTTCCAGGACAGCGAATTTCTCTCGGAAGAGGAGCGCAATGGCCTGCGGCTCGCGGAGCGGGCGCGAGGTGCTGACGGAAATCCGCGAAACAACGCCATCGACCCGGAACAGGGAGAGGGTAAGCTGGCGCACCCCCTCGCCCCGGCGCTCCAGATCCTGCCGGAGCGTGCGCGCGAGCAGGAGCAGCAGATCCTTGATGTCATCAAGCAGGCTGATGGGTTCCCCAAGCCTGCGCTCCACGGATAGGGGCGGAACGGGAAGACGGGGCGAAATGGCCTCTTCGACCAGACCCAGGGCCTGATCGAGGCGCGTGACCAGCAGCCTTCCGAACCGGCGGACAAGCGGCCCGCGCGGCGCATTGAGAAGAGCACCGACACGGCGCAGGCCAACGCTTTCAAGCTTGCGCTGGGCTTCCTCCGCGATCCTCAGAGCCGCGAGCGGCATGGGCGTAAGCGCCTCGCCTTCCCCGCCTGCCGGAATGTTGACGGCGGCCCTTCCACTGAAACGCGCTGCCGCCCAAGCCATGCCAGGCGTGGAGGCCAACCCCGCGCGGGCGTCAAAGCCCTGCGCTGCAAGGCGGCGCACCACCTCCTGCAGAAGGGCATCTTCGCCACCAAAGAGGTGCGCACAGCCGCTGATGTCGAGCAGCAGACCATCGTAGCCATCGATGGCCACAAGCGGAGTGAAGTGATCGCACCAGTCCGCAAGGCGGGTCAGGAGCCGTTCGTCGCCCACCGGATCAGCCTCAAGCACTTCCAAATCCGGGTGCATGGCGCGGGCATCGGCAATTCCCAACCCCACGCGAAGGCCGAGCGCCTCCGCAGCCTCATTCATGGCCGCAATGCGCTGCGTGTTGTCCTCGCGGTGGCTGAGCACGAGCGGCGGCGTTGCTTCAGCCGGCTTTCTGCCGGCCTGCCGCCAGGCCGTTCCGTGCCTGTGACGCAGGATGCGATCCGTTGCCAGACGCGGCAGCCAGATTGCCAGTATCCGCCGCGTGGATTGTGTCGAGCTGAAGAGGTTTCCCTCGAACAGGCTGTCGTTCCTCAAAGGTAAGGTCATGGGAATTCCATTCCAGCACAAAGGTGCCTTCTTTTCCGGTGCGGCTCCTGGTGAGCGTGACGGCGAATGCCGGAGGGCCGATCGAGCGAGGCACGGTCCCCGCGATTGTTTCCCGCAACGTCGAGGCGGCAGAACTCACCTGGAAGCGGGTGGACGCAGCCGTGGGCTCCTCCTCGCCGGCATGGCGGATCAGGAAAAGCGGATAGCCGGCTGCGCGGGCACGGTGGCTCAACCTGCGCGTGGCCGTGAGGGTCAGCTTTGCCGGGTTTCCCTGCAGTTCCAGCAAAATAGCGCCAAACTGGTTCTGAATGGCTGCTTCTTCCGCGACCCAGAGCGCATCCTCGATGCGCTTCGGGTGCACCAGCAGAAGCCGGTCAGAGGTGATGCCGAACAGGCGCGTGAAGCCCGGTGCATAGGGAAGCCCCGTCTCGAAAAAGAAGTTTGAAAGGCCGATCCATAGGAGAGGCGACTGGCTTCCACTGCCCTTGCGGGCAATCGCCGCCAAGGCGAGACTGAACCCTGCCGCCACCGCGGCATCGCGAGTTTGCCTGCCGATGATCTCAATCAGGGCTGCCCGTGGAAGCCCCCCGCCCAAGGCCTCGTCCAGTTCCACAACCCCCAGCGGGAAAAGCCCTGCGGGATGGTTGCGCCGCACCAATATTCCGGCGGAATCGTCAGCTTTCTCCACCTCTTCGCCGCCCGCGCGACCGCCCTCCAGCCGTTCCGGCTGGGTGCCTTCTATGCGGGCAATCTGTTGGCGCAGGGCAAAAAGCTGCTCCTGCGCCGTGGCGGTGCGGGCCATGGCGTTCAAACTCTGTTTTGTTCTCGTTATGTTCTATAGAGATTCCAGAGGTCGTATCCAGAGTCAAGCAGACACTTTCAGCTTGGAACGCACCTCTGTGCGCAAACCTATTGCAGCCGCCTATCCTTAATGGAAACAGAAACGCCGTTTTCCCGTTCTGATGGCATGGGCACAAACGCGCTTCCCGGCGCTCTGCCCCTCGCAACCTGTAACGGAACACGCTATATGCGGGCAAAGGATTGAAAATGGCACGCATATACAAAACCCGGTCATGGTATGACCAACTCTCACCGTCGATCGAGGAAATCGAACTGCTCGCGATGGAAATCTATGCGAATTTGCCGGAAACTTTCCGTAAGCTTACCGGTGAAATCGTGATTCAGGTGGCCGAGTTTCCCCCAGAGGAAATCATGGACGACCTGGCGCTTGAGACGCCGTTCGACCTGCTCGGACTGTTTGAAGGCCGCGGCATTGCAGAACGCTGGAACCCCGACACCGGCGTGGGCCCGAATCGCATCACGCTCTACCGCCGGGCGATTCTGGATTACTGGTCAGAGAACGAGGAAACCTTGGGTGACATCGTTGCCCATGTGCTGATCCATGAGATCGGCCATCACTTCGGGCTCTCCGATGATGACATGGTCCGCATCGAAAGCAATGCGGACGATGGGTATCTGTCAGGGTCGGACTGAAGCTTTCTTAAATAGACCGCTAACAACCTCATCCTGAGCCTGTCGAAGGACGAAGAGTCCAGATTCCGCTGATTTCTCACCCCGTGGTTCGACAAGCTCACCATGAAGGGGTGAGAAATCACCGAGCCTCAATACTCCCCGAGCTTCATCTCAGGCGAATAATCGATCCCGTCCACTTCCTTGTAGACCGCCTGGCCGCAGCGCATGGTCTTGGTTTCCGCGTCAAAGGCATAGGTGGGCGAGCCATGCAGGAACCAGCCCTTGTTCAGGGCTGCCGTGACCTTGTGGCAGAAGCTGGAATCGTCCGGTCCTGAGAGGAAGCGGTAGAGTTTCATTACGTTCTTTCCCTGATCAACCTGGCACGCGAAAGCAGATCCTGTGCGATTTCCAGATGGAGCCGCTCGACCATCTTGCCGCTCATGGAGATGACGCCACGGGTGCTGTTCTCGGGCTTGGCAAATTCCGCAACAATAGCTTCCGCCTCGGCGATCTCTTCCTCAGTCGGGCCAAAGAACCGATTGGCAGCGTCGATCTGGGCGGGGTGAATAAGCGTCTTGCCGTCAAAGCCCAGCTCCCGGCCGTGCTGGCATTCGGCTGCGAAGCGCTCCAGATCCTTGAAATTGTTGGAGACGCCGTCGAGCACAGTCATGTCGCCAGCGCGGGCGGCCAGCACCACCTGAAGCAGGAGGGGCGCAAGATTGGCACGGTTCGGACCCGGGATGATCCGCGTTTCCTTTGCCAGATCGTTGGGTCCGACAATGAGGCAGTCGAGGCGCGATGAAGGATCGCGCGCATGGTCGGCGATTGCGCCGGCGTTGAGGATGGAACGCGGTGTTTCCATCATCGCCCAGAGGCCGATGCTTTCGGGCGCATCCATTTCGGAGAGCGCGCGCTCGACATCAGAAACCGACTGCACGCCCTCCACCTTGGGGATGAGAATGGCATTGGGCTCGCAGGCGCGGGCGGCGAGCAGATCCTCCGTGCCCCATTCACTGCTCAGGGCATTGATGCGAATGGCTATCTCGCACTTGGGCCGGTTGGGGCCGGCAAGAAATGCGCGCAGCTTTTCGCGGGCATTCTGCTTCTCGTCAGGAGCGACCGAATCCTCGAAATCGAAGACGACCGCATCACATTCCAGTGACGAGCTCTTCATCAATGCCCGCTCATTGCTGGCGGGCATGTATAATACCGAGCGGCGGAGTGATCTGGATTGGTTTTTCATGTGAATGTCATGACTCAGCAATTCTGCCGATGCAAGGGGGTTTGCTTGCAGCCCCAGCTTGTGTAAAGAACGCTCAACCCATCGGTTTTTGATAGGCGTGTTATAGTCCATGGAAAAGTTCACTAAGCTCACGGGCGTCGCCGCCCCCCTGCCGATCGTAAATATCGATACGGACATGATCATCCCCAAGGATTATCTGAAGACGATCAAGCGGACCGGGCTTGGATCTGGGCTTTTCGCTGAGATGCGCTTCAATGAGGATGGTTCCGAGAACCCGGATTTCGTGCTGAACAAGCCGGCCTACCGCAACGCGCAGATCCTGGTCGCGGGCGACAACTTCGGCTGCGGATCCTCGCGTGAGCATGCTCCGTGGGCGCTGCTTGATTTCGGCATCCGCTGCGTGATCGCCACCAGCTTCGCTGACATCTTCTACAACAACTGCTTCAAGAACGGCATTCTGCCGATCGTTGTTCGCCCCGATGAGCTGGACAAGCTGATGGACGACGCTTCGCGCGGCTCCAACGCCACGCTGACGGTCGACCTCGAGGCCCAGGAAATCCACGGGCCCGATGGCGGCACGATCAAGTTCGAGATCGATGCGTTCAAGAAGCACTGCCTGCTCAACGGTCTGGACGATATCGGCCTGACCCTCGAGAAGGGCGCTGCGATCACCAGCTTCGAGCAGAAGAACGCAGAGACCCGTCCCTGGGCTTAAAAAGCCCTATATCAAAGCCACTTAGTGTAACCTGCGTGATAACAGCGGGTTACAAAGTGCTTTAAAGATCCGGTATTGATTGCCATACGTCTGGATCATTTCGACTTTCTATTGAAATGATCCAGGTTGTATTTTTCTGCAGTTCCGGAGAGAAATCCGGTTCTGTCGAGGAGATGAGCATGGATTTCCGGATTTTGAGCAGCGCGGCCCTTGCAGTGGCCATGGCATTTTCGCCGGCAAATGCGCAGGAAGAGGCTAGCGGCCCCATCCCCTTTGCGGACGGCAGCTTCACCATCACCGAAAACGCCGAGATGGAGAAAATCCTGTCCTTTGAAGGGCAGGAGATCGCGCGCGGCTATTTCCTCGCCTACAATCGTACCGTGAAGATCGGCGAAGAGGATGTGGCGCTGTTCGAGGTCGGCCCCGGCGGCAATGCCTGCGGCGCCCAGACCGTCATCGCCTGGAAGCCAGAGGGCGAGGACCTGCAGACCGCCGCCGCTGGTGACGATTGCGGTTCACCTTCGCCTTCCGTGTCCGAGACATCCATTTATTTCGTGCCCTACCTCTTGCCGGGAACCTCGTCTCCGGTGCAGGTCTGGACGCCTGACGCGGGACTGAAGATCGCCGGGACGCTGAGCTATACACCACAGCCTGGAACGACCTGGGAGACGCTCGACATCGCCGATCTCAACTATCTGGTCGACGCCTTCGAGAACGAAGATGTGCTTGCCGCAGCCACCAGCCTGCTCGGCGACAAGCTGGCAGAGGTCGTGGCGGGACTTTCCGTCAGTGATGGCTTCCACACGCTCGATTCCGGCATCATGCATGGTTACGGCTGCGTTCCGCATGCCTGCGGCGCGTCGGACTCCTTCATCGCCATCGACAAGGCTGGCAAGAAGCTCTACTTCGCGCAGCAGGACGGCAAGGGCGGACAGGATACCTGGCCGGCTCTGGACCAGTGGCCTGCCGACGTCCGCGAAACGATGCTGAAGTCGATCGGCGGGTAAGCAATCCGAGGTCGCGTTCCTTTCAGCCCCAGTTCGCGCCGGTCAAGAGGTCGAGCGGGATCTTCAGATAGCGCCTGCCGTTTGCTTCCGGCTCCGGCAGGCGACCGCCGTTGATGTTGACCTGCAGCGCATGCAGGATCAGCTTCGGCATCGGCAGGGTGCGGTCGCGAGCCTCACGTAACTCCACGAACTCCGCTTCAGAACTGCATTTCGAGATGTGGGAGTTCGAAGCCTTCTGCTCCGCAACCGTTGTTTCCCAAAGCGGTTCGCGTCCGCCAGGCTGATAGTCATGGCCGACGAAGAGGCGCGTTTCATCCGGCAGTGACAGGATCTCCATGATGGAGCGGTAGAGCTGCGAGGCGCTTCCACCCGGGAAGTCGGCTCGCGCCGTGCCCGAATCCGGCATAAAGATCGTGTCGTGTATGAAGGCGGCATCGCCGATCACATAGGTGATCGAGGCCAGCGTATGACCGGGGGAGAACAGAACCCGCGCGGGAATGTTGCCGAGCGAAAAGGTCTCGCCGTGAGCGAAAAGCTTGTCCCACTGCGAGCCATCCGCCGGAAAATCCGGCCAATTGTAGAAATCTTTCCAGAGCTTCTGGACCTCGACCACCTTCTCACCGATGGCGGTCGGCGCACCGGTCTTCGACTTCAGGTAGTTAGCGGCCGAGAAGTGGTCGGCATGGGGATGGGTGTCCAGAATCCACTGGAGCTCAAGCCCCTGCTCTTTGATATAGGCAAGCAGGGCGTCGGCGTTCCAGGTGGCGGTGCAGCCGGATTTCTCATCATAGTCCAGCACAGGATCGATGATCGCGCACTTCCTGGTGTCCGGATCCGACACGACATACTGGACGGAACACGTGCGCTTGTCGAAGAAGGCTTTCACCAGCGGCTTTGTGGTCGTCATATGATACTCCGGCTAATTACCCCGCTTACTTCATAGAAATCTATGGGCGAGAAGCCAAGTCCTGCAGTCGGCCATCCACCCTACCGAATTGGAACACCACTGAAACCCATGCGTTCAAAATGCTTGTCCCAGCCAGGAGAACTGCATGGTGGCAGGTTCCAAACGCGGCGCAATTCGCATCGGCATTTCCGGCTGGACCTATGCGCCATGGCGCGGCGTGTTCTACCCGAAGGGGCTACCTCAAAAGAAGGAACTCGCCTTCGCGGCCCGGCAATTCCGCTCGATCGAGATCAACGGAACCTTCTACGGGCTGCAGAAGCCGGAAGCTTTCGCCAAGTGGCGCGAGGAGACGCCGGATGACTTCGTCTTTGCAGTAAAGGGCTCGCGCTACATCACCCACATGCGCCGACTGAAGGAGGTCGAAGCACCGCTCGCGAACTTCTTTGCCTCGGGCCTGCTGCGGCTTGGGCCGAAGCTCGGGCCGCTGCTCTGGCAGTTCCCGCCACACATGCGGTTCGATGAGGACCGGTTCGAAGCCTTCTTCCGGCTGCTGCCGCATGACATTAAGGCTGCCGCAAAGCTCTCCAGCCAGCACGACGAGCGGCTTGCAGGACGCGCCTGGATCGAGGCGGAGGGAAATGGACCTGTGCGCCACGCCGTCGAGATCCGGCACGAAAGCTTCTGCACGCCGGCCTTCATCGAGCTGCTGCGCCGACATAATATCGGGCTGGTGGTGGCGGACACACCGGAGTGGCCGCTGCTCATGGATATGACGGCGGATTTTGTCTACTGCCGTTTGCATGGGGCGGAGGAGCTCTATGCCAGCGGCTATGGCGACAACTCGCTTGCCCTTTGGGCGAGCCGCATCGAGGCATGGGCGGAAGGCCGTGAGCCGGAGGATGCAAAGCGGGTGCTCGGCCCCTCGCCGGACCGGGCAAAAGAGCGGGACGTCTATGTCTATTTCGACAATGACATCAAGGTTCACGCGCCGTTCGACGCGGCAAACCTCGCCCGACGGCTTCATGCGGAAGCGGATACGGCCGAGCTGCTGGAGCGAGGAGATGCCGTAGGCATGTGAGCATGAACGCAGCGTTCGAAGACCACTTTTCGTCTCAGATCACAGGCGGTAATATGGGCGCCAATCGATGCGATCCCGCATTTCCATGAGCCTTTGAGGCTTGCCACACTTTTCGAGGGGAGTGGGCGCGCACCAACTGAATTTCCATAAGAATAGGGCGCGCCCATCACTTTCCAAAAGCCGCTTTCTCGGCCAAAAGGGGCGGATGATCTCTCCCGCGCTACTTCGTCAAATTCCGGTTCTCACCTTCGCGACATTGGCGGTTCTGAACGGCACCGCAGCTGCCTTGGCGCATGCCTCGAACAGGGGCCACGTGCTGCTCTTGCCAACGCAGCATTACCTGCTGGGTGGAGCCATTGCGGTGGCGGCGAGCTTCCTTGCACTCGTGTTGCTGCCGCCCGAGCCGTTCGCGCGGATGATGGAGCGGCGCAAGCTTCTGTTCAAACTGCCCTTCGATGGGCGTACGGCGGTCAGCTCCCTCTCCTTCCTGTTCTTCGCAGCCCTCGTCTATGCCGGGTTCTTTGGCAGCCGCGATCCGCTCGCCAATCCTCTGCCGCTCGTCATCTGGACATTGCTCTGGGTAGGTCTGACTCTGCTGCATGGGGTGTTCGGCAACCTCTGGGCCTGGCTTAATCCCTGGTACGGGCCGTGGCGGCTGCTGGTGCGCCTCGGCGTGAAGGAGAGCGGCCATGCCAGTTTGCCCGCCGTTGCCGGATACAAGCCGGCGCTCTTCCTGTTCCTGTGCTTTGCGTGGTTCGAGCTCATCTTTGTTGCGCCGGAAGATCCGACCATTCTCGCGGCAGCGGTGACGGTCTATTGGCTCTTCACCTTCCTCGGCTGCATCATCTTCGGGTTCGAGGCCTGGACGGAACGGATGGAGTTCCTGTCCGTCTTCCTGCGCATGATCTCACAGATCTCTCCCTTCACCGCCAAGCCTTTTGCCAACAGCAATGTCATCTGGCTCGGATGGCCTGGCAGCAAGCTCATGCGGGCAAAGCCCCTGCCGCTCAGCGGCGTGGCATTCCTGCTTCTTGCGCTCAGCTCCGTCTCCTTCGACGGGTTCATGCACACCTTCACGTGGCTCAGCGTGATCGGGATCAACCCGCTCGAGTTTCCAGGCCGGTCCGTGGTCATTGCGCCCAATTCGCTCGGCCTAATTATGATGTTCGTCGCGCTGGCCGGGCTGTTCTTCGCTGCGGTGTGGCTTGGTGAAAAACTGGTGGGCGGAAAAGACTGGCGCAAGGCGGCGGGGCTGCTCGTCTGGCCGATCGTGCCCATCGCGCTTGCCTATCACTTCGCGCATTATCTCACTGCTCTCATGGTGGACGGGCAATACGCCATCGCTTCATTCTCCGACCCGTTCTTCCTTGGCTGGGACCTGTTCGGCACGGCAATCCGCCACGTCCAGGCTGGTATTGTGCTCGGATCGGATGCAGCTTGGTACATCTGGAACGCGCAGGCTGCCGCGATCATCGGCGGCCATGTGCTGGCTGTCTCGCTGTCACATCTTGTTGCCTGGCGGCTGCACCGTTCCGCCCGAAAGGCGGCGCTCAGCCAGGTTCCGATGGCGCTCTTGATGATCGGCTATACCGTCTTCGGCCTGTGGCTGCTCTCGACACCGTCAATCGGTTGATAATTGGCAACAATTTAACATTGCCACCTCGTGCGTTTGATGGTTTGTTGCGCGCGATTTCAGCGGGGCGTGGAAGCCCGGCCGACATAGTTCAGGGGAGTATGTTAGGCAATGAACCCAATCGGCAATCAGAGCCAGGTTGTTGGCAATGGCATTACGCGTCGCGACGTCCTGAAGGGCATCGGCGCTGGCGCCGCACTGCTCGCTGCACCGGGATTCGTGCGCTACTCGCAGGCGCAGACATCTGAACCTATCCGCATCGGTTTCCAGTGCCATCGCACGGGTATCGGCGCACCCTATGGCCGCTGGTACGATCGCACCACCGCTGCGGCCGTGAAGCTGATCAACGAGGCTGGCGGCATCAACGGCCGGCCGATCGAGATCGTCATCGAGGATGACGGCACCGACGCTGCACGCGGTTCCGAAGTGGTCGAGAAGTTCGTGCGCCAGCACAAGGTGGATCTCGTCTACGGAACGCTGTTCTCCCATGTCGTCGTCGGCTCGGCACCCACCGCGGGCGAGCTCAAGGTTCCCTATTATGTCGTCAGCGAGGGCTATCACGTCGCTTCGGGCAAGATGAACCGCTACTGCGTGCAGCCCGGCATCACCGACGTGAAGGCGCAGGTGCGCTCCGTCGCGCCGTGGATCGCAAACAACCTCGGCAAGAAGGTCACGCTGGTCTATCCGGACTACGCTTTCGGCCACGACCACCGCGATTACTTCGCTCCCGCGATCGAAGCACAGGGCGGTCAGGTCGTCGCCATGGTTCCGATCCCGCCGACCGAAACCTCGTTCACCCGCTACCTGCCGCAGATCCCGCGCGACACGGACGTGATCTATCACGTCATGGTCGGTCCCGCCGTGCTGACCTTCGTGAAGGAGTTGGGCGAGTTCTTCGGCAACAGCGGCCCGAAGCTCTTCGGCTTCATCGACTCGCTCGAAGCTGTTGACCTCAAGAGCCCGGGACTCGAGTTCCTCGAAGGCAGCCACTTCTGGGAAGGCATGCCGCGCTATGCGCAGGCCGACATGCCGGACTATGAGAAGTTCTACCGCGAGGCAATCGGGCTTGATGACAACGGCGCGAGCGTCAACGATGCCCGCGACATCTCGACGGCTGCCCACATGTTCGGCTGCTGGGAGACGCTGCACATCATCAAGCGCTCCATGGAAGCCTGCAACTATCAGGGCCCGCAGGACCGTCAGGCCCTGATCGAGGCCACGGAAGCCATGACCGAGATGGAAGCCGGACAGGAGCACCCGCAGGGCAAGAAGGTGTTCGACGGCCGCATACATCAGGTCTTTGGCGAGCAGAACATCAGCCAGGTCAAGGAAGGCCGCCTCGAAGTCGTGCACCGCACGTCCATCGAAGATGGCCGCTACGAGCCCGAGGGCGACTACACCAAGATGTCGTTCTAAGCCGACATTGGTATAAAGGTGGTCCTGCCGGAAGGCGGGATCACTATCACCACCTCCCTCTCTGACCGGATGAGGAAAGCCAATGGGCTTCGGGCCTTACTTCCTGTTGGCCACGCTTGAAGGCCTCGTGACAGCAGCCGTTCTGGCATTGACCGCGCTCGGGCTGTCGCTGGTCTTCGGCGTCATGCGGGTGGTGAACGTGGCCCACGGCGAGTTCTACATGCTGGGCGCCGTGCTTGCCTGGTGGTTCGCCAGCCTCGTTTCCGGCAATCCGGCGCTGGGCTTCCTGCTCGCCGTGGTGCTGAGCCCGCTTGTCGTCGCTGCCGTCGCGTTCATCGCCGACCGGCTCGTGCTGAAGCGGTTGAACTATGAGGCGGAAGGCACGATCGTTGCCACCATCGGCCTCCTCTACATCATCCAGCAGCTGGCACTTACCTTCTACGGTGCCGAGGCGAGGCCGGTGCAGGCTCCGTTCGACTGGCGCATTCAGCTGCCGTGGTTTGGCTATTCGGCCTACAAACTCTTCGTGATTTTCGCTTCCATCGCGATCCTGATCGGCACATGGTTCCTGCTGCGGCGGACGAACATCGGCCTCATCATGCGCGCCACGCAGATCGACCGCGACATGGCGCAGGCGTTCGCCATTCCCGTCGGCAAGGTTTACGCAGGCGTGTTTGCACTCGGCGCCGGCATGGCTGCCCTTGCCGCCGTGCTGATCGTGCCAATCAAGCAGGCCCATTACCTGATGGGACAGGACCCGCTGCTGCTCTCCTTCATCGTCGTCATCATCGGTGGGCTTGGATCGCTGCGTGGCACGGTCGTTGCCGCCCTGCTGATCGGCCTTTCCGACGGCATCATCTCCATGTTCTTCTCGCCGACACTCGCGAAGATGCTGGCGACGCTGCTGGTGGCACTGGTGCTGGTGTTCCGCCCGCAGGGCCTGTTCAGCCCCGGCGGAGTGGCTGCCCGATGAGCGGTTCTGACACGACCAGAACGATCCTGCTGCACGGCGCCCTGCTTGCAGGGCTTGCCGCGCTCGATTTCGTGCTGCCGGACTATCACCACGGTGTGCTGGCCCGCGTCATGGTGCTCTCGGTCTTCGCCATGGGTTACAACATCGCCTTCGGCTATACGGGTCTCTTGAGCCTCGGCCACGCGATGTTCTTCGCCGCCGGGCTCTATGGCGCAGCGCTGCCGATCTATCATCTGGGCTGGAGCGTGTGGCCGTCACTTGGCGCTGGCTTGCTGGCCGGGCTGGTGCTCGCGGTCATCGTCGCCTGCCTCGCGCTGCGAACCCTTGGCGTCGCCTTCATGATCGTGACGCTGATGTTCTCGCAGGTCTTCTATCTCACAACCCTCTACTTCACGACCTATACGCGCGGTGAAGAGGGCCTTGTCCTGCAGCAGGGCATGCGGACGCTCGCGCTGCCAGGCGGCCACATAAGCCTCGCCAACGCGGACGTGAGATTCTGGGCGGCGTGGACACTGTTTTCGCTGACGCTCGTCATCACGCTTTTCCTCGTGCGCTCGCGGTTCGGACGGGCGCTGGTCGCCATCCGCGAAAACGAGGAGCGGATGCGGATGCTGGGCTATGACGTCTTCGCCAGCAAGCTCGCGGCCATGGCCGTTTCCGGAACCATCTCGGCTGCCGCAGGCGCCGCTTATGCCGTGCTGTTCGGCTATGCGGGATCGGGCTTCGCTTCGATCCAGTATTCGATCCTGCCGCTGCTCTGGGTGCTGCTCGGCGGCGCTGCTACAGTGCTCGGGCCCTTCGTCGGCACGCTGATCATGTTCTACCTGATCGACACCGCCTCCAGCTACACGACCCCGCACATGCTGGTGGTGGGTGTCGCGCTGATCCTGCTGATCCTCTACTTCCCGAAGGGCATTGTCGGCACGATCCGCGCAAAATGGCTCCGGTGGCTGCCATGACCGCGCTGCTGGACGTCCGCAATCTCACGAGATCCTTCGGTGGTATCAAGGCCGTTGATAGCGTGAATTTCACGCTGCAGCAGGGCGAGATCCGCGCGCTGATTGGCCCAAACGGTGCGGGCAAGACCACGTTCGTCAGCCTGATCTGCGGACGCGTGCCGGTGGAACAGGGCACAATCCTGTTCAACGGCAAGGACATCACGCGCCTGCCAGCGCACAAGCGAGTGAGGGCCGGCATCGCCTATACGTTCCAGATCACCAGCATCTTCGCCAACCTGACGGTGCGGGAGAATGTGGAACTTGCCGGCATGCGCGAAGGGCATGACGGCAGTGCCGCGCTTGCCGTGCTAAAGCAGGTTGGTCTCGATCATCTGGCAGAACAGAAGGCAGGCGACCTCGCCTACGGCCACCAGCGGCTGGTGGAGATCGCCATGGGCCTCGGGCTTCATCCGCGCCTGCTCATTCTCGATGAGCCAACCCAGGGCCTTTCGGAGGAAGAAGTGGCCGCCTTCATCGCTCTCATCCGCGAGATCGCGCGAAACACGACGGTGCTGCTGATCGAGCACAACATGCATGTCGTGATGGAGCTTGCCCAACGCATTACCGTCATGCAGCAGGGCCGTATCCTGGCCGAAGGCACGCCTGAAGAAATCCGCAATGATGCGGACGTGCAGCGCGCATATCTTGGAGCGTGACATGGAACAGGCGCTAGCGATCCAGTCCATCAACTGCTTCTACGACGAGGTGCAGGTGCTGCACGACCTGTCGCTCGACCTTTCGCGGGGCGAAGTGCACTGCCTCTTCGGGCGCAACGGCGCTGGCAAGACAACCACGCTGAAGGCGATCATGGGCCTCGTGCGGGTGCGCTCCGGCAAGATCGTCAAGGACGGAGTGGAAATCAGCAAGCTCCCGGCGCACGAGATCGCCAAGCATGCCATCGCCTATGTTCCGCAGGGCCGCCGGCTGTTCGGAGAACTCACCGTCGCGGAGAACCTGCAGATTGGCCTGCTCGCCCGCAACAAGGGCGAGGAGACACGCGAGCGCGTGCTGAACCTCTTCCCGCTTCTGCGCGAGCGTCTGAACCAGCGTTCCAGCACACTTTCAGGCGGTGAGCAGCAGATGCTCGCCATGGCGCGCGCGCTCTGCGTCGAGCCAGACGTGCTGCTCCTGGACGAACCCACGGAAGGCCTCATGCCTTCCATGATCGCGCGCATTCGCGAAGCGGTCACAGCACTTCACGAGCAGGGCGTCTCCACCATTCTGGTCGAGCAGCGCGTCGATGCGGTGCTGGAGATCGCGAGCCGCGTTTCCTTCGTCGAGAACGGTCGGGTGAAGGCCACCATGGGCGTTGAAGACCTGCGCGCGGAGCCGGAACTCGTGCGGAAATACGTTGGCGTCGGGTAGCGCCCGCCAACATCTATCCCATCGCGGCAAAATAGCCCTGGAACATGACGAGCATCATGAAGTTGGTGACGTGTGCCTATCCCACACTCACAACCCAAGGATGCTCGATGTTCTACACCGACAACAAGCTACAATTCCCCGTGCGCGTTGAAAAACCCAATCCGGTCTTTGCCCGTGCCCTGCAACAGGCGATCGGCGGCGTGGAAGGCGAAATCCGTGTCGCCATGCAGTACATGTTCCAGGCGTGGGGCGCCCGCGGCGATCCCAAGTTTCGCGAGCTGCTGCTGAACACCGGCGCCGAGGAGCTCGGCCATATCGAGATGCTGGCGACCGCCGTCGCGCTTAACCTGGAAGGTGCTCCGCTTTCATTGCAGGAAGCGGTGTCTGCCGATCCGGTTGGCGGCGCGGTGCTCAACGGCATCAACCTGAAGAACCTTCTGTCGGCCGGACTTTCGGCCATGCCGGTCGATTCCGATGGCGTCCCCTTCGACATGTCTCACATCTATGCGAGCGGTAATATCGCCGCCGACATGACCGCCAATGTCGCGGCTGAGTCCACGGGCCGCGTGCTCGCGGTGCGCCTCTATAATATGACGGACGATCCGGGCATGAAGGAGATGCTCCAGTATCTGATTGCGCGCGACACCATGCACCAGAACCAGTGGATGGCGGCGCTGGAGGAGCTTGGTGGGCCTCAGGATGTGTTCCCGATCCCGAACAGCCATCCTCAGGAAGAGGAGAATCGCGAGTTTTCCTATGCCTTCCTCGGCTTCCAGAAGGATGGCAGCGAGCCGCCGAAGGGCCGCTGGTCCGAAGGCCAGTCGATCGACGGCAACGACAGTTTCTCGACCCGTCTGATGGAACCGCTCGGCGAAGAGCCGAACCTCGGGCGCGCGCGTCCGAACTCCGGCGCGCAAGCCGAGCAGCTATAGGAGGCGGCGATGGAACGACGTGCGTTCCTCGGCAGCCTCGGTGCTGGCGCTCTGGGCGGGCTTGGCGGCCTCGCCCTGGCGCCGCGCCAGTCGGCAGCCGCTACCGCTGCAGCAACTGGACCAGTCATTACCACCTATGTGACTGGCCAAAGTGGCGGTGACAACGTACCCCAAACGGGAGAGGTGGTGCACCTGATTGCCGATCCCAGCTATGGGTACGATCCGAATGCCGTCGCCGTAGTGACGACCAACGGGGCAAGACTTGGGTACCTGCCTCCCATTCATAGCCAGATGCTGGGTCCAATCCTGGCGGCGGGATTTACAGCAATCGGTCGGGTACGAACGAGCGGGAGCGGCGCAAAGCCGCAGGTCCAAGTCTCCGCTGTGCTGCAACCCCCGGTTCATGTGTAGCGATCATTTTTGACGCGACCAACGCGGCGGGGAGTGCTGAAAAGCAGCGCTCCTCGCAACTACGAAAATTTAAGCCCAAGATATACAACAAGTTATGCGTGTCTTCCGCATTAGAAAAAATCTGGTAAGACCGTAGGCATATTGAGAAAAAAGATTTATCAGCCGACTGGAAGCGCAGCTACCTTTGTTCCAAAGCAATAGTGCCTCCTTCTGGAGTTATCATGCAATCGAATCTCGTCATCAGTGTCGGACTGCCCTTAGTGATGTTCATCATCATGCTGGGGCTAGGTCTGTCCCTACGCCTTGACGATTTCTTCCGCGTGATCTCCCGGCCGAAGCCCCTGCTGATCGGGCTTGGCTGTCAGCTTCTGATCCTTCCGATCATCTGCTTTGCCCTGGTTTCGGTGTCGAACCTGCCGCCTGCCATCGCCGTGGGCATGATGCTTCTGGCGGCGAGTCCCGGCGGCACTTCCGCCATGCTGTTCACGCATCTGGGCAAAGGCAATGTGGCGCTCAGCCTCTGTATCGTGGCGGTCACCACGCTTCTGACCACGATCACCATTCCCACCGTGGGCAATATTTCGCTCGAAGCGTTCTTTGGTGACACCAAGCCGATCACCGTGCAGTTCCACCATGTGCTGCAGATCTTCGGCATCGCTGTGATTCCGGTTCTCTGCGGCGTCTTCATCCACCGGCGCTGGCCGGCGCTATCTGCGCGCATGGAAAAGCCGGTGAAGACACTCGCCACGCTCTTCCTCATCTTCGTCGTGATTGCGGCGGTCGTCACCGAGTGGAGGGTTGTGGTGGAATGGGGTCCGATCGTCGGCCTCACGGTCATCGCCTTCAGCATGGCAAGCCTCGCCGTCGGCTATTACGTACCGCAGCTCTTCCAGATTGATCGCCGCGATGCAATCGCGCTCGCCATGGGTGTCGCGCTCCACAACGCTGCGCTCGTCATGACCCTGACGCTCAACCAGTACATGCTGAACGAGCCCGAGATGGCGATCCCGCCAGCGCTCTACGGTGTCACCGCCTATATCATCTGCGGCGCATTCGTCTGGCTCCTCAACAAGGGCAAGGTGCTGCGCGAGGAAGCGAGCAGCTGAGCTGTTATCTTGGAACGTCCGGTGATGGCTGGGTCGCGATAAAGTCGGCGGGCCGCAAGCGCTCCGCCAATAGAACGACCACCAGCAGTATTACCGCGAAGCTCATGTAGACGGGCGAGAAGCCGGTCCGTTCGGCGACGAAGCCAATGAGCGAGGGCGTGACCAGGATCCCGCAATAGCCGATCGCCGTCGCCACGCTCATGCCGATGGAGGAAGGCACACCAGGCTGGTTGCCCGCCGCAGAAAAGACGATCGGCACCATGTTGGCGATGCCGAGCCCCGCCGCCGCGAAGGCAGCAATGGCGATCGCGGGGTTCGATGAAGCGCCGGCTGCCAGCATTCCAACCGCCGCCACCGTGCCTGAAATGCGAATGGTGGTCACCGCGCCGAGCCGGTTGCGCACTCCATCACCCATGAAGCGCATCACAGCCATCGCGCCGGAGAAGAAGGTAAAGGCGAGGCTTGCGGTTGCGAGGTTCGCACCCATTTCCTGCCGTAGATAAAGCGCAGCCCAATCGAGCACCGCGCCTTCAGGCGCCATGCAGAGCAGCGCTAGCAAGCCGATCAGGTAAACCCCAGGATTACTCGGAAAGCGCACCTTTGGAGACGTGTCGGATGAGGCCTGCTGAGGCTGCCGCTCCACCAGCAGGCGTGGAAGTGCAAATGACAGCAGGGCAAGGGCTGCGGCGGTCACCACAGAGGCGTGGCCGATGGGGCCCAGCGCTTCTGCTATTTTCCCGCCCAAACCCGCCCCCGTGAAGCCGCCAAGGCTCCAAAAGCCGTGCGATGAGGACATGATCGCCAGGCCCATGCGGCGCTCGACAACGACGGCGTTTGAATTCATCGCGACATCCATGCCGCCGATGGAAGCGCCGAACAGGGCAATCGCCAATGCTACCAATGCAAGATTGGGCGCGAGTGCCACCAGAAGCAGCGCAAAGGCGCTGATCACCGCCGATCCGCGCAGCACGGCTCGGGAGTTGGTATGGCTGATCAGCCAGCCACAAACCGGCATGATGACGACTGCGCCAAGGCCGAGCGTCAGGATCAGCAGACCAAGCATCGCCTCGCCGACGTCAAAGCGCTGAGCAAGCAGTGGGACCTGCGGCACCCAGCTTCCCATGATCATGCCATTGGTGAAGAAGCACGCGGCCACCGCCCACCGGCCTGCCCTAACCTGACTGGAGATCATTCAAGTCCCTCTGGATCGGAGAGGTTGTTGTGCCCACTGGCACTGGCGAAATGCCGATCGGCCGGAAGGGAGAGGTTCATTCGTTCTATCCGCTCCGAAATCCGGCTCTCGTGCATGTTGCGTGAAGTGCCCGCGCAAGCGAACGTGCAACTTTGGCAATGGTTGCCGGATGGAAGAAGGGCTTCGCCCCTAAAGAGGCGTACCCCAAACGTGAGCAACCCGAACCTTCGTCCGGGTTGCGGATCGTTGGTGTCAGGTCGGCTGACCTGACACACAGTATGCGTCGAAGCTTACTGCTCCAGGTAGTCGTACTTGCCGCCCTTCCATTCGTAGAAGACGTAGCCCGGCAGAGTTACGTCACCCTTGTCGTCGAACTCGAGCGAGCCAAGAACCGTATTGAACGTTCCTTCGTTCATCGCCTTCACAAGGGCTTCAAGGTCGGTGTTGCCAGCGGCCTTCACTGCGTCAGCAAAGATCTGGACCGCAGCGTAGGTGTAGAGCGAGTAGCCTTCGGTGTTCTTGCCGGCTGCCAGCATCTTGTCGACGATCGGCTTGGCTTCCTCGTTCTTGCGCGGATCCGGAGAGAAGGTCATCAGCGTGCCTTCGCCAGCGTCGCCGGTGATCGCCCAATATTCGTCTGTCACGAGAGCGTCACCGGAAACGAGCACGGTGCTCATGCCCTGCTCGCGCATCTGGCGGGTGATCAGGCCTGCTTCCGTGTGGTAGCCGCCGAGGTAGACGGCATCGACGCCTTCCTGCTTCAGCTTGGAAACGAGCGCGGTGTAGTCCTTTTCCTGAGCCGTGTAGGCTTCGTACAGCACCGGCTTGCCGCCAGCAGCCTCGTAGACAGCCATGGTGGCATCGGCCAGGCCCTTGCCGTAGGCGGTCTTGTCGTGGATGAAGGCTACCTTCTTGCCTGCGAACTTCTCGGCAAGGAACTTGCCGGCAATCTCGCCCTGCTGGTCATCGCGACCGCAGATACGGAAGATGTTGTCGCCCGGGCGCTTGTCGGTGAAGTCCGGATTGGTGGATGCGGGCGAAATCTCCAGGATACCTTCTTCGGCATAGACCTGCGACGCCGGGATGGACGAACCTGAGCAGAAGTGACCCGCCACGAAGGTGACGCCTTCAGCGGCGAACTGGTTGGCCACCGCCACGGCCTGCTTCGGATCGCAGGCATCGTCGCCCGTCACAAGACGCAGCATTTCGCCATTGATGCCGCCAGCTTCGTTGATGTCGGCAACGGCCTGTTCAGCACCCGCCTTCATCTGCTCGCCAAACGTGGCGTAAGCACCGGTCATCGGCCCCGCCACGGCAATTACGATTTCTGCCCAGGCAGAACCTGTCATCAGAACACTGAGGGCTGCCCCTGCCAACAACTGCTTTTTCATGATTGCTCCCATTCGTTAATCAGTTTTGTCAGCGGCACCTTGGTTCTTGTATTCCCGCCGCCGACACGCGGGAACTCCCGCACTACCCTGTATGAAAGCTCAACTTCACGAGGAAATAAAGGCTCTCGCACAGTGGATCTCCGCGCTTTACTTATTTCGGCTCCCAACCGAGCAAGGATTTGCGCCTATACATGAAGCTGTACTGCCTGCTTAACTGTTTGGATCTTGTGATCCGGTACCCGAGGAACGCAATCGCCATCAGGACGATGAGGTCGACCACGAAGTAATGCAGGCTCGTCAGCGTTCCTTTAAAGAGCGAGAAGTGGATGAACCGGGACGCCAGTGTCAGAAGAACGACGTCGATTGCCAGCTCGACTTTGGAATGCCAGGCCCTCGCCACGGCGCGGCCGGTGAGATAGGCCGCTCCTCCTCCCAGGCCGATGGTGACGAATACGAATTCCCAGAGGGAAACCTCCCACAGGAGGCCATTTGCCTTTTCCACTAGTGCCCTCCCCCTTCCAGATAAGCCGCACGGACCTCTTCACGCTTCAGAAGCTCCATGCCCGTGCCACTCATGGTGATGCGGCCGTTGACCATCACATAACCCCGGTGCGCGAGCTTAAGCGCATGGAATGCGTTCTGCTCGACCAGGAAGACGGTCAGGCCCTCGTTACGGTTCAATTCCCGAATGGCCTCGAAGATCTGCTTCACCACCAGCGGCGCCAGACCCAGCGACGGTTCGTCGAGCAGCAGCAGCTTGGGTCGGCTCATCAGCGCGCGGCCGATCGCCAGCATCTGCTGCTCACCGCCGGAAAGCGTGCCGCCACGCTGGGTGATGCGCTCCTTGAGCCGCGGGAACAGGTCGAACACGCGCCTCAGGTCATCATCGAAATGGGAAGGCTCGACCAGCGCCGCCCCCATCTGGAGGTTCTCCATGACGGTCATGCGCGGGAAGATCCGCCGCCCCTCGGGCGACTGCGCGATGCCCAGCCGCATGATCTGATGAGTGGGCAGGCCCGTAATGTCCATGCCGTCATAGGTGATCGTGCCGGTACGCGCCTTCGGGTCACCACAGATGGTCATCATCAGCGTGGACTTGCCGGCGCCGTTCGCGCCGATCATCGTCACGATCTCCCCGCGATGGACATCCACGTCGACGCCGCGCAGCGCTACGATCTTGCCGTAGTAGGTCTCGACGCCCCTGATGGCGAGGAGCGGTTCAGTCGAAGCAACCGTCACCGGTTCTGGCCTCTCAATGATTGCACTCATGTGGCGCCTCCATCACTGGAGGAGGTCCCGCGCGGTTTTCGCGTGCGGGGCGTTTTAGGTGCCGCCGTCTTCGCTGTTTCGGTTTTTCCCGTCGCAGCTTTGCGGGCCCGGGGGGCTCGCTTGGGCTTCCCGACCGCCTGAGCCGGTTCCGCTGACGTCACAGGTGCGCGCTCTGCCATGGGTTGCGGCGCCAGATCCGCAATAGCCGCTTCGCCGATCGTTTCGATTACGTGCTCGCGGACTTCCGGAACGTCGAGATCTTCCTCGTCCTCGACGCCGAGATAGGCGGCGATGACCTTGGGATCGGTGCGGACACTCGTTGCGTCTCCGTCGGCGATCTTGACGCCGTAGTCGAGCACGATGATGTGGTCGGAGATCTCCATGACTACGCCCATGTCGTGCTCGATGAGCAGGACGGACGTTCCCTGGCCGCGGATATACTGCAGAAGCTCGTTGAGCTCCTTCGATTCGCGGGGGTTGAGGCCAGCGGCCGGTTCGTCCAGGCAGAGAAGATAAGGATCGGTGCACATGGCGCGTGCGATCTCCAAGCGGCGTTGCGCACCGTAGGGAAGATCACCGGCGGGGTCGTCTGCGCGATCCATTAGGTTCGTCTGCTTCAGCCAGTGCACCGCCTTGTCGACCGCCTCGCTTTCCGCCTTGCGGTAGTTGGGCAGGCCAAGAATGCCGCCAATGGAGAAGCCCGAAGCGACCACCAGACGGTTGTGCTGCGCCACCAGAAGGTTTTCCAAAACAGTCATGCCGCTGAAGAGCCGGATGTTCTGGAAGGTTCTTGCGACACCGGCGCGGGCCGAAATCTCGTGGTCGGCCATGCGTTCGAGGAGGAAGACTCCCTGCTCTCCGTCCTTCTTCCAGCGCAGGCCGCTCGCCGTCACTTCTTCGACAAGCTCCGCCTGCTTGCCCGGACCGTGGCGCATGGCAATGCGGCCTTCGGTGGGTTTGTAGAAGCCGGTGACGCAGTTGAAGACGGTCGTCTTGCCGGCGCCGTTCGGACCGATCAGGGCGGTGATATCGCCCCGACCAACGGAGAAGGACAGATCCCCCACGGCCACCAGTCCACCGAAGCGCATGGTGAGGTGTTCGACGGTGAGGACGGGGTCTGCCTCCCAGTTCGGAATCGTGGCGGGGTTTGGTGCAACCAACGTATCTGACATCAGTGGCCCTCCCCCTGTGCGACGAGGTCCGCACCGATGCGTTTCTTTTCCTTGAGCGCAACGGTTGGTTCGCGGGTGGAGACGAAGCCTCGCGGCTTCCAGACCATGATGATGACCATGGCGAGACCAAAGAGCAGCATGCGGTACTGTACCGGGTCGAACCCGGGGCCAAAGATGTAGGTGAGGAAGCCCAGGTTACGCAGCGCCTCCGTTCCGCCGATCATCACGATCGCGGCGATCACCACGCCGATCTGGGAACCCAGACCGCCAAGAACAACAATCGCCAGTATGATGGCCGATTCGATGAAGCTGAAGCTTTCCGGCGAGATGAAGCCCTGGCGCGTTGCGAAGAAGGATCCGGCAAATCCGCCAAACATCGCGCCTATCGCGAAGGCGGTGAGCTTTGTGTTGCGGGTGTTGATGCCGAGCGACCGGCAGGCGATCTCATCTTCACGCAGCGCCTCCCACGCGCGGCCGATCGGCAGTGCGCGCAAGCGCATCGTCACGATGTTGGTGATGAGCGCGAGCAGGAAGATGATGTAGTAGAGATAGACGAAGCGATGGATCGGGTCATAGGTGAGCCCGAAGAAGGATGCGAAGCTTCCTTCGCCTCGGGCAAACTCCAGGCCGAAGAGGGTCGGCTTCGGAATGCCCGAAATGCCGTTCGGTCCACCTGTAAACTCGTACCAGTTGAGCAGCACGACGCGAATGATCTCACCGAAGGCAAGCGTCACGATCGCGAGATAGTCGCCCCTCAAGCGGAGAACGGGGAAGCCGAGAACAAGGCCCCAGCAGGCGGCCAGCATGCCGGCGAGCGGAAGTGCCGTCCAAAAGCCGATGAACTCGAAGTGCGTCGAAAGCAGCGCGAATGAATAGGCGCCCACCGCGTAGAAGGCGACGTAGCCCAGGTCGAGGAGACCGGCGAGGCCCACCACAATGTTGAGGCCCCACCCCAGCATCACATAGGTCATGATGAGGATGGCGATGTCGATGAACTGCCGGTCGCGGTTCGGGAAGAAGTACATGGCGACGAAGGGCAGAACCAGCGCGAAGATGAAGAAGGCGCGCAGCAGCCATTTGCCGAGATCCGGAAGGCGTTCCGACACGGTCGCCGATCGCGGCTTTGTCGAAGAGCCCGACCACGTCCGGTTGAAGACGAAGAGATTGAGCAGCAGCCGGCCGACGAAGACGACGACGATTGCGGTGATCCAGGCCGACCAGCGCATCTTCAGCGAGAGGCCGCCGGGAGCAATGTCCGTGCGGAAGCCGATGAAGAAGAAGCTGAGAACGCCTGCCAGGAAGGCGGCAATCGCTGCATCGCGTACGGCTTGGGCAAACCTGTTTTCTTCCTGACGTGCCCTGGCGCCTGGTGATGTGTTTGCAGAAGTGACTGCCATCATACCTTCTCCACTTCCGGTTTGCCCAAGAGCCCGGAGGGCAGGAAGATGAGCACAATTGCGAGGATGGAGAACGCAGCCACGTCCTTGTATTCAACCGTGAAATAGGCGGACCAGAACACTTCGATCAGGCCGATCAACAGGCCTCCAAGCATGGCGCCGGGAAGCGAGCCGATGCCCCCGAGCACTGCGGCGGTGAACGCCTTGATGCCCGCGAGGAAGCCTATGTAGAAGTCGATTACACCGTAGAGCAGGAGGAACATGCAACCTGCAACGGCGGCAAGTGCAGCGCCCATGACGAAGGCCAGCGAGATCGTCCGGTCGACGTCAACGCCGAGGAGGGCCGCCATCTTGCGGTCCTGCTCACAGGCGCGCTGTGCACGGCCAAGCGGCGAGCGCGTGATCAGCAGCGTGAAGCCTGCCATCAGGACTACGGTGGTGACGATGATCAGGATCTGCATGTAGGACAGCTGGACGCTGATGCCGCCGGTGATTTCCGAGGGAGGAATGAGGGTGATGCCGCCTTGCACCTGAGGCGGCAGCGGCTTGACGCGCGCACCCTGGGTGATTTGGACGAAGTTCTGCAGAACGATCGACATGCCGATGGCGGTGATCAACGGCGCCAGCCGGAACGACCCGCGCAGGGGCCGGTAGGCGATCCGCTCGACGGACCAGCCCCAGGCGGCGGTGAAGAGCATTGCTATGATCAGGACAATGAGAAGGACGACCGGCAGGAAGGCAAAGCCCAGAATACTCGTCAGTATCAGAAAGACTGCCAGAGATATGAAGGCACCGATCATGAAGATATCGCCGTGGGCGAAGTTGATCATGCCAATGATGCCGTAGACCATCGTATAGCCGATCGCGATCAGACCGTAGATAGATCCCAGCGTCAGCCCATTAATAAGCTGCTGGAGAAAATACTCCATGTACTAAGCTCTCCCGGAAATGTCGCATCATGCGCATTTCTTTTTGTTGTGCTCCCCTGTTGAACGATGTCGGGCGTTTTCGCCTCTTTCAGCATTCAACTTCGAACTATCCCCCGATGCTCAATGCATGGGAATGCTTGCAAGGTAATGGATTACATCTCCTCGGATTCAGAGAACTTCCTCTGTTCTCAACTCCCATTCCGGTCTCCCTTTCCGGTTCAGGGGGTCAGCCTAGTTTAATCAATTTAATCCATCAAGATAGAACATAGTAATCCATCAAGTGACGCTAAAACCATGCGCAAAGGGATCATCTTCATCAATGAAGATGGTGTTGAGCCCAGTCATCTTGGCCCAACCGCCGATGGAAGGAATAATCGCAGGAAGTTCACCAACTTTGGTTTCTGCCTCGATGCGGCCCTTGAAGACGGAGCCGATGATGGATTCATGATTGAAATCCGCGCCCGGCTTCAGTCTGCCCCTGCCATAGAGCTGCGCCATGCGGGCCGAAGTGCCGGTACCGCAGGGGGAACGGTCGATCGCCTTGTCGCCGTAGAAGACGGCGTTGCGCGCGGAATTCTCCGGGCTCTGTGCGGCACCCGTCCACATGATGTGGCTCAGCCCCCTGATGGAAGGCTGCTCGGGATGGACGAACTCGCGCATCGCGTTCAGCCGCTGGCGCAGGACGGGGCTCCAGCGGATGAAGTCTGCCGCCGTGTAGTCTGCCATGTCGCGGAAGTTCTCCTGCTCCTCGACAATGGCGTAGAAATTGCCGCCATAGGCGACATCGACCTTCAGCGTTCCGAGGTCAGGACATTCAACCTCGATATCCGTCGCGTACAGGAACGAGGGGACGTTGGTGATCCGCACTTCGCGGACGCGCCCACCCTCTTGCCGGTATTCGGCGACCACCAGACCGGCTGGTGCATCAATGCGCAGCGATCCCGGTGTCTTCGGCTGCACCAGGCTGTGCTCGATGGCGAAGGTCACCGTGCCGATCGTGCCGTGGCCGCACATGGGCAGGCAGCCGGACGTCTCGATGAAGAGAATGGCGACGTCGCAATCCTCGCGGGTCGGCGGGTAGAGGAAGGAGCCCGACATCATGTCGTGGCCGCGCGGCTCGAACATCAGCCCGGTGCGGATCCAGTCAAACTCTGCTAGGAAGTGCGCGCGCTTCTCCAGCATAGTGGTGCCTCGCAGATTGGGCGCTCCTCCCGCCACGAGGCGGACCGGGTTACCGCAGGTGTGACCGTCGATGCAGAAGAAGCTGTGGCGCATCAATCTCTTACCTCTTGAAACGGCTGGCCTTGAAGGGCTCGGTGTCTAGCGGCAGGTCCTGTTCGAGCACAAGGTCACGAATCAGGCGGGCAGTTGCCGCGGCCTGCGTCAGGCCAAGATGGCCGTGACCAAAAGCATAGAAGACATTCGGCGAGTGGCGTGAACGATCGATGACCGGCAGGGAATCCGGCAGAGAGGGGCGATAGCCCATCCACTGACGACCACCTTCAATCTTGAGGCCCGGCAGGAACGCGGCGGCTTTGCTTAGCATCGCCTGTGAGCGGGCAAAATTGGGTTGTCTACGTAATCCACCGAGCTCTACCGCCCCGCCTACACGAACACCTGTCGCGAGAGGTGTGACGACGAAACCGTGGCTCGGGAAAGTCAGCTGCCGGCGCACGTCGAAGGCGCCCGGCGGCAGCGTCGTGTTGTAGCCGCGCTCGGTCTCGAGCGGGATCGGATCGCCGAACACGCGCGTGAAGCGATGGGACCAGGCGCCAGCCGCTATGATCAGCTTTTGTGCCAGAAAGGTTCGGCCGTCGGCGGTGCGGACGGAAATCATTCCGCCATTCAGCTTCACCTCCGTCACATTGGCGGGGCTGAAGTTGGCGCCGGCACTTTCGGCATAGGTCCAGATCGCCTGTCCCAGCTGGCGCGGGTCGGCCACGGTCTTCCAGCCGGGCAGGAAGGTCGCGAAGCGGAAGCGGTCGGAGAGACCTGGCTGCAGCTCAGCTATCTCTCCACTACGAAGCGTGAGAAAGGGCACCTCGAAGCGGCGGCGGACCTCGTCCACCACCGACGATGCGGTGAACTCCGCTTCGCTGTCATAGAGCTCCAGCGCGCCATCCTCGCGCAGCATGTGCGTGAGGCTCGCACGTGACAGCAGGATCTGCCACTCGCGCTGGGCAAGCTTCATCAACTGGGCCTGAGCGGATACCGCCGTTTCGAACTGGGCTGGACGGGCCGCGAGCAAAAACCGCATCAGCCACGGCAGGAGCTTCGGAAAATAGGCGGGCGGGATGGCGAGCGGGCCAAGCGGGTCGGCGAGCCAGCCTGGAACCTTGCGCAGCATGCCCTTCTGGGCGAGCGGCAGGATGTCAGCAAACGCCAATGCTCCGGCATTGCCGGAACTCGTCTCCTCGCAAATGCCCGATCGGTCGATGACCATGACCTTGCGGCCAGCTTCGGCGAGGTAAGTCGCCGCGGTGACGCCGATGATGCCGCCACCCAGCACCAGGATTTCAGTCGTCACCGGGGGACTTTGTGGAGGCACTTTACGTTCCTTGTCAAAATTCGGGCAGCGCCGGCCGTTTGGCCAGCCGGTCGAGGATCGTGCTTTCGACCGCAGCCCGGCGTTCACCGCGAAGCGGCTGGCGAGGCATGCGGACGCGCTCGTTTGAGCCTATAGCATGAACTTCGGCAAGCTTGATGTTCTGAACAAGATAGGTTGATACATCCAGATCGAGCAGCGGACGGAACCAGCGGTAGATTTCCCGGGCTTCTTCCATGCGCCCTGCCTTGACGAGGCGATAGATCGCCACCGTCTCACGCGGGAAGGCTGTGACCAGGCCAGCCACCCAGCCATCAGCACCCATGGCAAGCGCCTCGTAGGCGAGATTGTCGACGCCAGTGAAGACGTCGAAACGGTCACCGAAGACATTGATGATGTCCGTGGTGCGTCGGATATCATCGGAGGACTCCTTGATCGCCACGAACAGGTCGTCCTTCGCGATCTCCTCAAGCATCGGGATGGTCACGTCGACGCGATAAGCGATGCGATTGGAGTAGATCATGACCGGCAGGCCCGAAGCCTCCGCCACCGCCCGCATCGTGTCGATCGTTTCCTGCGGGTCGGTGTGATATATCGGGCTTGGCACCAGCATCAATCCGTCGGCCTTGGCAGCGGCAGCCTTGCGAGCGAGCTCGACAGCATCGCGCGTCGCAGCCTCATTGATCGTCAGCAAAACTGACTTTCCGCCCGCAACGCCTTGAGCGATCTTCAGAATCGCGAGCTTCTCGTGCGTGCTCAGCATAGAGCCTTCACCGAGCGAACCGCCCATGATCAGGCCATCACATCCAGCTTCGATCAGGAGACTTATGCACCGCTCCATCTCCGCATGATCGATATGATCGTCAGGGGTGAACTTCGTGGTAACTGCCGGAAATACGCCACTCCACATTGAAAACCGCTCCCTATTGATATATCAGTGATATATTAAGAATTGGGTGTTGCTGTCAACGCGCATAGGATGCCATCTGGAGCAATGTACCACAACGCTAGCATATCAGGCTTCTTGAACGACCCGCTTCGACCCGAACGCGTGGCCGAAAAGGCATATCAGGCGTTGGAGCAACTGGTCGTCACGCTGCAATTGCCGCCGGGTTCGGTCACGACGGAAGGCGTTCTCATCGAGCGGCTAGACCTCGGGCGGACGCCCGTTCGCGAAGCGATTCAGCGGCTTGCCTGGGAAGGCCTGATGGAGGTGCGCCCGCGCGCGGGGATTGCCATAGCGGCCCTCAACACAACCGACTGGCTGAAGGTCATCGAGGCTCGTCAGTATCTGGAAATCACCCTCGCCAAGGCTGCCGCTCGGCTCGTCACACCCGAAACCGCATCGCGCTTCCATGAAGCAGCGCTCAACATGCAGCGCTCTGTCGTCGCCAACGACGTACTGGCCTATCTGGCAGCCGACAAGGAACTCGACGCTGCCGTCGCAAGTGCTGCGGACAATTCCTTTGCATCACGCGTAGTGGCGCCGCTCCAGACACACAGCCGCCGCTTCTGGTTTCGCTATCAGGCGGAGCGCAACCTCGCCTATGCCGCCGAGCAGCACGTTCGCATCATCAGCGCTATTCTGAATGGCGATGAAAAGGCCGCAGCGAAGGAAACCGACGCGCTGATGCGCATGCTGAAGAAGCAGGCCGAAGCCGCGTTCCGCCACACGGGGTGAACTTCGCCTACCGACGCGCTCTGCGCATCTTCAAGCAAACACGGTTATTTGATTGAACAAGGCTTGAGCCAGCCTAACTCGACAACGTATTAGAGCAAGGGTGGCCTTCAGTTTGCAGGGTCGTAGTTCTCGCGAATGAGCTTGTGCAGGATCTCCTTGACCTTCCGCTCGTCGGCGCGGCTCATGCCCGCCGTGATCTTGCGCTCAAACTCTCTGCGGGCGTGATTGAGCTGCTTTGCCACCTCGTTACCCGCCTCGGAGAGCGCGTAGCTGTCATTTCCGACCTCAACGATCAGCCCCTTCGACAGGAGAATGTCCAGCGCTTCCCTCGTCGCCCGTTCAACCAGGTGGCTGCGTTCCGTCAGACAGGCCTGAGAGATCGGTCCTTCCGTCTCGAGCGTGTAGATCACACGGCTTTCGGCAAGGGTAATGCCATGCTGCGCACGGTAGGTCTCGAACTGGGCGGACAGCACATGATGGGCGAAGTAAAGCAGCGTCGGAAGCGGCAGGTCTTCGCGCTCCACCACCTGCTCGACCTGCTGGGCCGGGCTCACCTTCAACAGCGGATGCTCGTCGGCCACACCGTAGCGGCCCTGAACATAGAGAAGCGCGTCGCCGTCCGTGTAGGAATAGCGCTCCACGCGGCCAACCATGATGATGTGATCGCCGCCATCGTAGATGCGGTCTGTAGCGCATTCGAGCGTAGAAATCGCACCTTCAACCAGCGGAACGCCGTTGAGCCCCCTGCGCCAGGCAACGTTCTCGAACTTGTTTTCAGAGGAGCTCGCGAAAGCCTGGGAGACCTCCAGCTGGTTTGCACCCAGGATCGATACGGCAAAATGCGAGGCGCTCTCAAAGATGGAGAAGCTCCGCGAAGTTCTTGCGATCGACCAAAGGATGAGCGGCGGATCAAGCGAGAGGGAGGAGAAAGAATTCGCCGTTACGCCTGCCATCCGCCCATCTGACTCAGTTGTCACGACGGTTACGCCGGTCGCAAACTGACCCAGGGCCCTGCGGAATGCCCGCGTATCGTCACGCGGATCTCCGGAGATTTCGGCTACATCAGATACGGTCATCCAGACAAATTCCCTGATCGAATTTCAAGGCGATAAACGCCGCAGCGGGCATCTCGATCGCCATGCGCGAACACGTAGTTCAATCTACCCACGCCTGCCACCCCCTTGATGCATCAAGAACAAGTGGAAATCTCGCGCACCATCTCGAGTCGCGGTCCCGAAAGGCCTATCAGGCGGCTGAAGCGCTCCAGTTCATTAGCCGGAAAATCCTGAAGGTGACCTGAGTTGCTGGAAGACGATCCACGTCGTCGGATCCAACCTGCAACCAACAAACATCGACGCTTCATACTGCGAGGTAAACGCGTGAGCGAACAGCGTGTAATCATTGCCGGCGCCGGACCGGTCGGCATGGTCGCGGCTGCCCGTCTGGTTCAGGCGGGTATTCCGGTGACCGTGCTTGAAGCCGGCGACGGTATTTCACGACTGTCTCGCGCGTCCACCTTTCACCCGCCAACACTCGACATGCTCGACGACCTGGGCGTGGCATCGTCGCTGATGGAGGAGGGTCTTGTTGCGCGCAACGTACAATATCGCTCCAAGCACGATGGCTTGCTCGGACGTTTTGACTTTGCCGAAATTGCCGACCACACGCGTCACCCATTTCGATTGCAATGCGAGCAATGGCGGCTCTGTGAAATCCTTCTGGAATATCTGCGCTGCTCGCCGCTGTTCCAGATGCACTTCAACAGCCAGGTTCGTTCCACGTTTCAGAATGATCGTGGGGCTGGCGTCATCCTTGCGGACGGCACGCGGCAGGTGGGGCGGTGGGTGATCGCTGCGGATGGCGCAAGTTCGGCCATCCGGCAGTACCTCGGCATCCCATTCGAAGGGTTCACCTGGACAGAACGGTTCCTCGTCCTCACTACGCCGGAGGATCTTGCGCGCCGTATTCCGGAACTGGACAGCGTTTCCTATGTATCGCACCCGGAAACGTGGCATTCCTTCCTGCAGATCCCAGGGCACTGGCGCGTGATGTTTCCTGTTCCAGTGGGGATACCAGATACAGAGGCGTTCGAGGATTCATTCGGCGAAGCTCTTCTTCACGGCGTTCTGCCGGAGCTGGTCGACCTCGAAATTTCGCATCGGACGCTTTATCGCGTGCATCAGCGGGCTGCCTCCACATTCCAGCAGGGCCGCATCTTCCTCGCAGGCGATGCAGCGCACATAAGCAACCCGCTTGGCGGTATGGGCATGAACGCCGGTATTCACGATGCCGTAAACCTAACCGGGTGGATGATCTCGGTGTGGAATGAAGGAGCGCCGGAAAAAGAGCTTGAGCGCTACGATCTGCAACGGCGCCGCGTGACGGAAGAGTACATCCAGACGAGCACTATTCAGAACAAGCTGGACCTGGAGGCGGCCACGCCACAAGACCAGGCGATCTTCCGCAAGACGATGGAGGATCGGATGGCGGATCAGGCCTCCCGCCGCGAGTTCCTGCTCGGCATCAGCATGATCAAGGCGCTCGATCGTGCCGAGCAGCTCGGCTGACAGACTGGATTTCGGCCCTAAACGCCCTGCCCCACGGTGGTGATGGACGTATCATCCCAGGCTTCACCGGCAGCCAGAAGGCAGCTGACACCATCTACGTCGGTGGTCAGGATGGTCCAGCTCCCGTGGTCGGAGACGAAGACCTCCATTACGGCATCTTCACCAAGCAGGCCGATGGCCTTCTGGGATTCTGCAAACTGCATTCCAAGCTGCTGAACAACATCCTCACGGGGGCCGCAAATCTGGGTCTCGGTGACAGCGGTGGTCGATTGCGAAAACAATCCTACCGTGGTCAGGACCATCAGTCCTAACCCACTCTGTACTATCCTGTTCATCTCAGCCTCCTGTCGCGTCTTTGCGGCGACATGTATGAGACTATAACAACCGCGATTGCTCAGCGTTCCATTCAAATGTTAGCGACTGCCCAATGGGTCAGCGAAGTGTGGCCGCTTCGTCATTCGGAGTAGCGCCGCAGAGCGCGGATATAACCTTAGCTGTACCGTCCGGAGCCACGAGGATGCGGGTGTCGAAGGCGGGCGCCTGCAGGAAGGTCGTCTGCTCCTGGTTGCCCAGCATCCATTCGGAGCTGAAGCTGGCGTAAAGCTCGATATCGTTGCCGATCTTCGTCATCTGGTACGTCGTCTGCCCATGCCCCCTGATCTGGAGCAGGTCATAGGCCATGGGCAGTCCGTGGAGCTCGAGTGACGACTGAATCATCATGGCAAAGAGTTTCTGGTACGTGATCACTTCGAGCGCACCGAGCTGCTCTGGCGAAGCATGCAATCGGCCGGAGATTGCAGTCTTGAGGCTTCTCAACCTTGCAAGGTCACCCGCCCTATCGGCGTCCATGTGCGGAATCTCACTGCCATCAACCATGTAGATCGCACGCCCGAGATCCCTTACAAGCTCGCCCTGAAAACGGCACCTGGCATCGGGATCGGACCAGGCTTCGGAGATATCCTTGTTGAGCTTCTCTGCAAGGATATCGCCACTGCAGAGTTCGACCGAATGGGTGAAAGATGGGATGCCCGAGCCGTAGTCGATCCTGAGTTCATAGCCGAACGGCATCATTTCGACCGTGAATCGATCGACATAACCGCCACCGACCAGGTTCTTCAGGGCAAAATACGCCACAGCCTTATCGCGATCTGTCGCGCTGGGGTCATAGAGCGTAAACAGATGGCTCTTGGCTTCACGCACATTCGTCCTGCAAAACCAATCCTTGATCGTATCCCAGATCCGTTCGATCGTGCGGGCAATCGAAGGCCGGTCACTCTGCCCGGCGCTGGCAGCCTTGATATCGGATGGGTTGAGCGAAATATCGAAGAAACGGCCCTGGATCCCGAGTACTGTAGCCATGAAACAACCTGCAATATCTAAAAACCAATGGCGTACACTCACGCCTATGGGTTCAAGCTAAATTGTTTCATTCGGTACACTGTCTCAAAAATGACAGCAGGCAGAGGGTTGCTACCTGACGGAACAGATGCCGTCAGGCCTTTTCTTGATGATCTTGCAGCTCCTTACTTCCGGACTGGATCAATGCCTATCACTGCCGATAGAACCGTTGCCTTGCCATCTGAATCTATCAGTATCTGGGTATCGTACACCGGGGCGAGGAGCATAGGCGATTGGGGGCCGGCGATAGCTTCCAGTTGCCTCCTGAGCTCAGAGCCCTTGATATCGGATTGCCATTGCGTTGTTGAACGAGCATGCATGATGACGCCACCCTTCTTGTCCGAAAAGAAGTTGAAGCTTGTCTCCCCCTTCCCTCCAAAGTGCATCAATTGACTGGGATCGAGAACCTCGCAGGATGAATATATAAGTAGGGCAAAGAGCTTCTGGGAGGCGATGGCAATGGCTGCCTGCTTCTGCTTTTCATTTCCCGGAATATTGCCAATCGCTTCCCCGAACGTGGTCAGCGGGGGCTCTTTGTCGGTGAAGCGAATCGGTTCCGAGCGAAGGCGGTAACTGCTGCGACCAAAATCCTTCTGCAACGCTTTCTCGTACTTGGCTCGCTCCGTCGCGTCCGTGATGCTCCAGCGCGTATAATCATTCAGAGTTTTGGTCAAACGAACCGGATCGCAGATCTGAACCGAAAAGGAGTAGGGCTCCAGCCCACCGCCGTACTTTATCTCGAGTGAATAGCCAAACGGTTCAATGGTAACGACAAACCGGTCCTGATAGGCGGGCGCCACAAGAGCCTTGAGCTTGAAAAAACTTTCCGCCTTCTCGCGCGGCGAGGCCTCGGCATTGTACAGAACAGCCAGATTGTCCTTAGCCTGAACATAGTTCGTTCCAAGAAACCAGTCGGTGATGTGGTCCCAGACACGGTTTAGCTTGGCACCAAGCGTGTCCGGTTTCTGCGCATAACGGATATCAGTCTGAGATACCTGCAGGTCCCCAACTTTACTTGCCATATAAAATGCAATCACAGCGGAATAACTCCAACTATACGAATGTAAAATAAATATTATTCAGAATAAAATTACCGAAGATTATTGGTAACAAGACATTAAAAGGCAAAACGACGGCACTTGCGCGCCGTCGAGTCTTTTATCTTCAGGTTGTGCAGAACTTGTCCTGATAATGACAGGGTGAAAGCTCACACGAAGGGCTTTGCTACCTGATAGCGGCGCGGCACAAGGCGCTCGAAATACTTGACGCCTTCGGCTGAAAGCCTGTTCTGGTCCGGGTCGAGAATGCTATCCGGCATGTGCTGCGTCTTGCCTGCCACCTGATCCAGCGGAACGTTCCTGAAGATGGTCTTCGAGCCATCGAACTGAAGAGCAACCGACGTGCTTCCCTGCTCGGCAAAGCGCACTGCAGCAGCACCAGCGGCGAAGGCCTCACGTGCATCCACTTCGTTTAGCGTAGCAATGTTGCCGCGCGGCAGGTAACCGAACGTATCCACGCGGGCGCGCTTGCCCGGCAGATCCTCGGCCAGCATGCGTTCCACAGCAGCACCAAGATCGGTGCCAGAGAGTTTTACGTTGCCGTGCTGGTCGCGCTCCAGCTTTTCCGCCGGCACCAGCGTTTCCACCAGCGAACGGCCATCCGCGCCCGAAACGCCCTCGGACATGGCAACCACGCAGCGGCCGTGCCGTGACATCGCGGACTTCACGTCATCGATGAAGTGCTGACGATCAAACGCACGCTCCGGAACATAGATCAGATGCGGACCGCTTTCCTCGTCCATCGACCATGCTGCCGATGCCGCTGTCAGGAAGCCAGCGTGCCGGCCCATGACGATGCCGACATAGATGCCGGGAAGCGCATGGAAATCGAGATCGACGCTCAGGAATGCGCCGGCAACAAATTCCGCGGCCGAAATGAAGCCCGGCGTGTGATCGTTCAGAACCAGGTCATTGTCGATTGTCTTCGGCGCATGGATACAGGCGATCTGCCTAGCTGAGGCCTTGCTCAGGATGCCCTGGGTTCCCGCCGTATCGTTGCCGCCGATGTAGATAAACGCGTCTGCACCGATGTGCTGCAGGGTCTTCAGAACCGTTGCGCAATAGGCCTCGTCGGGCTTGTCGCGCGTGCTGCCAAGGGCTGCACTTGGCGTCCCCGCAATTGCCCTGAGCTCGGTTTCAGAGAGCTCCGAAAGGGGCACGAGGTTGCCGTCGCGCACGCCTCGGATGCCGTGCAGAGCGCCCAGAACCCGGGCCTTGGGATAGAGCTTCCGCGCCTCAAGCACGGCGCCAACAACGGTCTGGTTAATCACAGCGGTTGGACCGCCGCCTTGTGCAATTACAAATGTTTCCGCCATGGCTACTCTCTCTCGCTTGCTTGGTTATCTATAGCACGCGAGAGCAGTCCGCCACCATGTTCGAAGCTCTTGACGCTCTCGAAACTCAAGCTTGTTTGGGATCGTCCAGAACGAGGTCGTGCTGAATGATCGCGGCATCTGGTCCGATGAAAAGCCAGATGGACAGGTGGCTGGGTTCCTGCCGTTCTACAAAATGCTTCTGATAAGGTTCGGCAGCGAGGTTTTTGAGTTCGCGGAAAGCGGAGAGCTTCTCGGCATCCGTGCTCTCCGCCGAGTAAAGCTTCAACAGGCAATCCTTCGCTGCGCCAACCTTTGTGCCGCAGAACCAGTCCTTGATCGCCGTCCAGGCCTTTTCGATCATGGACCTCGACGAACCTTTCTCCGCCGACAAACGAAGTGCCCTGAAGTCGGTATGATCGATACCAGCACAGGAGCTGCGACCTGGAACCATCAAAAGGTTAGCCATGGGCAATTCTCCGTCTACAAGGAAATGTAGCGGAGTAATTACCCTCCAACGCCCTTTAATCCTGTAACGAAAGTGACTCCGTTGGAGCGATTGGGCTTAGCCTACGAACGCGCGCTCAACCACGAAATCGGCAGGCTCGGAATTGGAGCCTTCCTTCAGCCCCGCCTTCTCCACCAATTCCTTGACGTCCTTGATCATGGCCATGGAGCCGCAGATCATGACGCGGTCAACCTCGCGGTTGAGGGGTTCTGTCCCCAGAGCTTCAAACAGGCGGCCGTTCTCGATCAGGGTCGTAATGCGGCCCATTTCGGGTGAGGCTTCGCGGGTCGTGGAAGCGAAATGCTTCAGGCGCCCTTCCGTCAGCTCGCCGATCAGCGGATCTTCACGCGTGTCCGCGATCAGTTCCTCGCCATACTTCAACTCCGCGACGTCGCGGCAGGTATGGGTGAGGATGACCTCGTCGAATTTTTCGTAGGTCTCCGGGTCGCGCACGAGGCTCGCGAAAGGCGCGATGCCGGTGCCGGTCGAGATCATGTAGAGACGCTTACCCGGCAGCAGCGCATCGTGCACAAGCGTGCCGGTTGACTTCTGGCGCATCAGAACGGTGTCGCCGGGCTGGATCTTCTGCAGATGCTGGGTCAGCGGACCGTCGGCAACCTTGATGGAGAAGAACTCGAGCTCCTCGTCCCACGAGGGGCTTGCGATCGAATAGGCGCGGAAAACGGGCTTGGCAGCGTTTGGCAGGCCGATCATGACGAACTCGCCGGAACGGAAGCGAAAGCTTTGCGGCCGTGTGATACGGAAGGCGAAAAGATTGTCCGTGTAGTGCGTGACGGAAATCACGCGCTCGGCAAACACGCCAGCCGGAATCGGAAACTCGACCGTCTGGTCCTCGGTGGCGCTACCTGGCACTGCAATGTTCATATGCTGCCTTCCGTTCAATCCTATGCCCGAGACTAATACAGCAGACGTAACCCACCGCCCTGCCGGACGGAAGGATTCTCATCCCATTTTCTTCGGGAACGAAGAATATCCTGCATGGATATGGGGTGCGGCACGGGAATGTTCAAACGCCATGCCTGCCACGACGTTCCAAATAAAAAAGGCAGGCGACGGAGACCGCCACCTGCCTTTTCGAAATCGGGAAGCGATTACTCGCTGGCAGCAGCTGCTTCTGCAGCGGCCTTGGCATCTTCCTCAGCCTTGCGGGCTGCAGCAAGACGCTCCTGAGCCTTCTGGCCAGGCTCAGCCTTCTTCGGGTTGTTACGCTCCGGACGCTTGGCAATGCCAGCCTGGTCGAGGAAGCGCAGAACGCGGTCGGTCGGCTGTGCACCCTGGGCGATCCAGTGCTTGATGCGCTCTTCGTTCAGAACGACGCGGTCTGCATCCTTGGCGAGCATCGGGTTCCAGGAGCCCAGCTCTTCCAGGAAACGGCCATCGCGCGGTGCGCGGGCGTCAGCGAGAACGACGTGGTAGAAGGGACGCTTCTTGGAGCCTGCGCGAGCAAGGCGGATCTTAAGGGACATTGTATTTTCCTTTCATTCAACACGTAGGCAGGTCACCCTGCCGATTAGAAGCGCAATTCCTCACGCCTTTTTCTTGTTTGAGGCTCGCATCGAAGCCGCCGGGAGAGCAGTGCGGGCGATCCTCGGTTAGCCTAGTTTCCCGCCGATGCACGCTCTTCAGCGATCGCCTCGTGATGACGGATCACCTCGCGAGCGATGAAGGTCAGGATCTTTTCGGCAAAGTCCGGATCGAGATGTGCTTCATCAGCCAGACGCCGCAGGCGGGCGATCTGCTGCTGCTCGCGCTGCGGGTCTGCAGCTGGCATCTTGTTGGCAGCCTTCAGCGCGCCCACCGCCTTGGTGCAGCGGAAACGCTCGGCCAGAATATGAATGAGTGCAGCGTCCAGGTTATCGATGGAAGCCCGATACTCCAGGAGCTTGGCTCTTGCTTCGTCCATGCCAGTGCTCATTTTCCCCCTCACTTCTTTCTCGGCAAGCCGGGGAACCCGGCACCCGGCAGGCCCGGAAGACCGGGCATTCCCCCGCCCGGTAGTCCTGGCATTCCCTTCGGCAGGCCGCCGGGCATTCCGCCCGGGCCGCCCAGCTGCTTCTGCAGCGCCTCAAGCTGCTTCGGATCCATCTTTGACAGATCCGGCATGCCGCCACCAAGGCCGCCGAGGCCCATCTTCTGGGCCATGCCGCCAACGAGGCCGCGCATCATGCCGCCCTTCTTGCCCTTGCCGCCCATGGCCTTCATCATGTCGGCCATGCCACGGTGCATCTTCAGCAGCTTGTTGATCTGGGCTGCGTCGGTGCCGGAACCGGCAGCGATGCGCTGCTTGCGGCTGTGCTTCAGCAGATCCGGATTGGAACGTTCGGCCGGGGTCATCGACTGGATGATGGCGATCTGACGGGCGATCACCTTGTCGTCCATGCCGGCGCCTGCCAGCTGATCCTTCATCTTGGCCATGCCTGGCATCATGCCCATGATGCCGCCGAGGCCACCCATGCGCTGCATCTGGCGAAGCTGCTCGGCGAGGTCGTTCAGGTCGAACTTCCCCTCCTGCATCTTCTTGGCCATTGCAGCGGCCTGTTCCTGATCGATGGTCTGCGCAGCCTTCTCGACCAGGCTGACGATGTCGCCCATGCCAAGGATGCGGTCGGCGACGCGGCGCGGATGGAACTCGTCCAGCGCGTCCATCTTTTCGCCAACACCGATCAGCTTGATCGGCTTGCCGGTAACGGCGCGCATCGAGAGCGCTGCACCGCCACGACCGTCGCCGTCCATGCGGGTCAGCACGATACCGGTGATGCCAACGCGCTCGTCGAAATTGCGGGCGAGATTGACGGCGTCCTGACCGGTGAGCGAGTCGGCGACCAGCAGAACTTCGTGCGGAGCCGAGACCTGATGGATGCCAGCCATCTCCACCATCAACGGCTCGTCGATGTGCGTGCGGCCGGCGGTATCGAGAATAACAACATCGTAGCCGCCGAGCTTCGCGGCCTGCACAGAGCGGCGGGCGATCTCGGTCGGCGACTGGTCGGCGATAATCGGAAGCGTGGAAACGCCGGTCTGCTCGCCGAGCTGCTTCAGCTGCTCCTGGGCGGCCGGACGGCGCGTGTCGAGCGAGGCCATCAGGACCTTCTTGCCCTGGCGCTCGGTGAGGCGCTTGGCAATCTTGGCCGTGGTGGTGGTCTTACCGGAGCCCTGCAGACCGACCATCATGATGACGACAGGGGCCGGGGCATTGAGGCTGATCGTCTCGCCCTCGGAGCCGAGCATCTCGATAAGCTCGTCGTGGACGATCTTGACGACCATCTGGCCGGGCTTGACCGACTTCAGGACGGTCGCGCCGACAGCCTTCTCGCGGACGCGGTCGGTAAAGGAGCGAACGACGTCGAGCGCGACATCGGCCTCGATCAGAGCCCGGCGCACTTCACGCAATGCTGCGGAAACATCGGCTTCCGACAGGGCTCCCCGCCCAGTCAGGCCGTTCAGGATGGCGCCTAGGCGTTCCTGGAGGTTCTCAAACATTCGCGCTCCTTTGGATCTCGTGATGCGGAATAACCGTCCACGAGAGGTAATGCATTCGCGCGCAAGATTAAACAGAGAGCAAAGCCAAAATGCACCCGGGGGCGCCACGCGCTGCCGGGTGTTGACCTCCGGGATCGGGTCCCGGTCGGCTGCTCAGAGTCTAAACTCGTCGCGAAAGTCGTGTCTCTAAACAGGAAACGGGCCGAAGAGTCAAGTCTCCGGCCCGTTTCCGAGATCAATCAGTTTCAGTCAGCTTAGCGCATCACATAGACGATGCGGCGGCTATCGGGTTCGACAAGAACCGGCTGGCCGTTCACGGACACATAGCGGTACTCGTAGTTCGGGATTTCCTGAACCTGGACGGTCTCGGGAAGCGATGCGCCGACGACGACTTCGCCTTCAAGATAAACGGGCTCAGGACGATGTTCCTGAACGTAGGTCACCACCTCCTGTGGCGGAGTGATCGTGTCGACAGTACCGCCGGCAATCGCGCCGGCTGCGCCACCAACGGCTGCACCAACCGGTCCACCGATGATTGCACCGGCGATAGCGCCCGTAGCAACGCCCGTCAGAGCGCCGGCGTTGTTCTCGCCCGTGCTGGCGGTCGTCTCATAGGTGACTGTCGGAACGGTCGACTGACGCTCGGTCAGGACAACCGTCTGCTGATCAGCGGAAGTGACGAGGTAATCGGAGTAGGCCCAGCCTTCAACGCCATTGGCCGTAACCTGGCACCACTTGCTGCCTTCGATACAGCCGGAAACTGTAGCTTGTCCCGATGCCATGATTGCACCGACTACCGGGTACTGGGGGCCTGGCCCTGCCCGCACGTTAAGATCGGTCACGGCTTCTGCCGTCACCTGTGCGCCTGCCGAGCCAGCCACAGCTACAAGAGCAACTGCCGCAAGTGCACTTTTTGCAAGTGCTGCCATCATGTTTCCATTCTCCTTTTGTTAGTCGCTGATCAAACTAAGGCGACGTTAATTCGTTCCATGTTATCTACGGGCTTGACTCCTGAATTTACTTCAGGCGCATAGCCTTCAACCCATGAGTGCTTACGGAGTTCGGCATGAACCTAGGCGGCAAAGCGCGCTTATTCGCAGCAATCTTTTTATCCAGCGTATTCACTGCAGGCGCGGCCAGTGCAGCCACGTGCGGCAATGACGCAAGCGGGTTTGAACGTTGGAAGACAAGCTTCTCGCAGGAAGCTGCGGCACGTGGCGTTGGACAGCGCGCGCTGAACGCGCTCGCGGGCACGACCTACGCGCGCAAGACGATCGCGGCCGACCGTGGCCAAAAGAGCTTCAAGCTCTCACTTAACGAATTTATGCAGAAGCGTGGCTCTGCAACCATTGTTTCGCAGGGCAAGAAGCACAAGGCGCAGAAGGCATCGCTGTTTGCAGCGATCGAGCGCCAGTATGGCGTTCCTGCCGGTCCGCTGATCGCCATCTGGGGCATGGAAACCGGCTTTGGCCGCTTCCTGGGCGACCAGAACACGATCTCGGCCGTGGCGACGCTGGCATATGATTGCCGCCGTTCAGAGTTCTTCACCGACCACCTCTACGCAGCCCTGCAGCTGATCGATCGCGGTATCCTGACGCCGCAGGCGGTCGGTGCTGCTCATGGCGAGATCGGCCAGACGCAGTTCCTGCCCGGAAGCGTGCTGAAGTACGGCGTGGATGGTGACGGCGACGGCCGCATCGACATGGTTCGTTCGACAGCTGATGCTCTCGCCTCGACCGCGAACTTCCTGCGTGCGCATGGCTGGCGCCCGGGTGCCGGTTATCAGGAGGGTGAACCGAACTTCGCCGCTATCCAGGGCTGGAACGCCGCAACGGTGTACCAGCAGGCCATTGCGCTCATGGGTCGGGATATCGACGGCGCACGCTAATTTAGATCAAGACGCGTGTGGAAAACCTATCACCGCGCGCTCAAGTTTATGTGAAAAGCGGCACCCAAGGGCGCCGCTTTTTTATTTGGCGAGAATGGCGTCGGTTACATCCCGTTTCCGTGCCGCAACTCCATGCAGCGATAAAAATCGGCCAGCTGCTTGCCCCGCTCGGGACGGAACGTCCTGCCCGCATCCTCAAGGATGACAATGCGATCGAGCCGGAAGGTGCGGAAGCTCTCCCGCAACTCGCACCAGCCGACGAGCGTCCAGACCTTGCCCCAGAACCAGAGGCCCAACGGGCGGACGGTGCGCTTGGTGATGTTCTCCTGCTCGTCGCAGTAGTCGAGCCGCAGTACCCGCCGGTCCTCCACCGCACGTTCCAGCACGTCGATGATCTGCCGCTCAGCATCGCTGATGCCCCAGCTCGGCGTATGGATCTCAGTCTTGGAAATGCGGTCCTTTTCGGTGTCGGGAAGAACAGCGCGGATCTTGACCAGCGCCTCTTCCGCCGCACGCGCCATGGCCGCGCCACCGAAGGCGCGCACCATGCGCGCTCCAGCCACCAGAGCCACGATCTCATCACGCGTGAACATGAGTGGCGGAAGCTCAAAGCCATCACGCATCAGGTATCCGACACCTGCCTCGCCATCGATCGGGACACCCGTCGACTGGAGATCCGCGATATCGCGATAGATGGTACGGTCTGACACTTCCAAACGTTCTGAAAGCATGCGCGCGGTGACGAGACGGCCACCGCGCAAATGCTGCACGATCTGAAACAATCGATCTGCGCGTCGCATCTGAACCGATCCCCTTCAATTCAGTTTTTGGCGCAGCTGTCAGGGCCCGGCATGATGCGGGTCCAGCAGCGCTTCATATCCAAGACGCTGATCCAGCACCCATCCCGACATGAGGTGAGAAAATTCGTGCGAATCCCCGTCGTTTCGCGGCGCAATTTGCACAACCCCTCCTGACAACGTTATGTCAGGAGCCTGTCAGTGGTGAAACGCTGCGGTCACCTCTTGCGTAGCGCCTCCTCGATCTCGGTGAGGATCGCCGGATCGTCGATGGTGGTCGGCATCGTCCAGTCACGCCCATCGGCGATCTTCTGCATGGTGGCGCGCAGGATCTTGCCGGAGCGCGTCTTCGGCAGGCGCTTGACCGCAATCACCTCCTTGAATGCGGCAACGGGTCCGATCCGGTCGCGCACCATGGCAATCAATTCACGCTCCACTTCGCGGAAGTCACGGTCGAAGTTCGCCCGCAGAACGACGAAGCCACAGGGCGTCTGGCCTTTCATCTCGTCGGCAACGCCCACAACGGCACATTCCGCGACGTCCGGATGCTCGGCCACGACTTCTTCCATGCCGCCGGTCGAGAGGCGATGGCCGGCGACGTTGATGATGTCGTCGGTGCGCGCCATGATGAAGAGGTAGCCATCCTCGTCGATGTATCCCGCGTCGGCCGTCTTGTAGTAGCCCTTGAAGTCGTGAAGGTAGGACGAGAAGAAGCGATCGTCCGCATTCCAGAGCGTGGGTAGCGCTCCCGGCGGCATCGGCAGGCGGATGACGACATTGCCGAGCGTGCCCGGCGCACTCTGGTGACCGTCGTCGTCCAGGATCTCGATGGCGTAACCTGGCATGGGAACACCCGGCGAACCGTACTTTACCGGCAGCAGCCCAAGCCCGACCGGATTGTGGCTGATCGGCGCTCCGGTTTCGGTCTGCCACCAGTGGTCGATGACGGGAACCTTGAGCTGCCTTTCGGCCCACTTGATCGTTTCCGGATCAGCGCGCTCGCCCGCCAGGAACAGGGTGCGCAGGTTCGAAAGATCCCGTTGGCGGATGAACTCGCCCTCGGGATCGGCCGTGCGGATGGCGCGGAAGGCCGTCGGCGCGGTGAAGAGGGCTGCAACCTTGTGCTCCTCGATCACGCGCCAGAAGGTACCGGCGTCAGGCGTACCAACGGGCTTGCCTTCAAACAGGACTGTCGTGCAGCCATGCAGCAGCGGCGCATAGACAATGTAGGAGTGCCCAACCACCCAGCCGACGTCCGAGGCGGCCCAGAACACTTCGCCGGGCTTGATGCCGTATTCGTGCTCCATGGTCCATTTCAGCATGACCATGTGGCCGCCGTTGTCGCGCACAACGCCCTTCGGTGCACCGGTCGTGCCCGACGTGTAGAGGATGTAAAGCGGATCGGTCGGCGCCACCGGAACGCAGGGAACGCTCTCGCCACGTGCCGCATCCATCGCCTGGCGCATGTCGATGTCACGGCCGTCCATCAGCCCGCACTGCTGTTGCTCACGCTGGAGGATGACACAGGCGGACGGCTTGTACGTTGCGAGTTCGATCGCCTTGTCGAGCAGCGTCTTGTAATCGACAACTCGACCGGGCTCGATGCCACAGGAGGCGGAGACAACCACCCTGGCTTCCGCGGCATTCAGGCGGACGGCAAGTTCAGGCGCGGCAAAGCCGCCGAAGACGACCGAGTGCACAGCGCCAAGACGCGCGCAGGCGAGCATCGCAAACAGCGCTTCCGGCACCATCGGCATATAGATGATGACGCGGTCGCCCTTCTCGACGCCCTGCTGGCGCAGAACGGCGGCAAGCGCCTGCACTTCCGATTGAAGCTCGGCGTAGGTGAACTTCTTCTGCCTGCCGGTGATGGGGCTGTCGTAAATCAGCGCAAGCTGGTCGGCGCGGCCTTCCTCGACGTGACGGTCAACAGCGTTGAAGCACGTATTGCACTCGCCACCGACGAACCATCGGCCATAGACGCCCTGTTCAGGATCGAAGACTTTCTCGTAGGGGGAGAACCAGCGAAGCTCATCAGCCGCATGCGCCCAGAACTGATCCGGATTGTCCTTCCACTCGCGATACACATCATGATAACGCGATGCCATGCTTCTCCTCCTAACCCTGCCTTTCCTGCCTCAATGGCCGAAAGGACAAGGAGATCATTGTCCTGCTTTGACAAGTGAACAAATTCGGGTGAAAGAAATCAACCTCAAAACGCAGGACATCAGATCCCCGTATGGCGACAAAAGTTCTTTCATATCTGATCATCGCCATGATGATCCTGCATATCATACGCCCTCTTGGGCTTCCTGGCCTCAGGAAACGCAGCGATTTCTGGAAGTTGGCTGTGGTCGCGCTCATCGCTATGGGTGCGACAGTACTACTGAGCCACGGATAATCTTTCCACTCCAGAACATATCAAGTTCAACCGAGACGATTATCGGCAAAAACAAAAAAGGCGCACGATTGCTCGCGCGCCTTTAGAATCAAAGTGAAACGCTGATTAAGCAGCCTTCTCTAGGTCCAGCTTCCACTGGCCGGTAGCAGCGAGGCTGTTCATGCGGGCGCGGTGCGCGAAGGCGGCCTGGCCAGCAGCGACATTCTCAGCCTTACCACCCCAAGCCTTAAGCGCAGCAGCCTGCAGGGCGCGGCCGTAGGAGAAGGTCAGCGGCCAGGACGGGTTGTGCAGCTCATTCATCAGCGACAGATGCGCGGTTGCTTCCTCGTCGGACTGACCGCCGGAGAGGAAGGCGATGCCGGCAACGGCAGACGGAACGGTCGACTTGAGGACGCGAACGGTCTTCTCGGCGACTTCCTCACGCGATGCCTTGCGTGCGTTCTTGCCGTCGATGACCATGTTCGGCTTCAGGACCATGCCCTCAAGGCTGACGCGTGCGTCGTAAAGCTCATCGAAAACCGTGTTGAGAACGAACTCGGTAACCTCGTAGCAGCGGTCGATCGAGTGGTCGCCCGGCTCGCCGTCCATCATGATTTCCGGCTCAACGATCGGAACGATGCCGGCTTCCTGGCAAAGCGCAGCGTAGCGGGCGAGCGCCTGCGCGTTCTGGCGAACGGCACCACGGGTCGGCAACACGTCGGAGATATTGATAACGCCGCGCCATTTGGCAAAGCGTGCGCCGAGCTCGTAATACTCGTTCAGGCGCTCACGCAGGCCGTCGAGGCCTTCGGTAATCGACTCGCCCGGGAAGCCAGCGAGCGGCTTGGAACCAGCATCGACCTTGATGCCTGGAACGGCACCAGCAGTCTTGATGAGTTCTACGAGCGGTGTGCCGTCCTTGGCGCTCTGGCGCAGGGTCTCGTCGTAAAGGATCACGCCGGAGATGTAATCCTTCATCGCATCGGCGCGGAACAGCATCTCGCGGTAGTCACGACGCGTGTCAGCGGTCGATTCAGCTCCGATCGTGTCAAAGCGCTTCTTGATCGTGCCCGTGCTCTCGTCCGCAGCAAGGATACCCTTGCCCGATGCCATCATGCGGGCTGCAATGTCTTCAAGACGTTCGCTCATCTTTTCGCGTCTCCTTCTCTCATTTCATTCCTGCCTAGCAGACACCAAAGACAAACGGAATGATGCTGGTTTCTCTTAAATCGATATAGCTCTGGTTACTTGCTCAATGCCGCGACGCCAGGCAGAACCTTGCCTTCCATCCACTCAAGGAACGCGCCACCGGCGGTCGAAACATAGGTGAACTTGTCGGCAGCGCCGGCATGGTTGAGTGCGGCAACCGTGTCGCCACCGCCAGCCACCGAGACCAGCGCACCGGCTTCCGTGCGGGCAGCAGCGTAGTTAGCCGCCGCGACCGTTGCACGGTCGAAGGGCTCGATCTCGAAAGCGCCGAGCGGGCCGTTCCAGACGAGCGTCTTGGCCTTGTCGAGCCAGGCTTCGACGTTCTTCACGCTTGCCGGACCCGCGTCGAGGATCATGGCATCGGAAGGCACAGCGGAGACGTCGACCGTCTCGTTCTCCGCGCCAGCCTTGAACTCACGCGCCACGACCGCATCAACCGGCAGGACGATGGAACAGCCTGCTGCTTCCGCATCGCGCAGGATCTGGCGCGCAGTATCGGCGAGGTCGTGCTCACAGAGCGACTTGCCAACCTCAACGCCCTGGGCGGCCAGGAACGTGTTGGCCATGCCGCCGCCGATTACCAGCGCATCGACCTTACGTACGAGGTTCGACAGGAGGTCGATCTTGGTGGAAACCTTGGCGCCGCCAACGATGGCGAGCACCGGGCGTTCCGGATTGCCGAGACCCTTTTCCAGCGCCTCAAGCTCTGCCTGCATGGTGCGGCCAGCGTAAGCCGGTAGCAGACGGGCCAGACCCTCCGTGGAAGCGTGGGCGCGGTGCGCAGCAGAGAAGGCGTCGTTGACGTAGGTATCGCCGTTTGCGGCAAGCGCCTTGGCGAACTCCGCGTCGTTCTTCTCTTCACCGGCATGGAAGCGGGTGTTTTCGAGCAGCAGGATGTCGCCGTTGTTGAGCGCTGCGATGGCGCTGGCTGCTTCATCGCCAATGCAGGAGGTTCCGAAGGCGACCTTGCGGCCGAGAACAGCTTCGACAGCGCCGGCCACCGGCTTCAGGGAGTCTTCCTCGACGACCTTTCCCTTGGGGCGGCCGAAGTGTGCGAGAAGGATTACCTTCGCGCCCTTGTCGGAAAGTTCGCGAATGGTCGGAGCCACGCGTTCGATGCGGGTGGTATCGGAAACCGCGCCGTCCTTCACGGGAACGTTCAGGTCCACGCGCAGAAGAACGCGCTTACCCGCGATGTCTTGAAGATCGTCCAGGGTCTGGAAGCCGGCCATTACTGCCTCACTATGCTAAGCTTATCGTCGGTGGCGAAAATACAGGGCATCGCGCAGTTAACAAGCCCGGTAGCTGTGCTTGGTTGCAAGTGAATCGATTATATTTTTCAGATGCTTGAGTCTGTGTTGTCGCGGCAAAGAAAAACGCGCCCGGCGGGGTGCCGAGCGCGTCAGGGAATGTCGTTCCCGAAGGAAATTTAGAGGGTCTTGCCGATCTCCACGGCCACGTCGGCCATGCGGTTGGAGAAGCCCCACTCGTTGTCGTACCAGGACATGACGCGGACGAGATCGCCTTCGATGACCTTGGTCTGGTCCAGAGCGAAGGTCGACGAAGCCGGGTTGTGGTTCATGTCCATCGAAACCAGCGGCTCGTCCGTGTAGGCCAGAACGCCCTTCAGCGCGCCATCAGCGGCAGCGACCAGAGCAGCGTTGACTTCCTCAACGGTAACCTTGCGCTTCGGCACGAACTTGAAGTCGATGACCGAAACGTTCGGGGTCGGGACGCGGATGGAAACACCGTCCAGCTTGCCCTTGAGCTCCGGCAGAACCAGGCCGACGGCCTTGGCAGCACCGGTGGAGGTCGGGATCATCGACATGGCGGCTGCACGGGCCCGGTAGAGGTCCTTGTGCATGGTGTCGAGGGTCGGCTGGTCGCCCGTGTAGGCGTGAACCGTCGTCATGAAGCCCTTTTCGATGCCGAAGGCGTCGTTCAGGACCTTGGCAACCGGTGCAAGGCAGTTGGTGGTGCAGGAGGCGTTCGACAGAACGATGTGCTCGCTCGTGATCTTGTCGTGGTTGACGCCGTAGACAACGGTCAGGTCGGCATTGTCAGCCGGAGCCGACACCAGAACGCGCTTCGCGCCACCCTGGAGGTGAGCCGAAGCCTTCTCCTTGGACGTGAAGATGCCGGTGCACTCGAGAACGATGTCGACGCCGAGCTCGCCCCACGGCAGCTTGGACGGATCACGCTCAGCAAACACCTTGAAGGAGTCCTCGCCAACGCGGATGGTGTCGCCATCAACGACAACCTTGCCGGGGAAGCGGCCGTGCACGCTGTCGTAGCGCAGCAGGTGAGCGTTGGTCTCAACTGGACCAAGGTCGTTGATCGCGACGACATCGATGTCCTTGCGGCCCGATTCATAGATGGCGCGAACCACATTGCGTCCAATGCGGCCGAATCCGTTGACGGCTACTTTAACGGTCATGAACTACCTCCGACGAGCGTTTAACACCGCATCTGCTGAGCGGCGGAGTGGCTTAGAGTTGTCAAACCCCTGGAACCGATACGATCCCAGGGGGAAGGGTTTATCAGGCAAGGCGCTGTTCGACTGCCGAAACCACAGCGTCGGCGGTGATGCCGAAGTGCTTGTAGAGATCCGGCGCGGGTGCGCTGGCGCCGAAGCCGGTCATGCCGACGAAGATGCCATCGATGCCGATGAAGCTGTCCCAGCCCATACGGATGCCCGCCTCGATCGCAACGCGAACCGGCGCATCACCGATGATTGCCTTGCGGTATTCCGGCGTCTGCAGCTCGAAGAGCTCGAAGCACGGTACCGAAACAACGCGGGTCGGGATGCCACGAGCCTCAAGAGCCTCGCGGGCCTTCACAGCGATCTCGACTTCCGAGCCCGACGCAAAAATCGTGACCTTGGCGGCATCGCTGGCCGAACGCAGCTCGTAGGCGCCGCGGGCCGACAGGTTTTCTTCCTCGAAATCGATGCGCACCGGTGCGAGCTTCTGACGGGTCAGGGCGAGCGTCGAAGGGGTCTCGGCCGATTCAACGGCAACCTGCCAGCACTCCGCCGTCTCAACCGTGTCGGCCGGGCGGAAGACGAAGTGGTTCGGGATCGCACGAAGGGCAGCCATGTGCTCCACCGGCTGGTGGGTCGGGCCGTCTTCACCGAGACCGATCGAGTCATGGGTCATGACGAAGATCGAGCGGATGCCCATCAGCGAAGCAAGACGCATGGACGGACGAGCGTAGTCCGAAAAGCACATGAACGTACCGCTGTAGGGGATGATGCCGCCATGGAGCGCCATGCCGTTCATGGCCGCAGCCATGCCGTGCTCGCGGATGCCGTAGTGAATGTAACGGCCCGAGAAATCGTCCGGCGTAACCGGCTTCGTCTGGCTCGTCTTGGTGTTGTTCGAGCCGGTCAAGTCAGCGGAACCGCCGATCATCTCCGGAACAGCTTCGTTGATGACTTCGAGCGCCATCTCGGATGCATTACGCGTCGCGACGGCTGGCGGGTTGGCTGCCAGCTTGCGCTTGTAGTCGACAATCGCGCTTGCGAAAGCTTCCGGCAGGTCGCCCCGCATGCGGCGCTCGAACTCTGCGCGGGTTTCCGCATCAGCAGCAGCAAGGCGCTTCTCCCATGCACCACGCTCCTTGACGGAACGCAGGCCAGCGAGACGCCACTCGTCCAGAATGTCGGACGGAACTTCAAAGGGCTCCGCCGTCCAGCCGAGGGCCTGGCGGGTTGCCTTGACCTCGTCCGCGCCGAGCGGCGATCCGTGCACCTTGTTCGTGCCTGCCTTGTGGGGCGAACCGAAACCGATGGTCGTGCGGAAGGCGATCATGGTCGGACGATCGGAGTTGCGGGCAGCCTCGATGGCAGCCGCAATGGCTTCCGGATCATGGCCGTCGGCGCGCATCGTGTTCCAGCCGGAAGCGGCGAAACGTGCGCACTGATCGGTGGAGTCGGAGAGCGAAACCGGACCGTCGATGGAAATGTTGTTGTCGTCGAAGAGAACGATGAGCTTGTTCAGCTTCAGGTGGCCGGCAAGCGCAATGGCCTCCTGGCTGATGCCTTCCATGAGGCAGCCGTCGCCCACCAGAGTGTAGGTGTAGTGGTTGACGAGGTCGTCACCGTAGCGGGCGCTCAGCAGGCGTTCTGCCATGGCCATGCCGACGGCATTGGCGATACCCTGGCCGAGCGGGCCGGTCGTCGTCTCGATGCCTGCGGCGTAGCCGTATTCCGGATGGCCGGCCGTACGCGAGCCGAGCTGACGGAAGTTCTTGATCTCATCGATCGTGATGTCTTCGTAGCCGGTCAGGTAGAGCAGCGAATAAAGCAGCATCGAACCATGGCCGGCGGAAAGAACGAAGCGGTCGCGGTCCGCCCACTTCGGGTTCTGCGGGTCATGCTTCAAGAAGCGGGTGTAGAGAACAGTGGCAATGTCAGCCGCACCCATCGGGAGTCCCGGGTGGCCAGAGTTCGCCTTCTCTACGGCATCCATGGATAGGAAGCGAATTGCATTCGCCATCCGGTCGTGTTTTTCGCGTGAGGTCATGTCTGCTCGCTGATCGCTGATCGCTGCCGGTCTGCTCAGGCAATGGCCCGCCTGAATTAGCTCGCGGACACATAGCAGGTGCTCCGCATGAGTCAATAAACTGGGGCGGCTCAAAACGAGCACATCAAGTCACAAACCGTTTTAAATTGGCACTTTTTGACCCCGCCCCCGCAATAAGTGGTGCATAAATGGGGATCGATGGGGTACCTGTTGACGCCAACTTAACACAACGCATAGTGTTCCTTGCGTAAAGCATTATGATTCCGGGTGATTCTCATGCGGCGGGCTTGGAACGGAAGACGATGGCCAGCGACACCACTTTGAGAGAAGCGCTCGAACGCTTGAGCAGAGGCATTGAGCGACTTGAGGCATCGGTCGACAGCCGCCTCGAGAAAGAAAACGATTATGCCGAGGCAGACGCCGAAATACAGAGGATGAACGCGGACCGCTCGCGTCTAGCCCAGGAAATAGACAAGGCAGAAGCCAGGGCTGAGCGGCTGGCTGAAGTTAACCGCGAAGTCTCCCGCCGTCTGGTGACGGCGATGGAAACGATCCGGGCAGTACTTGACCGCTAGGGTCAACCAGGGCGAGGACGATGGCGCAAGTTTCGGTCACGATTGACGGCAAAGTCTATCGAATGGCCTGCAACGAGGGGCAGGAAGAACACCTGATCGACCTCGCGCAGCGGTTCGATCGCTATGTCACCCATCTGAAGGACTCCTTCGGCGAGATCGGCGATCAGCGGATCACCGTCATGGCCGGCATCATGGTCATGGACGAGCTCGTGGAGCTGCAGAAACGCGTCAAGGGCATGGAGGCAGAGATCGCAACCCTCCGCAAGACCCGCGACGATGCCCTGCTGCGCGCCGATAAGACCGACGCTGCCGTGAGCAGTTCGCTCGAGGAGCTGGCCGTACGCATCGAAGCTGTCGCGGCAAAGCTCGCCACAAACTGATCGCCGCGGGCTGTCGCAATACACATTCTGCATCTTTGAACCTGCGGATGAGCAGTTTTTCAGCCGCTACAGCTGCGCTTGTGCCGCAAAACAAGTTCCCACAGCCAGGCGAATTGCTTAAAGAACGCCGAAACACTGGCGCAACTGACTGAACTGCGAATTTTTTCATGGCGAAGCTCGAAAATCCCGTCCAACTCGGCGTCATCGGCGCTCCTCACGGAATAAAGGGCGAGGTTCGCGTCAAAACCTTCACCGAAGATCCGACTGCGCTTGGCAACTATGGTCCGCTCACGACTGAGGACGGTGCGACGCTCACCATACGTAGCGTGCGTCCGTCCAAGACGGTCGTTGTCGTGCGGTTCAAGGAGATCCAGGATCGCAACGCTGCAGAGCTTTTGAACGGCAAGGGCCTGTTCGTGGAGCGGGACGCACTGCCTGACGATCTCGATGAGGAAGAGTTCTACCATGCCGACCTGATCGGACTCGAAGTCCGCGACGAGGAAGGCGAGACTGTCGGCAAGATCACGGCGGTGCAGAATTTCGGCGCCGGTGACATGCTGGAGGTGCGTCCCCGCGGTGGCGCCTCGGTCTTCATCCCCTTTACCAAGCTTGCCGTGCCCGCCATCGACTTCGACAGCGGTATCGTTACGGTAAATCGTGAGCTCGCCGGCTTGATAGACAAGGAAGAAGACTTAGAGCTTCGCGAGAAGGATGAACCGGAGGCGGATGCATGACCTTCCGCGCTACCATTCTGACCCTTTATCCCGACATGTTCCCCGGGCCGCTCAGCCAGTCGCTCGCAGGTCGCGCCATGAGCGAGGGAACGTGGTCGCTCGACACCGTGCAGATCCGCGACTTCGCGCTCGACAAGCATCGCAGCGTCGATGACACGCCTGCCGGCGGCGGTGCCGGCATGGTGATGCGACCCGACGTTCTTGCCCGCGCGATTGATACGACTGCTCCGGCAGAGGATCCGCGCCCGCGCCTTCTGATGAGCCCGCGCGGAAAGCCGCTGACACAGGCGAAGGTTCGCGAACTGGCTGACGGTCCCGGCGCCATCATTCTCTGTGGGCGGTTCGAGGGTGTAGACCAGCGTCTGATCGATTCTCGGCAGCTGGAGGAAGTCTCGATCGGGGACTATATTCTTTCCGGTGGCGAGATCGCCGCGCTCGTTCTGCTTGACGCAGTGGTGCGCCTGCTGCCCGGCGTCATGGGTAACGATCAGTCCGGCACCGAGGAAAGTTTCGAGAACGGGCTTCTGGAGCATCCCCACTACACGCGGCCGACAGTTTTTGAGGATCAGCCAATCCCGGACGTGCTGCTCTCCGGCAATCACAAGAAGATTGCCGCGTGGCGCAGGGCCAAGGCCGAGGAGATTACGCGCGAGCGGCGTCCTGACCTCTGGGAAGCACATCTGCAGAACCGCCGTTAGACCAGTTCTAACCATTGTTTTGACGCAATCCCTGACGGAAAACCGGTTCCCACTTTTCCTGGAATTGCTCTAGGCTCGTTATTTGCCTATCCCGTGCAAGAAATGGTGGAAGGCATTCTGTGAGTCGGCTAATCATCTTTTGCAGTCGTCTTGAATATCGCCTCAACCGTTCTCGCGAGGTCTGGCCATGAAATCCATGCTGTTACGTGGAGCCATCCTGAGCCTGCTGGCTACTTTTGCCGGCACGGCACAAGCGGCAGAAGAAAAGCTCGACTGGGCGCAGCCCTTCGTGGGCGACTGGACCCTTTCCGGTGTTTCCGAGGGCGATCCCTACTGCCTGATCACGCTCGGTGATGAAGGAACCATCGGCGGCGCGACGCTCGACATTTCGGCCACCTGCCTGCGTCGATTCCCGCTCGAGGAGGTCTCGGGCTGGACGCTGCGTGACGATTCCATCGTGCTTATCGACGCAACCCGCCAGCCAGTGCTGACGCTGGATCACCAGACGACAGACAGCTATGGCGGTGAGCTGGCCGACGGACGAACCGTCGCCTTCGACCGGGGCGGTTTCGACGCGCCCGAGCTGGACGAACTGATGGACGGCACATTCAACCTCAGCGGGTACAACGACCAGGAGTCTTGCGGATTCATGGTCGAAGCCGCATCGCCGACCGAAGGCACCATCGAACAGTCCGGCGACTGCCCGGCCGAATGGAAGGACAAGGGCTGGAGCAAGTGGCAGATCGCCTCGGAAAAGCTCGAACTGCTGGATGGAAACGGAGCTGCGATCCTGACACTGACGCGCGAAGACGCCTTCACGTTCAGCGCTGATGGACATGAGGGCCTGTTCTTCGGCACCGGCTCGATCCTGGTCAGCGAATAGTCGCAGACGTGCACCCTGGGGCGGGAATGAAACTCTTCTTGAAACTCGAATATGCGGCACTGTCGGTGGCCGCACTCATCGCCTACCACCAGTTTTCCGGGAACTGGTGGCTGTTTGCTCTGCTCATCCTCGCACCTGATCTCTCGATGCTGGGATACCTTGCCGGTCCGCGAGTTGGCGCGTGGTGCTACAACATCGCGCATACCTGGCTCACAGCCTTGGCCGTGCTGCTGACCGGCTGGCTGGGGGACAGTGATTCCACGATCGCGGTGGCACTGATTCTCGTCGCCCACATCTGTATCGACCGTGCCATGGGCTATGGGCTGAAGCATGAATCGGGCTTCAAGGATACGCATCTGGGCCGCATTGGCCGCGATTCCTGATCCTTCCACGTGTGAGGGCTGTTGATTAAGCGGTCGGACTGGTGTATGTGCCCAGCCCAAGGCTGCCATGGGTTCATGGCTCCTCACACTAAATCACGAACGTGAACTCGCCCCTGTGGCTTCTTCGGAAGGCACACTCCCTCAGGCGGTAATCTACTGCCAGCGAGATGGGCGCTCTGACGTTCCCAAGAACGAAAGAGGATACAACGATGGACCTTATCCGTCAGCTAGAGGCCGAGCAGGCCGCCAAGATTGCTGCCAAGCGCACCCTTCCTGAGTTTTCGCCGGGCGACACCGTTCGCGTTCTCGTACGCGTTACCGAAGGTTCGCGCACCCGCGTCCAGGCCTACGAAGGCGTCTGCATTGCCCGTTCGGGCGGCGGTCTGAGCGAGAGCTTCACGGTTCGCAAGATCTCCTACGGCGAAGGCGTCGAGCGCGTATTCCCGGTCTACTCCCCGCTCGTCGAGGGCGTTGAAGTCGTCCGTCGTGGTAAGGTTCGCCGCGCCAAGCTCTACTACCTGCGCGACCGCCGCGGTAAGTCCGCTCGTATCGTTGAGAACACCAACGCACGTTCGCGCAAGCTGAACGACGCTGACCGCGCTGCTGCTTCCGCCGAGAAGGCCCGTATCGAGGCCGAGAAGGTCGCTGCTGCTCAGGCTCTGGCCGCCGAGAAGGCTGCTGCAGAGGCTGCCAGCGAATAAGAATCGCCTGTGCGATTGCTGAATGCGAAAAGGGAGCTTCGGCTCCCTTTTCTATTTGCATCGACACCTGCCAAACCCGCTTTTTTGAACCACGCAGATCGGGTCAACACGCGATTGCAGCCCGGGCAAAACGCTGGTAATGAAAACCCCATGCTGAACCTAGCTTTGAACCCGGCTCCAAAGGATTTTGTCTTGCAGGACATCAAGCGCCTGCCGGGCCGGTTTTTTGCACGCCTTTCAGGCACGCTGCTGAGCCGACTTACCTGAGCGGAACCTCCGCTTCCGGGTCCAACACTTTCGGCATTTTCAGGATTCAAGACCATGACCAAACCGCGCACCCTGTACGACAAAGTCTTCGACGATCATCTGGTTGATGAACAGGATGATGGTACCTGCCTGCTCTACATCGACCGCCACCTCGTGCACGAGGTGACGAGCCCGCAGGCCTTCGAGGGCCTTCGCGTGGCAGGACGCCAGGTGCGCCACCCAGAGAAGACTCTGGCCGTCGTCGATCACAACGTTCCGACCTCGCCAGACCGCAAGTTCGGCATCAAGAACGAAGAGAGCCGCATCCAGGTGGAAGCGCTCGCGACGAACGCCGCCGACTTCGGCATCGAGTACTATAACGAGGCTGATGAGCGTCAGGGCATCGTGCACATCGTTGGTCCCGAGCAGGGCTTCACCCTGCCCGGCATGACCATCGTCTGCGGCGACAGCCACACCTCCACGCACGGCGCATTCGGCGCGCTGGCGCACGGCATCGGCACGTCCGAGGTCGAGCACGTTCTGGCAACGCAGACGCTGATCCAGCGCCGCGCCAAGAACATGCTGATCCAGGTCGACGGCAAGCTGCCTGAAGGCGTGACCGCAAAGGACATCATCCTCGCTATCATCGGCGAGATCGGCACCGCTGGCGGTACCGGCCACGTGATGGAATATGCCGGTGAAGCCATCCGCTCGCTGTCGATGGAAGGCCGCATGACGGTCTGCAACATGTCCATCGAAGGCGGCGCACGCGCAGGCATGATCGCTCCGGACGAGACCACATTCGAGTACATCAAGGACCGTCCCCGCGCTCCAAAGGGCAAGGCCTGGGATCTGGCCCGCGCCTACTGGGAGACGCTGCACACGGACGAAGGCGCTCACTTCGACCGCATCGTGAAGCTCGACGCAGGCAACCTGCCTCCGATCGTCACCTGGGGCTCCTCGCCCGAGGACGTCGTCTCCGTCACGGGCATCGTGCCGGATCCGGACCAGATTGAAGACGAGGTCAAGCGCATCTCCAAGAAGCGCGCGCTCGAGTACATGGGCCTGACTGCCGGCACGAAGATCACGGACATCGAGATTGACCGCGTCTTCATCGGCTCCTGCACCAACGGTCGCATCGAAGACCTGCGCGCCGCTGCCAAGGTTGCGCAGGGACGCAAGGTCAACGAGCGCGTCAATGCGATGATCGTTCCGGGCTCGGGTATCGTGAAGGCTCAGGCCGAGGCCGAGGGTCTGGACAAGATCTTCATCGAGGCCGGTTTCGACTGGCGCGAGCCGGGCTGCTCCATGTGCCTGGCCATGAACGACGACCGTCTGCGTCCCGGCGAGCGTTGCGCTTCCACGTCGAACCGCAACTTCGAAGGCCGTCAGGGCTTCAAGGGCCGTACGCACCTCGTTTCGCCGGCCATGGCTGCTGCCGCCGCCATCGCTGGTCGCTTCGTGGACATTCGCGAGTTCCGCTAAGACTTACGCGGGTTCGTCTAAATCAAAGCCATCGCAGCCGACGGGTTGCGATGGCTTTTCCATTTGGTGCGATAGCCGTCAGCTGGTGTGATAAACTGTCAGCGCCAGAACCGCGGCCGAAGCGGCCCCAATCATGCCCATGGTCAGAACGGTACCCACTCCCAAAAAACCGGAAATTGCAACGCCGCCAATGAAACCGCCCCACGACATTGCCAAAGCGTTGGCCAATTCCTTACCCGCGATGCCAGCAGCGGCTGCTACTGCCCTGCATTCATTTTTACTTAGTTCGCGCATGCGGCACCCTCCCGTGCACGGTCAGCACCACGCTTCAGCAAAGTCTCTGCTCGAAATAATCCCATTCAAATCTCCTTAAATGAATAACATGTTTTATATTTGCGAACCCGTTTGCAGGTCAACCGAGAGGTAGATTGGCTGAGGACGTAAGCTGGGGACGAAGGCGTGCTGACCCTTGATAGGCCTCTTTAAGGGGGTACTACTATCGATCTAACTGCACTCCCATTTCCGGACCGATCCAGCCAACGGCTGGAGATTAGTGAAGCCGGAAGCGCGAAGGGGCCATGCTGAAGTTCATCCATTCAAGCGATCTCCACCTGGGCAAGCGGTTTGCAAACATGCCGGAGGAGATCCGCGGGCGCCTCCGCGAGGCTCGCCACGCAGTCCTCGGCAAACTCGCGGAAGCCGCACGTGATCATGGCGCGAGCGTGATCCTGATCGCTGGTGATACGTTCGACACCGAGACGCCCTCGCCTGAAATTCGCCGGCAGACGCTTGCGGAGATGGCTGCTCATGCGCCGCTGCAGTGGATCATCCTGCCAGGAAACCACGATTCGCTGCAGGCCTCGCAACTCTGGAATGCACTTCAGGCAGAGGCTCCGGCCAATGTGGTACTGGCTATGGAGCCTCGGCCGATCATGCTCTCGGCAGATGCCACGCTTTTGCCTGCGCCGTGCACGACAAGGCGCCCCGGCCGAGATCTCACCGAATGGGTCGACAATGCTGCGACGCCCGATCGGAACATCCGCGTTTGCCTCGCCCACGGAGGCATTCTGGATTTTTCCGAGGATGGCGATGCGTCCGGCATCATCGCACCGGACCGGGCCAAGCGCTCGGGCCTCGACTATCTGGCGCTCGGCGACTGGCACGGCACCATGGCGGTGGACCCACGCACCCATTACAGCGGAACGCCCGAGCCCGACCGCTTCAAGCACAATGAACCCGGACGGGCGCTGGCGGTGGAAATTCCGGCAGCGGGCGCCGAGCCGATCGTGACGCCGGTCGAGACCGGCACATTCTCATGGTCCACCCAGCCGCTGCACCTCCTGAGTGAGGATGATCCTGCGGCATTGGTGCGCCAGCTGCTCCCCGAAGGTGTGAAGCGACGGCAGACGCTGATGCGCATTCTTGCGAGCGGCAGAACCCGGCCCGACGGACGCGCTTCGCTGGCCGCGACCATCGAACACGCAGCGCCGGAATTCGCTTTCCTTGCTCTTGATGATGCGGGGCTTGAGACTGACTGCGAGGCAGGCGACCTCGATGCTATCGACAAGGCCGGAGCGCTGCGCATCGCTGCCGAAGAGCTCCTGACCGACAGCGATAACACGGCACTTTCGGCGGCCGAGCGGCAGGTTGCTCGTGAAGCACTGCTTCGCCTCTTCTCCTACTCGCAGAAGATTGCGTCATGAAGATTTCCGCCCTCAGACTGCACAATGTGAAGCGCTTTGCCGGAAAAGGCGTGGCGCTGGAGAACATCCAGGAAGGCGTGAACGTCTTCTGCGCCGCCAACGAGTTCGGCAAGTCGACGAGTTTCGAGGCGTTGCACGCACTGTTCTTTCAAGCTCACACCAGCACGGCAAAGGATGTGCGCAGCCTCCAGCCCTATAGCGGCGGCGCGCCTATGGTGCAGGCCGATATCGTTACCGGCAACGGTCGCTACAGGCTCACCAAGCGGTTCCTGAGCAGCAAGCACGCGAGCGTTACCGACCTCGAAAACGGACGGCTGATCGCGCAAGCTGACGAGGCGGAGCAGTTCATCTCCAGCCTCGTGCGTGGCGGAACGGCGGAGCCTGCGGGCCTGCTCTGGGTGCGGCAGGGCGTAACCGGCATCGACCAGCGCGACAAACGAGAAGAAGAGAACGAGAAGCGCATCCGGGAGAGCCTGCTCACCTCCGTCCAGGGTGAAGTGGAAGCGATCACCGGTGGCCGGCGCATGAGCGCGATCATCGAGAGGTGCAGCGAGGAGCTGAGCCAGCTTGTCACGGACAAGCTGAAGCCCAAGGCTCGCGGACCCTACGCCGTGGCCATCGAGGAGCGAGACCGTCTCGTTGCCGAAGAACAGAGGCTGCGCGGCGAGGTGGAGCGGCTGCGTGAGGCGCTAGATCAGCGGGCGCAAATCGTGAAGCGTCTGGCTGTACTCGAAGATGCCGAGGAAGAGGCGTCGCGGCGTTCCGCCGTCGAGAAGGCGACCGCTGTGTTCGAGGCAGCCAAGGCTCACCGCGAGGCGCTGAAAGCCGCCGAGGCGGAGGCGCGGCTTGCCCATTCGCAACTTGAGAAGGCGGAACAGGATTTCGTAGCGTTCCGTACCGCCTCGAAGCGGTCGAAGGAACTTCAGGCAGAGCTTGCGACGGTTGAGGAGGAGCGCCGCAATGCACTCGCTCGCCGCAACGAAGTTTCGCTTGCGATGGACAAGGCACTTTCGGCTGCACAGGCTGCAGCGGCTGAGGAACAGGAAGCCCGGCAGCTGCTTCAGCGCCTCGATGCGGCGCTAAAGGCCCGGCAAGCAGCAGAAGAACTCATCCTGCTGCGCGAGCGACTGCAGCAGGCCGAAGCGCTTCGCGCCAGCCATGAAGCCCTTAAGGCTGAGCTTGCCAACCTCACATTGCCAGCTGGTCTGATCGACAAGTTGCAGAAGCTGGAAGTGGAGATCGCCGGGCTCAGAGCGGCCAAGGAGGCAAGCCTCCCGACGCTCAGGATGCAATATCAGCCTTCGGCTACAGTCGGTGTTACAGTCAGCGGCAAGCAGCTAGAAGATGGCGCTGAGCAGAGCTTCGATGATCTTGTGGAGCTGGAAATTGCGGGCGCTGGTACGCTCATCCTGCGCTCCAACCGGCCGGCGGATGCCGATGCCATGCTGCTTCGCAAGGAGGCCGAGCGGCGCAAGCTGCTCGAAGCTGCCAGTCTCGCGGATCTGGCGGAAGCTCGCGCGCGGGAAGCCAGCGTTCAGGCCAAGCTCTCCGACTTGAAGCAGCTGGAGCTGCGGCTGGAGCATCTTGCACCGGAAGGGCTCGCCCGCCTGCGGGAACTTGTTGCACAGCGGGAATTGCTGGGCGCGAGCGTTCCCGATGTCGAGGGCGATCCGGAGGTCGTGCGGACACGGGCGGCGGAGGCAGCGCAGAAGCTGACCGATGCCAACGGACGGATCCGCGAGGCACAGCCCCAGCGCAGCCGCGCTGACGATGCGCTGATGGCGATCGAGACGCGCCACGCCAAGATTATCGCCGAGCTGACCCAGGTCGATTCCGTCCTTGGCGCTGCTGACGCCCGCGCGAGCCGCGAACAGTCGCTGGAGGCCTCATACTTCCAGCAGAAGCAGAACTTTGAAGAGCTGAACCAGAAGGTGGAAAAGCTGCAGCTTGCAGCGCCCGATCTGGCCGCAGCCGAAGCTGCGCTCCAGCGGGCTCGGTCTGTTCAAGACGCAGCCAACAAGGAAAAGACAAACCTCCATATCAAGCTCGCGGAACTCAACACCGAGATCCGCAACAAGTCGGACGAAGCCGTCGAAGAAGCCTGGCGAGAGGCCGAGGATGCGCTGGCCATCACGAATGAACGGGTCGCGCGCTTCCAGAAGGAAGTTGCGGTTCTGGTCCGGCTGCGGTCAGCGCTACAGCAATCACGTTCGGCGGCCCGCGATCTCTACCTGCAGCCGGTGATCAAGGAGCTTCGCCCGCTCCTCAACCTTCTGTTCGATGACGTGTCGTTCGTCTTTGATGAGAAGACCTATCTGCCTCAGTCGCTGCGCCGAAACGGACAGGATGAGAGTATTGAGGTGCTGAGCGGCGGCATGAAGGAGCAGCTGTCGATCCTGACCCGCCTTGCCTTCGCACGGATGCTGGCCGCCCATGGCCGTCCGGCGCCGGTCATCCTCGACGATGCGCTTGTCTATTCCGACGACGACCGGATCGAGAAGATGTTCGACGCGCTACACCGGCAGTCGCGCGACCAGCAGATCATCGTGTTCTCCTGTCGCCAGAGGGCGTTCTCGAAACTCGGCGGAAACGTGCTCGAGATCTCAGACTGGCGGCCGGAGGCTTGATGGGCCTTAGTCTGGCTCTCCGAGCTGGACGCGGCTCTCAAGCAGCAGGCCCTTCTCCTCAAGAACCGGATAGGCGGCTGCGGCAACGAGATGAGAGTTGATCAGCCTCAGGTCGCGGATCACGTCCAGATGGAGCGAGCTGGTTGCGGAGGTATTGAGATCGCCTTTCCGTAGCCGGATGAAGTGAGACTGTGTCGCTTCACTCTCGGCCTTCCGGAAAGCAGCCTTTTCGCGCGCCAGCATCTGCGCCATCCGCTCGTCCTGCGTCACAAGCAGCGAGGCGGCTGTCTGAAGATTGTTGGTGAGCCGGTCAAACAGGCGCTTCAACTCCTTCTGCCCCTCCTCGGAGAAGCTGAGGCCGCGCCGCAGCCGCTTTGAGAGGTGGGGGAGAAGGCCTCGGTCGATCACGTCGCCTGCCTGCTCCAGGTTGGTGGAGAAGAGCAGGATCTGATCGAGGCGCAGCTTGTCGGCTTCGCTCAGCTCCTCCGGGTCAATCGAGGTGAGGTAGGTCTTGATGGCCGTGTTGATGTGGTCGATCACGTTGTCCTTGTCGCGCAGCGCGGAAAGCGCCTTGCGATCGGAGCCCGTGACGCCGTTTCGGGCACCTTCCAGCATCTCTCCCAGAACGTCTACCAGACGCAGAGCTTCCCGGGTGGCCTGGCCGAGTGCGACCATCGGCGTTTCCTTGGCGGCAGGGTCCAGATAGCGCGGTCGTGTCGGGTCGGTCTCATCCACCTTCTCGGGCAGGAGCTTGATCAGGAGCTTCGAGAACGGTCCGAGCAGCGGCAGGAAGAGCACCGCCAGCACCACATTGAAGGCTGTGTGGAAGTTGGCAACCGCACGGGCGTAATCCGCCGCCATGAGCGGCGCGAGTTCGGCAATCTTGTCAAGGAAAGGCATGGCGATCGCCAGACCCACGACGCGCGTTGCAAGGTTGCCAATGGGCAGCCGCTTGCCGGCGGGGTCGTCTCCCAGGTCGCCTTCCAGCACAGGATTGACCGCCGTTCCAAGGTTGGCGCCGAGCACCAGCGCGAATGCCTGGAATGGCTGGATGAGATCGTGCGCGGCAAAGGACATGATCAGCAGCACGACGGCCACGCTTGAATGCGCCGCCCAGGTGAGGATTGCCGCCACAATAATGTTGAGCAGCATGACGTCGGACATGCTCTCTAGCACCCAGGAGAGTGCCTCGGATTCTTCGAACTCACTCATCAGATCGAGGATCTGATGCAGCGCCAGGATCATGAAGCCGAGGCCGATCATCACGCGGCCGAGATCATGGATCTGGTGGTTCGAGGCCTTGCGGAACATCACGACGCCAATGAGGATCAGCGCTGGCGACACGGCTGCGATGTTGAACGAAAGCACCTGAACAATAAGGGTGCTGCCGACGTTGGCGCCGAGCATCACCGCCAGCGCCGGGACGAGATCCACAAGCCCGCCAGCGGCGAAGGCGGCGGCCATCAGGCCGGTCGCCGTGCTGCTCTGCAGGATAGCCGTGACAAACAGCCCCGCGCCCAATGCGTTGAGACGGTTCTTCAGAGCATGGCCGAGGAACGACCTGAGCTTGGGTCCAAAGGCCCGCTGAATTCCCGTCTGGACCATACGGGTACCCCAGAGCAGCAGGGCAATATGGCCAGCCAGGGCAACAAGGCCTAAAACCAGCGCCATGAAAGATCTCCTAAAACGACGGGGGGTTGCCGAGGCAAGCGCCCGACGCAGACTTGTGCGTCAACGGTGATCTTTTCTGACCGTTCCTTCAAATGCAAGCAAGCGGGCCAAATGCCTCGGCTGACGCTCTGGTCAGATGGGAGGCAGGCCAAGCCACTTCGTCAGCGCCTCGGCAATGAGGTTGATCGAGAGGGCAGCCAGCAGAATTCCCATGACCCGGCGGAGCACATTCGCCCCATGCTTGCCGATGATGCGCGACACCAGGTCACCCGCCAGGAAGAGACCCAGCATGATCAGCAGGTTCAAGCCCAGCATGGCAACGGTTTCCATCTGCTCGAAGAAGCTCAGACGGTTGTTGTCCATGAGGATCACCATGGCCAGCATGGACCCGGGACCGGCTATGATCGGCACAGCGATCGGGTAGACGCCCAGGCTTTCCGGCGTCTCACCTTCCACGTCGGGATTCTTGGAGTGGCCACCGCCCTGCCCCAGCACCATCATCAGCGAGAAGATCAGCATGATGATGCCGCCGGCGATCTGGAACGAGAGAAGCGAGATGTTCATCGCCTGCAGAATGAACTGCCCGACAATCGCGAAGACCACGAGAACGATGAAGGCGACCGGGATGGCGATAAGTGCGGCCTTGCGGCGCCCGGCCTTGTCCAGATCTCCGGTAACGGTGAGGAAGAGAGTTGTGTGGCTGATCGGATCGAGAACGGCGAGAAGGGTCATGAACTGCGTCAGCAGCAGCGTTTGATCGACCAGCATGCATTACTCCGTGGCGGACTTTTCGGCAGAGATACGAATTGGCGCGACAGGTAAGAAGATAAACGGCGGACTGTCCAGAGAAACGATCTGGCGGTTATCTGCCATCGCAGCATAAGCTTAACAGCTGACTACTCCCTGAAATGCAAGAAGCCGTCGCTCTTGCGGGCAACGGCTTCCTGGTAGCTATTTCAGGTCTGGACCCTAATTGGATGAACCGTGCCAAGGGATCAGGTACTTCCGCGCTCCGACGACGATCGCGTAGAAGGCGAAGCCCAGAACCGAGAGGTGCACGATCACCGCGAACAGCGCAGTGGTGTTATAGGTGTTCATCTCGCGGACGGCGAGATTTCCGAGGCCGACGTTGCCGCCAAGGTATTCACCCACGACCGCACCGATGATCGAGAGCACGACGCCAACTTCCATGCCGGTCAGGATGTACGGAAGCGAGCTCGGGAAATCGAGGTGAACCAGACGCTGCATCGGCGAAGCGTTGATGCTCGCCATGACTTCGCTGTGGCCGCGCTCAACCGACTTCACGCCCAGAACGGTGTTAAGCAGGATCGGGAAGAACGCGAGGATCGTGGCGATCACCACCTTCGAGGTGATGCCGAAGCCGAACCACACGATGAAGAGCGGCACCAGCGCCACCTTCGGGATCACCTGCGTGGCGATGACGAACGGGTTCAGCATGCGCTCCAGACGGGGCATCTTGCCGAGGATCATGCCGAGGCCGACGCCGAGGATGCTAGCCAGGATGAAACCGAGGAAGGTTTCCCAGGCGGTCACGCCCGTGTGGAACCAGACGTTCTTGTCGGCCAGGAACTTGATCCACTGCATGCCAACCGCGGACGGTGGCGGCAGGATCAGCTTGCTGACGTTGAAGAACCGAACGTAAGCTTCCCAGCCTCCAAGGAACACGAACAGAAGCAGCAGGCTACCGATCCAGGCGGGGAACTGGGCTGGCCCTTCCGCCGACGGATTGTTGTTTTTCTCACTCATTGAAGCCTCGTTTGACTTGCGGAAGCCCACTAGTGTTCCAGCTGCGTGCGCAGGTGCGCGACGATCGACTGAAACTCCGGCAGCTTGTGAATGCTCGAATCCCGAGGGCGCTCGAAAGGAACATCGATGATTTCCTGAACACGGCCCGGACGCGGCGAGAGCAGGATGATACGGCTCGCCAGGAACACGGCTTCGGTGATCGAGTGCGTCACCAGCACCACCGTCTTGCCGGTTTCCATCCAGATGCGCTGCAGCTCGCCATTCATCGTGTCGCGCGTGATCGCATCGAGCGCGCCAAACGGCTCGTCCATCAGCAGGATGTTCGGGTCGTAGCTCAGCGCGCGCGCAATTGCTGCACGCTGGCGCATGCCGCCGGAGAGCTCCTTCGGGAAGCGCTTCTCGAAGCCGCTGATGCCGACCAGCTTGCAGAGCTCGGCCGCCTTTGCCTGCCGCCCTGCCTTGTCGATACCGCGAAGCTTCAAGGGAAGTGCGATATTCTCTTCGATGGTGAGCCACGGAAACAGGTTTGCTTCCTGGAACACCATGCCGAGCTGCTTCAGCGCATCGACATTGCGATTGCCGTTCGACCAAAGGTTGGCGCCGCCAACCTCGATCGATCCTGCGGTCGGCGTCTCAAGGCCGGCGATCATGCGCAGCATGGTGGTCTTGCCGCAGCCCGATGGGCCGAGCAGGATCGTCATCTCGCCGCCCTTGATATCCAGGGTGGTCGGGGTCAGGGCCTGAACGCCATGACCGCGAACGCCGAAGTACTTTTCAGCTCCGTTGAGCGTGATCGAATTGTTGTTGCCGCCGCCCGCCGCGACGCTCTGCATTGTCATTTCACGGCCTCATCGTAAAAGGCAGTCGAGAAGAGGGAGGAAACATCATCGATCTGCATGATGTCAGCCGCTCCAACGAGGCGTGCGGCCTCTTCGAAGACTTCCGGCACGTTGCGCATCACGTTCTCGTCGCCCTGTGCCAGCGCGAGCTCGTTGTAGGCCTTGATAGCTTCAAGGCGGAACTCGCGATCCTCAGTCACGGTGAGGTCGAACTTCGAGGCGACGCGGTCGAGGATTTCAGCCGGATCGGCGGCCTTGATCTCAAGCGCCGAGTTGCGCATCGCGCGAACGAACTTGACCACGGTGTCGTGGTTCTCGGTAGCAAACTTCTCGGTCGTACCGATAACGCCGCCCGGCAGCGGAGCGAACTGGGTCGTGCTCCAGATCTTGACCGGCTCGTTGGTCATGCGCAGCAGAAGCGCCGTCTCGATGTTGGCGATGAAGGCGTCAACGCGGCCCTGCTTCAGGATCTCGACGTTACCGGCGCTCGAACCGATCGCCTGACGCGGTACATCCGCAACAGGAATACCTGCACCGGCGAGCATGAGGTTCAGGATATTCTCCTGGCCACCGCCCAGCGAAGCAACGCCAACGGTCTTGCCGCGCAGTTCTTCCGGCGAGTTGATGGGGTCGCCTTCGCGGCTCACCAGGCTGAAGATGCCGCCCTGAAGGCTGGTCGCCACCGATACGAGCTTGGTGTCCTGCGATGCGGAAGCCTTGAAGAGGTCAAGCAGGCCAACGCGGGTGAAGTTCGCCTGTCCGGCGATCACCTGCTGGATGCCGACGGCCGTGCCGCGCACGTTGGTGATCTCGACCTCAAGACCTTCCTTTTCGAAATGGCCGCCAACAACGGCGTTCATCTCCGGGAGGTACTCGAGCGTCAGGTCGAACGGCTCCATGAAAACAAGCTTGGTGGCAGACTGTGCGAAGACGGGAAGTCCGCCCATGGCGAGATACGCGCCACCGGCGGCCGCACCCTTCAACAACATACGACGGGTAAGTTTTTCAGAGATTGCCATAATGATTGTCTGCCTTATCTATGAATGCGTGTTGTTCAGGAGATGTACCCGCCGGCCGGAAGGCCGTTTGTCAGGTACGGGAGGCGTTGAAAGTCGAAACTTCGGCGGAGCGATGGGAGGGCAGCCGTCCTGCCGGCAACGCCAGGCTGGACCAATGTTCTGGGCGGCAATTCACGCGTGCCTATCAACCGTTACCCCTCCAAGAAACGCTGTGCTGAACCGGCGTCGATTTTTCGTTGACATGTTCTATTCGCCAGCTTCCTGAAAGCATTTCATTCTGTCCCTATAGCCAGAAGCTACAAAAACGTTCCTGTCATTCCGGAACGCTATAGCTGGTTGCCTATAAAGGTTTTTGGACCCGTGCAAAGGAAGTCGCGGACCGGTTAACACGTTTTTTGTCACAGGTTTCCGCACACCTATAACCATCCGGAATGCCCACCCTCATGAGGGCAATGGTCGCACCAATGTCATGGCTGCATAGTGCCCGCCTTATTCTCACTGAAACCAGATGAGTGGCGGTTCATGGCGATGGCATCCAACTCTAGCGAACATCTCGAAGCAGGAAATCAGGCCGTAGTGGAGCGCCTGTTCGAGGCACAGCCCTTTCTGATCGGCATGGCTCTTGCCGGCGAGGCAATTCCCGGGATGCACCCGAACCTCGTCCTCCACGCAGGCCCGCCCATCGCCTGGGAGAACATGGTTCCCGCCATGCAGGCCGCGATACTGGGCGCACTCATCTTCGAAGGTCGCGCAGAAACGCTTGAAGCAGCCCGAGAGCTGGTCGAGTCCGGCGTGATCTCGTTTGCACCGGGCCATGACCACCAGGCCGCAGGCGCAATGACCGGCATCATCACCGCCTCGATGCCCGTATTCGTCGTCGAAGAGAAAAAATCCGGCATCCGCGCTCATGTCACGGTGAACGAAGGTCTCGGCAAGGTGCTGCGTTTCGGCGCCAACGATCCGGAAGTGATCGAGCGCCTGCGCTGGATGCGCGACGAGTTCTATCCGCTGATGCGTCAGGCCCTTGAGATCGCCGGACCGATGAACCTCAAGAAGGCCGTTGCTGAAGCGCTTCGCCGCGGTGACGAGGTTCATAACCGCAACAAGTCGGCCACGACCCAGTTCTTCAAGGAAATCACGCCCCATCTGCTGGCAACCGGCGCACCGCACGAGAAGCTCGCCGCAGTGCTGAAGTTCATCGCGGACAACGACCACTTCTTCCTGTCGCTCGCTATCGCCCAGGCGAAAGCAACGTCGCTCTATGTGGAGCAGCTTGGCGTCGGCAGCACCGTAACGGTTATGGCCGGCAATGGCGTGGAAGTCGGCATCCGCGTCGGCGGTCTCGGCAAGAAGTGGTTCACCGCACCGGCCCAGGTTGGCGACATCAAGCTCTTCCCCGGTTACACCAAGGAAGACGCGACGCCCACCATGGGTGACTCCTACATCACCGAGAGCATCGGTCTTGGCGCCTTTGCGCTGGCCGCCGCACCGGCCATCGCCTCCTTCATCGGCGGAACGGTCTCCGATCTCGTTGAGCGCTCGAACACGATGCGCCAGATCACCTTGGCAGAGCACCCGGAGTTCGTTATCCCGGCGCTCGACTTCAGGGGGGTTCCTTGCCCGATTGACGTGCGCAAGGTGGTGGAAACGGGGGTTACGCCATTGATCAACACCGGCATTGCTTCGAACAAGCCCGGCGTGGGCCAGGTCGGCGCCGGCGTGCAGCAGGTTCCGCTTGAGTGCTTCCAGAAGGCCGTAGCCGCTCTCGGCTGAGGCCGATCCGCGACTACGCCGGAACGGAGGACGCCATGAGCGTAACTTTTCTGTCTGAGCTGATGAGCGAAATCAGCCAGCGCGGCCGCAGCTTCCTGCAGCGAAACCGCGAGCAGCCGCGCAACCCTATCGAACTTTGCGAGGCCCTCGTCTCACGCCGGGGCGAGGTCTCTTCCTTCGTGCTTTCGGAAGCCGTCTGGCAGAGCTGGGACCGGCTGGACCGCAAGGGACAGGTCGATTTCCTGATCGAGGTCGCGCAACGTTTCGGACCTGATGAGAATGCCGTTCTGGAGGCTCTTGCGGTCGCTCAGGAACGTCGTGACGCCGACGCCTACCATCGCTTGCACCGGGCAACCGAGCCGCGTTCGCAGGAGCTTATCCGCCGTCTCAATATGGCCAAGCAGGGGACGCTGAGGCTGGTGCGGATGCGCGAGGTGCTGACGGACGCCATCGGTGAGCATCCGGCGCTGGCACACCTCGACGGCGACTTCTTTCACCTGTTCAACTCGTGGTTCAACCGCGGCTTTCTGGAGCTACGGCCAATCAACTGGAATACGCCAGCAAGCATTCTCGAGAAGTTCATCGAGTATGAGGCGGTTCACGAGATCAATGGCTGGGACGATCTGCGCAGCCGGATCGAGCCGAAGGACCGGAGGCTCTTCGCCTTCTTCCACCCGCAGATGGGTGAGGAGCCGCTGATCTTCGTCGAGGTCGCGCTGACCAGCCAAGTGCCGAACAGTATCCAGTCGCTGCTCGCGACGGATCGCGAGGAAATTGCGCCGGAGCAGGCGACGACGGCTGTCTTCTATTCGATCTCCAACTGCCAGAACGGGCTGAAGGGCATTTCCTTCGGCAATTTCCTGATCAAGCAGGTGGTTGAGCAGCTGCGCAACGAGTTGCCCAACCTGAAGAACTTCGTGACGCTTTCTCCCGTGCCGGGTTTCCGCCGCTGGCTGGATGGCATTCGCAAGGACGAGCAGCAGACGGTACTGGCGCCGAGGGATCTGGAAGCACTCGCCGCGCTTGACGAGCCCGATTGGTCTGCGGAGACGGAGAGCGTTTACGCGCTCAACCCGCTGCTGCAGGGGGTGGCGGCACACTATTTCCTGGCTGCGCGAGACAAGCGCAACCGCGTCATTGACCCTGTCGCCCGCTTCCATCTGGGCAACGGCGCCAAGCTCGACAACATCCACACCTTCGCCGACCTTTCGGCGAACGGCAGGCGCAACGCCTACGGCCTGATGGTCAACTATCGCTACGAAATGTCGGAGATCGAGGCCAACCACGAGGCGTATGCCGAGAGAGGCGACGTGGTGGCTTCGCCTTCGGTTCGCAGCCTGCTGAAGAAATTCCAATCAAAAACGAAAATTGCCCACGCTAGCTAGAGGGAGGCTATGCAGTACAATCTTTACACCCAGATTCTCTCCCGCGCGTCAGACCGCGATGCCCCGTGCATCCGAACCGCGGACGGCCGGGTCTACACCTATGGTGATGTCGATACGCTTTCAGCACGTTTTGCAAACGTGCTGCGCAGCAGGGGTGTCGTCATCGGTGACCGCGTCGCTGTACAGGTGGAGAAGTCGCCGGAAGCCATCATCCTTTATCTCGCCTGCCTGCGAGCCGGTGCTGCCTTCCTGCCGCTCAACCCCGGCTACACGACCGCCGAGATCGAGTATTTCGTCGATGACGCCACGCCGCACATCTTCGTCTGCGACCCGCAGAAACGCAAAGACCTGGCCCCGATCTGCGAAAGCCTGAACGTCGCCCACCTGCTCACCCTCGACGCCAACGGGAAGGGTACGCTTACGGAGTTCGCCGCCAAGGCGGAGACGGATTACGAAACCGCAGCGGTGGAAGCGACGGATCTCGCCGCGATCCTCTACACATCGGGTACGACCGGACGTTCCAAGGGCGCGATGCTGACGCATGCGAACCTCGCCTCCAATGCGCGGACGCTGGTAGAATACTGGCAGTTCACCGAGAGTGACGTGCTGCTGCACGCGCTGCCGATCTTCCATACGCACGGGCTGTTCGTGGCTACAAATGTTGTGCTGACGGCCGGCGCATCGATGATCTTCCTGCCGAAGTTCGACATCGAGGAAATCCGCAAGAACCTGCCTCAGGCAACGACGCTGATGGGTGTGCCGACGTTCTACACGCGTCTGCTGAACGAAGAGTGGCTGGATCGCAGCAGTACCGATCACATGCGCCTGTTCATCTCGGGATCGGCACCGCTGCTGGCTGAAACGCACAAGGCATGGACAGCACGAACTGGCCACCACATCCTCGAACGCTACGGGATGACCGAGACCAACATGATCTCGTCCAACCCCTATGACGGCGATCGGCTGCCCGGATCGGTCGGCTTCCCGCTGCCCGGCGTCAGTGTTCGCATCACCGATCCGGCGAGCGGTGCGCTGCTGCAGAGTGGCGAAGTCGGCATGATCGAAGTGAAGGGCCCCAACGTCTTCAAGGGCTACTGGCGCATGCCGGACAAGACGCGCGCGGATTTCCGCGAGGACGGCTACTTCATTACCGGTGACCTCGGACAATTTGACGAAGGCGGTTATCTGTCGATCGTCGGTCGCAACAAGGATCTCGTCATGACCGGCGGATACAACGTCTATCCGAAGGAACTGGAAGAAGAGATCGACCAGATCGAGGGCGTCGTTGAGAGTGCCGTCATCGGCGTGCCGCATCCTGACTTCGGTGAGGGCGTCACGGCAGTGGTGGTCGCCAGGAAGGGCTCAACGCTGACGGAAGACAGCGTGATCAAGGCGCTGGACGCAAGGCTCGCCAAATACAAGCTGCCGAAGCGCGTGATCTTCGTGGAAGAGTTGCCGCGCAACACGATGGCCAAGGTGCTGAAGAACGAGCTGCGGAAAACCTACGCAGATCTCTACAAATAACAAAGGGGCCCGCGAGGCCCCTTCAGACCGCTGACAAACCCGCCGATTTTTTTGGCGGGTTTTTCGTTTGGAGCGGGAAGGCGTCGCTGCGGGTGTTGACGCAGAGAAGATGAAGAAGGAGCCCGCGGGCTCACGCCCCGGCCATGTGTGGTTTCCGGGTGAGTGCCAGGGCGATCTTCTTCATGTTCTGGCTGGCGGCTGCCAGCAGGCATTGCCACGTTACCTTCATGAGGCCGCGGAACCGCGCATAACGGTGCCCGTGCAGCTGTTTGGCATCCGCAAACGAGCGCTCCACCGTCTCCTTGCGCCGCTTGTAGATCGCCTTGCCCCACGGCGTCTTGCGGTAACTGTCCGTCCGCTCGCGCGCCTCCGCCCACACATGCCGCGTGATGGTGCGCACCGCCTTCGCATTGCTGGTGCAGGAGGTCCGCAGCGGACAGTCCCGGCAGATGGCCGGATCGGACCGGTAGTGCCGGTAGCCGTTGCGGTCGGTGGTGGCATAGCCGAGCTGCTGGCCCGCCGGGCAGCGGTAGCCATCGGCGTCCTTCTCGTAGATGAACCTAGACTTGCGCATCATGCCCTCGCGCGGCGGGGTCGGATTGCGATAACCGGTGACGCCAAGGATCTGGCGTTCCTCCAGCCCCCGCGCGATGCCTGCCGTGGCGTAGCCGGCATCAAGCCCCACCGCCCGCACATCGAAGCCGAAGCGCCCCCGCTGGCGGTCGAGCCGCTCCAGATAGACGATCGAGTCATGCACGCTGGCCGGCGTCACATGGGTATCGGTGATGATCGCGTGGCGCCCGTCGACTGTCCGGTGGTCGAGATAGAAGAAGCCCTTCGGCTTGCCCTCGCGCACCATGTAGCCGGCGTCCGGATCGGTGCGGCTGACCCTGGTCTCCTTCACCACCGCCTCGCGGGGCTTTTCCTTCAGCGGCTTCTGACCGTGCATGGCGCGTTCGGCTTCGATCGCCCGGTCGAGCTCTGCCCAATAATCGGCGCGCGACTTGGCGATCATCGC
>Ga0180221_1000186_pt1 | contig 77053 bp, 79 predicted proteins | sample eDN5th37CKraftMG_FD_151339 | JGI IMG/M metagenome (GOLD analysis project Ga0180221, IMG submission 151339) | Enriched Miracle-Growth compost microbial communities from Emeryville, California, USA - eDNA 5th pass 37_C Kraft MG (version 2) (version 2) ... | reverse complement strand
CGCCGATCCGGCACGCCCGACGCGTCTATATCGAAACTTTCGAGAAGATCGCGCAGGCCGACCCCTTCCATCTCTTCCTCCACCGCAATGCCCAGCGCGCCATTCTCATCGTGAACGCACAGCGCGATGACGGAATGGTCGAACCGGCTATCCGTCATTGCGGGCAGGGCCAGCAGGAATTGCCCGCCATAGAAACGCACATCATACATGTGTCGACTATACCCACTGTTTCCCCGCCGCCAAAGGCCCTTCGTCCCGGCTTAAAGGCGACGCGCCCGAAAGGACGCGCGCCGCCGGTCCCCCTCGACAGGAGGCCCTTGACATGAAGGGCGCCAGCGCCGACCTCCCACTTTTCAAGGGCCAGGAGAAAACGGCATGACCATAGCAAAAGGCGATCGCCTTCCCGCCGCGACATTCGCGAAGATCACGGAAAACGGGCCGGAACAGGTCGATTTCGACACCTTTTTCGCGGGCAGGACCGTGGCGCTGTTTTCCGTGCCCGGCGCGTTCACCCCGACCTGCTCCGCCAAGCATCTCCCCGGTTTCATCGAAAAGGCCGACGCGTTGAAGCAGAAAGGCGTCGATGAAATCGCCTGCACCGCCGTCAACGACGCTTTCGTCATGGACGCATGGGGCAAGTCGGCCGGCGCGCAGGGCAAGGTCACGATGCTGGCCGACGGCAATGGCGATTTCGCGAAGGCCGTGGGCCTTGTTATGGACGGCAGCAAATTCGGCATGGGCACGCGCGGCCAGCGCTTTTCGATGATCGTCAAGGATGGCGTCGTGCAGGAGCTGAATGTGGAATCCCCCGGAGATTTCAAGGTTTCATCCGCCGAACATATGCTCGGACAGCTTTGATCCCTGCGGTAGATGACGGTCGATGACCAAAAGCATTGGCAGCATCGCCGTCGCCCGCCTCGACGAAATCTACCGGAAATCGGTCGAGGATCTGCGCGCGGCCATGCGCCGCTATACCCTGGACGGGCGAGCGCCGCCCGCGCGGGACGGCGGAGCGACGCGGTTCTGCTATCCGGAACTGCGGATCATCCATCGCGGCGATGCCGATGCGCCGCCGCCGGGGCGGTCCTTCGCGCGCTTGTCGAAGCCGGGCCGTTACGTCACGACCGTCACCCGACCGGCCATGTTCGCGGCCTATCTGGCCGAACAGATCGACCTGCTGGTGCGCGACTATGGCGTGGAGGTGGAAACCGGCGCCAGCGACCAGCAGATCCCGTTCCCCTATGTGCTGGACGGTCTTGACACCAGCGCTCTGGACGGCATGCCCCCGACGGAACTGGCGCGCCATTTCCCGGCGACGGAACTGGCCGAAATAGGCGACGAGATCGCGGACGGCCTCTTCGCGCCCGATGAGGAGGGCGACCGTCCGCTGGCCCTGTTCGACGGGTTGCGGACGGATTTCTCCCTTGCCCGCCTCAAACATTATACCGGCACGCCGCCCGAGCATGTCCAGCGCTACATCCTCTTCACCAACTATCATCGCTATGTGGACGAATTCGTATCCTGGGCGTGCGAGGAAATGCAGCGGCCCGGCAGCCGCTTCACCGCCCTTTCGGGGGCGGGCGGCGTTTATGTGACGCCGGAAACCGCCGAACCGGCGCGGATGATAGCCGACAGCGCATGGCGCAGGCACCAGATGCCCGCTTACCACCTGATCGCCCCGGACCGAAGCGGGATAACGCTGGTCAATATCGGCGTCGGCCCATCCAACGCCAAGACGATCTGCGACCATCTCGCGGTCCTGCGGCCGGAAGCGTGGCTGATGATCGGCCATTGCGGCGGTTTGCGTCCCAGCCAGCGGATCGGCGACTATGTTCTGGCCCATGCCTATCTCCGCGACGATCATGTGCTGGACGCCATGCTGCCGCCCGAAATCCCGGTGCCCGCCATCGCGGAGGTGCAGGTCGCGCTGGCGAAAGCCGCCGAAGCCGTCCTGGGAAGCGGAAAACCCGAAGATTTCAAGCGCCGGCTGCGCACCGGCACGGTCGTGACCACGGACGACCGCAACTGGGAATTGCGTTATTCCCATTCCGCGCTGCGCTTCAGCCTTTCCCGGGCGGTCGGCATAGACATGGAATCGGCCACCATCGCGGCGCAGGGCTATCGTTTCCGCGTGCCTTACGGGACGCTGCTATGCGTGTCCGACAAACCTATCCATGGCGAGCTGAAACTGCCCGGCCAGGCCAACCGTTTTTATGAAGAGGCGATTGCGGGGCATCTGCGCGTCGGTCTGGAAACCTGCGAACTGCTGCGTCAGGAAGGGCCGAAACTGCACAGCCGCAAATTAAGGGCTTTTAACGAACCGCCCTTCCGCTGATCGGGCCATGGCCTAAGCGGCGGCGCGCCAGATGCTGACCCGATCCTTGCCGTCTTTCTTGGCCTGGTAGAGCGCGCTATCGGCCCGCGCGACCATGTCGTCCAGGCATTCGTCATCCTCATGCAGGTCCGCGATCCCGAAGCTGGCGCGCAATTTCGCCCCGGGCGCCTGCGGCAATATCATGCAGCCGATTTCGGCGCGGATACGCTCCATGACGTCGGCGGCGGCGGTGGAATCGCTGTCCACCAGCAGCAATCCGAATTCATCGCCTCCCAGGCGCCCCACGATATCGCCCCGCCGGATCGCGGCCGTCACCAGCCGGGCAAAGCCGCGCAAGGCCGCGTCGCCCGCGATATGGCCGTAACTGTCGTTCAGCACCTTGAAGCCGTCCAGATCGCAAATGACGAGGGCCAGCGGACGGCCATGCCGCTTGGCATTGGCGATGGCGCGGACGGCCGCTTCTTCCAGGCCCAGCCGGTTGAGCGCATCGGTCAGGACGTCGCGCTGCATCCTGCGCCGCAATTCATGGGCCAGATCGCCCGCGACGACCAGAACGGCCGAAACGCAGGTGCCCACATAGATCGACGGCAGGCCGAGCGCCATGATCGCCCGATAGCTGTCCATGCCTTCGCGCGGTCCTCCCCAGTTCAATGCCGCGCTCACCACCAGGCATCCTTCAAAGACCGCGAACAGCAGCAACAGCGAAAAGAACGCCAGCTCGGGCGCGCTGAAGCGCCGGCCGCGCGGCCAGAGCGACAGGGCCGAACTCAGCATCAATATGCCCGCATATCCCGGGATCGCGATGCCCTGAAGCGGCGCATTCCTTGTAAGAGCCGCATGGAAGCCCGCAATGGCGCACGGGATGCCTACCATGAGCAGCCCGGCCCAGCGAACCGTTCTCCCCGCGCGCTGGCGCACGCCGATCAGGGTGAAGGTCGCGCTGGTCATGATCGCCAGCGCCGCCATGCCGATCAGGAATGGACTGCCGAAAAACAGTCCCGCGCCGTTCAGCGCCCATTGGACGACCGATATGCCATAGGCGATCGTCCAGCTCAGCACATGACGCCGCCGCCCGAATTGCGCCCATGCGATACCCATTGCGATCGCCATGATCGCACTGGTGAAGAAAAGCAGGGCAAGGATAATGGCGGCCGAGTTCACGGGACCGGCCTATTAATGCCTTTACTTCACGATTACCAGCCGCAGGATTTGCCTTTATTCTGATCTTTCAACCATTTCTGCAACGGCGCGAAATAGGCGAGCATCGCCTTGCCCGACATATCGCGCTGGCCGGTGAATGCCTGCAACGCATCGGGCCACGGCTTTGACGCGCCCATTTCGAGCATGGCGTCAAGTTTCCGCCCTACCGCCTTGTTTCCATAGAAGGAACAGCGGTGCAGCGGCCCCTTCCATCCCGCCTGCCTGCACGCGGCTTCGAAGAACTGGAATTGCAGCACCCGCGCGAGGAAATAGCGCGTATAGGGTGTATTTCCGGGGATATGGAATTTGGCCCCGGCATCGAATTTCGTTTCATCGCGGGACACCGGCGGGACGATGCCCTGATATTGCCGCCGCAGGCCGTCCCACGCCTGTTCATAGCGGCTTTCCGGGATCGACCCGTCGAACACGCCCCAGCGCCATTTGTCGATCAGCAGGCCAAAGGGCAGAAACGCCACCTTGTCCATCGCCTGCCGCAACAGCAGGCCCATATCCTTGTCCGCGCCCGGCACCTTCGCGGGGTCCAGCAGCCCGATCTTCACCAGATAATCGGGCGTGATCGACAGCGCGACGAAATCCCCGATCGCCTCGTGGAAGCCGTCATTGGCCCCGTCCAGATACAGATAGGGATGGTTCTGATAGGCCCGCTGGTAATAATTATGGCCCAGCTCATGATGGATGGTCACGAAGTCGTCGCTGTTGACCTTCGTGCACATCTTGATGCGGATATCGTCCTTGTTGTCGAGGTCCCAGGCCGACGCATGACAAACGACGTCGCGATCCCGCGGCTTCACGATCTGCGAGCGGTCCCAGAATGTCTGCGGCAGCGGCGTGAAGCCCAGCGAACTGTAGAAGCCTTCCCCGGCCTTCACCATCTTGACCGGGTCATATCCCTTCGCCGTCAGCAGGTCGCCGATGTCATAGCCAAGGTCGCCGACACCCTGGGGCGCGACGATATCGTAGATATTGCCCCATTCCTGCGCCCACATATTGCCCAGCAGGTCCGCGCGGATCGGTCCTTTGTCCGGCTGGACCGCATCGCCATATTTCTCGTTGAGCTTGGTGCGGGTATAGCAATGCAGTTCGTCATAGAGCGGCTTCACCTCCGCCCAGATCCGGTCGGTCAGCGCGGCGAAGTCGTCGGCGGGCATGTCATATCGGGACCGCCACATCGCGCCTGTATCGGTAAAGCCCAATTCCTTCGCGCCCGCATTGGCGATGGATACCAGCCTGCTGTAATCCTTCCGCATCGGCGCGCCGACATTGTCGTGCCAGCTTACCCACATTTCCTTGAGCTCGTCGGGATTGCGGCTGGTGCCCATGGCTGCTTCGATATCGCTGCCGTTGATCGGCTGGCCGCGCAGCGTCCCCTTGCCCCGACCATATTCCGATTGCAGCTTCGTGGACAGCGCGTTCAATTCATCCGCCGCGCCCGGCGTGGTCGACGCAGGGAGCGTCAGCGCCGTCCGCAGCATCAGCAGCCGCCGCTTCGTCTCCTCGCTCAGCCCCTTCGCTTCCGCGAACTTCGCGGCCTCCAGTGCGTAATCCACCGTCATGCGCGTGCGGATCGCTCCGAACCAGGCGGCCAGCGCGTCGCTGTCGTCACTGATGTAGGTGGCGTTGATCCAATCCGCCCGGTTCTGGATCAGCGACTGGTCGAACATCGCCTTTTCCGCCTTGTCGAGGAAGGCGTTGGCGTCGGCGGCCGAAGGCGCCGTTCGCTGTTGCGCCATGGCGGGGGAAACGACCAGTGCGGCCGCGAGCGCGGCCATCGAAGCAAGCATTTTCATGGAAACAGCCCCTTGCAGATGTCTCTATGGGGCCAGAGTGACTTAGGGCAGCGATACAGTCAAGCGGAGAGGAAGTCCGCCATGGCCTGCCCCAGTTCCTTGCGCGTGACGGCGTTCATATGGTTGCCGGGGATTTCGATATAGCGCCCGTCCGGCAGTGCGTCGGCCAGATCGCGCGCGATGCCGTTATCCTGATCCTCGCTGCCGCAGATGACGGCGGCGGGCTGTGCAATGGCCGCCACATCTTCCCGCGCCGTGTCCACGAATGTCTCCAATATATGCAGCAGCGCGACCGGATCGCCCTTGGTCGTCTTGAGGAAGGCTTCGGTCATCCATTCGGACGTGCCCCGCTCGAACGTGCCCAGGTTGGTCAGCACATTGCGGTAATAGCCGCCCTTGCCATGGGTATCGACCAGCCCTGCCAAGCCCATGCCCGCCACGATCAGGCGGCGCGGCGCTGCCCCGTTCACGACCATGCGGACCGCCGTGCGCGCGCCCAGCGAATACCCCCCCAGATCATAGTCCGTCAGTCCCATCCGCTCGAGCAGCGCAAAGCCGTCCCGCATCAGCGCATCGGGCGGATAGGCGGCGACGTCATGCGGCTTCCCGCTTTCGCCATGGCCCCGCAGGTCCGGCATGATGACGCGAAAGCCTTGCTCCGCCAGCTTCGCCGCATGACCGTAACGTATCCAATTGGTATGGGCGTTGGAGAAATAGCCGTGGATCAGCACCACGTCCCGCCCCTCGCCCATCACATGCACCGCGATGGGCAGGCCGTCGAAACCCTCGATCTCCAGCATTTGGATATGCGGTCCGCTCACATTGTCATCCTTCCGCGTGGCCGTGAGGTTCCTTACAGCACATATTTGCTCAGGTCCGTATTCCGCGCGATGCTGCTGAGCTGCCCCTCGACATAGGCCTGGTTGACGACCAGCGTCTCGCCCCGCCGGTCCTCCGCCTCGAAGCTCACATCTTCCAGCAGCTTCTCCATGACGGTCTGGAGCCTGCGCGCGCCGATATTCTCGACCTCGCTGTTCACCTCCGCCGCGATGCGCGCGATGGCGCGGATGCCGTCCGGCGTCAGGTCGATGGTCACGCCCTCGGTCGCCAGCAAGGCGCGATATTGCGTGGCAAGGCTCGCCTTGGTGTCGGACAGGATCGCCACGAAGTCATCCTCGGTCAACGCCTGCAACTCGACGCGGATCGGCAGGCGGCCCTGCAATTCCGGCAGCAGGTCGCTGGGCTTGGCCACATGGAAGGCGCCCGACGCGATGAACAGGATATGATCGGTCTTGAGCGGCCCATATTTGGTCGAAACCGTGGTCCCCTCGATCAGCGGCAGCAGGTCGCGCTGCACGCCCTCGCGGCTCACCGATCCGCCGCGCACGTCGCTGACGGCGATCTTGTCGATCTCGTCCAGGAAGACGATGCCGTTCTGCTCCGCGCTCGCGATGGCGACGCGGGCGACGTCATCCTGGTCCAGCCGCTTGTCCTGCTCCTCTTCGACCAGCTTGTCCCAAGCCTCCGCGACGCGCATCTTGCGCCGCTTCTTCTGCTGCTGGCCGAACGCCTTCGACATCATGTCGGACAGGTTGATCATGCCGATCTGCCCGCCCATGCCGGGGATTTCCATCGGCATGGAGGGGCTGTCGGCGACTTCCACCTCGACCTCCACCTCGTTCATCTGGTCGCCTTCGATCCGCTGGCGGAAGGACAGGCGCGTCGCCTCGCTCGCTTCCTTGCCGGTGAGGGCATCGAGCAGCCGTTGCATCGCGGCCTCCGAAGCCGCCTCCCGCACAGCCTCACGCCTGCGGTCGCGTTCCAGCCGCACGGCTTCCTCGACCAGATCGCGCACGATCTGCTCCACGTCGCGGCCGACATAGCCGACCTCGGTGAACTTGGTCGCCTCCACCTTCACAAAGGGCGCGTCGGCCAGCTTCGCGAGGCGGCGGCTGATCTCCGTCTTGCCGCAGCCGGTGGGGCCGATCATCAGGATATTCTTGGGCGTCACCTCGTCGCGCAGCTCGGCGGACAGGCGCTGCCGCCGCCAGCGGTTGCGCAGCGCCACCGCGACCGCGCGCTTGGCGTCCGCCTGCCCGATGATATGCGCGTCGAGCGCGGAAACAATGGCTTTGGGGGTCAGGTTGTCGTTCATGATCGTGTCTTGAAATCCGCAGGAAAGAAGCAGGGAAGGCAAGCGTCAGGCCGCGCTCGCCAGTTCCTCGATGGTCAGTTGATCGTTGGTGTAGACGCAGATATCCGCCGCCACCGCCATCGCCTTGCGCGCGATGACCTCGGCATCCTCTTCATAGTCCACCAGCGCCCGCGCCGCGGCCAGGGCGAAATTCCCCCCCGATCCGATCGCGGCCACGCCGTTCAGCGGCTCCAGCACATCGCCATTGCCCGTCAGGATCAGCGTCACGTCCTTGTCCGCGACGATCATCATCGCTTCCAGATTGCGCAGATATTTGTCCGTCCGCCAATCCTTCGCCAGTTCGACGGCGGCGCGCATGAGCTGGCCGCTATGCCGCTCCAGCTTGCCCTCCAATCGCTCGAACAGGGTGAAGGCGTCCGCCGTCGCCCCGGCAAAGCCGCCGATCACCGACCCGTCATGCAGGCGGCGGACCTTGCGGGCATTGGGCTTCATCACCGTCTGGCCCATGGAAACCTGCCCGTCGCCGGCGACGACGACTTTCCCGTTCTTGCGTACCGACATGATGGTGGTGCCATGCCAGACCGGCATGGCGTTGCTGCGTTGGTCGTTCATGGCGCGGCATATGGGATGGAGAACGCGGCCATGCAAGCATTGCCCGGCGCTCGCCCAATTGTGTCATTTTGGAGACGATCCCCCGCACGGCGCTGGAACAAGCCCCCCAACTCTGGCATTGTGCATCGCAATAACAGGGAAAGGACGTGCATGTCCCTCAAGGCCAGGGCGCGCGAAAAGGTCGAGCGCGCGGGAATTTCCAACTATTCCTTCGACCAGGATGTGCTGGTGATGTGCGGCAACCGCTACACGGTCGAGCCGTGCGACTGCGGGGAGCCGGATTGCGACGGCGTCCGCCTGCTCAAGGACGCGCCCGTCGCCGGCCGCGTCCTCCAATAGGCGTGAGGGATGCTCCGGCACCCCCGGTCCGGGTCAGTTGATGGCCTTTTCACCGGCTCTGCCGACGGATTCGATATCCCGGCCTGCCCCCTTGACCGTATTGCAGGCAGCCAGGGTGGAAAGAAGAAGCCCCGCGATCACAAGGGCGGCGGTTTGACGCATGGGATAAGCACTCCTTTTCGATAACGGGCCGACTATAGCGCGGAGACGCGCGGCGCATAAACCATTTTATGCATCCCTCCCGCTCCCCCTGCTTGACAGGCCGCGCGCCGGGTGCCAATGGCGCTCCTCCCTCAGCGGGCGCGTAGCTCAGCGGTAGAGCACACCCTTCACACGGGTGGGGTCACAGGTTCAATCCCTGTCGCGCCCACCATGGCCTTTGTGCCATGGCTGGAATAATATGTCCCGGCATTGATCTTTTCATCCAAGGCACGCTAATCCTGCGGCCTGATCCGGCGTTTCCGCGAAACGCCGAGGCGAAAGGACGACGATGCCCTCCAAACTTCCCCGCTCCGCCGCGCTGGCGGCCTTGCTGGCCGCTCCCGCCCTCCCCGCGACAGCGCAGGAAAAGCTGACGCTGGAGCGCGTCTTCGCCAGTCCCGACCTTCCCGGCCCCCAGCCCCGCGCCTTGAAGCTCTCGCCCGACGGCACGCTCGTCACCCTGCTCCAGCCGCGCGCGGATGAGAAGGACCGCCTCGACCTCTGGGCCGTCGACACCGCCACCGGCGTGCAGCGGATGCTGGTCGATTCGAAGAAGACCGGCACCGGCGCGGACCTTTCGGAAGCGGAAAAGATGCAGCGCGAACGCGACCGCTCCGTCGCGGGCAGCACGGGCATCGCCGCCTATGACTGGGCGCCCGACGGCAAGCATATCCTCGTTCCCGTGGACGGCGACCTCTATCTCGCCGCGCTGGACGGAACCGTCGCCCGCCTGACCGACACGCCTGAAGGCGAACTGAACGGCGTCGTCAGCCCCAGGGGCGGCTATGTCTCCTATGTCCGCGAAGGCAATGTCTTCGTCCAGCCCATCGGCGGCCAGGCCCGCCAACTGACCCAGGGCGCGAGCGACACGATAAGCTGGGGCGTGGCTGAATTTGTGGCTCAAGAGGAAATGGACCGCCGCACCGGCTATTGGTGGTCGCCCGACGATGCCCTCATCGCCGTCGCTCGCGTCGATGAAGGCCCGGTCGGCATCGTCACCCGCACCGCCATCGGCGGCGAAGGCACGAAGGTCTACCAGCAGCGCTACCCGGCGGCAGGCACCCCCAACGTCCTTGTCGACCTCTATGTCATGAAACCCGACGGCACCGGCCGGATCAAGGTGGACCTGGGCACGGACCGCGACATCTACCTCGCCCGCGTCGACTGGTCGAAGGACGGCAGGACCCTCTACGTCCAGCGCGAAAACCGCGGCCAGACCCGCCTCGACCTCCTCGCCGTCGATCCCGCGACGGGCAAGGCGAAAGTCATCCTTACCGAAACCGCGAAAAGCTGGATCAACCTTTCCAACAATTTCACCCCGCTCAAGGACGGCAGCTTCCTCTGGTGGTCGGAAAAGACCGGCCATGGCCATCTCTACCATGTCCGGGGAGGTCGATGGACGCCCCTCACCAGCGGCGATTGGGAAGTCCGCGACATAGTCGGCGTCGATGAGGCGAAGGGCCTCGTCTACTTCACGGCCAACCGGGAAACCCCGCTGGAACAGCAGCTCTACGCCGCTCCCCTCGCCAAGGCGGGGCCGCTCCGCCAGCTTACCCGGAACGGCTGGTGGAATGACGCCGTGATGGACGCCAGGGCGACCCGCATCGTCGTCTCCCGCAGCAACGCCGACCAGCCCAGACAGGTCTACCTCGCCGATACCGAAGGCAGGCAACTGCAATGGCTGGAGGAGAATGCGGTCCGGGGCGATCATCCCTACGCCCCCTATCTCGCCGCCCATGCGAAGACGCGCTTCTCCACCCTGAAAGCCGCCGACGGCACGACGCTCCACGCCCGCATCATGACCCCGCCGTTGAAGCCGGGCCAGCGTTACCCCGTCTTCATGCTCCATTATGGCGGACCCGGCGGCGGACGGCAGGTCACGAACCAGTGGGGCGCGCCCATCTATCAATATCTGGTGAGCAAGGGCTGGATCGTCTTCGCCATCGACAATCGCGGCACGCCCGACCGTGGCAAGGCGTTCGAGGATCACATCCATCGCGCCATGGGCACCGTGGAAGTGGACGATCAGCTCAAGGGCGTGGAATGGCTGAAAAGCCAGCCCTATGTCGACCCGCATAGGATCGCCACCTATGGCTGGTCCTATGGCGGCTATATGTCGTTGAAGCTGCTGGAAAAGGCTCCCGGCGTCTTTTCCGCCGCCATCGCGGGCGCGCCGGTCACGAAATGGGAGCTTTACGACACCCATTATACCGAACGCTATCTGGGCAAGCCGCAGGACAAGCCCAGCGCCTATCCGGATTCCGATGCGGTCGATGAGTCCGTGAAGATCAAGGATCCCCTGCTCCTCATCCACGGCATGTCGGACGACAATGTCGTGTTCGACAACGCCACCGCGATCATGGCGAAGATGCAGGGCGCGGGCGTCCCGTTCGAGATGATGGCCTATCCGGGGCAGACCCATCGCGTCGGCGGTCCCGGCATCAGCGTCCACCTCTGGCGCACGATAGAGGACTTTCTCGACCGCCACGGCACCGGCCCGGTCGAGCCATGACCGCTCTTGCGGGTGGTTTGCAGACGTTGCGCAGGCCCTCTTTCTTGCGTCATGCCAGCGAACTTTCTTCCGTCATCCCGGCTTTCGCTGGGATGACGGAACTGAATGGCAGAAAAATGGCCGCAAACCGCAATCGCCCGACTATAAGTATGCAAGCCCCCCTTTGCGCAAAGTTCATCGGGGAAAGCGGGACTTTCCCGCAATAAACCGCTTCCCGCTGGACAAATGGCGCCACAGCGCTATGGCCCCCACTCCGCAATTTTGCATGGAGTGGAGTGTTTAGTCATGGGTTACAAGGTCGTCGTCGTTGGTGCCACCGGTAATGTGGGCCGCGAGATGCTGACCATTCTCGCCGAACGCGAGTTCCCGATTGACGAGGTCGCGGCGGTTGCATCGCCCCGGTCGCATGGCACCGATGTCGATTTCGGTGACACCGGCAAGACGCTCAAATGCAAGAATATCGAAAATTTCGACTTCACCGGATGGGACATCGCCCTGTTTGCCGCAGGTTCGGGGCCGACGGCCGAACATGCCCCCAGGGCGGCGGCGGCGGGCTGCGTGGTGATCGACAATTCGTCGCTCTACCGCATGGACCCGGACGTGCCCCTGATCGTGCCCGAGGTGAATCCGGACGCGATCGACGGCTACAAGAAGAAGAACATCATCGCCAACCCCAACTGCTCGACCGCGCAGATGGTCGTGGCCCTGAAGCCCCTGCATGACGCCGCGAAGATCAAGCGGGTGGTCGTCGCCACCTATCAGTCGGTGTCGGGCGCGGGCAAGGCGGGCATGGATGAGCTGTTCGAACAGTCGCGCAACATCTTCGTCGGCGATCCGGCGGAGGCGAAGAAGTTCACCAAGCAGATCGCCTTCAACGTGATCCCGCACATCGACGTCTTCCTGGACGACGGCTCGACCAAGGAAGAATGGAAGATGGTCGCGGAAACCAAGAAGATCCTCGATCCCAGGATCAAGGTCACGGCGACCTGCGTGCGCGTGCCCGTCTTCGTCGGCCATAGCGAAGCGCTCAACATCGAGTTCGAGAACGAGATTTCCGCCAAGGAAGCCCAGGACATCCTGCGCGAAGCGCCCGGCATCATGCTCGTCGACAAGCGTGAGGATGGCGGCTACGTCACCCCCGTCGAATGCGTGGGCGACTATGCCACCTTCGTCAGCCGCGTGCGCGAGGATTCGACCGTCGACAACGGCCTCTCCCTCTGGTGCGTCAGCGACAACCTTCGCAAGGGCGCTGCGCTGAACGCTGTGCAGATCGCCGAACTGCTGGGCCGGCGCCACCTCAAGAAGGGCTGAGGCCCAACGCCATGATCCCCGGCGCTGCCGTCTGGAAAAATCTTCCACTACGGCAGCGCTGGATGATCGCGCTTCTGCTCGTCGCCGTCGCGCTCGCGAACATCGCGCAGCCCTATCCCGATCTGGCTCCGCTCCAGCACGGTCCCACCGTTCTTATCCTTCTCGCCGCGCCATGGCTCCTGCGCCGCTGGCCTCTCTCCGACCGGGCCGTGATGTGCATCGCCCTGTTCCTGTTCCTGCACACGCTGGGCGCGCGGTACATCTATTCCTACGTCCCCTATGACGACTGGGCGCGGATGCTCGTCGGGCGGGATATTTCCACGGTCTTCGGCCTCCACCGCAACGGCTATGACCGCCTCGTCCACTTCGCCTTCGGCGCGCTTCTCACCGGCCCGCTGGCGGAAACCGCCCGCCGCCATGGCGGCCTCACCCGCGTCTGGAGCGTCCTTTTCGCCTTCGCCGCCATTGGCCTGGGCAGCGCGCTCTATGAAATCTTCGAATGGCTCCTGACCCTGATCGCGGCGGACGGGACGGCGGACTATTATAATGGCCAGCAAGGGGACATATGGGACCCGCAAAAGGACATGGCCGCCGCCCAGATCGGCAGCGCCCTCACTGTCCTGTCCGCGACCTTTCCCTTCCGCCGGAAATAGGAAATAGGAAAATCGCCTTGCTCCCGGGGCGCGCCGCACTTTTAAATCTCAACACTTCGCTATTTCATTCTTGGATTCACCATCCCATGCCCACCCACTCCAAAGCCAGCCCCGCCGATATCATGCCCCTCGCCACCGTGATGGCCCGTCTCCGCGATCCCGAAACCGGCTGCCCCTGGGACATCGAGCAGGACTTCGCCAGCATCGCCCCCTACACCATCGAGGAAGCCTATGAAGTCGCCGATGCGATCGAACGCAATGATATGGCCGGGCTACGCGATGAACTGGGCGACCTTCTGCTACAGGTCGTCTTTCACAGCCGCATGGCCGAACAGGCGGGCCATTTCCGCTTGCAGGAGGTGATCGACGGCATCACCGCCAAGATGATCCGCCGCCATCCCCATGTCTTTGGCGATACCGCCCGGCGCGAGGGCGGTCACGCCCAATGGGAAACGATCAAGGCCGCCGAACGGGCGGAGAAGGGCTCCGACCGCAGCGCCCTTGCCGGCGTCGCCCTTGCCATTCCTGCCCTGCTCCGCGCCGAAAAGCTCCAGAAGCGCGCCGCCCGCACCGGCTTCGACTGGCCCGACACGCGGGGCGTCCGTGCCAAGATCGTGGAGGAACTGGCCGAAGTCGAAGCCGCCACCTCCCCTCAGGAGCAGGAAGAGGAACTCGGCGACCTTCTCTTCGCCGTGGTCAATCTCGCCCGCCATATGAAGGTCGATCCCGAAGTCGCCCTGCGCGCGGCCAACAGCAAGTTCGAACGCCGCTTCCGCCAGATGGAGGACATGGCCGGAGAGCGCTTTTCCGCTCTTACGCTGGATGCAAAGGAAGTCCTCTGGCAACGCGCCAAAGGCAAGGAGTCCTAATCCGCGCGTCTCTTGAGGAAACGCGCCATGGCCGAATCCGACAGGCGCACCTCCACGATCATCTCGCCCGCCTCCGAACGGCTGGACAATACCTCGCCATGCTCATGCAACCACGCAACCGCCGCCCCATCGGCCAGCGGAACATGCAACGCATGAACAGTGGCCCCCGCCGTCAGCCGCGCGCTGATCGTCCGTTGAAGCGCGTCAATGCCTTCGCCTGTCAGAGCAGACAGGATCACCACGTCATCCCGCCGCGCCGCGACTTCGTGCGTCAAGGCCGCCGCTTCCGGGTCCAGCAGGTCCAGCTTGTTCCAAGCCTCGATGATCGCAGGTGAAGCGCTATCGGCTTCGCCGCCATCTCCCGCAACGCCCAGTTCGCGCAGCACGTCGATCACATCGTCCCGCTGCGCTTCCGTGTCGGGATGCGCGATATCGCGGACGTGCACGATCATGTCCGCCGACAGCACCTCCTCCAGCGTGGCGCGAAAGGCTGCGATAAGCTGCGTGGGAAGATCGGAAACGAAGCCCACCGTGTCGGACAGGATCGCCTTGTCCAGTCCCGGCAGCGCGATCTGCCGCATCGTCGGATCGAGCGTAGCGAACAGCAGGTCCTGCGCCATGACGTCCGCGCCGGTAAGGCGGTTGAACAGGGTCGACTTGCCCGCATTGGTGTAGCCCACCAGTGCGATCACCGGCCAGGGCGCCCGCTGCCGCCGGGCGCGGTGCAGGCCGCGCGTGCGCGTCACCTGATCCAGTTCGCGGCGGATCTTGGCCATGCGATCGCGGATCATGCGCCTGTCGGCCTCGATCTGCGTTTCGCCCGGACCGCCCAGGAAGCCGAACCCGCCCCTTTGCCGTTCAAGGTGAGTCCAACTGCGGACCAGCCGGCCCGCCTGATAGTCGAGATGGGCCAGTTCGACCTGCAAGCGCCCTTCATTGGTGGCCGCACGTTCGCCGAATATTTCCAGGATCAGGCCGGTGCGGTCGATCACCTTTGCGGAGGTCGCCTTTTCAAGATTGCTTTGCTGGACCGGGCTGAGGCCATTGTCCACGATGACCAGTTCGGCCTCTTCCGCCTCCACCAGCGCCGCGATGCTTTCCACCTGTCCGCTGCCGAACAATGTCGCGGGCTTGCGGTCGCGAACGCGGAAGGCCTGGGCCGCGCAAACGTCGATGCCGATCGCCAGCGCAAGCCCCTTGGCCTCTTCAAGGCGCGCATCGCTGTCCCGCCGCTCCGCGCCTTGCGTCTCCGCCCGCACCACGACCGCCCGGGCGCCGCGGCTCACCTCATCGGAGGAATCACGGTTGAAGGTCGCCATGCGAACCTAGCCGCCGCAGGGTTGAGATGAACAAACGAGGAAGACCAATGGGATCAGTCTTCCCCTTCGCCGGATAGATCGATCGAATGGAGCGGTTGCACCGTGGAAATGGCGTGCTTGTAGACAAGCTGAACCATGCCGTCGCGTTCCAGCAACATGCAGAAAAGATCGAAGGCCGCGATCTCTCCCTGCAACATGACGCCGTTTACAAGGAACATCGTGACCGGACTGCCCGACGTCCGCACCGCGTTGAGGAAAATCTCCTGCAGCAGCCGGGGTTTGCCATTGCCCTCACCCGCCTTGCGAATATCGGCCAGGTCCATGGATTGTGCGGGCATGATCGTGGAAATCGCATGTTTGTAGACAAGCTGCGATTGACCGTCGCGCCGCAACAGCACGGAAAAATTGTCGAACCAGGTGATGATGCCTTGCAGCTTGACGCCCTTGACCAGGAACATGGTTACCGGGGTCTTGCTCTTGCGCAGGCTGTTCAGGAAAATATCCTGTAGATTGTTCACTTTATCGGCCATGGTCTTCGCCAGTCCTTTATTGGCGGGACGTTACCCGCACGCGCATCCCTGGGCAGGATATCTTGCCTGCTTCCGCCAATCGGAAACGGATGGACATTACCGCAATTGCGAAGGGTCGTCCACCCGGCATCCGATCAGCTATCCTTGCCTTCCGTGATGCCCAGGAGCTTCAGCTTGCGATGCAGGGCGGAACGCTCCATCCCGATGAAGGTTGCTGTGCGGGAGATATTGCCCGAAAAGCGCCTGATCTGAATGCGCAGATATTCCCGTTCAAAGCTCTCGCGCGCTTCGCGCAACGGGGCACCCATGATGGCGGATTGTCCGATCCCCTCCTCTCCGCCGTTGCTCGTCAACTCGGCTGGGAGCATGTCCAGTTCGATACGGCCGATCCGATCGCCGGGCGCCAGGATCATCGTGCGCTCGATCACGTTGCGCAATTGACGGACATTCCCCGGCCATTCATTCGCCTGCAAGGCGGCCATGGCATCGCTGGCGATCTCGGGCGAGGGTACGCGCCGATCAGCGGCGAACCGGGCGAGATAATGTTCGACCAGAGGCGGGATGTCGTCCCGACGCTCCGCCAAGGGCGGAATCGTAAGCGGCACGACGTTCAGACGGTAGAACAGGTCCTCGCGAAACCGCCGCTCCTCGATTTCAACCGCAAGGTCGCGCGCCGTGGACGATATGACGCGCACGTCCACCTTAACCTGCCGTTGCCCGCTGACACGCGTGAAGCTCTGGTCCGTAAGAACGCGCAGGATCTTGCCCTGCGTCGTGATCGGCATGTCGGCGATCTCGTCCAGATAGAGCGTGCCGCCATGCGCCTGTTCCAGATAACCCGGCCGGACCAGACCGCTGGGATCCTCCACGCCGAACAGTTCCTCCTCGACGCGATCCGGGTCCATGCGGGCGGCCGCCACGATGATGAAGGGCGCATCGGCCCGCCCGCTCCAGTTATGCAACATGCGGGCAGCGACTTCCTTGCCCACGCCCGCCGGACCGGAAATGAGGACGCGGCTGCCCGTGCCTGCCACTTTCTTGATCGTGGCGCGCACGGCGTTGATGGCGGCCGAGCTTCCGGTCAATTCGTCGTCCTGACCGAAGCGGGCTTTCAAGACCTGATTTTCCCGACGCAGCCGTTCCGTCTCGGTGGCCCGCGATACCAGGTGCAAGAGCCGGTCGGCCTCAAAGGGCTTTTCGATGAAATCCGTTGCTCCCTTGCGGATCGCGGCGACGGCCGTGTCGATATTGCCATGACCGGAAATCATCAGGACCGGAATGGTAGGATCGCGGCGCTTGACCTCATCCAGAAGGTCAAGACCGTCCATTCGCGAGCCTTGCAGCCAGACGTCGAGCAGGACGAGCGACGGACGCCGGGAATCCAGGGCCTCGATAGCCGCGTCGCTATGGGCGGCCGTCCGGGTCGTGAACCCCTCGTCTTCCAGAACCCCCGCGACCAGATCGCGAATGTCCTCTTCATCGTCGACTATCAGAATATCAAGCGCCATTGGCTGTTACTTTTCCTTTAGACGGGGTTGCCGCCTGTCCATCTTCCAGTTTTTCCAGTGTCGCGATCGGGAAGCGCAGCGTGACTCGCGCCCCTCCTCCTTCCGCGTCGTCGAAGCGGATTTCGCCCATGTGCTCCTCGACGATCTTCTTGACGATCGCGAGCCCCAGACCCGTCCCCTTCGAACGCGTGGTCATATAGGGTTCCAATATCCGGTCCCGCTCCGGCGGCAGTCCGATGCCGTCGTCGCGGACTTCCACGACGAGATCATCGCCGTCCCGTATCAACAACATGACGATATGGCCTCGCAGCTTTCCATCACCGGCAGAGGCTTTGGGTTCAATAGCTTCGACTGCATTCTTGACGATATTCGTCAAAGCCTGTCCCAGTTGCCGACGGTCGCATACCAGTTCGACATCTTCCGCATCCGATTCGAACCGGAACCTGATTTCGGGATGTGCAACCTCGTGCAGGAACAGGGCGTGACGGGCTATATCGCCTATGGCTTCCCTGCGGAAAACCGGCTTGGGCATCCGCGCGAAGGACGAAAATTCGTCGACGATGCGGCGGAGGTCTCCCACCTGACGCACGATCGTTCCGGTCAGGCGGGAAAACGTTGCCTTGTCGCTGCTTATCTCATCGGCGTAGCGGCGCTGGAGACGTTCGGCGGCAAGTTGGATCGGGGTCAGGGGGTTCTTGATTTCATGCGCAATGCGGCGCGCGACATCCGACCATGCCGCCCGGCGCTGATCGGACAGCTGCTGGGTGATGTCGTCGAATGTCAGGATGTAGCTGGAGGCATCGGCGGATACCTTCACCGCCAAGGTGCGGATGTCCGTATTGGCGCGCACTTGCACGATTCCGGCATCGTCATCGGACGCGATCATCTCGGCCAGTTCCGGGGCCAGTTCGACCAGGGGCCGCCCCACCGGATCGTTGTCATCCTGTGCCAGGATCGCGCCGGCGGAACTGTTCAGCAACTGGATGATACCCTGCCGATCCACGGAAAGGACGCCCGCGCTCACGCCGGAAAGAATGGCTTCGATAAAGGCGCGGCGCTCGTCAAGCTGGCTGTTTGCGGCGACCAGCGCCCCCGTCTGCGCCTCCAGCCTCTGCGTCATGCGGTTGAATGCCGATGCAAGCGTCCCGATCTCGTCCCGGCTGGACGGACTCGTGACGCGAGCGGAAAGGTCGCCTGCGGTGATCCGCCGGGCGGCCGTGACAAGCTCGTTAACGGGCCGGACCATCCAGTCGGCGACAGCCAATGCGATATACACCGCGACTCCCACCAGCAGCAGCGACCCTACGAACAGCGCCATGTTGAAGCGAAGCTGAAGGGCGCGGGACTGCGCCGCAAAAAGATCATAGTCCGCCAGCACCTTCTGCGCCCGCTCGACGTTGCTGAATGCCGAAGAACCGGAATCGCGTGTCGCATAGAGATAGATGCGCCGGCCGGGATAGAGCAGGGTCACTGCTTCGATCTGATTGGGCTTTGCGTCCACGGCCACATTTTCGCCTGCCGCCAGCCGCTTCACGACGTCGGGCGACAGCATCTCGGCCGCGGGACGGCTATCGGGATCGACCGTGGCCGCGGTGCGGGCGACGCCGTCCTTTCCCACCTCGATGATGGCGGAGCGGTTCAGCTTTCGCGTGACGACTTGGTAAATATACCCTTCGGCAAAGCGAGGACTGGAAACCTCGGACTGGCCGAGATAGTCGCGCAGATCCCCGGCCATGGTGACCGTTTCATCACCGACTTCACGCAGGTTCTGCTCATAATATCCGCGCGCCAGATCCGTGGCGTTCTGAAGCATTCCGCGTGCGCTGTCCGAAAACCAGAACTGCACGCCATATTGGAATAAGAGCGAGGCAAAGATCACGACCAGCAGCATCGGAACGCTGGCGACGATCGAGAACATGGCGACCAGCCGGACATGCAACTGCCCGTCGCTGCCTATCGCCGATTGGGCGGCACGCCGTTTCGCGACCCTTCGCCCCAGCAGCACGAGCAGCGCGATCGCCGGCACAAGGTTGGCGACAAGTAGCAGGGCGACGATGGGAGGCGTCAACAGCGTATAGGATTGGCCTGGCCCTGAAAGGAGATGATAGGTCAGCCCCGCCACGGCAACGAACAGCAGCAGCGTCGCGATTTCGACCAGCGAGGCCAGACGGCCATTGCGCGCGAACCGGCGAAGATGTTTCTTCATCCTGGCAGCCCCGGAGGGCATGGTCGTCGCGCTATCCATAGTGGCATTGTTACAACAATAATGTGCCCGATCAAACACAGGATTCGGTCGTTCAGCCGCCGCTGGTCGAACGCTGCCGTCAGTTCGTCCTGCCCCCGGTCAGTCGTTCAGGCGCAACTGGGACGGGTCCAGGCCATAATCCGTCAGCTTCTTGCGCAGCGTGTTGCGATTGATGCCCAGCAGCCCCGCGGCGCGGAGTTGATTGCCGTCGACCCGCGCCAGCGTCTCCTGGAAAAGAACAGGCTCCACCACGGCGAGCAGATCGTTATGAAGATTGCGGTTCGGTTCGGAAATTCCGATGCCCAATTGGCGCTTCGCCCATTCCCCCACCGCCTGGGCCAATTGCTCGCTCGGCGCTGTGAAATCGGCGGGAACCGCCGCCAACGGCAGCGCATTTCTCAATATGTCGGCGGCGATCACCGTCTCCCGACTCAGCACCGCCAGCCGTTGCATGAGGTTCTGCAACTCCCGGACATTGCCGGGCCAATGGTAAAGCATCAACAGCTGCGCGGCCTCATCGGACAGCGATTTGCGAGGCAGTCCTTCCTGCGCGGCCTGGTCAAGGAAATGGCGGGCCAGGATCATGACGTCCTCCCTCCGCTCACGCAAAGGCGGCAGGGAAATGGGGACGACATTCAACCGATAATAGAGATCCTGACGGAAACGGTTTTCTTCGATCAACTGCGGTAGATCCTTGTTGGTCGCCGCAACGATCCGAACATTTACACGCACAGGTTTCGATCCGCCGACCGTCGTGACCTCGCCCGATTGCAACACACGCAGCAGCCGCGTCTGCGCCTCCATCGGCATGTCGCCGATTTCATCGAGAAACAGCGTGCCACCCTGCGCCTGCTCGAATTTGCCGGCAGTGCGGGCATGCGCGCCCGTGAAAGCCCCCTTTTCATAACCAAACAGTTCCGCTTCGATCAGTTCGCGGGGGATGGCCGCCATATTGATCGCCACAAACGGTTTCGTCCGCCGCTGGCCCAAGCTGTGTATGGCCTCTGCGACCAGTTCCTTGCCCGTCCCCGATTCACCCAGGACAAGGATGCTGAGGTCGTTGGAAAGCACGCGCGCGATGGTACGATAAACCTCTTGCATGGCAGGCGACCGGCCTACCAGCGGCAACCCGTCATGAGGCAATCCGGCCTCTTCGGCGTCGGTGCCTTCCTTCATCGTCAACGCATCGGAAACAGCGCGCGTCAGTTCATTCAGATCGAAGGGTTTCGGCAAATACTCGAACGCACCCTTTTCCGTCGCCCGGATCGCGGTGTTCAGCGTATTCTGCGCGGAAAGGATAATGACGTGCAGTTCCGGCCATCGCCCGAGGATTCCGGCGACGTCTTCCAGGCCGTCGCCGTCGGGCAACATGACATCTGTAATCAGCACATCGGGCGCAAAGCTTTCCAGCATGTCGCTTCGCTGGCGAATGGAGGACACGGCCTCCACCTTGTGCCCTTGCCTGCGAAGCGCTTCCCCGACCACAACGCAAATCGCCGGATCGTCATCAACCACCAATATCGATCCCGTCCTGCGCATCACGTCGTTCCCATTGGCAACAAGATACGGAAGGTGGATTCGCCAGCCTCACGGTTGCGCGAATATTGAACGATGCCGTTCATGTCGCGGACCAGTTTGTCGACCAGCGCCAGACCCAGGCCCTGTCCGTCGCGCTTGCTCGTGACGAACGGATTGAAAAGATGGTCCAGGATATGATCGGGGACACCCGGGCCATTGTCCACGACCAATATTTCGATCGGAAGGGCGGCGCTGCCCTTGCCGCCTTCCACGACAACAGACACGCCATGGCGGAACGCGGTTTCCACCCTGATCCAGGGCCGGTCGACATGCTCCAGCGCTTCTGCCGCATTTTTCAGGAGATTCAGCATGATCTGAACCAGCACGTCGTCGTTGATCTGGGCGAAAGGCAGAGAAGGATCGTACTGCTTTATAATCTCTATTTTTTCTGCAAAGCCCGCTCGCGCTATCTGCGTGGCGCGATCCAGAAGCGGGTAGATATTTCCACGCCGGCATTCCAGAAGGCGGTCGGAGGTGAAATCCTGCATCCGATCAATCAGGGCGGCGATGCGATCCACTTCATTGCAGATCAATTGCGTGAGCGCCGAATCCCGGCCCTCATTCCCGGATTCGATCAGCTGCGCCGCCCCGCGGATGCCCGAAAGCGGATTCTTGATTTCATGAGCAAGAATGGCGGCCGCGCCCATGGCGGACCGTGCTCCGCCCGATGTCGCATGATGGCCGATCTTTCGGGCCTGGCTCTGGCTATGGATGGAAACGATCCTCCAGCCTTCATGATCGACGATGGGGGCGATCAGCAGATCGACCTCCATTTCCGCCGTTCGACCGGCATGAATCTTCACATCATAGGCCGCGATGGGCTTGTTGCCATGCCATATGTCGAAGGGCGCCCCCGTCCCCATTCGGACGGTGCGCGATATATCGCTGCCGACGATGGCCGCCCTTCCCATATTAAGCAGGATTTCCGCCCGCATATTGGCCTCGGCGATGCTATTGTCCGGACGCACGACCAGGGTGGCGACTGGAAGAGCCGTCATCAATTCGGAAAGGGCGGGACCGTCCTGCTGCATCCATTGCGGCGGGCTGGACGTAATGACCATGGTCACGCGGCCTTGCGCGCCTCATCAGCCCCCTGGGCGGCCATCAACGGTTCGTAAAAGCGGGCAAGCATGTCCAATACCCTCTCGCCGTCCGGCTCCTGATTCACCGCATTGCGGAATTCCGCCGATCCGGGCAGACCCTTGGTATACCAGCCGATATGCTTTCGGGCCATATTGACGCCCGTAGTCTTTTCATAATGGCTCAACATCGCGGCATAATGCTCTGTAATAACCCGATACTGTTCCGAGATCGAGGGGTCGCTACGCCTCTGTCCAGTGGCGAAGAAGTGCATGACCTGCCCGATCAGCCAAGGACGGCCATACGCTCCTCGCCCGATCATGACGCCATCAGCGCCGCTTTGTTCAAGGGCCGTTTCCGCATCCTCGATCGAACAGATGTCGCCGTTCACAATCACAGGCAAGGAAACGGCGTCCTTCACCCTGTGTACGAAGCTCCAGTCCGCCGTGCCCTTGTACATCTGGCAGCGGGTGCGTCCGTGAACGGTGATCATACGCGCGCCCAGATCCTCGGCAATGCGGGCCAGTTCCGGTGCGTTGAGGCTGGCATGATCCCACCCCATCCGCATCTTGACCGTCACGGGTACATCGACGGCCTTCACCGTGGCTTCGATCAGGGCGGCGGCCAGCGGCAGATCGCGCATCAGCGCGCTGCCCGCATCGCCGTTCACGACTTTCTTCACCGGGCAGCCCATATTGATGTCGATGATCGCCGCGCCTCGATCCGCATTCAGCTTCGCGGCTTCGGCCATTTCGATGGGCGAGCAGCCGGCAAGCTGCATCGACACCGGTTCTTCCAGAGGATGCCATGCCGCCTTCTGCAAGGATTGACGCGTTTCGCGGATTATCGCGGCCGATGCGATCATCTCCGTCACGTTCAACCCGGAGCCGTAGCGGCGGACCAGCGTGCGAAAGGGCATGTCCGTAACCCCCGTCATCGGGGCGAGGATAACGGGCATGTCGATCGTTACCGGACCGACAGCGATGGGAGAAAGTCTGCGCATGGGGTTACTGCCTAAAAAACAGGCAAAGCCCCTAACCTAAAATGCCATCCACGGCAAGCAAGGGGCTAGGCGTTCTTCTCCTGCTCGACTATGCGCGGATCGATGACAAGGGATAGGCTGGACAGAGTGGCGCTGCTCGTCGCCGCGGGGCAAGGCAGCCGCGCGGGGGGCAACGTTCCCAAGCAATTCCGCACCGTGGCGGGAAAAGCCGTTCTCGCCCATGCGTTCGACGCATTGGCGATGTGCGATGAAATCGATGCGATATTCGTGGTCATCGATCCCGCACAGGAGGAGGAAGCCCGCCGTCTTCTTATCCACCGTTCCGTCGCGGCCTTCATAGCTGGCGGCGCCGATCGCAGGGGATCGGTCCGCGCGGGGCTGGAGCATATCGCGCAGATCGGCGGCGCAGGAGAAGTGCTGATCCATGACGCGGCGCGCCCCTTCCTTCCTCCCGGAATTGTCGCGCGGTTGGTCGAGGCCTTGAAAGGGGCTGCGGGCGCCGTCCCGGTACTTCCCATCGCCGACACGCTGGTGACGGACGATGGTGGTGTTGCGGGGGCGACCGTCGATCGATCCTGCCTCCGCCGCGTGCAGACGCCCCAAGGCTTTCGGTTCGACGCCATATTGTCCGCCCATCAATTGTGGGACAGCCCGCATGAGGCAACGGACGATGCGCAAATGCTCCAGGTGCGCGGTCATGACGTCAAGCTGGTCCGGGGCGATGAGAGGCTCTTTAAATTGACCTATCCGGACGACTTCCAGAAAGCCGAGACCCTGTTCGCAAGCGGACGCAGGATGTGCGTGGGCATGGGCTATGACGTGCATCGCCTGACGGCCGGAGAAGAGTTATGGCTGGGCGGCGTGGCCATCCCTCATGCGTTCGGCCTCGCTGGGCACAGCGACGCGGATGTCGCCCTCCATGCCATTGTGGACGCCATATTGGGGGCTTTGGCCGATGGCGACATCGGCAGCCATTTTCCGCCATCCGATCTCCGATGGAAGGGCGCATCCTCCGACCGCTTCCTCGCCCATGCGTGCGAACGCGCCGCCGCGCGTGGCGGCGTAATCGAGCATGTCGATCTAACCCTCATTTGCGAAGCGCCGAAAATCGGTCCCTATCGGGAAGCCATGCGGCATCGGATAGCGGAGATCGCCGGAATCGCCGTTGAACGCGTCAGCGTGAAAGCCACAACCACCGAACGGCTCGGCTTTGCCGGCCGGCGCGAAGGCATAGCGGCGCAGGCGGTTGCAACGCTTTCCCTTCCCGCGCTATTCTGAGTTCCATGCCCGATCATATCCTCCCCACCTCACTGGTCGAATTGGCCGAGCGAGTCATCGCGGCAAACCGGCGCGCAGGTCGAACCGTTGCCGTCGCTGAAAGCTGCACGGGAGGACTGGTTTCGGCGGCTCTGACGGAAATCGCGGGATCATCGGATGTTTTCGAAGCCGGATTCATCACTTATTCCAACGAGATGAAGACCGAGCTTCTAAAGGTTTCTCCCGATGTGCTCGATACCTTTGGAGCTGTGTCCATCGCAACGGCATGGGCGATGGCACAGGGGGCGTTGAACAAAAGCCACGCGCAGGTCGCGGTCGCCATTACCGGAGTGGCTGGGCCGGGCGGTGGATCGGAACAAAAACCGGTCGGCACGGTGGTCTTCGCGCGTGCCGAACGCGCCGGCAATCCCGACAAGATCGTAGCCGACATGCATCATTTCGAAGATAATGGCCGCGGCGGCGTCCGCCTTCAGGCGGCGCTGTGCGCGCTTGAGCTTCTGCTGCCCGACTCGTCCGAACCGTAAAGCGCCGCCGCCCGCGCCTCGAAAGCACCGATCATCTTGCGCAGCGCTTTGTCGAACATCTGCCCGGCGAGCATTTCGAACAGCCTGTTCTTGAATTCAAACTCCACCTCGAAATCGACCAGCACGCCGTTATTGCCGTCGTCGCGAAAATGCCACTGGTTGTGAAGATGCTTCAAGGGGCCGTCCAGATAATCGACCCGCACGGTATCGGGCCGATGCTTCTCTACGCGGGACGTGAAGCTTTCTTTGATCCCTTTGAACCCGACGATCATATCCGCGACCATCTCCGTCGCGCTGTCCGATCGGACGCGTATGGCGCTCACCCAGGGAAGAAATTCGGGATAGGCCGCCACGTTCGCCACCAGGTCGAACATCTGTTCACGCGTATAGGGAAGCGCCCGCGTTTCATTGTGCCTGGGCATTGGCTTACTTGCCCGCCTTCACCAGTTGCGCCTGCCGTGCGGCCCTCATTTCCGCGAAATCCTTGTCGGCGTGATAGCTCGACCGGGTAAGCGGGCTGGAGGCAACCTGCAAAAAGCCTTTCGCCCTTGCGATCGCGGCATAGGCGTTGAACGCCGCCGGCGTCACGAACTCCATCACTCTCGCGTGCTTGGGGGTCGGCTGGAGATATTGTCCCATCGTCAGAAAATCGATGTCCGCCGACCGCATGTCGTCCATCACCTGATGAACCTCCAACCGTTCCTCGCCCAGGCCCAGCATGATCCCGGACTTGGTAAAGATGGATGGATCGAGCCTTTTCACCGATTCCAGTAATCGCAGCGAGGCATAATAGCGCGCGCCGGGCCGGATCGTCGGATAGAGTCGCGGCACGGTTTCCAGATTGTGATTATAGACGTCGGGTCGGGCCGCGACGATCATCTCGACGGCGCGCTCATGCTTGTTGCGGAAATCGGGCGTCAGGATTTCGATCGTCGTGTCCGGAGTCGTGCGGCGCAGCGCCTCGATCACTTTCACGAATTGCGAGGCTCCGCCATCGGGCAAGTCATCGCGATCGACCGAGGTGATGACGATATGCTCCAATCCCATTTCGGCGCAGGCATCGGCTAGATTTTGCGGCTCATTGGGATCGACCTTGCGTGGCATACCGGTCTTCACGTTGCAGAATGCGCAGGCCCGCGTGCACACATCGCCCAGAATCATGACGGTTGCGTGCTTCTTGGTCCAGCATTCCCCGATATTGGGGCAGGCGGCCTCTTCGCAAACGGTGGCCAGCCCCTTGTCGCGCATCAGCTTGCGGGTTTCCTGATAACCGGGGCTGGCCGGCGCCTTCACGCGAATCCAGTCAGGCTTGCGGACACGCCCGGACGGGGCAGGCAAGGGATTGGGAGCCATGTCTTTCATGCGCTCCAGATAGCGATGCAAGCGCGGACTTGCCAGCCCTCAACTTGTCCGGCACAGACCAAATCATGACTGACTTTACCGACATGCTCGACGGCTATCGCCGCTTCCGCAATACCGGTTGGACACAGCAGCGCGAACGATGGGATGAACTGGCCGAGGGGCAAAGCCCCAGCGTGATGGTCATTGCCTGTTCGGACAGCCGAGTCGATCCGGCCCAGATTTTCGATACCAGTCCTGGTCAAATCTTCGTGGTCCGCAATGTCGCGGCTCTCGTTCCTCCTTTCGAAACCAATCCCGGCCATCACGGCGTTTCCGCCGCGTTGGAATTTGCGGTGCAGGTGTTGAAAGTCAGCGAAATCGTCGTGATGGGTCATGGCAAATGCGGCGGCTGCAAGGCAGCGCTCAGCCAGGAATTGAAGGATGCGCCGCCCGGCGAAGGCGGCTTCATCGCCAACTGGATCGACATGCTGGATGAAGCGCGGGACAATGTCATTGCGCGTTTCGGCGACGAACGGGGGCACGACGCCCATCGCGCGATGGAGCAGGAAGGCGTGAAGGTCAGCCTTGCGAATCTTCGTACGTTCCCATGTGTCCGCGCGAAGGAAAGGTCCGGTGAATTGAAACTGATCGGATCGTTTTTCGCGATTGCCGACGGCCAGCTGCACCTTCTCGACGAAAATACGGGGGAATTCCTCCCCGCCCCGCTGGAGGCGCGTTGATGTCGTCCGACGTGCGCACGGGCAATGTGGCGCTGCTGATCGACGCGGACAATGCGTCGGCCGCTTATTTCGACCCGGTGCTGACCGTCCTTGCCGAGCTGGGAACGGTCAACATCCGCCGGGCCTATGGCAATTGGAGCAAGCCGGCGCTCAAGGGATGGGCATCCCATGCCGTCGCCCAGGCGATCGAAACCCAGCAGCAATTCGATTTGACCAAGGGCAAGAACGCCACGGACATGAAGATGACCATCGATGCCATGGACCTGATGGCGAGCGGCCGTGTCACCGGCTTTGGCCTGATGTCCAGCGACAGCGATTTCACGCCGCTGGTCACGCGCATCCGGCAGGAAGGGATTCCCGTCTACGGCTTTGGCTCTGAAAAAACGGCGCAGGCTTTCCGGAGCGCCTGCACACGCTTCATCGACGTCGAGGCGCTGGGCAGCAGCCAGGATGCGGAAATACCGCCGAATCCTTTCCCGGAAGAAGGCGCGCCTATGGCTGGGAGCCAAGCGGACGACCATTCTCATGTTTCGGAAGATGTCCTGAAACTGCTTATAGACGCCTATGGCGCGGTCAAACGCGATGAACAGGGATTTGCGCGGTTGAGCGAAGTGGGACAGCTTGCAGGAAACCGGTCCAGCTTCGATGTCCGCAACTATGGCTTCAAGCGCCTGACGGACTTGGTGAAATCGGTGGGCAATTTCAAAGTCGAAACACGCGACGGCCAAAGCTGGATCAAGCGGATTCGATGAACAGTGTCGCGCGCCATCTCGTCATTCATGGCCATGTCCAGGGCGTGTTCTATCGCAACTGGATGGTGACGACGGCGCGGCGTCTGGGAATAACCGGTTGGGTCCGCAACCGGATGGACGGCACGGTCGAAGCCTTTATTGAAGGATCGCCGGACGCAGTGAGCGACATGCTCCGCCTGGCGCACCAAGGACCGCCTGCGGCAAAGGTGGATCAAATCATGGCGGAGGGCAGCGAAGGACAAGGCTTTTCGAATTTCGAGAAGCGCCCAACGGAATAGCGACTACGGAAAAACGCTGATCCTAAAAAGAAAGGACCAGCCGCAAGGCTGGCCCGCAGCCGTTCAGCCGCGGGCGAGTTCCACTGCCCGCGCGAACACGGCTTCGAACATTCCGGCGGTGAGCCGTCCCGTATTCTGATTATATCGAGAGCAATGATAGCTATCGATCAGAATACGGCCATCAGGCATTTTATGCTCCGCCAGATGCCCGAAACGCGCCTTGGGCAACTTGCCTCCCAAGACCTTGACCGCCGACTGGTGGGCGATCTGACCCAGCGCGATGAAAGTCCGCGCTTGTGACAATGCCGCCACAGCCTGCGCCAGGAAGGGCCGGCAGTTGCGGGCCTCGTCGGGCGACGGCTTGTTCTGGGGCGGCAGGCATTTGACTGAATTGACGATGATGGTATCGCGCAAGACTAGACCGTCATCCGGCCGCGCCATATAGCTGCCCTCCGCCAAGCCGAATTTCGCCAGCGTCGCGAACAGGAGGTCGCCCGCATAGTCGCCCGTGAAGGGCCGCCCCGTGCGGTTGGCACCATGCTTGCCTGGCGCCAGGCCGATAATCGCGATTCGCGCATCGGGATCGCCGAAGGCGGGGACCGGCGCGTTCCACCAATCGGGATGTTCCGCACGGCAGGCGTCACGCAAATCCACGAGCCGGGGACAGCGCGGGCAATCATGAGGCGGCTCGGTTTGGGGCAAGGGACTTTCCAGCATCTCGCGAAGCAGATAGGCGTTCCGGGATGCCGGGCACAAGCCATCTTCATTCCTACGCGCTTTCGCTGGGGTCCAATCGTCCCTTGTCCGCCGATCGCCCTCCGGCGCGCCTGCTGCGGGAGGTAACGGACCGGCTCGCCGAAATCGGGTGGACACGATGTGCCTCACCCCTTTTCACGACGCCTCCGCTGGGGCCGTCGCGCCGCCTTTTCACCAATGGCGCCCTGTTGCTGGAAACCGCCTTGCCCCCCGAAGAGCTGCTGCGGGAATTGCAGAAGATCGAACGCATCATGGGCCGCCGCCGCTTTCGCCGGTGGGGGGTGAGAACCATGGATATCGATATAATCCTATGGTCGGGCGGACGTTGGGAAAGTCCGCGTCTTTCCATCCCCCATCGCGCTTTCCGGACCCGAGGCTTCGTCCTGAAGCCTCTCCTGAGCATCGTTCCGAAATGGCGCGATCCCCGGTCCGGCTTGACTGTCCGGCATCTTCACGGACGCTTCATGAAAGCAAGGACAAAAGATGCCGCGAGAGGTTGACCATCCGCATCAGCCTCACTAGTGCGGGCCAACCTCATTCGGGGCCCTTAGCTCAGTCGGTAGAGCAACTGACTTTTAATCAGTAGGTCGCTGGTTCGAACCCAGCAGGGCTCACCACAATTTCATTATATTTCAATGACTTATTTTTGGTTGGGACCCCATCCCGGACGGCCATTTGGCTTGGGTCCCAATGGGGTATCAGACTTTTTGTCCAAAAATTAGGCATTCTTTCTAGCTTTGCCCTAGGCACACCACCATTGAATTTCGGAGCGAATAGGATTAAATCCTACTAACGTAGGAGGTGCTCATGCGTTCGACTCAGCAATTCAGCGTGACCTTGCCCAATGAGATGGCAGCATTGGTTAAGGCCAAGGTGGCGTCCGGAGAATATGCCAGCGAGAGCGAAGTCATCCGCGATGGACTCCGCGCGCTGCACGCTCGCGAGCGTGCAGTCGATGATTGGTTGAGGCAGCAGGCCTTGCCTTCTTACGATGCTTACCGCGCCGATCCCTCCAAGGGCATTCCGCTGGAGGAAGTCCGGGCGACCATCGGCAAGCGGAACGGCTGAGTGAGAGCAGGATAATGGCGATGTCGTATCGCATCGTCTTCACGCCAGAAGCCCGCAATCAGCTAGACGACCTCCACGCTTATATCTCGGCCGCTGCGGATATTGAAACCGCTTCGCGGTTCACAGACGGGATCATCGACTACATCGCCGGCCTGAGCGAGTTCCCCAAAAGAGGAACGCCGCGAGACGATCTCCGACCTGGCCTTCGCACGCTCGCTTGGCGCCACCGGGTGACGATCGCCTTCATGGTCGAAGAGATCGACGTAGTGGTGATCGGCATCTTCTATGGCGGAAGAGATTTTGAGAGCTTGCTTGAAGGGTGAGTGGCCACCATTGGGTCTTCGGGTCGGCCTTTTAATCAAGCAGGTCGCTGGTTCGAACCTAGCAGGGCTCACCACCTTTTCAGTGGGTTAGGTGCAAGATCGGCGCATCGCGTCTGTTGTCCTGACCGCCAGGGCATCACTGGGGGCATCAGATCGGCAAAAAACTTTGCAGAGGTCGTTGATGCAGAGTTGCCCCCACCGCCTCGCGTAGGCCCTCCAACGGTGGCCAGACAACGCCACTGACATTCTATCCTGAACCGCCGCTGGTAATCTGTGTCAATCTCTTTACGAATGGGCACGAAATTAGAGGGTGGGAAAGCGTTCAGAAAATATGCCGGATCCAGAATCATATACATTTCGCCCGCGGGCTCGAATGCTGCAGTTATTGGGCGACCAGCTCATCCGCAGCCCGCGGCTGGCAGTATTTGAACTCGTTAAGAATGCGTATGATGCTGACTCTACCGAAGTTGAAGTTTCACTGGAAGGCCTGGGCACAGAAAACCCTACCATCACTGTGACTGACAACGGCGAAGGCATGTCGCTGGAGATCATTCGCGATATCTGGCTTGTGCCAGGACATGAGCATCGGAAAGATCAGAAGAACGAAAACCGTCGAACCCGGCTGGGACGATTGCCAATGGGCGATAAGGGTGTGGGGCGGTTTGCAGTGCACCGGCTAGGAAATATCGTTGAACTCACCTCACGCTCGAAGGGAGAGAAGGAGGTTTTTGTAAGGCTCGATTGGCCTGCGATACTTCAGAACAAATTTCTTGAAGACGCCATGGTTGCAATTGACGAGCGAGAACCTGAGGTATTTCTCGGTGATCAGACTGGGACTAAAATATTCATATCAGATCTAAGGGATACCAAATGGTCGCGAGGTGATCTTCGCCGCCTCTACCGCGACATAACTTCAATTTGCTCGCCGTTCGATGCACCAGATGAGTTCGACATCAAATTCAAAGTGCCTAGCCGAGACCATGAGTTCGACGATATTCCTGACGCTGAAGCGATGAAGGATCGCGCGATATGGAAGTTCAATTTTGGTTTTGATGGCAAAGAATTCAATTGGAATTATCTGTTTCAGCCTCCGCCTCACTTGTCAAAGAAGGTTGCCGGTCGGGAGAAATCGTCATCACAGAACGAACGGCTTCTGTTACCTAAGAAGCTGTTGGATGAAGAGGCAAAGACGAAAGACACCGTCGTTGCCGATGAGGACCTGCTTTTAAAATATGTTTTCGATCACACTCATGGCGATCCTGCCGACCGGCTCAAGGTGCCGCCAATCCTGATCTTCGCGAGATCGGGGACGTGGAGAGATATGGTATTTTTGGGTCTGGCCGTTCCGGGCGCTCCCAACCTGGACGCCATCAATGACTTGGTGGCGGTGTGGAAGCTCCGCGATGGTAGTCGCTTCCAGAACTATCGGGCGAGCCTGACAATACTTGACGTGCCGGTTGTACCGCCAAGCTGGATCGACGAGATAGCATCTGGCAACCCGCTTGGCCCGTCATGCCCTGAAAGTTGGCGAGATTGGGCTACATCCGGAGTTTACCGGGCGCTAAAAGCCCCGCGAGCAATTGAGCATCGTAGCCGTGAAGAACAGCTTCCGAGTGATGCACGCGGCATAGCGTTTGTTGAACGTATCCATGCTCATTTCGGTGAAGACCCATATAGGTTTGAGGCGTGCGCCGCTCGGATAGCTGAAATGATGCTGCCAGCCATTGCCGGAAATATAGATTTGACGAGAGCGGTAAGGGACGGAGGACGGGATGCAACCGGCAAATATCGCATCGGGGAGGGGCCATCCGCGGTATTGGTCGAATTCGCTCTCGAAGCCAAATGCTATGCTCCCGGCAAATCCGTCGGTGTAAAGGAGCTTTCGCGCTTGATTTCTCGGCTGCGGCATCGTCAATTTGGCATACTAGTCACGACATCGTTTGTAGGGTCACAGGCTTACTAAGAGATCAAAGAAGATCAGCATCCTATTGTCATCATCAGCGGAGCGGACATCGTCCAACTGTTAGTTAGAAATGGAACGGCAAGCATTGCAGCGCTGGATGCTTGGCTCTCAGAATTCTGAGCGTCTGATTCTTGGCCTTCGCACCACGGCGAAAGCTTACGCTGGCGGGAAATAGATAATGAACTAATCACCCGGTTCATTTCTGGGACCAGAGTTGCATTCGCCGAACATCCAGAAGATTAAATCCCGCTCGCGTCCCTTCTACTGTCACCCGTTGACCAATCAGCTTCCTGGCTTTCCAACCCCAGCCAACGTCAAGCACCCAGAAGCCGCCGCCGTCGATTTCCAGAATATAGCCGAAATGGTTGCGACGGAGCGTTCCGGTTTCCATATGGCGGGTGCCTCTCGGCATTTCCTTCTCCCCGGAAGTCGATGGCGGTACGCCCCCGCGCCTCGACTTCACACCTGATCCTTGGTGATCGGGGAGTTAGTAAACCGGACTAAGTTCGGTCCCTACGACCTTTAGGCTGGGAAGCCCTGGACATGCGTCGCAGGCTCCCCGACCATAAGGGTCAAGGATGTGCGGCCTACAACGGGCAGGCCAGCCGACTTAGTCAGGGGTTACTACGCCCCAGAGCCGTGCGTGGCGGCTCCTTCGCCTGTATGGGAAAGAAACGCCTGCAACTCAATGGGAACCTCACCCAAGCTGCCCCAAGGCGTAGGATTTCGGAGAAAGCCCATCTATGGAGACACGCAGCCGCCGTCCGGAGAGCCGGAGGTTGGGCCTGAGACGTTGCCGGTCTTGATGTATGATGCCGTCCGAGACGGAGGCTTTCATGGGCGGCATTGGATCAGGCGCGCAGCGATCAACGCATATCGGCAATGTCGAGGAAATGCTGGCGCTCGACATTCGCATATTGCGGCGGCTGGGCGTCGTTCGCCCCGGCGAATGCACGTGCGACATGGTACACTGGTCGATCGGCGGCCTCAGTGCGTCCAGCGCGCACCTTCGTATCGATCTAAGCGACATCGAGCGCGGCGGCGTCATGGCGATCGATACCGATATGCCCAGTGGCGCCATCAAACAGCATGTCGCTATCGAAATGGTGCCATCGCCGTTCGGAGGCCATCGCTGCTACTTCATCTGCCCGTTCACGGCTCGGCGCTGCGAAGTGATCTACTATGCTGAAGGCCGGTTCGGCTCACGCGAGGCGCAACGGCTAAGCTATGCGGTGCAGGGGATAAATGCATGTTCCCGTGCCCGTCGCAAGGCCGCCAAGCTACGCAGCCGACTGTCTGGGTCGGGACAGCCGCGCCCACGCGGACGCAACCGGATCGATACGGTGCAACGACTTCGGCAGGCGGAGTTAGAAGCGAAGACGCTATACCTCGATCGGCTGCGCAACCTTGCTGATCGGTCTGGTGCCCGACGGATGCCCAGCGACGAACACCGATAAGCCCGAGATGCGGAATTCCGCGATCTGCACCCACCCGATGGCCTCATTTCTAATCAGCGGGTCGGGTGGATATCGCGGGAATGGTTCACTCGGAATGTTTCCGAATGGTTTTCGCAATCAATGGGTCGCGCGGGAATTTTCCTGACACAGCACAATCCATGATCTTAATGGGGTGATGGTCAACGAAAGGAGGCCATCATGTCCGAGGACGAACCGCTCGACCGGTCACACCTATTATCTCATGCGCAGGCGCTATTCCCCGGTGCGGTGATCGAGGTGATCCATACGCCCGACGAGATCATACATATCGATGTGGACGGGCATCGATACACGTTCGAGATCGGCAGCGATGATGACGAATATGTATTCACTGACGGAAAAGCGTCATTCTCGATCCCGCTCATGGAAACCGACTGGGATTTCTAGGATTTCTCCTGACACGCCTTCCGAACCCATCTTAATGGAAATGTCGGTCCCAACCAAAGGAGATGACCGACATGACCACGACCCCAACCACGAAACCCGCCACCGCGAGCCCGGCAACCGAAACCGCGTGCTCCACGATCACGCTTGACCAGCTCGCGCACGAATTGAAGATTTCACCCCGCGACGCCCGGATGCTACTGCGCCTTGCGGCCAAACAGACGCGGCAATATCCGAACCTCGGCAAAGAGCATGTCGCCCGGCAACCGTGGCAGTGGGCGGCAGGGTCAAAGGCGCTGGATGAAGCGCGAAAGGCCCTTACCGCCGATCGTTGAGCTAAAAACTGGCCAGAACTCCCCTATGGGATAATATTGGCCAGTTTCCAGCGTTGCCCGAGCTTGATAACGCCCAACGACTTGGCAGCGCGCCGTACGGTGCGAGCCGAATGTGAGCGTTTTTCACCGTCGGCAATGACCTCCGCGATCCGGCGTTCGCCTTTGGCCAGCGCCGTTTCGAGGAATTCCATCGCCGCCTTGATCTCGGTATCGGGCCGTCCAACCTTCTCGCTGGATTTGAGGAAGTCCTCAGGCCCGAGTTCGCATTCGCCCTGCCATTCGACTTTCGGGATGATCCGCTTGCTCCGGTCGCCATCGACCAGCGCATAGATTTGCGACGGCCCACGTTCGGACAGGTTGTGCTTGATATGGACCATGACCCGGAGATCGTCATTTTCCGGGTGCTGGCCGATCAGCACCGCCGATCGTGCGGCCGCCGTGATGTCGACCGACCCGAGGCCGCGAAAGATCGCCTTGTCCTTCTCCCCCTTGGTCAAGTGCCGCAGAGCGATCACCGTGACGTTGGTTGCCTTCGCGAGTTCCGCCAGCCGTGCCATGAAAGGGCGGGTTTCGTTCGCCTTGTTCATGTCGATGCCGCCCTGCATGTAGGCCAGCAGCGGGTCGAGGATCAGCAATTCCGCCTTTTGCGCAACGATATGCTTTTCGATCCAGCCCAGCGCCTCCTCCTCCAGCCGGAAAAACTTCTTGGAGAAGGTGATGCGGGACAGATCGGCATTCATCCGCATAAGCCGCCGCACCAGCGTCGTTTCGGGGTCATCCTCCGCACTCATGAAGAGGACGTTGGCCGCTCTCGGCTTTTTCTGCCCCGGCAGTCCCCGCCCGCTGGATACGGCGGCCGCAAGCTCGCAAAACAGAAAGGTCTTGCCGACGTTCGGATCACCTTCGAGCAGGTTGATCGCCCCGCGCACGAAATAGGGTTCCCAGAGGAAATCGACGTCACGCGGCGTCACATTCGCCATGGTCTCGAACAGTTCATCGTCGGCCGGATCGTAGCGCATGACGCTGGATGCGATTCGTTCGATATCCTTGTCTGGCAGCGGCGGACTGCAATGCGTCTCATTCACCGCATGGAGTGCGGTGGCGATTACCTCCTCATCAAACCCCTGCCGTCTGAATGACCCGGCTAGGCTGGTCAGGCGGTTATCGCGCGAACCTTTGCCGATAACGCCGTCGCTCGACGTGCCTTCTTCGGCTTGGGCGATCTGCTCCGCGCCAGAATGGCATTGAGCACCCGTCCCGGCAGCTTGGCGATAGGCGCTGCCGGTTCATCCGACCGATAACGCCCACCTTCGGGGTGTGCGGCCTCCGGGAGCAACACATAACCGGACGCAATGATGTCCAGCTTGGGCTCCAAGCCGATCTTGCTTCTCCTGATCCGCCCAGCGTGGCGGAAATAGAGGTGCCGTCCATTGCGGGTGATCGTTTCGCGCGTGGGAGGCAGCGGCCCGAAACGTTTCAGCGCCGCCTCTCCTTCCGGTCCGTCCACGTCAATAATGAGAACCGGCGATGCCTTCGCCACAGCCCCAAGATTGATCGACGGATCTTCGCTCAGCCATTGCTTGACTATCAAGGCTTCCTCGGTCGCGCTATCCGCCCGCTGGTGCAAAAGCGCGTGTCAGGCACCTTGGAGCGGGGTTGCAACGCGACGACACGCATGGATACTTTCAGGGCGGCTTGCGCCGCCCCGAATTTACGTTTGGCCAAAGGCGTGAGTTCAATCTTGCTCATCGTCGGCCTCCTCAGGTTCACAAGCGTTCTCGCTTGTGTCGCCAGCTTCTTCGGCTTCGACCGCGATCCGATAGGTCACATGTTGCCCGCGATTGTCCGGGTCTGGTGCGTGAAGATAGAGATATCCAAGGAATCGCGTCATGCGTCGCCTCCCACGGAATCATCACGAACCGCTCCCACGCGTTTCGCCTCCACCTGAACCAAATCCATGATGCGCGTTATGGCCCCGGTAGTCCCCAACCATTGCTGGATGTCCTCAAACGGAAGATAGGTTTCGAACCCCATCCGTTCTTCGGTCTTCTCGATCTCGGCTCCACAGCATCGACACGTGGAGATTACTTCGACGCCTATGTGCACCACATTGCTGATAAGCGGCTCACCGAAGCCGATCTTTTCACCCTTGTAATCGAAGATCATCACGCCACCTCCCGCAACGCGGCAAGCGCGTCGATATGGGCGTGGATTTCCGATGCGAGCCAGGCGACGCTGTGAGCGCCGATGCGGACGCGCTTGGGGAATTTCCCTGCCACTTCCAGCCGCAACATGGTGGAATTGGACAGATTGATCCCAAGGCGTATCAAATGCTTGCGCGTGTATAGCAAGCGGCGATCCGCCGCTCGAACAGGCAGTTCTGACATGAAATTATCCCTTCATCTTCAATGATAAAGGGTGCGCACCCTCGAACTCTGACGTCGTGCATGTTTGTGCCGCATCCTGCGCCGACCTGCCATCGAAGGTCTTGACGATCTCAGCCCAATCCGGGCCGAAGCGTCACACGCCCATTCTGACCAATTCCTTGAAATGGTCCTCAAGCTGCGGTTTGCTCGACATAGACCATCGCCCTGACGAGGCGGTGCAGCGGCTCGCGGTGCCGCTTCATCCACAAAGCGATATTTGCGCTCTTCATGGCTGTAAGCGATTCAAATCTTTGCGTCTCAGGTGCGACAGGCTATGGAATACAGCCTTCGGACTGCTGGTAGGATCAGTTGTCGAGACTTTGTGGAATATTTCCGCTGGAGGTAGCCTAAGCTTGTGTGCATCGCAAAACAGGATCGGCGGCGGGACGCATGACGAAGCCCACAATCGGCGCGCGGAGAACCGTAGCGGACCAGGTGTCGATCGAGCTGCAAAGGATGATCGTCGAAGGGAAGCTCGATCCCGGTCAGCCCTTCCCTTCCCAACGCGAGATCGCGGCCAGGTTCGGCGCGAGCCAAGCCTCGGTGCGCGAAGCGATCTCCGCGCCGTCGGCGGTCCGGACTGGTACAGGTCGAGCATGGCCGGGGCGTGTTCGTTCGCGCGCGCAGCGAACAATTCAGTTCGGAAAGACCCAAGAACGGGGCCTTCGACGGGACGTTGGCTTTGCGCGATGCCTATCAGATCCGTTCGCTCATCGAGCCGTTCGCCGAGCATGTCGCGACGCCGATGCTGCACGCGATCATTTCGAACGGCTGAGGCAAATCTCGAACGGACCCAAGCGGCTCTGGAAGCGGGGGCTATGTGGCTCTGCCAGCCGAACTCCATCGGACGATGAACCTCGCACGGCCTGCGGACATGGCCACGGTCGAGGGATGGTCGAAATCGCATAATTGGTGAACCGAAAAGTAAGGAGGCTATCATGAACGGCACATCCGGAACGCTGAACGCATCCGATCTTCGCGGCGCCATCGCACCGTTACGCGGCAAATGGGGATGGATCGTCGCCCTGGGCGTCGTCTACCTCGTCACGGGAATCATCGCCCTGGGCAGCGTGGTGATGGCGACCGTGGCAAGCGTTTTCGTCGTCGGGGTCATGATGCTGATCGCCGGCGTCGCCGAAGTCGTCAACGCATTCCAGATCAAGTCATGGGGCAAGTTCCTGCTCTGGGCGCTGCTCGGCATGCTCTACATCGTCGCGGGCTTCGCCACATTCCAGAATCCGCTGCTGGCGGCATCCGTGTTCACCCTCATTCTCGGCGCGGCGCTCATCGTCTCGGGCATCATGCGGATCACCCTCGCACTGAGCATGAAATCGCAAACACCCTGGGGCTGGGTGCTGCTCTCCGGCTGCATTACGCTGCTCCTCGGCGTGCTGATCCTGGCGCAGTGGCCTGTCTCGAGCCTGTTCATCCTCGGCACGCTGCTCGCCATCGATCTCATTTTCGCCGGCGCGGGATGGATCGGACTCGGCCTGAGCCTGCGGCGGGCGCACTAGGTCCAGAACAAAAGTAGCAAGGAACAAGCCATGTCATCGAAAGGGCGTATGCCTGCGGATGAACTCAAGTCTTTACTCGGCCGAATTCCATGCTGACTTCCTGCGGCCCCTGTGGAGCTAGGCCGAATTGACGGCAGGAGCATTGTTCTCAGCGCCCATTTCTAACTCTATGCGATATCGAACGGCTGAAAGATCGATCTTTAAGGAGGTTGTCCGAGGAAGCTCCGGCAGGATGCAAATTCGCGCTGGGACATGATTGGCAGGTAAAAGAGTGCGAACATGTTCGATCAACATGGGCTCAGTTACCGATAAGGCATTGTCGCGCAACATTACCGCCGCCGCAGGGACTTCCCCAAGCCTTCGATCCGCGAGCCCGACCACGCACGCGTCCAGTACAGCCGGATGGACCAGCAGCGCTTCGGCAACCTTCTCCGGCAATATCTTAAATCCGCCACGCAGGATTGCACCATCCCCGCGACCATGATGCCATACAAATCCATCTACATCGATTTCCACGATATCCGTGGTGCGTATCCAATCGGGGCGGATAGCCGGGATCAGCGCTTCGAGATATCCCGCCTTACCCGGCGTCAGCACCGTGTGCGTCTGGACATCCACGACACGAAGCTCGACGCCGGGCAAAGCTTTCCCCACCGCTCCGCGCTTGGCTTGCCGATATTCGCGGTCGAGATCGATCGTCCAGCTAATTACCGTGCCGCAGAATTCGGTAGCGCCAATGTCTGTCTGGCCGCCGTCGGAAACGATCATCATAGCTGCCCACCTGCCCGTTCACGCCGCAGCGGACAAGAAGGAAGTATGAAAAGGCTGTCGCATCGTCGGACGCCACGACGATGATCCGGCTGGTCGACAGGAAATGACGGGCCGGTCGCGCCAGGCGGATGTCCTCCAGTCGCACCGCCTGCCGCTCGCGGTAAAAAGCGAGGATCGCTTCCTTGCCCTGAAACAGGCGTGTTCCGATGTCGAGCACACCATCGTCCGCGAACGTGGCGGCGATCCGATCCGCCAACCCCGCATCTCCCGGCCGCTATCGGTGGTTTGCTCAACACCCTGTTCGGGATCGGCCACTGATTGAGCATCCTGTGCCGACACAACCTGGCCCCAGAGGATTTCCTCTCCCTTTTTTATTCTTCTGTGTGATTGGCGCGCGGCATCGGCGCCGACCCGAACGGTCCGACGTGCCCGAATCCCTTAGTTTTTCGTCAGATTCGCTAGTGCGCGAGCAATTCCCGCCAGCCAGTGCCCGCGCCCGACACCATGTCTATCGGGCGAACGACCGCCAGCTCAGGATCTCGTGGGGCTATGCCCTGCTCATCCCGCTCGAACATCGCGAGTTCATTTAGCAAGCGCCGTCTCGCACGGACCACGGCGACGTCACTCGCGCACAATTGTTCGCGCGTCCGATCGACAATCCGGCCCATGCTCGCCTGCACCACGACGTCCTCCTGCAACAGGCAATCGAGGAAACCGGTGAAGTGCCCGTCCGCCATTGCTGCGCGGTCCTGCCCCCATGCATTCTCGCGATCGCCTTTGAAGCTCGCATAGTGATCAAGGTCGCGCTCATCGGTCCGCAACCCGCGCTCGTTCAATGGTTCGTGAAGCGCATCTTCTTTCCAAAAACCCCAGAACAGCATGTGGTTTTGATTATCCATCGGTACTGAAATGAACATGCTTCCCTCCCGGTCGCTCATGCTTCCCGGGACCAGCGAGATGAACGGCATGACATATTCGGTCACGCGAACATATTGCTGGTCTTCATTCAATTTGCGCAGGGCAGCCGCGCGCAGACCATATGGAGTCTCGGCCACTTCGTAGCGCGGCGGCACGTTGAGGGTATGTCCGATCGTCTCGTTGCGCTTGCTGTCACGCACTTTGGCTATCCAGCTCTGATGCAACGTGCCGACATGGACCGAATCAAGCGTTCCTTCGACCCCCTGGAGCCAGTTGCATGCGGACAGCGTCCGGCTGATCCACACCTGCTCGGGGGCGAGATCGAGGAACGGCAATGGCGGGCGCGGCGGCGGTGCGCCATCGCCCAACCAAACCCATAGCAATCCGCCACCTTCGAACGTCGGATAGTGATTCAGCTTGACCTTCTGGGCGAACGAATCTGATCGCTCACCCTCGGAAGGCACCTCGATCGCTCGCCCGGACACATCGAATTTCCAGCTGTGGAAGATGCAGCGCAGCGCGCAGTCCTCGTTTCGCGCAAGCGTCAGCGAGACCCCGCGATGCGGGCAGGCCTCGTCGAACATTCCCACGCGGCCATCGGTCGCCCGGAACGCGACGTAATTCTTTCCCAAAAGCCGCACGAGTTTCGGCGCGCCGTCTGCGACCAGGCTATCGACGCGCGCGCATGGAATCCAGAAGCGCTCACGCATGTAGCGCCCCATCAGTGCCTCGCCCTCGACTTCGGTCAGTAATTTATTCTGTTCTTCGGTGAGCATCCAAGCCTCCTCTCCGGATTGAACCGGCGTCGATTCAGGTGTTTGAAACCTTTTCCCAGTCGATGTCCTTGTCGGTCGAACTCGAATCATGCGCATCCATCAGGAACTGGCTGGTCCATCCTCCGTCGACGGCAAGAGTCTGCCCGGTCACGAAGCTGGCCAGGTCGGAAGAAAGGAACAGCACGGCCTTCGCGATTTCGTCGACGCTGCCCATGCGCGCCATCGGTACGCGACGCTCAATCGCCGCGATGCGCTCTTCGGTCGCTTTCACACGCTGTGTTTCGATGGTGCCGGGCGCGACTGCATTGACGCGGATTCGCGGGGCTAATTCAGCCCCCATCGATCGCACCAGATGCGCGACGCCCGCTTTCGCCGCGCCATAACTGGCATGGCGCGGCGCCGAGGTTAGCCCACTGACAGAACAGATCGCCGTGATCGCGCCGCCGCCATTGCGCACCATCGTACGGGCGACCGATTTCGCGGTCAGAAACACCGATTTCAGGTTAATCGACTGCTCGCGATCCCATTGCTCGCTGGTGATGTCCAGCACGGGACCGAAGCCCGCCATGCCGACCACAGTCACCATAACGCCAATCGGGCCCAACCCGCTTTCGGTTTCAGCGACGGCGCGATCGACCTGCTGCTCATCCGTCACATTGGCGGCAAGTGCGATTGCGCGGCGACCGAGTGCGCTGATCTTCGCGACCACCGCCTCGGCGAGGGCGATGTCGAGATCGACGACCGCCACGTCGCAACCAGCACGAGCGAGCCGCAAAGCGGTTGCCTCGCCCATGCCGGAGCCCCCACCCCAGACGATTGCAACCTTGTTGATCAATCCGAACATATCCTCCACCGCAACTCTCTCCTCAAAGCTCTGGCTGGCCTAATGGGGCTAGATCGTGCGGAGTGGCTTTGGCAAGCTTGCACCAGAAGCATCACATGGCGGGCCTACGGCTCAACTCTGCAAACATGGCGTTTCTCCGCAAATACGGAGAAAAGCCATGTTCGCTTGACTGGGCCAATCCTTCGATGGACTATGCCAGCGAGAGGAATTTGTTGGTGGAACAAGAGCGCTTGCTCGCAACCGATCCGGCTTACGGACATATCGAATGGCCCGGCGTTCGACGTAATTTGTCCCGTACGGCCACGCGCGCGCTCGACGTGCTCGACTTCATGGCCTCTCATAGCCGTGCGTTGCGCGCGATCGAGATCGCCAACGGCCTGAATTTAAGCCCGTCAAGCCTGAACCAACTCCTGAAAAGCATGGCCGATTCAGGCTATATCGTGTTCGACCCACGGTTGAAGGTATATTATCCTTCGCCGCGGCTCTCCCGTCTCGCGTCGTGGCTCGACGGCATTTATTACGGCCAGGACGTTCTTCAGCGCGAGCTGGAAAGGCTCTTCCGGGCGTCAGGCGCGCTGGTCATGATCTCGACCAGGACCGGTTCATTCGTCCAGATCGTGCAATCGCTCGCGCCGACCGGATGGAGTCATCCCGTCGAAAGCGGCACCAAACTGCTGCTGGTGGAAAGCACGCTGGGCAAGGCACTGTTGGTCACCGCGACCGAACTTGAGGTCCTTGAACTTTGCCGCGAAATCGGACTGGACGCGGGGCGGCGCACTGCTCTGCTCAGTGAATTGCAGCAAATCCGCGCCACCGGCTATCTCCTGGGGAGCTTTACCGAAGCCAATGCAGTGGCCACCATTGCGATGCCAATGCCGGCGCCACATTGCGGCCTGCCGCTAGTGGTGAGCCTGTCCAATCGCTCCGCTGCCGTGCAGGAACGAAAGAATCTCTATCGCACACTTCTCCAGGATTTCGTTCGGGCCCTTGAGCCTGAGCGGGCATGATCGCAAGGGGAAGGTCGCGGCGTTCTGAAGTTCCGCTGCCATGTCGGTGGCGCTCGCGGGGCAGCAGCGCGGATCGGCCCAATTGCCGAGAATAATGCGACCCTTAAGCCGGCGCTTCCCCTCGACAAGGATGACGCGGCTCTGCGGCCATGGATCGGAACCTGGGCTCAGCCCGGCACGTATGTGGTGCACTCCAGCGATCATTGGCCATCATGTCTTCGGCTGACGGATAGATCGGAGCCTGACATCGTTCTCCTGGAACACCCTCGTGCAAAAGGAGCATTTCATGGCTCAGACCGACATCGCCACCGACGAAACCAATCGTCTGATCGCCTCCAATAAGGTCGAAGGAACCACCGTCTATAACGCCCAGGGCGAAAAGCTCGGCTCCATCTACAACTTCATGGTCGATAAGCGCTCAGGCAAGGTCGAGTATGCCGTCCTTCAATTCGGCGGCCTGTTCGGACTTGGCAGCGATTATTATCCGCTCCCATGGGACGTCCTCGCATATGAGACTGAACAGGGCGGCTATGTCGTCAACCTCGACAAGACCGTGCTCGAAAAGGCGCCTCGCTATGCGAGCGACGCCGAACCGGCGTTCGATCGCGACTATGGCCGCGAAGTCTATGGATATTATGGCGTGAATTATCCGTTCTGATCGCGCGTGGCCGGAGTAACGCCCCGGCCACAAGCCTTCATATGCGCCGATCACCCGATCCACACTCAGACATTGGCCAAGATCGCCTGACGGCCGTGCCACGCTCCGCCCTTCTTGGGCGCGCGCGGTATTCGATGAGTTGATCGGCAGGGCTGTCGAGACGCTGGAAGGCGACCTTCTCATCGTCCCCACATGGCATCTGACAAGTAGACCGGATTGCCATCTGAGACTCACCATCGCTTTACCCGTTTGATGCACGTCGCATGGTCGCGAAGGCAGGCGGCCATGCATAGGGTGCAATTTTTGCCTGAACACCTGCCGTCACGAGGCAAACAAACATGCACAAAGCCTTGCCTCGGGGGCCATATTCCAACCATAAAGGCTGAAACTGCTCATGAGGCCGCCGCGCGCCCATTAAGGACATTCTACGCTGCATGACCGATGCGAGATTAGCATTCCTCATTCTCGCGCTTCCCTTCCTGGGCAGTCTGGTCGCTGCATTCCTGCCGGCCCGCGCGCGGAACTGGGCCTCTGCCCTTGCCGGTTTGGTGGCGCTGATCGCATTGGTATTGCTGATCAACTTTTATTCCGTCGTGTCGAGCGGAAACACCGTTCTTCATGCCGTGCCCTGGTTGCCATCGCTTGGTCTGGACCTTACCTTGCGGATCGACGGCTTCTCGTGGCTCTTCGCTCTCCTGATCCTCGGGATCGGCGCGCTCGTCGTGCTTTACGCGCGTTATTACATGTCGCCCGAAGATCCGGTCCCGCGCTTCTTTTCGTTCCTCCTGGCGTTTATGGGATCGATGCTGGGCATCGTATTGTCGGGTAATCTCCTCCAAATCGTCTTTTTCTGGGAGATGACCAGTCTCTTTTCCTTCCTGCTGATCGGCTACTGGCACCACAATCAGAGCGCGCGCGACGGCGCACGCATGGCGCTGATCATGACCGCGACAGGCGGCGTATGCCTGCTGGTCGGCTTCCTGCTGCTCGGTCGTATAGTCGGCAGCTACGATGTGGACACAGTCCTGTCGACGGGTGAGCTGATCCGCGACCATGATCTCTATCTGCCAACCCTGATCCTGATCCTGATCGGCGCCTTTACCAAGAGCGCGCAGTTCCCCTTCCACTTCTGGCTACCCCACGCCATGTCGGCTCCCACGCCAGTGTCCGCCTATCTCCATTCGGCGACAATGGTAAAAGCCGGTATCTACGTGCTGGTCCTGCTTTGGCCTGTCCTTGCCGGAACCGAAAGCTGGTATCTGATCGTCGCGACTACCGGTCTCGCCACCCTGCTGCTGGGGGCGTGGGCAGCCATCTTCCAGCACGATCTGAAAGGCCTGCTGGCTTACTCGACGATCAGTCATCTGGGGCTTATCACCCTGCTGTTGGGATTGGGCAGCCCACTGGCGGCGGTGGCCGCGATCTTTCACACCGTGAACCATGCAACCTTCAAGGCCTCGCTGTTCATGGCCGCGGGCATCATCGATCACGAGACCGGGACCCGCGATCTTCGCAAGCTGAGCGGACTTGCCCATTTCATGCCGATCACGGCAACGCTGGCGATGGTCGCCGCCGCGGCGATGGCCGGCGTTCCGCTGCTCAATGGCTTCCTATCGAAGGAGATGTTCCTCGCCGAAGCGTTGGAGGCACATAGCGGGACGCTGCTCGACCGCGGGCTGCCTGTGTTCGCGACGCTGGCGAGCATGTTCAGCGTGTTCTATTCGCTGCGCTTCATCCATCAGACCTTCTTCGGGCCATCGCCGACGGGCCTGCCCCATACTCCCCGCGAGGCGCCGCACTGGATCCGCTTGCCGATCGAGATCCTCGTGCTCCTTTGCGTCCTGGTCGGCACCATCCCGGCGCTCACCATCGGCCCTTTGCTCGACATGGCCGTGCGGTCCGTGCTTGGCGACAGGACTCCCGCGTACAGCCTCGCGGTCTGGCACGGCTTCACCCTGCCCCTGCTGATGAGCACCATCGCGCTTGTGGGCGGCGTCATCCTGTATCGGCTTTTTGGCGGTCGGCTCAATGCGGTGGCCCACTCGCCCATTATCGGCCGGTTGAAGGGCAGGCGGACGTTCGAGGCGGTGCTGGCCGCACTCATTGACGGAGCGCGCGCCGCCTATCGGCTCGTGAGCACGACCCGGCAGCAGGTTCAGCTGCGCCTCCTGATCGTCACTGCGCTCGCCGCCGGGAGCCTGCCCTTTCTCTCGCTCGGCTACAGCCTTGGCGCGCTTGACCAGACCCTTCTCGACCCGGTCTTCGCCGTGCTGTGGCTGCTCGGCGCCGCCGCGGCGATCGGTGCGGCCACGCAGGCGAAGTTCCACCGCCTTGCCGCGCTCGCCATGGTGGGCGTTGCCGGTCTTGCGACCTGCATCAGCTTCGTCTGGCTGTCGGCCCCCGATCTTGGCCTCACACAATTGCTCGTGGAAATCGTTACCCTCGTCCTGCTGCTGCTTGGACTTCGCTGGCTGCCGCAGCGTCTGCCGGATATCTGGCGCGACGGGCATATCCCTTTCCAGGTAGGCTTTCGGCGCGGCGGCGACCTGTTGCTAGCTGTTCTGGGCGGCGCCGGCGCGGCGGCGATCGCTTATGCGGTCATGACCCGCCCCCCGCCGAACGGCATCTCGCGTTTTTTCATGGAGCAAGCCTATCGCGGCGGCGGCGGCACCAATGTCGTGAATGTCATTCTCGTCGATTTTCGCGGTTTCGATACGCTAGGCGAGATCACCGTGCTGTCGATCGTCGCATTGACAGTGTTCACGCTGCTCAGGCGCTTCCGCCCGGCCGCCGAGAGCATCGAGATACCCGACCAGCAGAAAGTGCAGAATGCCTTTGATGACGACCGCGAAGGCAACGCCTTCGGCGACACCGCCAGACATTATCTGCTCATCCCGCGGATTATCATGGAATGGCTGTTTCCCGTGATCCTGACGTGCGCGCTCTATCTTCTCGTGCGCGGCCACGATCTTCCCGGGGGTGGTTTCGCCGGCGGTATTACCGCCTCGATCGCGATCATCCTGCTTTATATGGCGAGCGGCACCCGTTCAGTGGAGGCGCGGCTCCATATCCAGCCGGTCCGCTGGATCAGCGCCGGGCTGCTTTGCGCCGCCACGACCGGGGCTGCTGCCTGGTTCTTCGGCTATCCTTTTCTCTCGAGCCATTTCCGCTATCTGGATCTGCCGATTATCGGCCAGGTGCCCATCGCCAGCGCCCTGCTGTTCGACATCGGAGTCTTCGCCGTGGTGGTGGGCACGACCGTTCTCATTCTGATCGCCCTCGCCCACCAGTCGATCCGCACGCCAGCGACACGACGATCGGCAAAGAGCGATCCGGCGGACGGAGACGGCCAGGAGAGGATCGACTGATGGAGGCCGTGCTCTCGCTCGCCATCGGCATTCTAACGGCGTCCGGCCTCTGGTTGCTGTTCCGTCCCCGTACCTTCCAGGTCGTCCTGGGTCTTTCGCTCCTGTCCTATGCCGTCAATCTGTTCATTGTCGCGGCGGGACGGCTGCGCACCGACGCACCGCCGATCATAGGCAAGGAGGCCGTCGATCCCACCCTCTACGCCGACCCTGTCCCCCAGGCCCTCGTTCTGACCGCCATCGTCATCTCCTTCGCGACCACGGCGCTCCTCCTGGTCGTGCTGCTCGCCTCGCGTGGTCTTACCGGCACCGACCACGTCGACGGCGAGAAGGAGGAGGATCAATGAACGGCTGGATGCAGCATTTGATCGTTGCGCCGATAGTCCTGCCAATGATCGTCAGCGCCCTGATGCTGTCTTTCAATGAGCGGCGGCGATCGCTGAAACGGGTGCTCAGCCTGGCAACTACGGCCGTCCTGATCGTCATTGCCGTGCTGCTCCTGTGGCAGGCCGACGGGCGCTTCGACATGGGCGCCGCCGATCCTTCCCGGACCTATCCGCTTGGCAACTGGCCCGCCCCTTTCGGTATCGTGCTCGTTGCGGATCGACTTGCAGCACTGATGCTCCTCGTCACCAGTGTGCTCGGCTTCACTGCGCTGTTCTATGCGTTGGCGCGCTGGGACCGCTCGGGACCCCGGTTCCACGTATTGTTCCTGCTGCTGCTCGCGGGCGTCAACGGTGCATTTCTGACGGGTGACATCTTCAACCTTTTCGTCTTCTTCGAAGTGCTGCTGGCGGCTTCCTATGGCCTGATCCTCCATGGTTCCGGGGCGGAGAGAACCAAGGCCAGCCTACATTATATCACCATCAACATTGCGACCTCATTGCTGTTCCTGATCGGCGTGGCGTTGATCTATGCGGTGACCGGCACGCTCAACATGGCCGACCTCGCGACGCGCATCCCGACAGTTCCGGCTGGTGATCTGATGCTCCTGGAAGCAGGCGCCGCGATTCTGGGTGTCGCCTTTCTGGTCAAGTCCGGTATTTGGCCATTGAGCTTCTGGCTGCCCCGCACTTACGCGGCCGCGGCGCCTCCGGTCGCGGCGATATTCGCCATCATGACCAAAGTCGGCATATACATCGTCCTGCGCCTGTCTTCGCTGCTTTTCGGCGATGCCGCCGGCGGTGCGGCAGGGTTCGCCGACGAATGGCTTATCTGGGCGGGCTTCGCGACGATGCTGTTCGGAACGCTGGGTATCCTTGCGACCCGCACGCTCACACGCGTCGCAGGCCATTATGTGCTGGTCTCGTCGGGAACGCTGCTCGCCGCGATCGGTATCGGCGGTCAGGCGCTCACGGCAGCGCTGCTTTTCTATCTCGTCAGTTCGACGCTGGCGGTCGGCGCACTCTACCTGATCATCGAACCGGTCGAACGCAACACGGATGAGGAGGATATCATCGCCGGCATCGCCGAGCCTGTATTCGATGACGAATATACCGGTGCGGTGGTCGGGGAGGAAAGCGAAATCGGTGTCGTCATTCCCGGTACGATTGCGATTCTTGGCGGTGGGTTCATCTTCTGCACACTGCTCCTGGCCGGACTCCCGCCGCTGTCAGGCTTCATCGCCAAGTTCGCCATCATCGACGCTCTGTTCAATGATGCCGTCATCTCGCCGACCGCCTGGATCCTGATTGCCCTCATCATCCTCTCCGGTCTTGCCACGCTCATCTCGCTCACGCGCGCGGGCATCGACCTCTTGTGGACTCCCGCCGAGGATTCGCCAGCCCGGCTGAGCGTGATCGAAGTCGCGCCGATCGGCGTCCTGCTTGCCGCCTGCCTTGCGCTGATGATAGGCGCCGGACCCCTGTTCCGCTACATGGAAGCGACGGCCGCCGCCCTCGCCGATCGATCGGGCTATATCGATACCGTCCGTCGCGCTCCCAGCGCCGGAGAGACCGTGCCATGAAGCGCATTGTCCCCTTTCCGCTGCTTGCCGTCGCGCTTTTCGGTATGTGGGTATTGTTGACGGGCTTCTCGCTTGGTCATGTGCTGCTGGGCACCGTGATAGCGGTCCTGCTCTCACGCGTCATGCTGCCGCTTGCGCCTGAACAACCCCGCATCCGCTTCGGCACCGCCATGTTGAAGCTGCCCGTCACCGTGTTCGCGGACATCGTGCGATCGAATATCGCGGTCGCCAGGATCATCCTCTTTCGACCACCAGAGCGAAAATCGGGCTTCGTGCGGCTCCCGATCGAGCTCGACAGTCCCTACGCGCTCGCCATGCTTGCGATCATCATCACCGCCACGCCGGGCACCTTGTGGCTGCAGCACGACGCACATAACAAGATCATACTCATGCATGTGTTGGATCTGGTCGACGAGGCGGAGTGGATTGATTTTATCAAGAACCGTTATGAGAAGCTGTTGATGGAAATCTTCGAATGAGCATGCTTATCCTGGCGCTCGCCATCACCATGGCTCAGATCATCCTGGGCCTCGCCATGGGCTGCGCCGCCTTTCGGGTGCTGCGGGGTCCCCGCGCGCAGGACCGGGTGCTGGGACTGGACGCGCTCTACCTGGCGGGGATGCTCTTGCTCCTGACCTACGGGATACAGACTGGTCGCACGCTGTTCTTCGAAGCGGCTCTCGTCATCGCGCTGCTGGGCTTCGCGGGAACGGTGGCTCTCGCCAAGTTCCTCATGCGCGGAGAGGTGATCGAATGATCCAGGCGCCCGAACTTCCGCTCTGGGCCGCTCTCATCGTCGGCGTCTTCGTGCTGCTGGGCGCGCTGATCACCCTTGTTGGAACCATTGGCCTGATCAGGCTGGGCAGTTTCTACGAACGTGTCCATCCCCCGACATTGGGTCCGACGCTGGGCACGCTTTGCATCCTGGTCGCGTCGATAACCTGCTTTTCGGTGCTCCAATCCCGGCCCGTCGTGCACGAGATCCTGATCGCTATATTCGTGACACTGACGACGCCAGTCACGCTCATGCTTCTTGCGCGCGCAGCGTTGTATCGGGATCGCCGGGCAGGAACAGGCGAGGTTCCAAAGGATTAGGGTCGGTTCGTTTTTGATCGCCGCGAGGGGCTTTGCCTGCGTGGCTCAGGCTTTCCGAAACACCGCATCACGATCGGCAGAACAGCCTCCCGGATCGCACATTCGCGCGACCTGACGTCCCATATTTCGGCTGACAGCCCTTCAATTGCGAGACGTGCCCCGCCGCAAATCCCTATCTCCGCCCTTCCGCGCGCCGGAGGGGTTCCATCTAAGGGTTTTGGGGATTTGTGATTCCCATTTTGGTCGGAATGTGATTCACGCTTTAGATGGATCGCTTTGTACTGACCGACGCGCAATGGGCGCAGATGGAACCGCACTGCCTTGGCAAGCCGACAGACCCTGGACGGAGCGGCAGAAACAACCGGCTGTTTATGGAGGCGGTGCTGTGATCGTACGGACAGGCAGTCCATGGCGCAACCTGCCTGCCCTATTCGGTAACTGGAGTACGGCGTTCCGGCGATTTCGAGATTGGCGGGAAGCGGATGCTTTCAAAAGGATTTTTGATGCCCTGTCAGAACAGCCGGATATGGAATATGCTATGGTTGATGCCACAATCGTAAAGATTCATCGGCACGGACAGGGCGCAAAAGGGGGACTTCGAGCCAGGCCATTGGTCGCTCAAAAGGCGGAATGACGACAAAGATACTGGCGCTGACCGATGCCTTGGGGAACCTGGTCCGCTTCCGGTTGATGCCCGGCAATCGCTTTGACAGTATCGGGGTGGCTCCGCTCATCGAGGGTGTCGAATTTGGAGCACTGCTTGCCGACAAGGCCTTCGACAGCAATGACATCGTCGCCGATCTGGACAAACGCGGCGCAAAGATCGTCATTTCGCAGCACCCACGTCGCGCCAAGCCCATCCCGCTCGATGCCGAAATGTACAAATGGCGCCACGTGATCGAGAACTTCTTCTGCAAACTTAAGGAATTCAAACGCATCGCCATGCGTGCCTGCAAAACCGATCAGAGCTTCGAGGCCATGATCTACCTCGCCGCCGCCGTCATCAATTCACGATGAATCCCCACAACCCTTAATCCGTAGATGGCGCGCCGACATCAATCCCGGATAGCAACTGGTATCCGATCCGGGCACGAGGTCGAATTGCGGGATGCGCCGGATTTCATGGTGAACAATGGTGGGCCCGGCAGGACTCGAACCCGCAACCTAGCCGTTATGAGCGGCCAGCTCTAACCATTGAGCTACAGGCCCCACCCGATGCGGGCGATAAGGGGCATCAGGCCGCTTTGCAAGCCCGTCCATTTTGGGACACGCTTTGGACAAACTCCGCCAGATGGGCTGGACGAACCCCGCGTCGCGCCAGATGATCGAGGACGATGTCCCACCATCTGTAAAAGCCGTCCATATCTTCCGCATCCCGGACATACGGCGTGTGGCCGGGTTCCAGCGTGGGAGAATGAAAGCTGAAATTCAGCACCGGCACCCCTTCGTCGAGCAGGGCATCGATCGCCGTGACAGCCGCGGCGGAAGGCACGCCTTCCGGCGTCAATGGAACCCGGCTCAACAACCCTCCCCGTGCGAGCGCGCCGGCGAGGGGCGCCACGGCTTGCGACGCCCTGTATAGACGTTCGCCTCCACTTCTCAGCAAACCGACAAAGGCAGTCGACAACGGCAATTCGATCAATGTCCTGCCCGGACCGGCCCAATAGGGATGCTGCGGCAATCCATGGAAGTCAGGGCCATACTGGGCACTGTAATCGAATCGGCTCCGGACGGAGCTATCGACGATGAAGCCGATCTCTTCCAGCAGGCGGGCACTATTAGGCCCCAGACCGTAACGCCCCGCCCGGTATGCGATCGGCCTTTGTCCGAAACGGTCAGCGATTCTCTGGGATAGCGCTTCCAGTTTCGCCTGCTCTACCGCCGCAGGCAGGAAGCCGGCATAGCTGTTTGCTTCCGATACCACTTCCACATGGGGCGGATTTACCCAGGGATGCAAATGCGCGCCGATATCGGCTACCTTATCATAGACCCACTGCCCCATCATCGCGGCAGCGCGATCATTGTCGAGCACTGGATAATCCGTGACATAGATCGGCCTGATCCCGGCCGCCGCAAAATAAGCCTGTCCGCGCGCCAACCCGCCCAACGCCGAAACACTGTGCCCGGTTCGGCTGAAAGGCGCCGTCCAGTCGAATTCCTCTTCGGTATCGACGAACAGCATGAAACGCGTGCCGAAATCCGGATCGAGCGAAATCATGTCTTCCGGCCGGGGCGGAAGCAGCAGATTGCCATCGTGGGAAGCCATGGTCATGCCTGCCGGTCTATCGCGCAATGGTTGCGATAGGGTTTCGCGGCCCTACCCCCGCCCCGCCTGATCTTCCGCTTCGGCCAGCGCGGGCACCGACAAAAGAAATCGGTCGGCATCGATTTCCAACGTAGCGCCGCAGCCTGCTGCAAGACTGCGTATCAATCGGAGCGAGAAGCCAAGCCCAAGCAATGGACCGTCCGCCCAATCCCCCCCCGCCGTATAACCGGGGTCCAACAATTCCTTCTCCTCCATCCCCTTGAGCGAGGACGGCCGGTCAAGGGCCAACAGCACCTGGCCCGCTCCTCCGTCGGGTTGGAACCAGCAGGTTCCTTTCAACCCCTCTTCCGGAGGAGCGACCGAAATCAACGTCCGCAGCAGATGCTGCACCATTCGTTCGCCCTGAACCGGATCGATCCGTACGGAAGGAAGATCAGCCGACATCCGAATGTCCATCCGGGAACCCGATTCATGCGATTGATCGCAAAACCGCGCGACGACCTGCGTTATCAACAGCGCCGGATCGATGACATGGGGCGTGACGGGCGCATCGCTTCGATGGGCTTTCGCGGCCAGATCCAGTTCATCGAACGCGGCGAGCAGACGGCGTGCATCGACAGCGATCTTGCCGGCCATTTCCCGATAGTTCGCGCCCGCCGCGCCGAACAACTCCTGCTCAATGATTTCGGCAAAGCCAAGGATCGCGTTGAGCGGCGTCCTGAGTTCGTGAACCAGTTGATGCAGGGAATCGGCCGGAAATCCCGCAATCGAAGCCGATGCCGCATCCGACGGAATTGCCACCTCATGAACATAGGGACGGCGCGCCTGCCCGCGATAGCCCTGGAATCGCCCCGATCGGGGGTCGAAGAAAGGCATAGCGGACAATCGCCACTCACCGGAGAGGAGGCCGCCGGCAATTTGATATCGGCCATGGCGAAATCCACTCCGCCGCGCGAAAGCGCCCGCCACATGCCCGTCGGGCCCGCTGCCGCCATCCAGCGCTATTTCATTGAGGGAAAGGCCAATGAGGGCGGCGCGCGGCTTTTGATCGACCCAGATGATAGTGCCATAGGCATCCGTTTCAAAGGCGAAGGCGCGTGTCGCCGCCATTTCGGAACCATCGCGCCGCAAGGTTTCCGAAGGTACGGATTGCCGTTTCGTCTTCGTGAAGCGCTGAATCCGGTCCACCAGATTGCGGATCTGGCTTTTTCCTTCCGGAACGGCCGCTCCCTCCTCCATATTTCCGCCGACCGCCATTTCGGGTGTCAGCAGCATCGCCTGGCCCGGAAATGCGTCAGCGCGCTCCGTCGTGAGCACCAGATCGGCAGGGCCGAAGGATTCCAGCGCTCGTCGGGTTTCCGGCCCAATGTCACGCCGTCCACGAAGTACCCCGCGCGCGGTCGGGGTAAGGCGCGGCATCAATGAAGCCCAGCCGTGGTCGGCCAATCTGGCGCGGGCGATGGCGGCGGCCGCAATCGAAGGCCGGTCGCCGGCGAAAAACTCCACCAAGGTCGGCGAGGACAGCCGCGATCCCAGTTCCACGACGGTCGCGATCCGCTGGGCTTCGGATAGCTGGAGGCGCAGATCGATCAAACGTGCCAGCAGCGCGTCCCGATCATCCGACGGCATCGGGCGTTCCATCCGATCATGCTGGGCCAGAAGGTCCACGCATTGGCGCCAAAGGGTTACCGCCCCCGGACCGCTTCTGCTTTCAGCGGACAGCACCGTCTGCATGAGATCGTTGAAGCGCACCCCAAATCCTTGTCTGCACGGTCGGCCTCACGTTCCGCGACCATATGTTCGTCCTATGGATAAGCCTTCCCCACGCCAAACGAAAGGGGGTGCGGCGCTTTCCCGAACCGTCGTAGCATTGTGGGACAATTGCATTGTTCTGAAACATTATTATGATAGCGCGCAACAACCACGTAAGGAAATAATCAGGATAATGGCGAGCCCGAATATCGACGACATCGATCTGCAAATTCTGGGGGAGTTGCAGAAGGATGGCAGGATGACCAATGTGGAACTCGCCCGGAAGGTGGGACTGACGGCGCCGCCGTGCCTGCGGCGCGTGCGCGCGCTGGAAGAGGCCGGGGCGATCACATCCTATCATGCGGTGGTGGCCCCCGCGATGCTGGGCTACATGATTACGGTTTTCGCCATGGTAAGCCTTCGCAGTCAGGCGGAGGCGGATCTGAAAGCCTTCGAAGATCATATCGCCACCCTGCCCGAGGTGCGCGAATGTCATATGCTGAACGGCGAAATCGACTTCATCCTGAAAGTCGTGGCAAAGGACCTTCAGAGCTTTCAGCAATTCCTGACATCGAAACTGACACCCGCGCCTAATGTGGTGAGCGTAAAAACCTCGCTCACCATCCGAACCGCCAAAAATCTGCCGGGTGTTCCCCTGCCCGTTTGAACTTACAATGGTTGTTTTCGAGCAAGGAGCGACATTCCCCCAAATCCGTTATCCCAGCAGAATCTGGGATCTCACTTAGGCTTGGTTGCGCCCCGAAGAAAGAGAGATGCCAGCTTTCGGTGGCATGACAGGAATCGGCCAATGGCGGACGTACCGAAGCATAAACATCCGTTCGCCCTGAGTAGGGGCTGAGCTTGCCGAAGCCGCGTATGGAAGGGTCTTGCGCGACATCAGTCCTTCGAAGGGCTCAGTGGCTACTCAGGACGAACGGATTTAAGTGCCCGCAAACCACCCACAGCCGCCGTTCCCGATACCCAAAAAATTACGGCGCGATCTGTCCCACCCTAGCTGTTGGTGTGGGGCATGGACGGCGCGCCCTGCGCCGTCTTCTGGCTTTGCTCCTCAATCCAGATCGACCAGAATCCCGCTACATCGCCCCAATTGCCCTTCACATTGGCAAGGGCCGCCTTTCCGCCAGCAAGGTCGCCTGACCGGGCCAGCGAAATGCCCAATCGCGCATTGGCCTGATCATCGTTGATCCCGCCCTTCGTCAGCGCCAGCCGATAGAGTTCAGCCGCCTTGGGATATTGCGCGAGCGAGAAATAGGTATCGGCAGCGGCAAGGGCCTGTGCGCCATTTTGCTCCGATGCCGCCTTCTTCGCGGCGGCAGGGAGCGCCGCCATTTCCTTCGTCGCTTTCGGCGTCGCGGCCTTCAGCAATTGCGCGGTGGCGGCCTGGGCCGGCATCAGCTTGCCTGCCGACCGCCCTGCCTCGATAATCGTCTTGGTTTCGGCATGATAGCCCGTCTTGTCGGCCAGTTGAGCATAGGATTGATAGTCCCGTTCGCTTGCCATGGCCCCGCTGGCCGCCTGCAAGCGATACAAGTCCAACTGGATTTGCGGATCGAGCGCCGCCGCAGGCAGATAATTGCTCAGCGCGGAACGCCAGTCGCGCGTCGTGCGATAGAGACTCAGCCTTTCGCGATAGAGAGCGCCCATGTCCGCCCAGCTTCCCGCCTGATAGGCCAGGGAAATGGCGCGATCGAACCAGGGAGCAGGTATCTTTTCTCCCGCCGCCCGCTTGCGGGCCATCGCGTCCTGCACGAACGGCCAAGCTTCTTTCGGCTTGTTCTTGCGCAGATAGATGTCCGCCCTCAACAGGCTGGCATCGATATTGTCATAGCCAAGGGTGCGCGCATAATCGAGCTGCGCGACGGCATCGTCGTAATTGCCGACGGTATAGGAAAGATAGCCAGCGACATAGCGCAATCGCGGGGCATCCTTTTTCGGGACGGAATTCGTCTTGAACATATCCGTCAGCGCGAGCCGCTCGGCCTGGATATTCTGACGTTTGACAGCCAGCTCAAATCGCAGCCCCGCCGCCGCATATGCCTCAAAGTCCGTGGCGGGATTCAAGGCGGCAATCCGAGCGCTGGCCGTGGCCGTATCCCCTGTCTTCAACGCCGTCTGAGCAGCTTGCACATTGGCGCGGAAGTCGTCGGACATCTGGATTGCCGGACCGTCTGGCTTCTTCTTGGCCATGGCAGGCGCCGCCAGCACGGCCATGCTCATCGCAGCGGCCAACATATATCCCAATTTCGAATTTTTCCGCATGGCCGGTCGGCCTCCCCCAAAAAAAACAGTCAGCCTTGCAGCGGGCGGGAGCTGAATAATAAGCCTCCGCCCGCTTTGAATTCAGGCGCCTTTACTGGCCAGATAGGACAGCCACAGTCCCGCGATCGATTTGCGCGCGCCGCCCTGCACGGCCTGGAAGGCCGCCTTGGCCGAGGCCGTGTCGCCCGCCAGCGTCTTGGCGATGCCCAGACGCGTGTTGACCTCGTCCGCGTCGACGCCGCCCTTCTGCTTGGCGAGTTCGAACATGGTCGCCGCCTTGGCATAGTCACCATAGCCCAGATAGGCGTCCGCAGTCGCCGCCGCGATCTTGCCGTTGGCCGCCTTGCGCGCATCGGCTTCAGCCGCGCCCAGCGAACTCTTGTCCCCGGCGATCCTCGAAACCGCTCCCTGATATAGGTCACCGCCTTGCGACGCGTTCAACACGCCCTTGGCGCGGCCCGCGTCGATGGCAGACTTCACTTCGCCGTAAATGCCGGTCTTCGACGCCATTTCCGCATATTCGGTGAAGTCTCCCGCGACGACCAGTCCGCCGGACGCCGCCATCAGGCGCAGCACGTCCAGATTTTCGCGGTTGGTGATGCTGGGATTCGCCTGCTGGAACAGACGGACCAGCGTGCGGAGATTTTCCCCGTTCGGCGCGGCTTCATAAGCCTGCCTGGCCCAATCCGTGACTTCGGGAAGCTTCGCCGCCGCCGCGCGGCTGACGCCGATCTGATACCATTGAGCGGGCGGCTGCTGCCCGGCTGCCTTGCTCGCGTCGATCGCCGCCTTGAGCGCGGCCAGCCCCTGCTGGTTGAGGCCGCGAGCCGGCTCGGCCGACGGATTGGCCGTGCCCGCCTTGCCGAAATAGGCCTGCGCCAGCGTCACATTCGCCGCTTCGGGCTTATAGCCCGCCTGCGCGGCTGCCTGCGCGCGCTGGATCGCCAGATCGTAATTCTTGGCCTCCAGCGCCTGCTCGCCCGCCACGGCATTGAACTGGCCGACCTGATCCGCCGGGGTCTTGCCGCTGTCGAGCATCTGGGTCAGGGCTTCGCTCTGCAAGGCCGCGTCCTTCGCGGCGATGGAGGTGTTCAGCTTGAGCGCGCCGATCTGATATTTGTCGTCGTTCGACTTGGCCTTGCTGTCCGCATCGGCCAGCGCTGCCTTGGCGGCGGCGAAATCCTGCTTGCCCGTGGCTTCCTGCGCGGTCTGGAGAGCCTTGATGACGTCAGGCGACACGTTGAGCTTGGGCGCGCTCGCCTTCTTGTCTTTCGCCAGGGCGGGAACCGAAACGGCGCCGCCGGTCAACGCCAGGGCGAGCGCAAGCGCCACCGGGGTTACAAAACGCATGATCCTCATCTCCTTTTCGCCTGAAGGGGGCCAGGCGACCTTCCATGTTGTGCGTCGATTAGGGGTCAACGCGTGAACGCGCATTGAACAAGCCTATATCGGCGGATTTTGCAACGGTCATGCGTCGGGCTTCGTTCCATATTTCAATAATCGCCGAAAATTCCGCGCCATGCGGATTGCGCGTGAATCCGTCCAAGGGGTGACAGATTCGTTTCGCTCCGCTAGTGCAGACGCGACTACATCCACCCGCAAAAAAGAGAGTCGCCTTGACCGACGAGACAATCCTCGCCGACCCTTCGGATATCAGCCCAGTCAGCATCGTCGACGAGATGAAGGCGAGCTATCTCGACTATGCCATGTCGGTCATCGTCGCCCGCGCCCTGCCGGATGTGCGCGACGGCCTGAAGCCGGTGCATCGCCGTATCCTCTTTTCGGCGCATGAGAGCGGATTCTACCATAACAAGCCCTATCGCAAATCGGCCCGCATCGTCGGTGACGTGATCGGTAAATATCACCCGCATGGCGACAGCGCGATCTACGATGCATTGGCGCGCATGACGCAGGACTGGTCGATGCGCGTGCCGCTGATCGACGGTCAGGGGAACTTCGGCTCCATGGACCCCGATCCGCCGGCGGCCATGCGTTACACCGAAGCGCGCCTCGCCAAGGTTACGACCGCGCTGCTCGATGATCTCGACAAGGACACCGTCGATTTCCAGCCGAACTACGACGCCTCCGAAAGCGAGCCGCAGGTCCTGCCCGCCCGCTTCCCCAACCTGCTGGTCAACGGTGCGGGCGGCATCGCGGTCGGCATGGCGACCAACATCCCGCCGCACAACCTGGGCGAAGTGATCCGCGCCTGCCTCGCCTATATCGACAATCCCGGCATCACGGTGGACGAACTGATCCAGATCGTCCCCGGTCCCGATTTCCCGACCGCGCCGCTGATCCTGGGCCAGTCGGGCGCGCGCTCGGCCTATCATACGGGGCGCGGGTCGATCATGATGCGCTCGCGTCACGAGATCGAGGAAGGGCGCGGCGACCGCCGCTCCATCGTCCTCACCGCCATCCCCTATCAGGTCGGCAAGAACGGCCTGGTCGAAAAGATCGCCGAAGCCGCCAAGGACAAGCGGATCGAGGGCATCAGCGACATTCGCGACGAATCGAACCGCGAAGGCGTCCGCATCGTCATGGACCTGAAGCGCGACGCCACGCCCGAAGTCGTGCTCAACCAGCTCTGGCGCAACACGCCCGCCCAGTCGAGCTTCCCGGCGAACATGCTCGCTATTCGCGGCGGCCGCCCGGAAATCCTGAACCTGCGCGACATCGTCGAAGCGTTCGTCCGCTTCCGTGAAGAGGTCATCACCCGCCGCACCAAGTACGAACTCAACAAGGCCCGCGACCGCGCGCATATCTTGCTGGGCCTCGTCATCGCGGTCACGAACCTCGACGAAGTGGTCCGCATCATCCGCGGTTCCGCCAGCCCCGCCGAAGCGCGCGAATCCCTGCTGTCCCGCGAATGGGCGGTGGAGCAGATCGCGCCCTATCTGCGCCTCGTCGAAGCCATCGAAACCGAAGCGACCGGCGACACATACCGCCTGTCCGACATCCAGGTCCGCGCCATCCTGGACCTGCGGCTTCACCGTCTGACGGCGCTTGGCCGCGACGAGATCGGCAACGAGCTGGCGGAACTGGCCGCCGCCATCACCGAATATCTCGAAATCCTGGGCAATCGCGTGAAGCTCTATGGCGTGATGCGCGAAGAGTTCGAAGCCATCGAACGCGATTTCGCCACGCCGCGCATCTCGGAAATCACCGCCGCCGCCGACGGCATCGAGGACGAAGACCTGATCGAGCGCGAGGACATGGTCGTCACCGTGACCATGCAGGGCTATATCAAGCGCACCCCGCTCGACACTTTCCGGGCGCAGGCGCGCGGCGGCAAGGGCCGGTCCGGCATGGCGACCAAGGATGAGGACGCCGTCACCGAACTGTTCGTGACGTCGACGCATACGCCGGTCCTGTTCTTCTCCACCATCGGCAAGGTCTATCGCCTCAAGGTCTGGCGCCTGCCCGAAGGCGGGCCGGCGACCCGTGGGCGCCCGATGGTGAACCTCCTGCCCCTTGGTCCCGGCGAGACGATCTCCACCGTCCTCCCGCTGCCCGAGGATGAGGCGGAATGGAGCAAGCTCCACGTCATGTTCGCGACGGCCAGGGGATCGGTCCGCCGCAACAGCATGGACGCCTTCACCAACATCCCATCGAACGGCAAGATCGCCATGAAGTTCGAAGGCGAGGATGCCGACGACCGCCTGATCGGCGTCGCCCTGCTGGACGAAAGCGACGACGTGCTGCTCGCGACCCGTCAGGGCAAGGCGATCCGCTTCCCCGGCGACGACGTGCGCGAATTCCAGAGCCGCAACTCCACCGGCGTGCGGGGCATCCGCCTTGGCGAAGGGGATGAGGTCATGTCGCTATCCATCCTCCATCGCGCCGGGATCACGGATCAGGAGGAGCGCGACGATTATCTCCGCTTCGCCCCATGGAAGGCGGAGAAGGAAGGCGCGCGCCAGATGACCGCCGAACGCTTCGAGGAATTGCAGGCGCGGGAACAGTTCATCCTGACGGTCTGCGCCAATGGCTATGGCAAGCTGTCGTCGGCCTATGAATATCGCCGCACCGGCCGCGGCGGCCAGGGAATCACCAATATCGACAATATCGGCCGCAATGGGCCGGTCGTCGCCAGCTTCCCCGCAACGCGGCAGGATCAACTCATGCTTGTCACCGATCAGGCGAAGCTGATCCGCATGGGCCTCGACTCCTTGCGCGTCATCGGCCGCAACTCGGCAGGGGTGCGTCTCTTCAACGTGGCGGATGATGAACATGTCGTCAGCGCCGCGCGGATCGAGGAGAGCGAGGAGGATGGCGCTCTTGCAAGCGACGGCGAGGCGCAGGAAGCCACCGAGGCGTGAGCGAGCTTTTCGCTTACAAGATCCTGACCCGGCCGCAATTCGACCAGCTCAAGGCCGAGGGCGTCTTCCATGGCGCGCCCGTCGACCTTGAGGATGGTTATATCCACCTGTCCACCCGCGAGCAGGCGGCCGAAACGGCGGCCAGGCATTTCGCGGGGCAGGACCATCTGGTCATGGTGATGATCGACCTCGCCCCCTTCGACGAAGCGTTGAAATGGGAGCTGTCGCGCGGCGACGCGCTGTTCCCGCACCTCTATGCGCCCCTGCCCATGAGCGCGGTCGCGGGGAAGGTGACCCTGCGGCTGGACGATCAGGGGCGGCATCAGTTCCCGGCGGGGTTTTAGCCCCGGCGGTTATGGGTGGGAAGCGGAGCGTCGGCTTCCCACGTCCGCAAGCGGCCGATGCCTATCCCGCCCTCTTCATCCGCACGACTTCCCCGCGTTTCATCCAATATTCATAGCCGCCCCAGCATATCCGGCTGGACAGCGCGCCAACCATCTGCACCGCCAGATGCGTCCATGTCACCGCAAAGGGCGCGACGGCATCCCAGACGAGCGAACGGCGCGCCTTGCGGGCCTGCTCCGGCTCAACCGTCCGGGCGATGATCCGCCCGCGGACAAGCGCCCGGCTCCACGCCGCGCCATAGCCGATGGCGACCGCGCCCCAGCCGCCCCAACCGATCGCCCACAGCCATCCCAGCGCCTGAACCGCAACGACCAGCGCAGCGGCCTGCCACATGCCGGGGCTGTTGGTGACGACATGCCGATATTGGCGCGTCGCGAACCGCAAAGCCGCCTCGCCGCTTCCCTGCAACGGACTGCCCACCAGCAGATCGCGCACCGGGCGGAGGCGCAATTTCGCGCGCCAGCCCGCAAGGCCGATGCTCATGTCGTCGGACAACCGGCCCGCCAGCACCCGGTCCAGTTCCAGCCGATCCGCCACGGCCCGCGTCATGGCCATCGCCCCGCCCCAGGGCATGGTCGAGCCGGCCGCACGGGGCAATGTCGCCAATTGCATCTCCACCGCGCCCACCAGCGCCAGCGTGGGCTTCGCGTCCGGCAGCAGCAGGCGATAGCCCGTCACGATATCCGCCTTGTCCCGCACCAACGGAAACAGCAGCCGTCCCAGCAACCGCGAAGGCGGCTCGATATCCGCGTCGATGAAAACCAGATAGCGGTCGTCCGGACCCAACGCGCGGAGCGCGGCCCGAAGCTTGTGCACCTTCTGCCCTTCATCCTGCGCGACACCTGCGCGCACGATCTCCACATTGGGGAAATGCAGCGACTCCGCCGCCGGGCAAGCCCCCGACGTCGCCACGATCAACCGAAAAGGCACGCTTTGCGCCGCCAGCCGCCACATCAGATCCGGCCCGCCGTCCCAATCGTCCCTGACGCAAAGCAGCACCGCCACGCCGCCGGGCGCTTCCTCCTGCCGGTCCATGGGCAAATGCCGCAGATAATTGACGACGCCCAGCACCGTCGCCCCCTGCAACAACAGCCAAAGCCCCAAGGCCCAACTCATCGCGCTTCCCGCCCTTTACCGCTTCGACGGCTGCTGTATTGAGCAAAGGACGATGCTCTCCAACCCTTTTCTCTTCATCCTGTTGCGTTTGCTGCCCGCCGCCATGGCGTCATGGATCGGCGGCTGGCTGTCGGCCTCCGTCGCGCGCAGGGGCATGAAGCTGCGCGATCGGCGCGCCCGGACCAACCTTGCGCTGTTGCGTCCCGATCTTAGCGACGCCGCGCGGGAGGAAATCCTGACGCGCCGCTGGTTCAACCTTGGCCGCACCATGGCGGAACTCACCAATGTCGACCGGCTGGTCAACCCCCGCCGGGTCGCCATCCAAGACGAAGCCGCCTATCGGGAGGCGCTGGATTCCCCGCGCCCGATGATCTTCCTGACGGTCCATATCGGCAATTGGGATCTGCTGGCCGCGCATCTCAAGGCATCCTGCGACCGCGCCCCGCTGGGCGTCTACGACCCGCCCGCCGATCCGGTGCAGGCGAAAATGCTCCAACGCGCCCGCCAAAGCTATATGGGGGAGGCGATCACCGGCGGCGGGGCGGCCCGCGCCATCGTGCGGCACCTGTCGGACAGCGACCGCGCGATGCTCTACATCCTAATCGACGAACGGCGCGACATGCAGGTCGCCTTCCCGCGCCTTGGCCGGGACGTCGGGGCATCCGGCAATCTCTCCATTGCCCTGCGCCTCGCCCGCCGCAGCAATGCGCGGTTCCTGCCCTTCTATCTCGCGCGGGAGAAGGGCGTGCAGTTCCGCCTGCACTGGCACCCCCCGCTCGATCCGGCCGAAATGGACGACGCGGCCCTGCTCGACAGCATCGACGGCTTCCTGGGGCAGGCGTGCATAGACCATGCCGACCAATGGCTCGCCCTGCATGACATGGACCTGACCCAACCTGTCGCGCGGGCCATGTGACTTGCGCGTGCATCGGGTCTAAAGCCGCTCCCATGTCCCGACTCGCAATCAAGATCTGCGGCCTTTCAACGCCCGACACGGTGGGCGCCGCCGTGCGGGCGGGCGCAACGCATCTGGGCTTCGTCCACTTCCCGAAAAGCCCCCGCCATGTCGAGGCGGAGCAGATTCGCGCCCTCGCGGCTCTCGTGCCGCCGCATGTCGGGCGCGTGGCCGTGGTGGCCGACCCAGCGGACGAAACCATCGCGGCGCTGGTCGCCACCAACGCCCTCACCGCGCTGCAACTCCACGGCAAGGAAACGCCCGAACGCGCCGCCGCCGTCCGTGCGCGCTTCGGCATTCCGGTCTGGAAGGCCATTTCGGTGAAGACCGGCGCGGATATCGACGCCGCCGAAGCCTATGCGGGCGCAGCAGACCTCCTCCTTTTCGACGCGAAGACGCCCGAAGGCGCCGCCCTGCCCGGCGGCATGGGCCTTCGCTTCGACTGGACGCTGTTGCGCGGCGCGTCCATCGGCGCGCCATGGGGGCTTTCGGGCGGCCTCTCCATCGGCAATGTCGCGCAGGCCGTCGCCATCACCCGCGCGCCTCTGGTCGACATTTCTTCCGGCGTGGAAAGCGCGCCGGGCATCAAGGATGTGGACAAGATCGTCGCCTTCTGCAAAGCGGCTGAGCTATCATGACCATTCAGAACTCCCTCCGCTCCCAGCCCGACGCGAGCGGCCATTTCGGATCGTTCGGCGGCCGTTATGTCGCCGAAACGCTGATGCCGCTGATCCTTGAACTGGAAAAGGTCTACAAGGAAGCGCGGCAGGACCCGGCGTTCGAGGCGGAATTTGCCGACCTCCTCAAACATTATGTCGGCCGCCCCAGCCCGCTTTACTATGCCGAACGCCTGACCGAGGCGCTGCGCGCGCAAGCCCCGCAGGGCAAGGGCGCGAAAATCTACCTGAAGCGCGAGGAACTCAATCACACCGGCGCGCACAAGATCAACAACTGCGTCGGCCAGGTGCTGCTCGCCCGCCGCATGGGCAAGCCCCGCGTGATCGCGGAAACCGGCGCGGGCCAGCATGGCGTGGCGACCGCGACCGTGGCGGCGCGCTTCGGCCTCCAATGCACCATCTTCATGGGCGCGAAGGACGTGGCGCGGCAGCAGCCCAATGTGTTCCGCATGAAGCTGCTGGGCGCGGAGGTGATCCCGGTGACGTCCGGCGCGCAGACGCTCAAGGACGCGATGAACGAAGCGCTGCGCCACTGGGTCGCGAACGTCCACGACACCTTCTACATCATCGGTACGGCGGCGGGACCGCACCCCTATCCCGAGCTGGTCCGCGATTTCCAGTCGGTGATCGGCAAGGAAACCCGCGAGCAGATCATGGAAGCCGAAGGCCGCCTGCCCGACATGCTGATCGCGCCGGTGGGCGGCGGTTCCAACGCCATCGGCCTGTTCCATCCCTTCCTCGATGACGCGGACGTCGCCATGATCGGCGTCGAGGCGGCGGGCGAAGGGCTGGACGGCAAGCACGCCGCGAGCCTGACGGGCGGCTCCTCCGGCGTGCTGCACGGCAACCGCACCTATCTGCTCCAGGACGAGGACGGGCAGATCACCGAGGCGCACAGCATCTCGGCGGGACTCGACTATCCCGGCATCGGCCCGGAACATAGCTGGCTTCATGAAATCAGCCGGGTCAAATATATGCCCGTCACCGATGACGAAGCGCTTTCCGCTTTCCAGCGCCTCTCCGCACTCGAAGGCATCATCCCGGCGCTCGAATCCGCTCACGCCATCGCCGCTACGGAGCAGGTCGCGCCGACGCTGGACGCCGACAAATTGCTCGTCGTCAATCTCTCCGGCCGGGGGGACAAGGACATCTTCACCGTCGCCCAGGCATTGGGGGTCGAGATATGAGCGCCGACCGCATGTCCGCCCGCTTCGCCGCCTGCAAGGCGCAAGGGCGCGCGGCCCTTGTCACGTTCGTCACGGCGGGCGATCCGACAGCCGCCGATACAGGAGCCATCCTCGACGCGCTGGTCGCGGGCGGCGCGGATGTGATCGAGCTGGGAATGCCGTTCACCGATCCGATGGCGGACGGCCCCGCGATCGAACTCGCCAATCTCCGCAGCCTGGGTTCGGGCACGAAGACGAAGGATATCTTCGCCATCGCCGCCGCTTTCCGCGCGCGCCATCCCGACGTGCCGGTGGTCCTGATGGGCTATGCCAACCCGATGCTGGTGCGCGGGCCGGACTGGTTCGCGGATCAGTGCAAGGCATCGGGCGTGGACGGCGTGATCTGCGTCGACGTACCGCCGGAGGAAGATGCGGAGATCGGCCCCGCCCTGCGTGCGGCGGGCGTCCACCTCATCCGGCTCGCGACGCCGACCACCGATGCGGCGCGCCTGCCCGCCGTCCTCGACGGCGCCAGCGGCTTTCTTTATTATGTCTCCGTCGCGGGCGTGACAGGCAAGCAGCAGGCCGCGCAAGCCGCCGTCGAGCAGGCCGTCGCCCGCCTCAAGGCCGCCACCGACCTGCCCGTTTCCGTGGGCTTCGGCGTGCGGACGCCGGAGCAGGCGGCCGCCATCGGCCGCGTTGCGGACGGCGTGGTCGTCGGATCGGCCATCGTCGACATCATCGGGTCGCATGGCGACGCCGCCGCGCCCTTCGTCCAGGAATTCGTCGCCGCCCTGCGCGGCGCGCTCACCGCCAAGTCACGGGAGACAGCCGCATGAGCTGGATCAACCGCGTTCGCAACGCCATCCCCTTCATCGCGAAGAAGGAAACCACCGCCGAAACGCTGTGGCACAAATGCCCTTCCTGCGCTGAAATGGTGTTCATCAAGGAGTGGGAGGAAAACCTCTCCGTCTGCCCGCGCTGCGACCATCATGGCCGCATCGGCCCGTCCGAACGGTTCGAGCAGGTCCTGGACGCGGGCTTCATCCTGCTGCCCACGCCGCCGGTGCAGGAAGACCCGCTCAAGTTCCGCGATTCCAAACGCTATCCCGACCGTATCAAGGCCGCCCGTCATTCGACCGGCGATCAGGAAGCGCTCATCAACGCGCGCGGTGCGATCGAGGATATTCCGGTGGTGATGGGCGTCCAGAACTTCGCCTTCATGGGCGGTTCCATGGGCATGGGCGTGGGCGCGGCCTTCATCCAGGGCATCAACGAAGCCATCGGCCACAAATGCCCCTATGTGATCTTCACGGCGGCCGGCGGCGCGCGGATGCAGGAGGGAATCTTATCCCTGATGCAGATGCCGCGCTCCACCGTCGCCATCCGGAAGCTGCACGCGGCGAGCCTGCCCTATATCGTCGTGCTGACCGATCCGACGACCGGCGGCGTCACCGCCAGCTATGCGATGCTGGGCGATATCCAGATCTCCGAGCCGAACGCCCTGATCGGCTTCGCGGGCCAGCGCGTCATCGAAAGCACCATCCGCGAAAAGCTGCCTGAAGGATTCCAGCGCGCCGAATATCTGCTGGATCACGGGATGCTCGACATGGTCGTGCACCGCCGCGACCTGCGCGAGACGCTGGCGCGGGTCATCACCTATCTGACGCCGCGCGCCGCCGCCTGAGCTTCGACCGCACGAACAGGGAACGCGCCATGGCCGATCACGCCGTTTCCGAAGATCCGCAGGTCCAGGCCCAGTTGGACCGGCTGACGACCCTGTCGCCCGGCGCGGACATATTGGGCCTCGACCGGATCACCCGCCTGCTCCACCGCCTCGGCGATCCTCATCGGGGGCTGCCGCCGGTCTTTCATGTGGCGGGCACCAACGGCAAGGGGTCGACCTGCGCCTTCCTCCGCGCCGCGATGGAGGCAGACGGCAGGAGCGTTCACGTCTTCACCTCCCCGCACCTCGTCCGCTTCAACGAGCGGATTCGCATCGCGGGCCAGTTGATCGACGACCCCATGCTGGCCCGCTATCTGGAGCGCGTGCTGGACGTGGCCGAAGGGATCGGCGCGAGTTTCTTCGAAGTGACCACCGCCGCCGCCCTCCTCGCCTTCGCGGAGCATCCCGCCGACGCCGCCATCATCGAAGTGGGCCTTGGCGGCCGGCTCGACGCAACCAATGTGATCGCCGATCCGGTTGCCTGCGGCATCGCCCAGCTCGGCATCGATCACCAGGCGTTCCTGGGCGACAGCCTTCGGGAAATCGCGGCGGAAAAGGCGGCTATCGCCAAATCCTCCGCGCCTCTCGTCACCCAGCGCTACCCCGAATCGCTTTTCCCCGTGATGATCGACGCAGCCATGCGCGCGCGCACGACCTGGTTCGCCATGGGCACGGACTGGGATGCCGCGCCCTATCGCGACCGGCTCCATTATCGCGATGACAAAGGGCGGATAGACGCCCCCCTTCCCCGCCTGTTCGGCGCGCATCAGGTGGAAAATGCCGCGCTCGCCTTCGCCATGCTGCGCCATCAGCAGGCCGTGCCCGTCAGCGAAGCCGCGTTGAAGGCCGCCCCGCTCTGGGCGCATTGGCCCGCGCGGCTGCAACGCCTGGATCGCGGTCCCCTGGTGGCTCCGCTGCCCGACGACGCGACGGTGTGGCTGGACGGCGGCCACAATGCGGGCGCTGGCGAGGCCATCAGCGCTTTCTTCACGCCCGATCGTCTGGAGGGGCGGCGGCTTCACCTCGTCATCGGAATGCTCGCCAACAAGGATCTGGATGCCTATCTCGCTCCCTTCGCGGGGCAGGTGGCGCACATCCACGCCCTGCCGGTCAAGGGACACGAGCATCATCCACCCCAACGCTTTGCCGCCGTGGCGGCGCGCTGGGGCATAGGCTGCACCGCCCACGACACGCCGGACGAAGCCATCGCCGCTATCGCGTCCTCGCGCCAAGCCAGCCCCAAGCTGCTGATTGCAGGCTCGCTCTATCTCGCTGGAGAAATTTTACGGGCCAATGGGCAATTTCCCGACTGATTAGTGTTGCGATTCATTCTCAATAGCGTAACATGCACCTCGCTATCAGAGAAAGGCGCACAACATGGCATATGGAGAGTCCCCGTCCGTCGACCTGTCCCGACCCCTTCCGGGAGGCTATGGCAACCGCCTGTTTCTCTTCATAATGCGCCGCATGGCGAGCGCGGGGGTCAATGACGCCCACGCCGCCAATGCCATGCTGGGCGCTTTCGGGCGCAGCTATCGCAGGCCGCTGATCCTGATGCGGGCGATGATGCTGGAACTGGCGCGGGCGTCGAGCCGCAAGATCATGGTCGCACCCTGCTGCTGCGCCCGCATGACCGCCGACGAGGCGCTGACGATGGAGGCCATCGGCAACGCCCTGCGCGCGCCCCATGAAGCCTATGAACAGCTCTCCTCCCTGCTGGGCAGCGATGACGCCCTTGGTGCGCTCACCTGCCTTCAGGCCGTGGCGCAGGCTCATGCGGATCTCGGCCGCCCGCTCGACCTCTACGCCGTGCGCTGACCGCCTTCGTCGCTCGCCGCGCTGCCGACGCTCGTTTCGACGAGCCCGGCGCGCATCATCAGCCAGAACAGCGCAATGCCCGGCAGCGCCGCCACGGTCGTCAGCAGATAGAAGTCGACATAGCCGAACCGCTCGATCATCGCGCCAGCTGTGGTCCCGGTCAGGAAGCGCCCGACGATGCTCGCCGCCGCCGAAATCATAGCATATTGCGCCGCCGTGAAGCGCAGGTCGCACAACGCCGAGAAATAGGCGACGACCGCCACGCCGCCGATGCCGCTCGCGAAATTCTCGAAGCCGATCGCGCCCGCCATGCCGATATTGCTCTTGCCCGCCGCCGCCAGCGCCGCGAAACTGAAATTGGAAACGGCCATCAGAACGAGGCTGATGAGCACCGACCGCTTCAACCCCAACCGTGCATAAAGGACGCCGCCCACGAAAATCCCCGCCAGCAGCGCCCAGAACCCGACGCCCACGTCATAGATCGCAATCTCGTCATTGCTGTAGCCCAGATCGTTGAACAGGAGGCGAAAGGTCAGGTTCGCCAGCGTATCCCCGATCTTGTGCACCAGGATGAACAGCAGCACGAGCAGCGCGCCCTTGCGCTGGAAGAAATCCACGAACGGTCCGATAATCGCCTGCACCAGTTCGCCGCCGCTCTTGCGACCCGCAATCTCCTTATGCCGTTCCGGCTCGCCCACGATCAGCGCCGCCAGCATCGCGGGCAGCGCGAAGAGCGCGCAGACGATATAGGCGGTCGTCCAGTCCCAATGCTGCGCGACCACCAATCCCACCGCGCCCGCCGCCGCCGCGCCGATGCGCCAGCCATATTGCGACATGCCCGCGCCGATGCCGAGTTGTTCGGGCGTCAATATCTCGATGCGATAACCGTCGATGATGATGTCGAAGGTCGCGCCCGCGATCCCCAGCAGGATCGCCGCCCGCACCGTCGCCATGAGGTCCGCGCCCGGATCAACCAGCGCCAGATTGACGACCGCCGCCATCACCAGCACACCCGCCAGCAGCATCCATGACACCCGCTGACCTAGCCGGTGCAACAGAGGCAGCTTCACGCCCTCGATCACCCAGGCCCACAGCCATTTGAGGTTATAGGCCAGCAGGACGAGGCTGAACGCCGTCACGCTTTTCTTGTCGATTCCATCCTGCGCCAGCCGCGATGCCAGATTGGCGCCGATCATGGCGAAGGGGAACCCCGAGGAGATGCCAAGGAAAAGAGCGGCCAGCGGCGCCTTTTCGGCATAGGGCTTCACGGCGTCCAGCCAGCTTCCGGTGCCCTGCGCTATGTCCGTCATTCGTCCCCCGATCTTGCGCGTGTCGGGGCACCATATGGACAAAAATATGGGAAACAAGCCGCTTGGCGTCAGACCGCTTCGGCAAACAGCCTCAACCCCAACGGCAATCGCGTCGCCCCGCGTCCGCGCAGCACCCGGTCGATCGTGCGGATGGAGGCCACCAGCGCACGCGGATCGTGAGGCTTGGCAAGGCAGCCGACGGCCAGATGGCGCACATGGGCGGGGCAGGCGCCCGTCACGAAAAGGACCGGCACTCCCCTTTCATGCGCACGGCGGGCAACATCGATCCCGGTCTTTTCCCCATGCAGGGTCACGTCCGCGATAACGAGGTCGACATCGTCCCCATCCATCACCCGGACCGCATGGTCATAATCATCGACGGTCGCCGCGATCCGATAACCCGCCTGACGCAACGCATGTTCATTGTCGAAGGCGACCAGCGGCTCGTCCTCGACCACCAGCACCGTGCGGATCGCGCGTCCCCGGCCCGTCGCCGTCTTTTCCCCTTTGACCAGCCCGAAAAACATTTGCCGACCTGCCCCGTTTGCGCCATGTGCCAACCAACGCCGCGCCCATGCGCTTGGTTTCCGTCCCGCGGGCCATCCAGCCTCGCGCAAGCGCCCGCTCGGCACCGTTCGTCACATTGCCGGCACTCTCCCAATATGGGGAGAGCCAGTTGCCGCGAAAAGGAATTGAGCCGTGGAACCGCCAAAAAAATCAGGACCGCGCCACCGGCCGCGCTCCGGCGCTCAAAAGCCCGGCGACGGTCGCGCGCGCACCGGCCCCCGTTCGCCCCGTCCTGCTCCCGGCAAACCCAGGGCAGCGGCTCCCCACGCCGCCAATCCGCACCCGGCCCGCGCTGCCGCCAGCGCTGGCGGCAAGGCGGAACCGCAGCGCATCGCCAAGCTGCTCGCCCGCGCCGGCGTGGCGTCCCGCCGCGAAATCGAGCGGATGATCGCGGAAGGCCGCATCGCGCTGAATGGCGAGGCCGTCGCCACGCCCGCGACCCTGCTCGCCTCGCTGCATGGCGTGACGGTCGACGGCGTGCCGGTGAATCAGCCCGCGCCCACGCGCCTCTTCCTGTTCCACAAGCCGTCGGGTTTCCTGACCACGGAGCGCGATCCGAAGGGACGCCCCACCATCTACGACAAGCTGCCAGCCGACCTGCCGCGCGTCATGCCGATCGGGCGGCTCGACATGACGACCGAAGGGCTGCTGCTCCTCACCACCGATGGCGAATTCAAGCGTCAGATGGAACTGCCCGCCACGGGCGTCCCCCGCACCTATCGCGCCCGCGCCTTCGGCGAAGTCAGCCAGAACGAGCTGGAAGACCTGTTCGAGGGGATAGAGATAGACGGCATCCGCTACGGCCAGATCGAAGCCAATCTGGAGCGCCGAACCGGCCGCAACCAATGGATCGAAATGACCCTGACGGAGGGCAAGAACCGCGAGGTCCGCCGCGTGCTGGAGCATCTGGGCCTTCAGGTGAATCGCCTGATCCGCACCAGCTATGGTCCCTTTCATCTGGGCGAACTGGCTTCCGGAGCGGTCGAGGAGGTGCGGCAGCACGACCTCATTCTCTTCCGCAAGAGCTTGAAGGGGACGAAGGGCTGAATCAGCCTAGCCGGCACGGCGGAAGAGGCCTGCGCAACGTCCCGCCCGATCTTCACACAGCACCAGCAACACGGAAACTGGAATCATGAGAATCATCGCAGGACAGTGGCGCGGACGCCCCCTTGCCGCTCCGAAAGGCGACGCCACGCGCCCTACGGCGGACCGTACCCGCGAAACCCTCTTTTCGATGCTCTTGAGCCGTCTCGGATCGTTCGAGGGGCTGGCGGTCGGCGATTTCTTCGCCGGGTCCGGCGCGCTCGGATTCGAGGCGCTCTCGCGCGGCGCGGCAAGCTGCCTTTTCGTGGAGCAGGACCGCGCCGCCATCGACTCGATCCGCGCCAATGGCGACCGCCTGGGCGTCCGCCCCGACATCCGCCAGAGCAGCGTCCTTTCGCTCGGTCCGGCGAGCACGCCGCTGGACCTGATCTTCATGGACCCACCCTATGGCACGGGTGCGGGCGTGGTGGCGCTGGACAAGCTTCACCGTCTGGGGTGGACCGGCCCCGCCACGTGGATCAGCATCGAAACGGACCGGCGCGAGGATGTGGAAGTCAAGGGCTTCACGGTGGAAACCACGCGCGACATAGGGAAAGCGCGCCTCACCCTGCTTCGGATCGAAGGATAGCCGTCCTCGCGAACGACAGCAATGGATCGGGCCGGGCAGGCGGCGATCATCGCCTCCCACCTGGCCCGGATAGTCCGATCACCGCGACTTGCGCGCCTTCTTCACCTTTCTCGCATCGCCCGGATTGATGCAGCTATCCTGCACGGTCCTGCTGCAAACCGGATAATCCTTCGCATCGGTTGGAGGGGGCGTCATATTACCGCCCGTCGTCACGGGATTGGCGGATGAGCCGACGGGCGCGCTGGGGTCATTGGGAACCCCGGCGGGCGCGGGCTGCATGTCCTCACCGGGCGGCACGGAACCCGTGGGCTGGCCCGCATTGGGATCGGCCGGAGGCGGAGGAGGAGCCGCCGTCATGGGCGTGTCCTGCGCGATCGCTCCGCCGGTCATCGCGGCGGCGACGGACATCATGGCGGCGGCTGCCAGCATCATCGGTTTCATCAGGATCATCCTTCCTTGTTCTCATGTCGTCCCGTTCTGCCATTCGGGCGGATCAAGAACCGGAATCATGACGCTGACGTTCCGGCCATGGCGACGAAGCGTTGCTCAGGCGCCATCAAATGCGGCCTGCCGTCACCCTGCGGGGAAGCGATCGAATTTGAGGAGGTCATGCGCGCTTTCCATCCAGGGGGCGGCTTCCGCATATTGGATGTGCGCCATGGGCGGAAACAGCGACTGATCGTCCAGCGTGCCGGTCTGGATATCGATCATGTCGGGGAAGATCGCCGGATTGGTATAGAACAGCCCCGTTCCGCACCGGCCGCAAAAATGCCGCGTCGCATCTTCCGAAGATTGATAGCGCACCGGCTGGCCGCTGATCGTCACCTCCGCCTGGGCGAACAATGCCCATCCCACCATCGGCGCGCCCGCGCTCCGGCGGCAATCGGCGCAGTGGCAGAGCGCGCTGTGCACCGGCTCTCCCCGCGCTTCGTAGCGGATGTCGCCGCACTGGCATCGTCCCATGGCCATGGGCCTTTCTCCTTGCATGATTCTCTTTTTGTTCTCATAATTCGCCAGTCACCGCAAGGGCCGTCCCTTGCTCCTTCATCCCACGCACCCTAGTTGTTCACTCCATGACGCCAGCCGCTCCCTCGCCCACCGACGCCCCCTATCTACAGGGGCTGAATGCGCCGCAGCGCGAAGCGGTTCTGACGACCGAAGGGCCGGTGCTCGTCCTCGCCGGCGCGGGCACGGGCAAAACCGCGGCACTGACCGCGCGCCTTGCCCACCTCATCGCCACGCGGCGCGCATGGCCGTCCGAAATCCTCGCCGTCACCTTCACCAACAAGGCGGCCCGCGAGATGCGCGAACGCGTCGGCCGGATGATCGGGCCGGCGGTAGAGGGTATGCCATGGCTCGGCACCTTCCATGCCATCGCGGCGAAGATGCTGCGCCGCCATGCGGAGCTTGTGGGCCTGCAATCCAATTTCACGATCCTCGATACCGACGACCAGTTGCGCCTGATGAAGCAGCTCATCCAGGCGGAGGGCATCGACGAGAAGCGCTGGCCCGCCCGCCAGTTGGGCGGCCTGATCGACCAGTGGAAGAACAAGGGCCTGACGCCCGAAGAGGTCGGCGCGGGCGAAAGCGAAGTCTATGCCCATGGCAAGGGACAAAAGCTCTATGCCGCCTATCAGGCCCGTCTGCGGGACGTCAACGCCTGCGATTTCGGCGATCTGCTGCTGCATGTGCTGACGATCCTGAAACGCCATCGCGACGTGCTGGAGCAGTATCAGCAGCGTTTCCGCTATATCATGGTGGACGAATATCAGGACACCAACAGCAGCCAGTATCTCTGGCTCCGCCTGCTGGCCCAGCAGCGCAAGAATATCTGCTGCGTGGGTGACGACGACCAGTCGATCTATTCATGGCGTGGCGCGGAAGTCGCCAATATCCTGCGTTTCGAGAAGGATTTCCCCGGCGCGAAGATCGTCCGGCTGGAACAGAATTACCGTTCGACGCCGCACATATTGGGCGCGGCGTCGGGCGTGATCGCGGAAAACGGCAACCGCCTCGGCAAGACGCTCTGGACCGACATCGACGTGGGGGAGAAAGTCCGGGTCATCGGTGTCTGGGACGGCCCGGAAGAAGCCCGCCGCGTCGGGGACGAGATCGAGGCGGTGGAACGCAACGGCGGCTCGCTGGACGACGTCGCCATCCTCGTCCGCGCCCAGCACCAGACCCGCGAATTTGAAGACCGCTTCATCCAGATCGGCCTGCCCTATCGGATCGTGGGCGGCTTCCGCTTCTATGAGCGGGCTGAAATCCGGGATGCGCTGGCCTATCTGCGCCTCGTCAACCAGCCTGCCGACGACCTTGCCTTCGAACGGATCGTCAACGTCCCCAAGCGCGGGCTGGGCGACAAGGCCGTGGAGAATCTTCACCGCCTCGCACGGGCCGAAGCCGTCCCCCTTGCGCTCGCCGCCGCGCGCATCCTGGACACGGACGAGATGACGCCGCAGGCCCGCCGGTCGCTGGGGGCGTTCATCGGCGATCTCGCCCGCTGGCGCGACCGGGCGGCGCAGCTTCCCCATGCGGAACTCGCCCGCCAGATCCTCGACGAAAGCGGCTATACCGCGATGCTCCAGGCCGAACGCACGGCGGAAAGCGCGGGACGGCTTGAAAACCTCAACGAACTCACGCGCGCCATGGAGGAATATGAGACGCTGGGCGCGTTCCTTGAGCATGTGTCGCTGGTCATGGACAATGAGGCGCAGGCGGAAGAACGCAAGGTCACGATCATGACCATCCACGCCGCCAAGGGGCTGGAGTTCGACACGGTCTTCCTTGCGGGCTGGGAAGAGGGGCTGTTCCCTTCGCAGCGCGCGCTCGACGAAGGGGGACTCAACGCGCTGGAGGAGGAACGCCGCCTCGCCTATGTCGCGATCACGCGCGCGCGCAGGCGGTGCGTCATCTTCCACGCCGCGAACCGCCGCATCTACGGCCAGTGGACCAGTTCCATTCCTTCCCGTTTCGTCGGCGAATTGCCGGGCGAGCATGTAGAGGAGGAAAGCAGCATGGCGGGCGGCGCGTCGCTCTGGCGCGCCAACTGGTCGGAGCGGGCCGATCCCTTCGCCGATGTGCAGCGCGGGACCGGCCGTGGTCCGGGCTGGCAGCGCGCCCAGCAAAGCGGACACTTCACGCGCGAGCCGGTGCGAATCGTGGAGGCCCGCGCTTCAGCCGTTTCGCTGGGCAACAAGGGACGGGACGACATGGCGGTGGGACTGCGGGTCTTCCACCAGAAATTCGGCTATGGGACCGTAGCGGAGATCGAGGGCAACAAGCTGGAAATCGACTTCGAAACCGCGGGACGCAAGCGGGTGATGGACAGCTTCGTCAACCCGGCCTGACCTTACAGGAATGCGCCGGGAAGGATGCGTTACCCGGGCGAGGCCCGCCAAATAGAAGTCCTGAGGCTTAACTTCGCATATTTTTGCAGGATGGGACATGGTCGTGGCCGGCAATTCCCGCTCCTCTCTCCAAATATGAGAGCCGGCGCTTCACGGGCCCCTCAATAAGCTCCGCACGGATGGGCCAGACGGCATGGCCACCACGATTTGATGAACCGATGTAAGGGGAAGCCTGGTGGAGCCTAGCGGGATCGAACCGCTGACCTCCTGCATGCCATGCAGGCGCTCTCCCAGCTGAGCTAAGGCCCCATCCGATGCAGCCCAAGGATCGAACGCTTGGGGTCAACCGGCTGACTTTGAAATAGTAAGATGGTGGAGCCTAGCGGGATCGAACCGCTGACCTCCTGCATGCCATGCAGGCGCTCTCCCAGCTGAGCTAAGGCCCCGTTCCCATCTTCGAAACGCCGCCTGGGAAGCAGCGTCTTGGGAGCGCTGCCTCTAGAGGGCAGCGATCCCATTGGCAAGTGCAAAAATCACTTAGTTGTCGTCGTCGCCACTGTCCTTGGCGGCGTCGACGCCAAGGTCGTCATCGCCGCCCAGATCGACATCATTGTCCGGCGAATCGCCGTCGTCATCGACGTCCAGATCCAGGTCCAGATCGTCATCGGCCGTCTCCAGCTCGCCATCGGCGGTTTCGATGACTTTCTTGGGCGCTTCCTCATAAGGCAGCGGCTGCTTCGACTTGAGCACCGGCTCGGGTTCCCAGGCGTTGCCGCAGTTGATGCAAGTGACCGGGTCGTCCTTGCCCAGGTCATAGAAGCGCGTGGCGCATTTCGGGCAGGTACGCTTCGTGCCCCATTCAGCCTTGACCATGTCCGGCCTTGTCCTTCTTCGAAAGTGCTCAAATAGAAATCACGCGGCACGACAACGTCGCCCGCGAAGCGTCGGGCGCCTTGCCATAGCGGAACCGCGCTGTCAAAAGCCGGGCGCATTTTTTTCCTTATCCTTGTAACGGATTGCATGTGACCGCTTCCTCAGACCAGCCCGCCCCCATGACCTTCACCGCCGCGCCTCCGCTGGCCGGCTCCGTCACCGTGCCGGGAGACAAGAGCATTTCGCATCGCTCCCTCATGCTGTCGGCCCTCGCCGTCGGCGAAAGCCGGATCGAGGGGCTGCTGGAGGGCGAGGACGTGCTGGCCACCGCCGCCGCGATGCGCGCCATGGGGGCCGACATCCAGCGCGCCGATAGCGGCATCTGGCACGTCCATGGCGTCGGCGTGGGCGGATTGCTCCAGCCGCAGTCCGCGCTCGACATGGGCAACAGCGGCACGTCCACCCGCCTGCTCATGGGCCTGATCGCCAGCCATGCCATCACCGCGACCTTCACCGGCGACGCCTCGCTCAGCAAGCGGCCGATGGGCCGAGTCACCGAGCCGCTTTCCCGCATGGGCGCGCGCTTCACGGCCAGCCCCGGCGACCGCCTGCCCCTGACCATGCGCGGCCTGTGCCCCGCCGTGCCGCTTGACTATCGCCTTCCCGTCGCATCGGCACAGGTCAAATCGGCCATCCTGCTGGCAGGACTCAACGCGCCGGGCATCACGCGCATCGTGGAACCCATTCCTACCCGGGATCATAGCGAGCGTATGCTCAAGGGCTTCGGCGCGGAACTGAACGTGGAGATCGAGGGCGACGGCACGCGCATCATCACCCTGCGCGGCGAAGCGGAACTGCGGCCGCAGTCCATCATCGTGCCCGGCGATCCCTCCTCCGCCGCCTTTCCCATGGTGGCGGCCCTGCTGGTGCCCGGTTCGCGCATCTTCATCGCCAATGTCGGC